>ERZ1292644.9-Hain-H14-01um-R2-9-length-103338-cov-13_pt1 | contig 103338 bp, 150 predicted proteins | sample MGYA00564402_ERZ1292644 | MGnify/ENA primary metagenome ERZ1292644 (study PRJEB36523, sample SAMEA6512644) | groundwater metagenome | collected 2019-01-09 | study: AquaDiva: Metagenomics assemblies of 32 groundwater samples
AAGAAGGTCGAGGCGTCCAAACGCAACGCCGCGCGCGCCACGCAGGCGCGGAAAGACGCGAGTTCGCCGGGCGCCCATTAGAGGCCCCCGGCGTGGAATCACCTGCCAGCAAGCCTGAAAGGGGCGCCTTGGCCCGTTTCCGGTCGCTACGCGCGGACAGGAACTCCCACCGCCGCAGCAGCGTGACCCCCCGCTCCGTCCCCGCCTGCATCTCGCCCAGCTCCCGGCGGAGGTTGGCGAGCACGGCCGCCACACCGATCCTCCACCCGAGCGCCTCGTAGCCCGTGATCAGGCGGCAGACGTAAACGATAGCCGCGGGTTGACTCACGTAATCACCACGAACGCCGCCCGCCGGGCCACCGCCTGCGCGCACCCCAGACACGTAACGGTGCCCCCATACCGCACCCAGGCGCCCGCGCCGCACGTCGCGCACGGAGCGAACGGACCGAGCGTCAGGGGGTGGCCGTGGAGCCGCGGGGGCCACGGGAAGGGAGCGGCACGGTTCACGCCCAGATCCCTCGCTTCCAACTCGGCAGCGCGCCGTCCGGCAGAAGCCCGCGCACGAATGCAGCGAGCGTGGCTCGGATCTCTGCGAGCTCGCGAGCCGTCTCAAGCGACTTCGTCCGCATGAACCCGCCGACCGTACAGGGAGCGGCGCCATTCATGTCAGCTCTCGGTTCGCCGGATTCAGCAGACAGTCGGGACCGTGCGTGATCCCGCCCGGCACGATCGGACACGCGCACAGGCATTCGTACATGCGCATCGTCTCACCGCCCATCTCGTGCGCCATCGGCTCCGTCTCGTTCAACGCGCGCCAGCGAGCGGAAAAGCTCCTCGGGTCCGGCAGGGCCGTGATGAGCGCGTCGCCGCGGCGAAACACCGTGCGTATGAACTCGTTGAACGCCTGCACGCGGTACTGCGCATCCTCGTACGACTGCCCGGACGTGCGCATGACGATCATCATGCCCTCAACGGCGAGCCTGATCGACCGGAGTACACCGTCTCGCGTCTCCGCTTGCGTCATGATCCCCGTGGCCGGGTGCCGTGCCAGCCAGCACCGCCATAGCGACCCGTCGGCGCGCGTGATCACCTCCTCGCGCACCTCGACCTCCAGGGTCACCTGCGCGGTCTCGACTTCCCACGCGGGAGTGCTCACAGTTCCACCGGTCGTGGCTCCGCGATTCCGATCCTGATTCTCATACTATTCAACTGGTTACCGGTCAGCTCTTTGTGTATGGTGTTGAGCGCCGTGAGAATCTCGGCGACGGCCGTCGGGGTAATCTCGTCGGCCAACTCGACGGTCAGCACGGCGTTATCGAGAAGATCGCCGAGCAGTGTTCCACGAATCACGTCCTCCTCGTCGGTTTCCGTCATCTTTTCATCCTTCGGCTGCCGGGGCGTGGTGACGTTCGTTCGGAACAACCGAGGAACAACGGTCACCGCTGATCCTCCCGGCGGATTTGATGGGAGCCCGCGCAGGGGGTCTGGCCGATGATATGCCGACGCAGGATGCGCGCGCGGCCGTCGCCACCGCGAGGCACGGATACTGCGTACACGCATCGGCACGCCGAGCACGTGCCCGCGACGCCACGGGCAATGCGCTCATCGGCCCCCCTCGCGTCACGTTCGCGCTTCATGGCGCCTCAGTTACGGTGATCCACACGCCAGGATCGCGCGCGACCCGCTGCGGCAAGTAGCGGAAAACGTGGCCGCTCCTGATCGAGTCCGAATGGATTCACGCCCAGCTTCACGAGGGCGTCGCGATGCCACTTGAGATCGGCGATGGCGTTATCGGTATCGCGTCGCCGCGGCGCGCACGTCTCGAACGTCACGACCTTCGGCCGCTTGGGATCAATGAGGATCGGGTTGCGCCCTCGTTCGCGTATCGCGTTCCGCACGTACACCATTACCCGCTCGATGATCTCCGAGCGCTCGGCGTAGGTCTGCGTCCAGTGCTTGCGCGCGTTCAACCCGAGGGGCAGACGCCCAGGCACGAAGACGCGGAGCAGGGTCACTGGGGCTGGCGCCGGCATATCTTCCCCTTGATCCGGAGCGGAATCGCCCCCTTGCCGATCGCCTGTTCCACCTGGCGCTCGACGCAGCCGATCACGACCGCGCGCAGATCTCTGCCAGAGAGCCCACCTCGGAGCATGTCCCGGAGATAGGGCAGGAGACGCGCGGGCACGGAGACCCGGAGGCGGAACGCGCTCATCAGCAATCGTCCTCCTCGTCAGACTCGCCGAGGAAGTGCTCGCACATCGACATCTTCATCACGTCCGAGACGACCGCACGCCGGACTTCGCACCCGGGCCATTCGTCCCACGAGGCTGGATAACTGCCCGACGCATCGGCCGCCACCAACCCGCGGCAGGCGTCGTCGTCGTGGACGGCGATGTAGGCCATCGTCTCGTGCGCGCGCTCTGGGCTCATCGTTTCTCCTTGTCATGCCGGTAGGCCGCGTGAAACTAGATCCGCATCGCTGGGCTAGATCAGACACCAGTAGGCCACGTCCAGGACGATCCTGACTTCGACGCCCACGATGCGCTGCCCGTTGTACTTGCATCGTGGCCACGTCGTTCTCATTCGAGCAGCCCGGCGGTCCACTGGAGAATCCGCTCGACGGACGCCCCGCGCACACCATCCCACTGCCCGGGATAGTCCGGTCCCTGCCCGCGGTATTCCGTGTGAAACGACACTTGGCCGACGGGCGTCTCGCTGTAGAGCGCCCACACGTACTTCGGCGCCGCCGGATCGCGCTGCCAGCCCCAGCGTATCCCGAGCGCGTCGGCGTGGGCCATGAGCACGCGGCAGAGGTTGGCCATTGACCATTCTTTTCGGTTGTAGGCCATCGCTCGATACGTGCCCTTGCCTGGGATGCCGCCCCGATACGACTTCGCGCGCTCGCTACATTTGTTCGCGCGGAAGAGGTTGAGTGCGACCTCTCCCGCCGGCCCAAGCGCCGCCAACTCGTCGTAGAGCCGCGTCGTGGCCGCGCCGTCCGAGCCCTCGTAGATGCGGACCAAGTCGGCGAGGCGCGAGGTGGTCGCCGTGGTCACGGCATCATTGCTCCTTTCTTCGGCTCCCACGGCTCGATCCGAAAACCGCTGGCGCCGTACCGCAGCCACCCGGGCTTCGTCGCTGCCGGTACATAGAGCGGATGCCGGGGGCAGCCGTTCTTGGTGAGCCCCAGGGCGCTCCATCGGCGAACCGCGCCGATCGTCCCCAAGACTTCGCTGGATCTCCGGAAAAGCGTGCGCGCCGGGATGCCCCATGCAGCCACGACCACGCCGCACCGGCTCGCGATCTCCAGGAGCGCCCGGTCATTGTCGGGCCCGACGGGATCGCCCGCCGTCAACAACGCGCGCGGGTCCGTCGCCCGGAAGGCGAACAGGTTCCCGACGTGCAGTTTGGCGAACCCCCACGCCTGCGCGAAGCGGATACACCGGCGGATGGTCGGATCGTTTTCGCTAGCCGAGGCCGTCGAGGGATTCAACATGATGAAGGCCACGTCGCCCTGGCCCCCGAGCATCGGCCACGCGCGCCAGAGGTGGTAGCGGTAGCGGCCCGTGGCGTCGAACGTCGCGTCGCCGATGCCGGCGTGCTCGGTGGCCGTCGTCACCCGCCCAGCTCCAGCACGTGCGTCTGGTGCCACTGGCCGTTGGCCTTCGGCTCAGCCTCGCCGAGGAGCCACGGCACGACTTGGCCGGCCCACTCGGGGAACGGTACCCAACCACCGACGCACATGCGGTTGATATCGAAGATTTCGAGCGGCGGCCGACCGTTCCGCAGGCTCTCGATTTGCGCCGCGCGATCTCCGACGTATCGCGCGCCAATCCAGTGCGTATGCCGGTAGCGCGCCCGCATCGGGACGCCCGGCTCAGTCCACGGCCCTTGCCACTGGACGCGCACCAGCCCACGGCGCGGCCACCCTATGATCGCGCGCGGATCGGTCTTCGTTTTCATGATCGGCGTCCACGTCGCCCCGAGCGACCGGAGCGCGGCGAACATCAATGTCGGGTTGGTGTAGCCCTTTCGCTCGAAGTCCCCGAGGTGGGGACGGACCTCTTCAGGCGTCTTCCCAAGCACCGCGCAGATCGCCGCCGGCCCGCAGTTGAACTTCCACTCATCGCCCGCGCGCTGGGCGTCGTCGAGGGTGAACTTGAGGGTCACGGCTTGCTCGCATCGACCACGGAGAACGTGAAGCGCTGCACCACCCAGGGGAATCGACGCTGGGCTTCCGCCCACGCCTCATCAAAGGTCAACTCGCCGGACAGAACGAAGACGCTGTTACTGCCTGGTCGCGAGTCGACGCTCCGATCCCAAAACGCGATGATAGTCCGGCCGTGCACAAGATGCCGGAGCGCGCGCCCTTCGATCTGCGGGCCGACCGGCGCATAGACGCCATCAAGGGCGTTCTCGAAGATCGCCGGCAACCCGTCGCGCTCCAGGTCTCGCCCACGGACGGGGCGATTAGTTTCATCGTAGAGAAAATGACCCGCCTCGCCGATTCGGCGACAGCCGAAGTAGTAAGCGCTCATCGCGCCCGCGCCTCGAAGGCCCGCACGACCTCGGCCGTCACGCCCACCGCCGCCTTTCGTTGTGGCGCACACGGCATGAGATCCTGGACGAATTCTAGCGCCGCGTCCGCCTTGGCGTCATCGGCCAGCCCGGGCAGGTCGAGCATCCCGCGCACCACCGCCCGCCGGCACACCACGACGTCGCCCATGACGACCTCGTAGCCCGCGCAGCGCTGCGCGATCCGGGGATCGAATGTCCATTCGCCCGTCGCGTCCCTTGGCTGGTTGTCGTGGCAGTAGAACGGCGCGCCGACCACGATCGCGCGGCTCAGGCCCCAGATCGTCGAGTCGAAGCCGCGGTCGTGATCCGTGCCGGGATTGAACGCGCAGGTGCGACATGGACGAGGGGCGTCGGGCCGCGCCTCGTAGTAGGCGGGCGCGCGGGCCCGGAGGATTGCGCGGAGCCCGACGAGGACGCGCATGAGCATGGCGCGGACGGCGCGCGCGGTGCTCTGGCGCTCGCGGCGGGCAACCTTGGCGCTCACTTCGGAAACTCCCGGACCCTGAGATCCGTCGGCCACTCGTCGGGGTTCGCTCCCGCCCGCCGGTCCGCGAGCGAGAATCGACCAAACGAATCGTGGGGCCACGCTCCGAACTGTTTGACGAATGGGGCGGTGCCTGCGGCTCGGCAGACCGCAATTCCGGAGCGCACCCACTGCACATCAAAGGGCCGCGGCTCGCGTCGGTTGCGCGACTCACCGCCGATCACGAGCCAGCGCAGCGCGTGGCGCGCGCCGGCCGGATATCCAAACCCTGGCAGGAATGGTCGCCAGTCGACGGGACCGATCGCGGGCTCATAGCTCGCCCATGGTGGGCCGGCCATGTCGACCTTGAGCATCTCGCTGAGCCGCCACGTATACTCGGCGTTCTCGACACTCACGCCCGGCCACACGCGCGGCAATGCTCGAATCGCCGCCGGCAGATCCCGGTAGAATTTCGGGCGCTTGGTGAGGAGCAGCCAGTCGAGCCACGGCGTCGCGAGGATCAGAGCGTAGAGCCGCTCGCGTGCCTCGTCCAGCTCCCGGCCGACCGTATCGGACCGCACCTCGCCGATGTCCGCCATCGAAGCGCAGAATACCCGGCGGCGCTCACCCGCAGCCTCGGCGACCCGATTCCACTTCACCGGCTCGTTCCAGTGCTTGTCGCCAAAGAACCGTCGAGTCGCGTCGTGACCCCAGAGATGGAAACCCATGCGGAGTGCCCACGTACGCGCATAACAGTCATCGCAGCCTGGCGAGACCTCGACACAGCCCCACCAGGGATTAAAGGTGTGATGGCACCAAGCGATGCCGGTGGTCTCGCCCATCACGCCGCTCGCAAGGCCGGCGGCCAGCAGGCGGAGCACAGCCCGCGCACGCGCGCGCCGTGCTGACTCGGGATCAGCGTCCAGTGGCGCTCGTTCATCGCCTGGTAGAGCTGGGTGGCGTGCGCCACGCCGACCGCCTCCTCGAAGTGGCAGCGCTGACAGATCAAGATGAAGACCTCCGGGCCGACGCCGCGGAGGGCCGGCTCCAGCAAAAGAAGCTCACGCAGAATCCCGATCGCGTCAGCCCTCACGGCGTTCTCGCTTTCCGTTTCCTCGCCGGCGTTCGATCGGCGCAGCACGTCGCGGCCATGCCCAGCGCCTCGCAGAACCCCAGCCGATGCCGCAGCCGAGCGAAGATCCGGTGCAGCGTGGTGGCCGGCAACGAATCATAGAGCGTATCCACGATCACGTTGGCGTCCCGCTCGATCGCGCCCTTCGTGCTCCCCGCCATTCGTTGCCCGGTGATCCGAAACGCCGGCGTCCGGTCGGCACGGAACGCCGACGACGACAACCCGACCTCGACGCGCCGGATCGGCCGCTTCATAGGAGGGCGCGAGGCCATCACACGTTCGGTCCAGCGATCCGCGCCACGTGCGCCTCGTCAACATCCGGCACCTTGCAGATCCCGGCGTTGACGACTTGATAGCGAGCGACCCTCTCGATCAGCCGATCAATCCCTCCGAGCTGCCCTGGTCCGGCCCCGATCCGCTCGGCCTCGGCGCGGTAGGCGCGGAGTGCGGCCGGGAACGCCAGATCCTTCGCGCAGAAAAAGACACCGTGGTTGTCGTCGTACGAGTGCTCGTGCTCCGAGCACTTCGCCGTGATGATGAATTTGCGGTCAATGGGTTCCCCGATTCCGTTATCGCCCGTCATCGTCGTGTCCTCCGTTTCGGAAATTCATCCAGCGCCGCGATCTCCTGCGCGAACTCCCGCACCGTACACCGCCGCGGCGCCACGGTGAAGGTCGCGCGACAGCGCCGTCCCGTCGCACGGGCCACTTCCACCGTACTCATGCGCGCGCTCCTGGACGTGGCAAATCCGCCTGGAGGTCTCGCGCGAGGCGCTGTAAGTACGTGCGCTGCATGCCAAGCCGCTGCGCGGCCAATGTGCGGTTGCCGTGGGCGTCCATCACGGCCAGTTCGAGAATCGACCGCTTCGCGGCGCGGCTGCGCTCCCGGAAGGTCATGTCGTCCCTCGTCGTCCCTCTCGGGGGTCGGTCCAATACCCAGGCGCTCATCGCTTCGCCGTTGCGTCAGCACGTCGCGAGCGATAAACGGCCAGCATCACGTCGGCGCCCCGCAAGAGGTCGTGGCTCGGCGCCAGCCAGGAATACCAGCGGCGCGCGAACATCTGGCGCAGACGGTCGTGCTTCGTCCGCTCATCCACGGGACGGGATGCCGCCGGGCGCCCTTGAATCATCGCGCGGCCTTTTGCCGTTCCACGCGCGCCTGGATCGTCGGCGCGCGCTCCAGAACTTGCGCGACCGCTTCGCCGCGCTTCTGTCGGTCTGGCTGGGCGGCCCGCAGGACCTCGCCGAGCGTTTCGACAGCCGCTTGGCGCTGCTCGGTCTCGGCGTGCGCCGCCACCAGTTGCGCGCGGGTGTCGCGCAGCATCCACACGACATGCGCATAGCCGGTCCCGAGGGAGCCCAACAGCACTCCGGCGAGGAGGGCCATCGCGAGAGTCCACGTCGTGACCTCACCAGTTTTGATCTCGCGCACAGATAACTCGTCCATGATGCCCGCCTTTCTGATCGTCTGTCGCGTGCGGCGCTCAGGCGTCCGGCCCCCATGACCTCAGTTGCTCAAACGACGGCGCGGCGAATTGACCACAGCTCGGCGTGAAGGCCAGCGTCACCGACTCAACACCACCCTCGCCTTGCTTAGCGATGTAGACCTGAAACTTCTCCATCGGTTGACTCTCGTCGTGCACCTTCGGCCAATAGAGGAGCCACACGGATCGCGCAAGAATTTCGATAGAACCACTGTCGCGAAGATCCGAGAGCGTCGGGGGCCGTTTATCTTTTTCAGACTCCCGATTCAACTGGGCCGTCAGGATAATGACCTTGCCGTCACGTAGAGCGATCGCATGAAGATCATTGCACACATGCTCCAGTCCGTAGACGCGGGAGTGATCCTTCGTGCCGATCTTTTGGAGATGATCCACGACGATGATCGAAGCATCCGATGCGGACACGGCGCCCACAATGTGATGATCCTCGAGCGATCGTAGGTGCCGCAGGTCGGTTACGCCCCAAGGATACGCTTTCAGTTCTTCCGAGACCTCCCTCGTGAGATACAAGTCACTCACTGAGAGATGCCCGTCACGGAGTTGACGCATCGAGAGCCCTGTGATGTTGGCGACGGCCCGGCGCAGGATTTGTTCTCGTCGTTCCTCCAGCGCAAAGTATTCAACCCGCAGTCCTCGTTTCGCCAATCGCAGCGAGAGATCAACGGAGAATCCGGTTTTTGCCATGGACGTTCGTCCGCCGATGACCAGAAAGTCCCCGCGCCGAAACCCCACCGCGGCCCGATCAATGGGCACGAGCCCAGTCGGCATCGCCTCCTCACTCCAGCTCGCCTCGACGTCCTGCCACACCCGCTGAGCATCAAAAATATCCGGAGCAATCGGTCCCGGTAATTCGCGTGCCGCCTGCTCGATCTCTTCGCGCGTCGCCCCGTTCGCGGTCATCTGCTCGCCGAGCATCCGCACGCGCCGATCGCGGTAGGCGTCCCGAATCTGGGCCACATATCTCGGCAGATAGCTGCGCGTCGCCGCGAATTCTAAGAGCATCGCCAACTCGGCATGGCCGCCGGCCAGATCAAACTCTCCGGTCCGCTGTAACTGCTGGGCCACCAGCAGCACGTCAATGGGATCGCCACGACGGTGCAACGTCCGCATCGCCTCGAAGATCAAGGCGTGTTTCGTTAAGGTGAACTCGCCGGGATCGAGCGGGTAGAATCGCACGTCATTTTCCAGGAGTAGGCAGCCGAGCACGGCTTGCTCAACGGGGATGACGGCGGACAAGTGATCGAGCACTGGATCGCCGCCGTTCTGCCTGCTCATCGTGTCCTCCAGCGGGGCGGAAACCCCCGGCTTCAGCCTGGGGAGGAGCCCCGTGCCGTGCGCGTGACTATGTGGTAGAGTGAACGCTGCCACTGTGCTCCTCAGCCGCCGAAACGGCGGTGGTGCTGGCCGTGGAGGCTTCCCCGATGTTAGGGGGCCTGCGAAACGGCAACTCCGCGTTGTAAGGCGTGGACACTCGACTCAAGTTCTTGGGCTCCTTAAAAGCCCCGGACTTCAGTCCGGGTGATGTTTACTCCTGCACCCTCCGGACTTGCGGGTTGCGTTTTGGTTCGCTGATGGTGATCGGGACGTCTGCGCGGTTGAGCCAGTTCACAAATCGTTGTCGCGTGAACGCCTTGCCCGCTCCTCTGGGCGTCAGCAGCCAGGCGCGACACTTTCCGGCTTCCCGGTCGATATCCAATCCCTTGTAGGCGAGATTGAGCTTCAGTTCAGCAATGAAGGCGTCGTCCGCCAGGACGGCATGACGCTCTCTTCCCTTCTCCTCTTTTTCTTTTTCTCTTCTCTTCTCCTCTCCTCTCCTCTTAGACCGTAACGATAACCCCCGCTGCCGTGCGGTACTATCCTCTTGATATTTATTCCAATTCTTCCATGTGACGATGACGCTACCGTTACGGCCACACCACTCCTCAATGGAGCTCCTACCCCGCCCATCAAGGGGGTGCCCACCCCGCACGAACTCTCCTGCGCACACCAACTCCTTTTCATGGCCATGCGGCCAGTGGATCGGCGCATTGGAGAGATAGAGATGGGGCAGGCCGGCGATGGTGAGGAAGAGGAGATCCGGAGGCACGCCCATCTGCGCCGCGAGCACCTGATTGGATGGACTCACGTGGACGGCCCCGTTAGTGCCATGCTCCTTCGTGTAACAACCAAGCGCCGCCCACGCCCATCGATCAGCAGGAGCAAGGGCGAGAATGTCATCATCGGAAGGCGCGGAACACCACAGCTTAAACCAGCGCTTTTGGTCAGCCAATTTGCGTTCCTGCTTGGGGGGTGGAAACCGCGGTTCTGACTGGAATCAACACGGCCCATGCAACGCCTCCTCCAAAGGCGCGCGGGTGGGCCAGGCCAGCGTTGGAGGCACCGGCCCGGCCCTTGATACCCGGCGGGATGCGAACGCGAGAAGAGTACGCGACTTCGCGGGTCGCCGTCAAGGAAAATCATGAGGCACCGCTTTCAGGCCCCGGTAGACGGCGAGCCAGTACCGCAGTTCGTCTCCATCACTCAGGAGAGGTTGCGGGTATGCGCTCACGGGCTCGCCCGCGGCGAGCTGCGCCAACCCCGTTAGGAGTAGGAGGCCCCCCATCGTGAACCACCAAGTATCCTCGGGATCGAGCAATGCCCGGATATCCTCGAAGGCCCGGTCGTGGCTGACGCGCGCGCTCATCGCAGCGCCGCCAGCCGAGCCACGATTTCACCCACGGCCTTCTCCAGCGCCTCAAGCCGCACCAGCGCTGTGTCTCCGCGCGGCCTACGGAAGCAATCGCCGAATAAGCACCGTCCGTCCTGGGCGCAGAAGGCTGCCGGATGCCGACACTTCATCATGGCGTCGGCGAACCGCCCATGATCGGCCGAGCGTAACCAGCTCTCGCGCGCCATTTATCGCAGCCCCGCCAGCACAGCCGCTTCCGCCGGTGTCGCCACCCGGCCGCCGGTCCACTCGTGCAGGATGATCGGCGAGCGCTTCTCGCCCGTGGCCAGGCGGAAGACGAAGCGGCCGTCACCACAGGGTGAGACGAGAAGCCTGCCGAGTTGGTAGCTAGATTCCTTGCGCCGGTGATCCGATTCACAAGTCGCCCAGCAATTCTGCCACGTATCGCTCCCCCCGCGGCTCCGTGGTAGCGCGTGCTCCAATTGCAGGAATCGCCGCTCACCACACGCCTCGCATCGGCCTTCGGCGCGGTGAAAGATCATGTTGCGCAGAGTCGCCAAGCCAGGCAGCGAGAGCGCAGCTCTCCCTTTCGCGGCGACGCCGCCGTCTCTAATGCGCCGGCGCGCGGCCTCGCCGACCCGCCCCGTGCGGCGCAAGGGTGTGCGCTTCATGGGCTTCGTGCTCCGGCGGAGCCGCGAGCGGCGCATCATCGCGTGACCTCCGTAGGCTAGATGGGCTTTGCACAAGAAGCCCCCAAAACTCATGACTTTTTGTGCAGGCCACGCGGTTTTTGTGCAGAGCGCCCCGCGGGTGAAGAACGCCGCGGGGATCCGTGCATCAGACCTTAATCGTACGCATCCTTTGACATGACGGCCTCCGCAGTGCTGCTTTGGTCCAAGGTCAAGTACAACTCACACCCGGAAAGTCCTGAGATTATCGATCCGGCTACCCAAACACAACTCCCATGGGTTGCGGCATGCTCCTCCTGCTCGCACAAAGCATTCCACTGGCGGTAGGCGACCAAAGAAAATCTACCAGATATTGTAGTTGACGTCAATAAAAAATCATCTTGCAGTGTCAAATAAAAACTCCTGCGCTTGTCCACGGCGGGTTTCTTTTGGGTTGCCTTTATTATAGGATTGCGCTCCAAGGCATGTGACCATGGTCACATGCTCGGGAAGCCGGGGGCTGTCTCTGGTAGGTTGAACTGAACACCGAACAGGAGGGAAGGAGCGCGACTATGCCCAGCACCAAGACCGCTCAGAGAGGCGGGAAAGGGCCTGGCAAGTCAACCACGACGTTCGTCGGAGTGAGGTTGCAGGTGCTCATCACGGATGACGGGTCCGGGCACTGGTTTGCTCAGGCGCTTGAGGTTGACTATGCCGCAGCCGGTACTTCGTTGAAGGACGTGCAGGAGTCCTTCGAGCGCGGGCTCACGGCGACGATTGACGAGCACCTGAAGCTCTACAATAATCTGGAGAGGTTCCTTGTGTCGCCGTCCGACGGCGCGCTCAAGGAAATGCTTTCCCATGACCGGGAGTGGTTCAATTTCCGGCAGGAAAGCGCACACCAGTTGTCGCCGCGCTTCCCGTTTGCCGGCATCGACTACTTGCAGAGGAAGGCCGCCTGACCGGATGTCCTCTGGGGACGTCGAGCCGGTTGCGGTAAACCGCAAAATCGTGCTCGACGTCCTCCGCAACCACCAAGTGGAGGCCGTCACCTCATCGATTGATCCCCGGGTGACGAACCTCTTCAAGGCAGGTGTGCCGGTTGAGGGGCAGAAGTTGCCCGAGATGGTCCCGAAGAAACTGCTCCACCGCTTTGCTCACCGGTTCGACATCCCAATCCATCACTTCTATCATCCCGAGTTAGCCCGGAATCCCGTAAGGCCACCGTCGTCTTTGCCTCCTCCTCTCGTGACGCGGAAGGATTAAGCGACGACGGCTCCTCCTGCACAAAAACCCCGCGGCCTGCACAAAAACTCGTGACTTCCGGGGGCTTCTTGTGCAAAGCCGCAGAGCCGGCTAGATGAGCCGCGGCGGCCAGAGGTTCACCACCGCTCCAATTCTCGCTCATGTGCCTCCCACGCGGCATCCTGCGCCGCTGCCTGATAATCGCGGCGAAGCTCGCTCAATTCCTTCCGGAATTCCGCGAGCGATATCTCTCCGCGTTCCAGGGCTTTTTCGAGAGCCAGTTCTTCGCGTTCGTATTGATTCATGGCTCCTTGGACCTTCCTGTGCGGAAGCGGTAGTGTCCGCCCCGGCGATTCATCACCCACGTCAGCCGCCAGAGCGGCACGTTGCGGCGCATCGCTCCGAGGAGGGACTCATTCCCCGACCATCCGCCGGTCGAGATTTCGTAGTAGCGGCTCGCGGGATCATCCTCAATTTCGTCGTCCCTCTCACCGACGCTGCCCCCGTGCTCGGTCCACCCCCAGGGCTCGGGATCGCCCCAGTAGTTCCCCGCGCGACGGATGAACGCGAACCACCCTTCGGGGTCGGTGTGCGGCCACGCGGCGATCTGGAAGAGCTCCTGGTCGGTCGGGTACTCGGGGCTCATGCGTCCCCTACTGCTCGCTTCACGGCCCGCGCGATGGAGCGCCCCATGGGCAGGGGCACACCGTTGCCGAGCATCTTGCGCTGAGCATGAATCGTGAACGGTGAGTGCTTGAAAAAATCCTCGGGCAAGCCTTGCAGGCGACACATTTTTGCTGGTACTTGTGTGCCCTGACCCCACTTATGCCGACTGTGGTCAATGCCGCCGTGTCCGCCGACCACAGCGTATTCCCACACAGGATTTTCTAGGGCGGCCGTCTCGGGAAGGAGGATCTTCCCGTCGCGTGTACCGAATGAAAACCGGCGGAGTCGGTTCTGTTCAGGCGCATCGGGCGCCCAGCGATTGTTCAGCATCAAGGACTTGACCACATAGCCGACGACGCACGGCTCCGGTGCGCTCCGTACGTTTTCCATCAGGAACCACAGCGGTTGAGACTCGGCTACGCACCGCTCGAGCTCCGGTATCAGATTCTCCACAGCTCGGTAGGGAACGGCGTGTTGCATGACCGAAGCGAACTGGCACGGCGGCCCTCCAATCACCCCGTTGAACTGTCCGGCGGGCGGATGGAATCGGCGGATGTCCCCGCCCCATAGGAGGTCCGGGCCGCGCACCACGCAAAAGCCCTCCTCCTCGAAGGCCGTGTCGAGCAACCCGATGCCGGGGAACAAGCTGAGGACCAACATCACCGCGCCCGCCACCGCGCCAGCACGGCGATTACGTCATCCACGCTGGTCACCATCGCCGCAGGGCCCCCGGACATCCGCACCCGCGAAAGGAATGCTAGCTGCTCCTCCCAACGGAAGCGTTCCCGCTTTCCCTTCGGTTTCCATCCCGGCCGCTTCACCTCAAATGCGAAGTAAACCGCGACATGCCGCCGCTGCTCAGGGATCTCATACCGAATGAACCCACCGATATCCGACATGCCGGGCACGCCGAAGTTCACGCGCCGCCACTTCCCTTTGTACTCCGCGATCAGGCTCCCGCGGTTCTGGCGCCACGCCACAACCCCGGGCTGCCTGTTGAGGTACTGGAGGATCTCCTTGACGATCGCGGACTCGGGGCGGGCGGGCGCCGCGTCGCGGAGGTGGGGGAGGCTCATGTCACGCGCTCAACGGGATCAGCAAGAGCCCGCTTGACCGCTTGTGCGACGGCACGGCCCATGGCGAGCGGGACGCCGTTGCCGACCATCCGCTGTAGACCTTCAACGGTGAGCGGCGACGCCTTCATGAAGTCCTCGGGGAGCCCCTGGCGCAGGCAGATCTCTTCGCGCGAGAGTCGCTTGTAAATTTCTCCGCCCCGATAGCGCCGCTTCATCTTCCTCTCGCCGTGGTAACGGGGCGAGCGGCCACCGCTGGCGGCCGTGACGGCTGGAAGCGGATTCGGGCTGTGCAGGACCAGGGTCTCAATCTCAAAGCGAGCCAACCCGTAAAGATTCGTCCCTTCGGCGACCCCGAATGAGAAGCGACGATGGCGCGAAGTCACGCCGCCGACCCAGACATCAACGATGGCTCGATTGCAGATCCGATATCCCGCTATGTCCGGCATCGGCGCGTCGGGCACGTTCTCCATGAGAAACCACTCGGGGCGGGCCTCGCTGACGCATCGCTCAAACTCAGGGATCAGATTCTCGGCCAACTTAATATTCTTGCCGTTGCGGCGCATCGAATCATTCAATCGTGCCAACGTCGAGAACGCTTGGCATGGCGGCCCGCCGATGACTCCATCGAACTTTCCGGGCGGATGGAAGGCTTTTATATCGCCGCCCCACAGTAAATCGGGCCCACGCACGACGCAAAAACCCTCTTCCTCAAAGGCCCTGTCGAGCAACCCGATTCCAGGGAACAAACTGAGCACGAGCATGTTGCTATTAGGCTCCGGAGGCGAGCTTGTCACGTCTTTGCCCTCTTCGGCACCGGCAGCCCCACGAGCGGCCAACACGGCCGCTCCCGGCACGCCGCCTGAAATGCCTCGGGCGCGTACCCCAGTCCGAAGTGCCGCACCGTCGCCCACTGCGCGAACATGAAGCACGCATGTTCCTGGTAGCCCGTGGCTGCATCCACCATCGCGTCGATCGCCGACGTCGGCGCGGCGGGCCACGCGATGCCGGTCTCCCGCGTGAACGCGACGCGCGCCTCGGGATTGCCGTAGGCGAAGTGAAGGAAGCCGGCCCAGGCGCCGGCCATGATCTGGTCGTGAACCACGCCGTCCGGGTCGTCCGCGCGGAAGCGGGGGCGGGTTGTCATCGCCAGGTCCGCGGCATCATCGCACGAGTTCCCCTTCAGCAGTAGCCCCCGGCAGCATCGGCGGTAGCCGATTATGCGCGTAAGCATGGGCGACCTGAGGTTTCGCCCACGCGCCGAGCGTTTTGCCGCCCGGAAGAACAATATGGGCCAAAAACTCATCCTCGAACGTCGTGATGCCGGACTCGACAGCCTCCAGCTTCGCCTTCACGGCGAGCGCCAAGCACCGCCACCGTTGCCGGCACGCCTGCTCCCACGCGACGAAGCGCTGGTCCGGCGTCCTCATCGATCCTCGGCCGTCGCGAAGAAACCGTTTGTCGTCCTGTGCGGGCAGCGGAAGCTCAAAGCGGATGATCCGGTCCTTGGCCTTGAACTGGATGATGGCGCGGTCTTGATCCCAGCCCGAGGCGAAACTGTCAGCACCGTAGCGCGTCAGGATCGTCTCGATCTCCGCCTTTGAACGGGCGACGGGGACAGCCGTGTATTCGGCATAACGACTCATGGGTCGACCGCCGCCTCCTCCTCATCCGCCTGCTCGCCCACGGTGCGTGCGGAGCGCAGTAACCAGTTGAGCGTGGCCATATCGGCGGCGTCGAGCTTGGCGAAGAGCGTCTGCATCGCGCGGGCAGGATCGTCTGGCGCCTCTTCCCGGTCGAGGTGCGCGTGGAGAATATAGAAGACGGCCACTCTTTCCAGGGCGCGAAACTTCAAATCAGGGTCCTTCACGCGCTCCGGGGCGGGCTCAGCGGTATTGAGCACCCGACGCGACGCGAGGTACAACGCGTGCTCAATCGGCTCCTCCAGCGTCACGGGAATCCGGCACCGGAAGGTGGTCCACGCGGGCTCTTGGAGGAGTGCGCTGACCTGCCGGCGGAATTCCGCGCTCTTGGTGTTCACGGCCGCCGCGAACCACTTCCGCGCGTCCACACCCGGCATCGCCAACACCTTGGCCAGGAGGAGCGCCCGCGTAATCGGCACCTGCTGCCACGCCGGCAGAGGGATCTCGGCCCGGTGACGCGTGAGCATCGGCCAGCACGTCGTCACGAGCACCCGGAAGCGGGCCAGCGGCAGGTGCAACGCCTCGAACGCCCAGGCGCGCGCGGTCGGGTAGGCGCCATACTCCGTGGTGGCGAAGAGGCGCTCATCCTGGACGCGTCCGAGCACCGTCGCGCGGATGGACCAATGGTGCTCGAGATGCTCCCGCTCGGCCAGGCTCAGGGCTAGCGTGCGGAGTTGGGCGGGGTCGAGGAGATGCGGGGACGCCATCGCGTTCACTCGTCGCCGCCATCCCATTCTCGGGCTTGCTCGGTTGCGGCGTCGATCTCCCACGCGAGCGAGTCGATAAGCTGGCCGCCGTCATCCTCGGGAATGACGACATCGGGGTGGAGGGTGCTGAGCCACTCGTGAACTACCCTGCGGGCACGCTCGTAGGCGTCGGGAGAAGGGTTCGCGCGGGCCATCATGTCGCCCCCACCGTGACTGCTCCCACGGCTAAAGCCGCGGGCTTCCCACGGCAGGCGGAATCCTGACGTGGCGAGAGCCCAGCCCGGCCCTCGTGGCGACGTGGTAGGCGCCGACTTGATCGGCGTCGAACGCGCCGTGTTCTGCACAGATGATCGTGTCTTGTCGGGGGCGCGTACAGCGCGCGCCGCAGACCGGACACGTGACGCTGGTATACCGGGGGTCCACGGTCCTGATCTCGCGGCCAGCGTCTTCCGCTTTGCTCGTGAGGATCACCAGGAACAGGCCCCAGGCGGCGTCGAGAATCGAACGGTTCAGGCCGCCCTTGGCGGCCACGTTGGTGCCGGGCTCGTCGACCGTCCCGGCGGCCGAGCGTGTCATGTTCGCGATGCGCAGATCCTCGACCGCGATCACGTCATAGTCGCGGACCAAGGCCCGCGCGGTCTTGTGGTGGAAGTCGGCGCGTTGGCGCCGGATCTTCCGGTGGATCTCGGCGACGCGCTCACGCGCCCGCTGGCGGTTGCGGCTCCGCCGCTGGCAGCGGGCGAGGCGCTGCTGCGCGCGGGCCAAGCGATCGGCCTCTGTGCGCGCCCACCGCGGATTCTCAATCACGGTGCCGTCAGTCAGGGTCGCGAAGTGCACGACACCGAGATCGAGGCCAACGGAGTAGCCGGTCGCCGGCAAGGGATGCGCCGGAACCTCGTCGCACGAGAGGACGACGGACCACCGGCGGCCCTCGCGCTTCACTTGCACCGTCTTGACGTGCCCTTCGATGGCCCGATGCTGGCGGACCTTCACGTGGCCGATGCCTTGGAGGTACACGCGCCCCGGCTCGCGCTGCCAGCCACAGCCATCGCCGTCGGTGGGCCAGAGGACCGAGTCGAAGCGGTCGCGGCCCTTGAACCTCGGGTAGCCCGGTGCCTCGCCGGCCTTGACGCGCCGGAAGAAGGCACGGAAAGCGCGTTCAAGCCGTCGGAGCGTGGCCTGTTGCGACGAGAACGACCAGCGGCCTTGCTCGGCATCATCAGCGCGGACCTCGGACAGCTCGGCCGCCTGCTGGCCGTAGCGGATGCTGACGTGCGCTCGCGTGTAGGCCGTGCGCCGATGCTCCAGCCCCGCGTTGTACAGGCGCCGGTGGTCGCGCAGACACTCGTCCAGGCGACGTGCCTGGCCGGACGTGGGGGCAAGCGGGAAGACGTAGGACCGCTTCACGGCACGCCCAGCGTCGGGGTCGTCGATTGCTCGGCGATGTACCGGCGGATCGTCGCTTCGGACACGCGGCCGACGGAGGCGACAAAGTACGACTTGGACCAGAGCGTCGGCATCCGAGAGCGCAAGTGCGGGAACTCCCGCCGCAATGTGTGGCTCGTGAAGCCCTTGATCTGGTGCGCGACGTGGGCCGGGCTGGCCGTCGGCCCACTGCGCACGAAGAGGTGGACGTGGTCCGGCATGATCTCCAGGGCCTCGACCGTCCACGCCTGCTCGGCACACCTGGTGACGATCAGGCCCCGCAGGCGGGTGGCCACCGCGGTCACGAGTACAGGGAGGCGATATTTCGGGCACCACACGAGGTGGAATCCCAGGCTGTGCACAGAGCCGGCTGACCGTCGGTATTCGCTGAGGCTCACGAATATTCATTATACACGATGCGTGGAGATAGCGCGCTTCGCGCGCCCTCCACTTCCCCTGCCGGTTGAAACCGACAGTCCCCGTGGAGGAAGTTCCTGATGGCGCATCGCGACCGGAATCTCAGGGCGAAATCGCGCGGGCACCGAATGTAGGGGGTGCGCGATGTCTGGACCACGAGGGGCTGGGCTGCTCTCACGGGCGCCAATTCCACACCGGAGCCGCCCCGCTGATCTCCGGCAGATATCGCCCGTCCACTTTCTCCGGGCGCACATACTTCGCCAGAAAGTCGACCCGGCCATATCGTTCGACGCGCCAGACCGCCCCCTCCACGAGATCCACAGCACCGAAGTCGTTGCGCTTCATCACCGCCGCGAGCGCATCCGCGACTGAGATCGGATTCGGGCCGCAATATGCGGTCCAGGGGCGCGGCAATCCCACCGCGTCCACGCGATCCCGCACTTCCTCCCAGCGCTTCCGCTCCTCCGCCACCATGAGATCGAAGATCGCGAATGGCGCCCGCCCAGGCTGAATGCGATACCGCGTGCCGTGCGCTTGCGCCAGCCATTCGCCCACGGCCCGCTCGCCCCGCGTGAGGAGTCGGCGGAAGAGTGCTTCACGGGCTCTCATCCACGACGCAAAGAGTTGGTGCTGCTCATACTTGGACGTCTGCGCAAGATAGCCCGCGCGACCCAGGGCGACGATCGAGTCATCCTCCAGACGCGCCACCGCGCACGCGCTACCGTCCAGCTTTTCCTGGACGATCACGGTGTCATGGCTGTCCCGGACTTTCTCGGTGCAGATGATCGCCTGGCCGGCGGGGACATGATGATCCCCTGGCCCGCGACGACTTCCCGGGAGATGGCCGATGCTGCCGTAGGCTTTGCGTCCGAGGGGCTTGCGCGCCGGGATCATGTACGCGACCGGAGAGTTGATAGATACTGATGGCACGGACACTGACAGCGTCGGTCCTTAGCCGATACGATTTGACGCTCCGAGCATTCACGGTGCCAGCCGAGCGCACATTGTCGATTACGAACGTGGTTGTACGGTACGCGACCCGTCCCATCCGCGCCCGTGAGACGATCCGCGTAGTCGTCGGTTGTCTCGCCCTCGCCCGCCAGCATTGGGGGCATCTTCGGGTAGTGCGTACCGCGGCGGAGCTTCATCGCTGCGCTCCTTTCACAATGAGATCACGGGCGCCGCTCCGCGGCTCCCTTCCTCAGCGGCCGCCGCGCCGCGCCCCGCTCCTGCCAGACTCCTATTTCAGTTCGACGACCTGAAACCGCCCGTAGGTCGGCCGGAAATCGCCGACGCCGACGAGGCGGCCGGCGTTCTGGATAGCGGCGCCGAGGATTTCGCGCGAGATGTACTCCGGCAAAATCACCTGTAGCTCGAAATCTGCCCGCCACCCCCTGAGCATCGCCGGCCGGATGCGGTTGACGCCGTTACGCTGGATGACGACGCGGCGCTGGTCCAGGTAATCCCATGTCTGCTTGCCGAGCGAGGCGTACTCCGTCAGCACGAGCAAGCCGGCCTTGAAGAGATCCATCGCGCTCTTGCGAGGTGAACGCGGGTCCTGGATGTACTTCGCGGCATGGATGATCGCCTGGCGGAAATACTCGCCGGGGAGACTGATCTCATTCATGTCGTTCCGGTACACGTAGGACTCGACGTTGTCCTCCTTCTTGCTCTTCGAGCCCTTGGCCGCTCTCGCCTTCTCCTGTACCGCTTCCACGTTCCAGGCGTGGAAGAGCAGCGGCGCCGTGCCCTCGATGCCCACCTTGATCGCGTACGGCTGCGTCAACGCGATGTCGTGCGCGCCGCCGTCGCTAACGGGGCCGATTGCATCCGTCTTCCGTCTCGCCACGTTGAAACCCTCCTTACGGTGAAGTGGGGGCAAGCCCAACCACGCCACGCCTAGCCGCCATCATGCCCTGCCTTGGCTCGCCTTAGTCACAAGGCCTTTTATGCTACATGCGCTTCTAGCATGTCAAGAGGATTCTTAGCGAGAGCGACTCATGTGCTACGATGCGGCCGATGATAAAAAGAAAGAATCCCCACGCGGTTGCCCTTGGACGGCTCGGCGGGTTGCGCGGGGGCAAGAGAGGGGGCAAGGCGCGGTGGGAAGGCGTCTCTCCGGCAGAGCGCACCAGGGCGGCGCGCCGAGCCGCACTGGTGCGTTGGTGTCCGCCTGCGCGCCCGGAAGCTACGCGACCCTCGCAATCGTCGTCCAGCCTTCGCCGATTCTCGTCACGTGGAAAAGGGCGACGTTCTCAGCCGGCGCCTGCACTGGCGGAGTAGCCGATGTAAACGTACTGAAAAGGAAACACTGCTCGATCCATCCCCGACTGAGCCCAAGGTCGAGCACGCCGAACAACGCTCCGCGGTTATCATAGTCGAGGTTCCCGATGCGGTCACACATCAGCCACCGCGCCCCCGTGACTTCGGCGAGCGCCACCTGGAACGCCAGTCCGGCCTGCATCCGCTCGGTTTCGCTCATGAGGGCCGGCGGCTGGCCGTTGAGGAGCACCGCCCACGGGTCGCCCGCAAAGGTCAGCGCCAACCCGAAGTAGGCGAGCACCTCGTTCACGCGCGCCGTCAGGGTATCGAGGCGCGCTAGTAGCAGATGCTCCCGGACCCCCTTGGGACCGAGCTGGTCGCGGAGCACCGTCAGGGCGTCCACCTCGGCTGCGAGGCGCCCCGCTGCGATCTCAGCCTGCTCGGCGCGCTGGCGAGCATCCCGACGTGAGCGCGCTTCCACGAGGGCGGCCTCACCCCTGGTGAGCCTGTCGGCCAGGACGGCGATCTCTGAGTCCTCCTCTGGCAGCGCGGCCAGTGACCGCTCAGTCTCGGCGACCGCGATGCCCTGCGCGTGGATGGCCTCAGTCAGCGCGTCGTACACTTCAGCCTTCTCGACCAAGGCGAGCGCGGCGCACAACTCGCTGTGCTCGACGCCCAACCGCTCGATCTCGGGGCCTGCGGGCGGGATGGCGAGCAGGGCCGTATCGATCTCGGCGATCTCGCGTTCTAGGTCGGCGGCCTTCTCCTCAAGCGCCCGCACGGCCGCGACGACGCCCTCGCGCTCCCGCACGAGTCGCAAATCATGTTCGGAATCCGGGCGTGACCCCAGATCACGCGAGGCCTGCTCAATCTCTCCTTCTAGGGCCACCGCTTCTGCGGCAAAACTCTGGGCGGCCACCCCGCGCTCTGGCGCGTTCATCGGCCGTCGGCAGGCGATACAGGGACCATCCGGCGATGACGTGAGCAGCGCAAACCGACGCTCGACTTCAGCGAGTCGCACGCTTAGGGCCTCGAGCGCGCTTGCCCGCTCCTGCCATGCGCCTTGCTCGACCCGCGCGTTCCCCAACCGCTCTAGGCTGTCCACCAGGGCGGCCTGGGCGGCCTCCAGCGTGGGCTGGGTGCGCTGTTGAGTCTCGAAGTCCGCCAGCCGGTAGGCGAGACGCTGGCGGACCATGGAGAGACCCTGGTAACGCGCGGATATCTCGCTCTGACGTCGGAGTTGGTCGGCATGCTCGCGCCCGACATCGACCATCCGCTGCGCGTGGGCCTGCCGGTCCTCGATCACCGGCGCCTTGGGACGGGGCCCGCGCTGCGCAAGTTGGAGCCGCTGCTCGGCGAGCCCGGCCCGCTGCTCGGCCAGCGCCGCGGTCAACAGCGCCCGCCGGCCCGCCGCGTCCCCCTGCGCCGCGATCCGCTGCTCTTTTTGCCCGCGCACGTCCGCGATCTGGGCCTGAATCTGCGAGATCAGCGCCTCGGTCACCGGCTCGCCGGCGAGCGCGGCCGGGTCCAGCGTAATCCGGCTCACCTCGCGATTGACCTCGGTCAGGCGCGCGGACACCAAGCCATACGCCTCCAGGACGCCCCCGAAGGTGGTCGGGACTGCGCCGAAGCTGAGCGGCCACGCCCCGAACGTCTCCGCCGGGACCGACTGATCAATCAGGCCCATCAGGAGCGCTTTCTGTCGTCGCGCCGTTTCCTGAGGCGCGGCGGACAGATCGAAAAAGCCCGTGACGTTGCAGAGCACTTGGAATACCGCTGCCGGATCGGCGTCGCCGTGGATGCGTGCGAGCAGATCGTACACCGCCTTGGTCGCCGGGGAACCGTTCACGCTCGTAATGACGCTCTTGGTGACGCGGCGGCGGATCTCGATCGGCTTGGCGTCGGGCGCGGGCCGGATCATGAGGGACACGCTGCCCGAGCGGGCGCCCGTGCGGATCATGTCCTCGACGGTCGCGCCTGCCCCCCGGAGTCCGAACACCTCGCCAGTCAAGGCCAGTTCAATCGCCCGCGCGGTCGAGGATTTTCCACTCCAGTTCTTGCCGACGAACAAGCTTATGGCTTTGGCCCGATCGAATTCGACCGCCGTCTTGCGATGCGAGAATAAATCCTCGGTCGAGAGGGCGTCAATCCACACGGACGTATTCACCGGCGGGGAATAGCCGCGCCATGCCGCCGAAAGCGAATCGGCCATGGACCATGCTGTACGCGAAGGTGTCCCCTGGCGGAGCATCGCCACCAAGGGCCTCGAGCAACAACTCGACGCGGCCTTCATCGCTCCGATCTTCGACTACGCGCACACGAATGTTCGTCGTCGGCATCGTCTCGTGGTAGTCGTACTCGGCGCCCACTTCGATGAGGTGGTCTCTCGTGCAGATGCCGGGATTCTCGGGATACCGCCGCACACCGGGACCAATGTCGATGACGTTCATAACGCTCCTATTCCTAGCCCGGTCAGACTATGTATGGGCAGACCATGAACCGGCTCCATGTCCTTGGTGCTCGGCTTGTCGAATACCACGCCGCACATCCGGCATTAGAAGACGAGCACGTGGGCCATCAGACCGCCTTACGCCCATCGCCAGGCGGCGTGTCTTCGGCCAGCTTGCGCAGATCCCCGTCGAGCGGCTCCACGAGGTTAACGGCGAACGTACCATCGGCCAAGGTTTCCGTCCAGGTCGGCAGCCGCCCGAGCCTGTTCACGAACCCGAGTGCGTCCATCAGCATTTCCACCGCTCCGGGCGCCGGGCCCCGGCCCGGCGTGGTGCGCACGCCGATGGAGACGTGCCGGCAGAGCACGTCCGGTTTGTGCTCCTCATGGGTGAGGGTCACCGTGAATCCATCGGGGACCTCGACGGTGAGAGCCCGGTTTAGTTCGCGGATCTCTTCGGCATGCGCCGGGCTCGCCTGCGCGAGCGACCGCATCATGGCGTAGGGCGTCGGACTGGCGGCGGCCCGCGCCGTCAGGTCGGCGAGTTGGGCGCGCTCGGCGAGCCCGAGGATCAGGGCGGGCATAGCGCTCACCAATCCAAGAACTTTCGCTGAGCCGGCGCGGCGTCCCCCGGCCCCTCGACGCCTGCTGCTGAGGCTGCGTGGCGACCGTCGCCGGCCTGCTTGTCCACGCGTACCCGGCCATCGGCCGGCCTGCTCGCCTCAACAGATTGATTCTCGATGAACGCTTGGCATCCGCCCGGCGTGTCGCCGCAGACGACCGGACCGCCGTCGACATCGCCGTAGCAGCGCGTTGTCAGGTCATCGATGCGGCTTCCTGGACCTCCGTGGTCGACGAGATCATGCCCACGCTTGCACTCGGGTATGGCCGGGGCGGGGCTCAAACCCGCATCCGCAGGGGGTTGGTCCGCGGCTGGAGGCCTGGCCGTGAGGGAGCCCTCCGGAGAGACGAAGGTAAGGCCGCCGACGACGAAGGCCGCGCGCGTGATCGTGTAGTGCGGCTTCATGTCGAGTGTGAGCGTCGCCATGGGGTAACACACGCTCAGCACACAGGGGCAATAGCTACATTGCCACGGCAAGTCGACCGCGTCGAGCATTCCGCCCTCGCAGTCCTCGCAGGGCTTTGGAGTCTTGAGTAGCTTCTTGGCGTTCTTCGCGCGCGTCTGCACGCCCGTGCCGTCACACACCGAACACACAAAGTTTGGCCCGTACTCGCGATAGATGGAGTGCCGATCGCCGTCGAAGAAGAGCACCCGCCGGATGCGTTCCCGGATCGCCTCCAAGAGCCCGGGCTCGTATGGCGTCCACACCGCCGCGTCGTCCCATTCGAGATCGGCGGGCATCGCGGCGGGAGCACCGGCTTCGGTCGTCAACTGACCCGGCGACGTGACGAAGAAGACTTCCGACTGGCCATTGAGCTTCGTGATCTGGACGCGCGTGCGGTCGACGGTCGGCGAGTAGATGATCTCGATCGTGTGCGACGTCTCCTTGCGGTAGAGAAGCCACACCGCCGGAAGGTTCGTGGCTGCCATCGTCCCCGCGAGCTGGCAACGCAACCCATAGCCAAGATCACCCATGGCCGCCCGGCGAAAGGCGTGATTGCTCATGGACTTTTTCTCGATGAGCCACGGCTGGCCGTCGGTGGGGTCCTGCCAGATCCGATCGACATAACTCGGCGCCCAGATGATGCGGGCATCGGGGTCGAGCACGAAGCCGAGCGACGCGGGCTTCATGGCATTCTTCGGATCGCGGGCCACCACGCGGAGCCGGATGCGGTCACCCGCGCGCACGATCGACGGCGGCCGAAAGCCGGCGCGCACCGTCCCCCATAGGCCATCGGGATTCCGCTCCGCTCTGGGCTTCTCTCGCTCGGCGCCATGCAGCGCGATCCGGCGCGCGAGGCCATCGACCTGACTGGCGTCGATGGGAACGGCGAAATACATGGGCTCTTGCGCGAGCCCCGACGATTTTGGGAAGGCGCGCTCGATGACGCTCGACCACCACGCCTCGACCCGATCCCCCATCTCCCACGTCATGCGCTGGCGCGGCCGCGGCGGCTCCGGCTTGCCGACGGCGGGATAGCGGAGGAGTTGCGACTGTGCGGCGCACGCGCCCCAACGGCTCCCGGTGGGATTTCCTCGCCCAATATGATCCTTGGCGTCATCCTCATACAGTTCTCGGATGGCGTCCAAAATCACGCGGGTGCTCCATGCTTCGCCAGCAGTCCCGGCTTCGCCAATTCGGCGAGTGCCTCCAAGGCCGCAGCGCCGAATCCGGCCTGACTCTCCTGGAGATTCGTGAAGTCGGCGAAGGTTGCGCACCAGGCCGAGCCGTCGCGGAAGAGCTTGAACACCGGCTGGTCGGCCTTGTCGGTGGCGTGCGCGATGAAGCGCTGCGCGTCCTCGTCCGTCAGCCCCCACTTCGCGGCCAGCTCGTCGATGCGCTCCCGGCGCGCGCCGAGCGCCAGCGCCTCGATGCAAAGCAGCCACGCCGTCTCGCGGCGGCTCGTATCGATCGGCCAGACCTTGCGCACGAAGCCGCCCGACTCAACCTCGGGCCGGCCGGCGGCGGCGCTCTTGAAGAGCAACTCGCCGTTCGTGTGCAGGTAGTACCAGCCCCGCTCGCTCACTTCCGCCCTCCCACTTTCCCGGCCACGTCCCGGACGATCCCGCGCCACTTGTCCGCGGCGGCCCTGTCCTTGAGCGCCGGCTCGATCATCGCCCGCTGCTCCTCGAGCGCCTTGGCCGTGAGGGCGTCCGCCGTCAGGTAGACGCCTTGCAGGTAATTGGCGTAGACCGTCGGCTCGATCCCGAGTTCGGCCACGCGGCGGTAGCACCCCTCGATCGACCAATCCGGGGGCGCGTCGTCGCGGAGTTCCTCGGGCAGGTCGTCATCGACGATGGTCGCCGCATCCGGGGTCTCCGCACTGATCGCGTCCTCCTCGTCTTCAGCCTCGCCGGCCGTAAGGGCTGGGTGGGGCGTCATCGGCCCGAGAATCAGATCCGGTGAATGATGGAACAGGATATGAACCGGCCAGCCCGTGCGGCTCAGGCGCTTGCCGGCTTCCGTGCGGATCTGCACCTCTTGTTCCTGCCGCTCCAAGAGGAACCAGTTGCGCGAGAGCCCGGCGCGCTCGTACATCTTCAACTCGGTGAGGATGCTCCGGCACCGACTTTCGCCACCAATCAAAACTTGATGCACTCCCAGAACTGGCGAATGGCGGACGATCACGTTGAGTCTGCCAAGGGCACCGGCCCCGCACGCCGGGCATTTCGCGGGGCCGCGTTCCGGCCGCGTGCATGGCGTGGTTGTCTCCGCGCCCTCCTTCGGGATTAGCGTACAGGTGACCCCGTCACACTTCGCGGCGAGCAGCGGGCCATCATAACGCGTGTACCAAAGATCAAAGACGTACGCTGGATCATCCGACGGGAAGGAGACTTCGATCGCCTTGGGTTTGTCTCCGATCTTCGCCACTCGCGCCAGGTCAGGCGGTGTCACGAAGTAAGAGACCTCACGCGGATATGTGATGGGCTTCCCGTCTTTGAGTTTGTCGCTCACCACGGTCACCCCGAGCCGGATGACCCCCAGCCGCGGATAGCGGGGCGGGACGCCACGGAAGAGCGTGTGAATCGGCATGCGTCAGTCTCCTTCGCGCTTCCGGCACGGGCCATCCATCACGGCCGAGGTACGTCGATTTTCACGGTCCCGAGATAGAGGCCGCCCTGTTCGAGGCGGATGTAGACCTCGCGTTTTGCCGGAGAGATGTACCACCATGCACCGCGGATGACCAGCGTCTCGTCCCTTGATGCTGTCAGCACGGCCCGGCGATCGACATAGACCGGACCACGCATCGGGCTCATCGCACAATCTCGCTCAGGCAGAGGCGGCAGCGGCGCGGTTGCTTGGCGCACTCTGGGCACACGACGATCTCGCCGATGACGATCCAGGCGCTTTTCCGGAGCCTCGCCGCGATCTCAGGCCCCGCGTCGAGTGGGGTCCCGTTCGCAGTGTGTTCCCCATAGCCATAGAGCGCTTGGCAGAAGTCGCACTGCGGGAGCACCTGGTCCACCGTACGAGTTGTGTGCAGGAAGCCCATCGTCAACCCCCTCGCTTACGCCACGATCGGCGCTTTGCGACTGTTCACGGGGGCAAGCATAAGACCGAACGGTTAGGTTGTCAAGCTTTCTTTTTGCTTTTTGGGTCGCCCGCCGAGGCGCCCGTTGCGTTGCGCCGCGGCGGTTTTCTTTTTGGACTTCCGTGAGCCGAGGATAGACATGGCGGCTCGGATGACACGATCTTTCTCGCCCGCCGTGAGCGCCATGACGCCAGAACGATACCCCCAACGGATAGGCTCCGTCAAGCCTCGTTGCGTCGCGGGAACAAGCGCACCACCGCATCGACGGTCATCGTGCGCCACTGCCCGCGCCACTGGACCCGGTTATGCGTCGGGTAGTACGTCAGGCGGACGTCGCGGCGGACGATCGTCACCGCGTACGGACCGTTGACCTCGGTTACTACGACGTCGGCGGGCAAGCGCGCGCGGAGCTCGTCGAGCCGCTGCGGCACGCGGATCTGACGCCGCCCCCACTGCTCGTCGCGGTACGCTTTCCACGCTTCGTCCATCAGGCATCCGCGTTTAGGAGTCGGGAGAAGGGTTCGCGCGGACCGTCATCATGTCATCTCCTCGAAAAGTAGCGGTTGTTTCCATCGCTTCCGCCGTGGGGTCGGCTCGCGCTGGCGCATCCGAATCCCGTGGAGGTCGCCCCCGCATCGGCAGCGGCAGATCGCCCCCGCCGCCTCTTCGCAGCGCCGGGCTTGCGGCGGCGAAAGCCCGCCATGTCCGCGCCCCCGCTGGTTCATTCCTCTCCTCTTGCGAGGTAAGTCGTCCGGACATCTCGTCCGGCACCACGGCGGGGGCGCGGAATCGTTACGCGATCACCCTCACGCCTGGCGCCTTCTCGCGCAGGTACGCCGCGATGGCGAGGATGGCGTGCAGCTTCATATCTGGATGAATGGCAACCAGATTGTCGCCGGGTTTGCGGAACACGAGGATATAATCGGCGAGGGCCGGCCGTAGCCATGACGCGTCCTTACGGAGTTGGACGAATAAGAGTGCTTTGCTGTGGGTGCGGATCGCCTGCGCCTGGGGATCCTTGTCGATGCACACTTCGCCCTGATAGATCCATCCCTCACGTAGGTGCAAGTCGATGACGGCTCCGCGCAGATCCCGTAAGCCGATCACCCCGTCCGTCGCCTTCGTCGTGGTCGTTTGCGCGATGTGAACGCAGGACAACCGTCCCGGTTTTGTCGCACGCAGAAGCTCGCGGACGACATAGGCGTAATGAGCCAAGAATTCCTCGCGGGTCGAACAATTGCCGATGTCCCGCTCGCTATTGGTGTACGTGTACAGGGAGATGAACGGGGGTGAGTAGATTGACTGATCCACCGACGCCGCCGGCACGTCGGCCAGAATGTCGACGCTATCGCCGCCATGAAGCGTCCAGGCCGCCCCGCGCGCGATCGTCCGCTGAACGGTCACCCGTTGCCGCGTCGTCATGCCGATCTCCTCGCGCTCCGCGTCGGCCATGTGTCGTACCAGCGCATCGGCCAGCGCTTCGGCATCATGCTCTTTTCGGCGGATGTTTGTCACAATTTCCATCTCGGCTTCCGAGACGACGACATGAACGGTGACCGGCTCCATCTGCCCGAACCGCCAGCATCGCCGGATCGCCTGGAAGTATTGCTCCCAGGAATCTCCCAGCCCGAGGAACGCCATCTGGTGGCAGCCCTGGAGATTCAATCCGAATCCGGCGATGCGCACCTTGCTGATGAGCACCCGCGCGTCGCCGCGGATAAATGCGGTGAGGCGCGCCTGTTTGCTCTCCGCGCTATCGCTGCCCGCCACAGACACGCCGGCACCGTTCAAGGCGTGGGCAATGTCCTGCTGCTCGTCATTCAGCCCGCACCAGACAATCCACTGGCCCGGCCGTGACTCAATGAGGCGCAGAGTCGCCTCGACGCGAAGCTTGAGTGACTGCCGACGCGCGAGCTGGCGTCCTCGAATCCCGCCGAGCCCCATGCCGTGGAACAGATACTCCGCAGGCGCAGTATCGCTCGCCACGATCTCTTGCCGAATCGTTAGAGGGGGCAAGAGATATCCGTCGTCGCTGAATCCCAAATCCGATGGGCGCCGGAGGAACATCCCCCACGAGGCCAGCCACCGATAGAATGCCTCGTGAGCATGTCCTTTGAGTCGCCATCCGTCTTCGTCATGAACGAAGAAGGTCGCCAGCATCTCGGTGCGGGTCATGATGCCGAGGAACTCACAGTGGTTCGCCAGCTCCGCGATGTCATTCGGAGCTGGCGTCGCCGTGCAACACAGTCGGTACGGAGTGTCGGCGAACATCCGAATCAAGCGAGTGCGGGTCTTGCCGTCAAGGGATTTCAAAATTGACGACTCATCGAGTACCACGCCGGTATATTGCGTCGGGTCCACGTGGTGAAGCCGCTCGTAGTTCGTGATCGCAATACGTCCCCCGTCTACATCGACGCCGACCGCGTGTCCCTCCTCCACCGTCTGCGGCCCGACGCACAGGGGCGCGACGATCAGGACACGACCTGGAATCTTTGCGGCAAAAGCCAGTTGCATCCTTGTTTTCCCCATCCCGGTCGTGGCGAAGATCGCCGCCCGGCCTTTCCTGAGAGCCCAGGCAGAAAGCCGACGCTGAAAGGGATACAGGCCAGTCGGCAAGTCCGACTCATCGACAGCGAAGCCGACACCTGACCAGTCGCGAAGCTTGTGCGCGAGAAACCCCTGATAATCGCTCATGGGTAGCCCTTATACGCCGTCCACTTCTCCGCCCGCCCTCGCGCCTGCTCGACCGGATACCGCAGCTCATTATCGCGGAGCTTGGCCAGGACGGCCTCCCGGAGGTCGACCCCAGTCTCATGGCACAGGATCAGGAGAAAGACTGCCACGTCGGCAATCTCCTCCGTCACTTGCGTAAGCGCAGCGGGATTCGCGGCCGCGCCAGGCCGGTTGGTCGCGATCTGCCGGGACTCGATCTCCGTGGACCACCGGAAGATATCCATGATTTCCGCCGCCTCGATCGCCAGCGCCATGCTGAGGTTTTTGGGCGAATGGAACTGCGCCCAGTCGCGGGCATCCCGAAAGGCGAGGATGCGTGCCGTTAGTTCCATGATCGTATCGCTCACCCGGCGCCCTCCTCTTCGGCCACCTCAACCCAGATCACCCCGCGTCTCTCACCGATCTTCTTCGGCGTCCGACAGCGCATACACAGCCAGAAACGAGAGCCGAGCCAGCCCATGACATGATTGTGCGGGCAGCGTAACGGCTCGTTGTGCTGCCAGTAGGGGCTCATCGCCGCATGGGTCCGCCGGCTCATTCGCAGAGCACGCCTTGCACCGCGTTTCCGTCACTCGCCCCCGGCGTCCCCGGCCCATGCGAGCCTAGCCAACGCCACGCCCAGCCACAGAGTCCGGGATACTTCGTCGTGACCCCGCAGGCGCAGCGGTACTCCGCGCCGGCATGGCTCGCGCGCGCGGCCTCGGTGTAGAGACGCCAGGGCTGAGCGGCGGGCTGCGCGCTCATCGTCGCCCCGGTGACAAGCGTCTCCGCGGATACGGGACGCGTACTGAAACGGTCGCCACGAGAATTCCGTCGTCTCGAATCTCCACGATCGCGTTGCCGGAACGCACGTTATCCCGGTACATCCAGGATTCGACGGTAATCGTGCCCGACTTCGCCTGTATGAGCTTCGACGCTAACCTGCCCGCCGGAATGTCGGTCTTCCGTGTGCTCATCGCCGACCCCCTTGGCAGGCCACCGCCCGCCCGCTCTCGCTGCACGGCGTCCCCGTGTCCATCCACCACGCGAGCGTGCCCAGCGCGCCGAGGAGCAGGATGAAGCGGACAGCCACCCGCGCCCCGCTGCGCCTCTTGTGCGCTTTCTCCGTCGCGCCACAGCGCCAGCAATGACCGTCGTCCGCTCGACGGCAGCAGCATAGGCGCCATGCATTACACACCGGCGTCATCATCATGCCTGCGCGGCGCGCCCACGGCGTAGCGGAGTGCCTGGCCCACGAGCGTCGCCTCGGCGGGCGTTCATCGGGACGCTGTGGAAGCCGGGTGCGTCGGCCACGGTCAATCCCATCCCGCGTGGCCGCAGTAGTAGCGATCCGGCCCATCGGTGGCTAACGGAGAGCCGGGCCCGCGGTACTCAAAAAACGCGAGTCCGGGATCGGTGCTCGGTCGCGTCTTGCCGCACGCACACCGCGCCGTCCGCCCTTCAAGAGAGGGCGGGTTGGTCTGAATCTCCAGGCAGCCATGGACCGCGCACACCGGAATCGGCGGATCGAATACGACGCCGGCCTTCCGGCTGCACGTTCCCTGCGGGGCACAGCCGCATGTCATGAGCACGGCGGCGCCGCTCATGTCAGTTCATCCATGGATGAAGCCTGGACATCATCCTCCCACTCGAACGTCACTCCGTCGCCGTTCTCGCCGAGCCCCTTGCATGAGCAGGTGACCGTAAAGGATGCTTTGGCACCATAGAACGTCTTGCGATAGCGCGCAGGCGTTCCCGGCTTTCTGTCAGAGCGCTCCGTGGCCTCAGCGCCATCGTCCTCAACTTCGAGCTCGTGCCCTGCGCCCTCGTGCCCCACGAGCGCCTCACCGCAGTCCACGTCAATCTCCAGCACGGATTCCTTTAGCTCAGCGCCGTCCTCTTCACACGCCAGGACGATGCGGCATTCGCCAGAGATGCCGCCGTCCGCCTCCACCCTGAGATCACTGATCTCCGGCTCCTGATATTCATAGCGAGCAAACTTGTTGCACTCTGGACATCGCACGGCTTAGTTCTCCTTGCCTCCAATCCGAATCCTGCCGAGCGCGCTCCGCAACGCCGGAGAGCGCCGGATCAGCTTGTAGAGGTACGACCGCTCAACGCCGAGATCGCGCGCCGTCCTCGTCACGTTGCCCCCGTACTCCCGCAACGTCCCGACGATTTCGGTCTCGATGGTCACGAGACGCGTCCGACGCACCGCGCGATCTACCGCTTGGCCCAGCCTTGTCGGCGTTCGTGGCCGTCGCATCACGGAACTAGGTACACCACCGTGATACGCCTTGTCAACAGGAAACTTTCTGGTCCTGTGGATTTCCCTTGACACGTCGGCTGTCGCTAGTGTATCCTCCGATACAGAGTCAATCACTCATGCGGCCCGCAGAGGAGACCGATGATGAAGCCCCAGATGACCACAGGAGCGCGGTGGAAGTACGAGTCGGCCGTGATCGGCAAGCTCTCGGCTGAGGGGTTGACCATCACGTCACCGTGGGCTGACGTGGCGCGCTGTCTCGCACGGACGGTCAGCCCGACCTTTTGCATCGAGATCGCCAAGCGGCTCCGGGATGCACGCGTGAATGTAGTGGGAGATCGGTGATGCGCGGCTATCCAGACCACGACATTCGGCTTATAGAGTTCGCTTGGACCGGAACGTTCGGCTGGCCCGTCGATGCCGTGGTCGAGCAGAACGTCACGGGACTACGCGCCCGGGTTATGAAGATCACGCACGCCGGTCTGTGGGTCCGCCGACTCACCAAGGCCGGCGCACTGGCGCAAAAGAAGCGCACCGCCGCCGATATGCCGATTGCGTTCAACCTGGCGCCCGTCATCGCGATCAATGAATGGCACTACACTCTCCCGCGCGGCGCCGCGCCGAAGCGGCTCGAGGAGCTACAGCATGACCCCAGATGAAGCCCTGGCCCTCACGCTCCACCGTCTCCACTTGGCCCCGGCGCCGCCGGCCATCTGCGCCGAGTGCGGCGGCCCCGTCGAACCCCTGCTCGAATATGAGATGCCGCGTGGCGAGCGAGGCGACACCGACCTCTGTAGGGCCTGCTTTCAGTCCGAGGCGGTCGACCACGCGCTGGCCCCGCCCCCGATGGGCGGCCAGCCAATCACCTGGGCGGATGACGCGCGCATCAGCCGGGATGGGCCTTGAGCCGCTCGCGCGAGGAAGACGACGCCCGCGCGGATGACTTCCGGTGCCAGGGGTGCGAGACGCCGCTCCCCATCGCGCGCCAGCGAGCCAGGTACTGCGCGGCCTGCAAGAGCGAGTTGGAACTGCGCGAAGAGGATGAAGCATGACGGAACTCCTCCTCGCCACAAAGCCAAAACCGGGCGGCAGTTCTCGACATTTCACGGCGACAGTGCTGTACGCGGCGCCGGAGAACGAACGGTGACACGCTACGCGTGCGCGTGGTGCCGCGCGTTCCTCCGCTTGGCCCCGAGTTGGCCCGCCGGAGTGTTCACGAGCCACGGCATTTGCCCGCCCTGCAAGCACGCGCTCCTGGCCGTCCCGCGATTTGCGACGGCCCGCATGATCGAGCGGGCCAAGGACTAGCCGGTTCGCCTCGCGCGAGCGTCTGAGCCCTGAGCCCGGTCATCAGGCGTATTTCGGCGGATGGCCCGGGCCTCCTTGGTGCCACGCATGATGTCCAGTTCGTCGCCGTTGACGCCGCCGTTGACGTCGGAGGAACTCCCGATTGCAGATCCGGCACCGCTCACTGCAAGACAGCCGCCGGCGCCCGCATATACTGCACGTGCCTCCGGCGATCTTGGCGAGCTGCCACGCCCGCTGGCGCGTCACGGCGGTCGACGGGCGGCGCTCAAATCGAGGGCCGCATCCAGTAGCAAGGCCCGCTCGGTGTTCTGCGGAGTCGACCGGAGGACGCGTCAGAGAGGCTCCGGTCGAACATCGCCGGGCTGGAGCCGATCGGATCAGCGTCGAACCAGACGAGGCGCCCCATCGCCCAGCCGGCATGGACGGCGCGGTCGCCGAGACGGTGACGAATCACGACGAGGGGTATAGCCCGATCGTCTTCCGCGAGCACGGAGACGACCAGCGCGCCCACGACCGGCCACAGGCGCCAGCCGGCCGGGCCGGGCGGCTCGCAGACTGGCTGGCACTCGCCGTACGGGTGCGTCCACAGGGACTTCCACACCCCCCGGGCCGCTTCACACGCCGAGCGCCCGCGAGCCTCGACCCCCCGCATGGTCGCGCAGCCGGACAGCAGAAGCCCGACGACGATCAGCACCCTAAGCATCGTTACCTCACCGTGAACAGCAGGAACAGCGAGAGCAATGGGACGACGATTTTGAACCCCTCGACGAGATACCCCCAGACGGTCTTGCGACCAACCGCCTCGAGCTGCTTGCGTGCGCTTTCCAGGGTTTTGCCCGTCTCCTCGAGCAGCACGGCCAGACGCTCGTCACGCGCCGCGCTGCGATCGAGGGCCGCCGTGAGTTCCGCAACCTGGGCCGCCTGCGCTGCCGTCGCCTGCGTGAGCACCGCGACCTGGTCGAGTAGATCGGAGGTCCGCGCATCGCTGGCCGCCAGCTTGGCCGTCAGAAGCTCGATCTGGGCCTGGAGCCGTTCGGTCCGCTGGAGCGCCTCGGCCGCACGCTCCGCGGTCGCGTCATCGAGGAGCACCCCGGACGCCGGCGCCGGCTGGCCGCGCTCGAGCGGCCACACCTGAGCATGGGCCACCGCAGGCCAGAGCACGCAAGAAATAAAGACTGCTTGCAATAAAGATTGCACAACGCTCATCGCGTGTACCTTCGGAACACGGCCATGGCCTGATCCCTTGATTCTACGGGGATTGCCGGCGGGATCACCACCTGGTCGAGCTCCTGCCGACGCCGCACATGCTCCCGGTCTAGGGCCTCCAGGGCGGAGATGCGCGCCCGGTAGGCCTTCTCCTTGGCGGCGTACGCCGCGAGGCGCTGGCGGAGCGCCTGGGCCTCCTGGCGGGCCGTCTCAAGCTCGGCGCGCGCCGCGGTCACCTGCTCCTGCGTCTTGACGATTTTCTGCACGGTCAGCCAGCGCGCGGCCTGGGGGACGGCGTAGTGCAGGAGTAGCACCACGCCCACCCCGGATACCGTCGCAAGGAAGGCCGAGGGCCGGGGCGCCATCCCGGGCCCCCACCACAGCCGTTGCGTAAGCCACCAGACCCCGGCGGCCACGGCCAACCCCATCAGCGAGGCCCCCAACCAGGAGGAGAGCCAGATCATCGGTCGAGTACCGGGCGCTTGCCCGCGCTCTGGACACAGCGATTACAGACCTTGGCTTCGACACTCGGGAAGGCCGTGATGGGCTTCCGATTCCCACAGCGCTCGCAGCGCTTCACGGGATGGCCGTTATCGAGCCGACGGCGGCTCTCATCACCGGCAACCATCGAGGGTGATGGTCGATGAGCGCGAAGAGGCTGAAGCCCAGCGTTGTCGCATAGAGGGCGAGCAGACACCAGTCGAGCGCGGTGGGTGCCTGAGGGGGCCGCGGAGCGTCGTCCTCGATCCCGGTGCCTATGCGCCCCTGCTGAAACTCCACGATTGCACCATCGCGCCTCTGACGCCACCCGGAGACGACTCCCTGCGGAGAGACACATTGGAGCGTGTAGTCTTGACATCCTCTGCCGGCTGAAGCCGGCAGATTCCAACACCTCAGGAGGCGAGGCATTGAGGTTCGCGGTTCATCGACCGGCCCAACGTCAGCCAGGCTCCCCGCGCGGTCACCGGGTGTCCCCCGGCGATGTTGCGTGCGGCGTTCAGGTCCGCATGCGCGCTGAACCCGCAGGCGACGCACCGGAACCGCGCTTGGCTCTCGCGCGACTCGGCGGCAACATGCCCGCAGACGCTACAGCGCTGACTCGTGTACGCGGCGGCCACGCGCTGCACGCGGCCCGCCGCTTTGTGTTCCAATCGCTGCACGAAGAGGCCCCAGCCCTGCGCGAGGATGTTGCGATTCAGGCCACGCTTGGCCGCGCCGCCGCCCGCGGTCATGTTCTTGACACGCAGGTCTTCGACCTTCAGCACGTCGTAGCGACGCGCGAGGTCGGTGGTGGTCTGCTCGACCCAGTCCTTGCGGCGGGCCGCTTCGTGAGCGCGCAGCCGGGCGATGACGCGCTTGAGGCGATGCCGGCGATTCGAGCCGCGCACGGCCCGCGCCAGCCGGCGCTGCAACCGCCGGAGGCGTTCGGTGAGTTTCGCGCTCAGCGTGGGCGCGTGGAAGGCCTCGCCGTCGCTGGTCATCACGGAGTTGACCACGCCCCGATCGAGCCCGACGATCTCGCCGGTGCCTGGTCCCGGGATCGCCGGCGGGATCCACGCAAAGGCCACGTGCCAGCGCCCGGCCGCGTCACGGGTCACGCGATAGCTCTTGATGTCATCGAGGATCTCCCGACTCTGCCGGAAGCGCAGCCAGCCGATCTTGGGGACGAAAACGGCGGCGTGGTGCCGGTTCAGCCGGCGCAGATGGTCGGGCGTTACCGCCACGATGCGGAACCCCTCGTCTTGGTCCCGCCTGCGCCACGTCGGGCGGCGATGGGTGCCCGCGAAGAAGTGCCGCTTGGCTTGGTCAAGATCCCGCAGCGCTTGCTGCTGAACGATGACGCTGCCTTCGGCCAGCCACGGCTCGACCGCGCGCAGCTCGGTCAGTTGGCGAGCCGTTTCCACGTAGCCGGGCGCGTGCTTGCCGGGCTGCCACATTCGCCACTGTTCAAGGGCGAGGTTCCACACGAACCGGGCGTGGCTACAGGCCGCGAGGAGGAGCCGCTCCTGCTCGACGGTCGGCGTCAGTCTGAAGCGCATGTGGTCTCTACTTTACGCGAAACGGCGCTTCCTCCGCCGGATGAATCCGGCAGTCTCCGCGCCGGGAGCATTTGATAATTCATGTCAGGCCGCGCTTGAATTCGATGACGAGGAGTTCGATGGCAAAGTTGACCTCCGATGTGACCACGCGCCCGCCAGCGGCCACAATCTTCGCCGCGATCCGCGTGAACGCCGCGAGGCGCTTCTGCTCATTGGAGAGGTCGCTCGTGGCCAACTCCGCGATGATGTCGCGCCCGATGCCCATGGCCTCCTCGATGCCGCTGATCGCGCCCGCCCGGAGCAACTTGAAGATCACGACCAGCGCGCGCGAGCCAAGCCGCGCGATGACCGGGGCGATCGCCGCGACCAGAGCGGCCGTGAAGGGACTGATCACCGCATCCTCCGGCGCACGTACCACGTCACGAGCCCGGCGACGGCCACCCCCACGATGAAGCCCGAAGGACGACCGAGCCACACCGACATGACCCCGCACAGGAAGTAGGCGACCACGAACACGGCGGCCGAGGGCCAGAACCCCATGTCAGTTCTCCTTGTGGTTGACATTCTACCGATATCGCAACCGCCCCCAGGTGGCGAGCCCGGCGCCCGCGCAGATGATGATCAACCCGGTGCCGAGGTTGAGCACCAAGCCCACGACGGTGCCGACGAAAACGATAGCGAGCGCGAGCTTGTCCATGAGTTTATCCCCCGGAGAGCCACGCCACGTAGCGCGGGCGGTGGACGTTGAGGACGAGATTGGGGTATGATCGATTCTCCTTGCACGCCCAATCGGCCCTCAAGCATACTCGTTCCACATGCCCAAACCAACGCCGATTATCGCAGACGATCTCCGCGAGTTTATTCTCGCGAACGTCGCCTGTGAGCCCATGTCGGGATGTTGGATCTGGTTGCTTGCCAGACACAGCGACGGGTACGGCGTACTGCACATGGGCGGGCGATACGGAAAGAAGCACTACGTGCACCGCTTGTCTTATGAGCTGTTCATCGGACCTCTCCCAGAGGGGTATGACGGCTGTCACCGTTGCGACACTCCTCCATGCTGCAATCCACTTCACATTTTCCCCGGCACTGCCGCCGACAACCTGGCCGACATGCGACAGAAGGGGCGCGCGGCGCTCGGCGAGAGACATGGTATGCGAGTACACCCAGAGCGCCATTCCTCTCGGTTGTATCCATGGCTGCGCCGTAGAGGCAGCAACGGGAATGCTCGCCTCACCGAGGATCGGGTGGACGCCATCCGGGCCGATTATCGACCGATCTATGGGGATCTCGTGCGACTGGCCCGCCAGTACGGCGTGAGCCCGAGCGGCATCCGATCTATTGTAATCGGGAAGAACTGGCCGGGTGCTTTCGTGAAGCCCGGCAGGGTAACGGCCCAGATGCAGACCAAGATGTGCGAGATCTGTGGGACCGTGTTCTCGGATACCGCGCGTCTTATTGTTGGGCGCCGATTTTGCTCCATGGCCTGTACCGGCGCTGGCCGCACACGCGATTCTCTCCTTTCGAAGAGCCACACCACCCCCATTGTAGAGGCTGAGCATCCACGCGAGCCGATCGTTTTCTGATGGCGCGAACACGGCCCACTCATAGCCGTCACGATCTAGCGCGGTCATAGCTCGTATCGACCAGCGTGGTTCCAGTGGGCACCCTTTGGCGTCGGCGCATAACGATTGAAGACGGCTAAGATTCCTCTGTAGCCCGGCGGCAGTGGCTGGCATAAATTGGGCAATGCCTTCGGCGCCTACTCGGCTTGTCGCGTTTTCCTTGTAGCCGGACTCGGTATGGAGTTGAGCGAACGCCACGCTCGCCTCGGCGTTGAGTCCAAACGCATATCGCCACTCCGTCATGATCGTGCGCTTCCATTTTACCGCGCCGGCCGGCGGCTGCCAGGGGATAACTTTTGGGGGCGCTGGGCGCGCGGCCACCGGGGCCGGTGCTGGAGTGGCCGCGGGCGCCGGTGGACTCGTGACGGGCGGCGACTCCTGCCCGCATCCCACCCCCACGACGAGGAGCAGCGCGACGACGACGAGCCGGATCAAAGTGTCAGGAGCCCCGCAGCGAAGATCACCGCGACGCTGAGCACGGCGAGGGCCGCCCCGATCGCGCGGCCGACGTCGCCACTGTGCAATGACTCGTCGAGGTCCAGGCCAGGAAACAGCTCGGATCGTACGAGATGGAACGCGATGACGAACAGCGTGGTTTTCCCCAAAGAGTATAGGGAAATCGCATACTTACTGAGCGGGTTGACCACCTGGATGACATCGAGCGCGGCTACCGTGAGTACCGTGATCGCGATCGCCCAGCGCAGGCGCTTGGCCTCCTGCCAGATGCGCGAAGTTCGAACCCGACGAAGCATTGCTGTCATGACGTGCCTCCCTGGGGAAACTGCGGGCAGTGGACGAGATGCGTTCGCAGCTCGCGCACCTCCGCCTGCAAGGTGGCGATCCTGACCAGACTGGCGGCCACGGCCAACGCCTGCTCCTCGATGAGCGCGGTCTGGCGAATCGTCTCATCCCGGCACCGCCGTAGTTGCGCCTGCATGTCGTCGCGATCTCTGCCGAGGCGCGCGACCTGCTGGACAAGGTCCTCGCGGATCCTATCGCCGATCTCCGCCTGGATCTGTTGCCGCCGCGCGTCCAGCCGCGCCGTCTCCGCCTCCTGGCGCCGCCGGTCCTTCTGCGCCCACGCGACGGCGCGGCGACACAGCTCCGCCACGATGACGGGGAGTGTAGCGATCGCGAGGACGTAGAGCAGCTCAGGCAGCGCGGGCATCGCGCTCCCCTCGCGCCAAGCACCAGACGTACATCGAGCCGGCCAATTGACCGAGCGTGTTCGGAATGAGCAGCGACCGGCTCGCTTGCTGGTAGGTCGACCACGTGACGAGGCTCAGGACCGCGATCATGCCTCCGATCGCCACGAGCCGAAGGCGGCGCCGGGAGAGCACGGACGCGAGCAACGAGAAGGCGCCCACGAGGACGTAGAGCGCGCCCCAGCCTTCCGGGGACAACGGACCCATGGCGCGGAGTATCCACGGCGAGAGGTCCCTGGGACGGATGACCAGGACGAGCCACGCGCCCCGCAGCATCATATACAAAGCGAGGTACCGCTCGAGCGCCAGGCCGCTGGTCACGGAATGAGTCCACCCGCCGACCAGCACGTGTCGCCCGCGCACGCGCTGAGGGCCTGCAGGCGCCCCCGAAGGTACGCGACATACGGCGCCGCGCGCCCGGGGCTGCCGGCCAGGTTCACGAGCTCGCCGGTGGACTGGAGGTCGTAGAGCTCCTGGAACTGGCCCCGGGCCTCGGCGGTCTCGATGTACTTCATCGTCTTGGTCTGGATTCCGGCCCAGAATTCCAGCGACGACGCCCGCCCCTCGATCAGCAACTCCGACCGCCACGGAACGAGATCGCCACGGAGCAAGGGGACGAGGGACCGTCCATCAAGCAGCCGGCCGGGGCGCGCCCCGGACAGCTCGACGATAGTGGCGACGAGATCGAGATTGCTCACGATCTCGTTGCGCACCGTGTTCGGTGCGACCCCGGGACCTCGGACCAGCATCGGCACGGCGACGGATTCCGCGTAGGGGGCTCGCTTGCCGAAGTAACCGTGATGCCCGACAGAAAAGCCGTTGTCGGAGTAGTACACGACAAGGGTGTTACTCAACTGCCCCGTCCGGTCGAGCGCGCCGACCACGCGGCCGACCAGCTCGTCGACGGCCATCAGCGTCTCGAGCATCAGGATCCAGTAGCGGCGGTGGAAAGCCACGTCTCGGGCGAGCGGAGAAAATGCCGCCTGGTCCTTCACCCACTGCGGCTTGTCGCTCACATCGGCCTGGAGGTACGCGCCGCCGAGCGAGGGCACGACGATATCATCAGGACTCCCGAGCGCCCCGTGGTGCCGGGTGGCCGGGATCGGGACCAGCTCGCCCCGCACGTCCTCGCGTTGGGAGGCATGCGGGCCGTAGGGGGCAACCACCAAGAAGAAGGGCTGACCGGTGGACGAGAACCGCTCGACGGCCGCCGCGGCTTGGTCGGCGACCAGGTCTGTGGAGTACACGCCCTGGCCCGGAGTGTACGGCACCACCGCCCCGGAGTCGTCGACCCAGGTGAAGTCGTAGTACCCCTCTCGGTACAGCCGCTCAAAGCGGGTCCACCCTGGAGGACGGGCCACAGGGGCGTTGTTCAGCCACTTTCCGATATATCCGGTCTGGTATCCTGCGGCCTGCAACCATGGCCCGAGGGTGTTATCAAGCGTCGGGACGAGCGCTGCGGCCCCGAGGGCGTCAGTCGTGTTATCCCATACCCCGTTGTTGTGGGAATACTGCCCAGTGATGAGCGCGGCGCGACTCGGGCAGCACAGCGGGTCGACAATGTGGGCGCGGTAAAACTGCACCCCTTGGTCGCGGATCAGCGCGTTGACGTTCGGCATGACCCCGAGCGTCCCCATCGTGGGCTGATCGTCCGAGAGGATGACCACGATGTTCGGCCGCAGCGGGGCCGCGGCGATCGTCCTGGGGGTCAGGAGGGCGCTCGCGCGCAGGGCTACAGCAGCCACCAGCACGAGAACGAGGACCGTGGCCGCGCGGGTCAGTGTGAAGCGTGAGCGAGCAACCACGTCGCAACTCCGTGGGCCCCAACGCCCGAGGCGGGGAGTTCCGCCGGAGACTCGGCGGGGTTACCCCTCGGTGGTGCTCAATACTACAACGTGCGCGGCGATGGGCCAACGGAGATCGCACGGCGCGGTCGCGCCGGCCTGACCTCGCAGGACACCACCTCCCCCTCGGGGGTCACGTTCCAGATGATCTGGCCGCCCCGCGCCCATTCTCCGCGACGCGCCGCCGCTTGCGCCGCCAGGAAGATCGCCCACAGGTGCGGCGGGATCGGGGGACGGTCTGTCATCTCCCGGTCGCCGGCTCGCGAGCCACGAGGCGGGCCAGTTGGGTCCACCCGTCTCGGGCCAGCGCCTCGCCGCGTGCCGTGAGTGGTCGACCACACGGGCCGCAGAAGTCCTCCGGGGAGAGTAGCGAGCCACGAAACCCGCGCCGATCAAACGCGGTCACGGTGCGCGGGCAGTGAGCGCAGCCCGCGGGGAATCTGGCTAACCGGAGCCGGACGATGCTCTCGAGCAGATCGGTGCGCGCCGCGATGTGGCGCGGCGTGAGGCCTTGATCCCGGAGGGCGAGGAGGGTGGCGTCGGAGACATCAGCACTGGAGATCATTCGCGTCATCGCTTGTTATTCTCGGCGATGCCGCGGAGCAAACTCACGGATTGCGACCCGACCGAACAAAAGGCGCTGATCGTATACAACTGAGAACCAGAGGGCGAGCCATCAATCGCCAAGAGGACAATGGATTCCTTGGCATTATCGTTCGCCGTGAGATTCACAACCGCGGTTTCGTCTAAAATGGTCCCTGTCACTGTGCCCTTGCGTAATCTGGCGGTGATCGATACCGTACTCGATAAGGTCGCGGTCATCTTGATGGTGAGGACCACATATCCCCCGTTCGTGACCGGCGTGAGTGTCCCGATGCTGGCTTCCGTGGTCGTCACCGTCTGCTCCGAATCATTCACGAGCGACGCATTAACCGTTATCGCGCCTGGCCCGACGTCCCCGGTCTCCGCCTCGACAAACGTCACGGCGAGATCGGCCGTAAAGTTCCCGGGGTTCTCCGAGAGGTCCACCGGCTGCACGCGGACGTAGCGCGTGGCGTAGGCGTCCGAGGTCACCGGGAACGTCGCCCCGCCGGTGAAGCCTGACGCCACGAGCGAGCCGAGGCCCCCCGCAGCGGTGCGGAGTTGCCAGTTGCATCCTTTGAAATCAAGCGCTGCCGGGCGCGTGTAGGTGATCGTCGCCGACTTGAGATTCTTGTTGACGAGCGTCGGCGTCCCCGCATTGTCCGGGGCCGTCGTGTCGCCGGCCGACAGATCGTTGGTGATTGTTTGGTCCCCCGAGGAGATCAACCCCAGCGGCGAGACGCAGCGGACGGTGTAGTCGTAGAGCCGTCCGGGGATCAGCCCAGAGACGCGTACGGTGATACTCGTACTGAGTTGCCCGAACCCGACCCCGCCGAGCCGCGTGTAGGCCGTGGCCCCGGTCAAGCGATAGCCGACCATGGCTTCGCGGAAATTCGCCGCCGGCGTCGTGAACGACACTTCCGTCCAGGCGCCAGTCGTGTTGTCAGTCGTCGACTGCGCGGACCCGCGCGCGGCAATCGCAAACCCCGTCGTCGGACTGGGCGCGACACGTATCGGCATGACGCCGTTGACGGTCGGATCGCCCGTCGACACCGCGCCCAGCGTACTGACGCTTTGGACCGTGAAGTTGTACGTCTTGCCCGGCGCGAGTCCAGGCACCGTGACCGTCACGACGCCGATCTCTCGGACCGCGCCGAGTTGGGTATAGGCCGACGCGGTGCTCAGCTTATACCGCACGAGGGCGTGCTCGTACGTGCCCAGCGCCGGCGTCGTGAATTGCAGCACGGCAGAGGCCACGATGGTCACGCCGTCGGAATCGAGTTCCAGGGCCGATGAGAGAACGCTGAGCAAGGTGACGGCCGCCGGAATCGGCCGGACGGGAGCCACGGCCGCGAGCGTGGGGTCCGTGACGGACACGATCCCGAGCGGGGAGACGATTCGCACGGTAAACGTATAGGAGACACCCAGACTCAGCCCTGTGACCTTCATCTGGAGCGTCCCCGGGTTCGACAACGGTCCGAGGCGCGTGTACACGGACGCGCTTGTCTTGCGATAGCCCACGACGGCCGATCCGAAGTCCGTCGTCGGCGTCGTAAATTGCAACGTCATAAACGCCACCAAGGTGATGCCGTCCGCATCCAGTTCCAATCCTGAATCCGCGATTGACAAGAAGGTCGCGGCCGCTGGCGCAACGCGGGCCGGTGTCGTGGCGCTGATAATCGGGTCACTCACCGAGACCACGCCCAGGGGCGAGACACACTGCACGGTGTAGTCGTAGCCGGTGGCGGGACTGAGCCCCGTGACGCGGGCCGTGTCCACACCGACGACGTTATCCGAGCCGAGCTTTGTCCACGACGTTGTCCCGGTCCGTCGGTAGCTCACGGTCGAGTAGGCGAAGTCCGCGGACGGCGTCGTAAACTGGAGGACCGCGGAAGCGACAATTGAGGCGTTGTTGGGATCCAATTCCAAGGTCTGTGACAGGACCGTGAAACTTGTCACGATCACGGGCGCGACACGCGCCGGGGTAGTCGCGCTAATGACGGGATCGCTGACCGAGACGACGCCCAACGGGGAGACACATTGCACCGTATAGTCATAGGCTGTATTCGGACTAAGCCCCGTGACACGCGCCGTGACCACTGCGCCGGCCGTCGAGATCGGCCCAAGCTTGGTATAGGCCGTCGTGCCCGTGCGCTTGTAGGCCACGATCGCGTGCGCGAAGTCCGCCGTCGGGGTCGTGAATTGCAGGACCACGGAGGCCACGATGCTCGCGTTGTTGGGATCAAGCTCGAGGGTCTGCGAGAGCACCGTGAAGCTGGTAACGATCGCCGGCACGGGGCGGGATGTCGCCAGGACGTTGGACAGCACCGGGTTCCCGATCGAGGCCAACCCGTAGGCACTCACCACGTAGACCGTATAGCTGTAGGCGACACCGGGACTGAGTCCCGGGACCTTCACTTGCACCGTGCCGGTCTCCGTCGTCGGGCCGAGCCAGGTCCAGGCTGTGGCCGTTTGGAGTTTGTACCCCACGATGGCCTGATGGTAGTTGAGCGCCGGCGGGGTGAATTGCAGGATCACATAGGCGAGAAGTGTCACGCCGGCGGCGTCAGGCTCCAACCCCGCCGAGGCCACTGAGAACGCGGTGGCCGGGGAAGGTGCCACCCGCGTGTAATCCGTAAACGTGCCGAGGACTTCGTCGACCGGTAGCGTGCCCGGCGTATAGGTATAGGCTGCGCTGTCATACCCGACGAGATCGACTTGCGTCCGATCGACCGACTTGGCGATGCCCGCGATTTGGAAGGTTCTCACCTAAAATCCATAGGGCGCGTAGGTCACTCGCACGAGATGCCCCTCGCTCAGGGACAATGATTCGTAGGCGAGGGTCGCCGTGGCCGTGGTCTGCGCAGCCAGTTCGCGCTTGCCGAGGTAATCGACGACGCGATCGGCCGTCTCACTCACGCGGATAAAATCGTTCCGCAGCGAGAGCGGCTTGCCGATCGCTTGCAGCGTCCGCGAGACGCTATGTACCGAGGTGCCCGTCGACAGATCGGGCCGGTAGGCCAGCGTCACGGTCGAGATCGCTTCGGCCAAGGACGGCGCCGAGCGCGGCTCACAGACGAGCATATTGCGTGGACCGTCGTCGAGGGCGTCCCCCAGGTCGAGACGCGTCTCCGTCTGCACCGTGTCGACATTGATGGTCCACGTCGTCGTGCCGGCGCGCGTGCCCAGCCGCATGCCACGCACCATCAGCAGTTGCGCCAACACGTCCTGCGCCTGGACAGGCGTGGTCAGGGCACCATCGCAATACAGATTGGGAATCGCGTCGAGGGCCGCTGCGGCCGTATCGAACGAGGCCACGTCCACGGTCTTGCCGAGTCCCCAGGTCGTGTTCGTCAAAATCGTCTGAATGGCCCGCGCGAAGTTGCGCTCCGTTTGGAGTCCGAGGACATCGGCGGAAAGGAGATGCCGGCCCCCTTGGAAATCTTGCTGAAACACCGGGAACCGCAAGGCCGTGTAGCCGCTATACAGATCGGTGCGCGAGGCGTTCGCCCAAGAAGTGGCCGCCAGCCCGGAGGCATTCAGACACTCCCCGAAGCCGATCGGATACAGCGTGCCGTTCGGACCGTTGCGATACGCGGCAGACACCGTGACGGTCCCGTGCCCGACGAGATAATCGTAGAGGTTGGCCAGGACGTCTTCACGCACGTAGACCAACGGCACGCGAGGAACATTGCCGAGAATCACCGGCACGCTCTTGCCCACATCCGGAATGACTCCGGCATGCAGCGCCGTCGTGATGACCGTCGAGGGCAGCGGTTGCGTGAAGACTGCCTGATCGACGTTTGTGCCTTCGACGCTCAGCACCCCGGGGCGCAAATCCCCGCGGTTAAAGACTCCGCTCCACTCCACGACCGCCAGACGCCGCGCGGCATCCCAGCGTTCCGCCATGATCCAGTAGCCCCGCAATGTTTCCGGGGCATCGGCGGGCAGGTAAAAGTCGACGAAGTCCGAGGAGATCGCCACATCGAACTGGAGCGTCTGGACGTCGATCTCCCCCCATTGATTGTTCCGCAAGCGTCGCGCCGCGACGGGTTCACGCAGGATGCGCCCTTCATATGGAAACGCCTCGGTGTCGAGGCCGTCGGTCGCCATACGCTTGACCCCGCTAGGGGTATTCATGGTAATGCGCCAGCGCGGGAGCGGTGGGAGGTCCGCCTCCGGGAGCCGTCGCGGGAGGGTAAAGAGCGCATAGTGGCGCGCTGTGGCGCTCACGGGGTTAGTCGATCTTCCACACCGACCACGAGAAGGTGCGCCCCGTCCCAACCGTCTGCTGGAGCGTGCAAGTCGCCTCGTGCTCCACACGGAACGGGATCGAGGTGTTCACGCGCTCCGTCGGCACGCCTGAGAAGGACTTCGTGAGGTACAAGTCCGTGGTGTCGGTTGAAGTGATTTTGGTGTTCACCACCAGAACGGTGGTATCGCCCGCGATCATGTTTTTGAGATTGACGCTATAGACGTAGTCGCCCGCGACGTCGACCGTCTTCACCGTGTAGAGCGTCCCGATCACGGCCGGGTTGATCGCCACCCCGCCCCCTACACCCGTGCTGTCGGCGAAGATGCTCACGCGGGATCGCCCTTTGTCATCGTCGGCCGGTCCTCGATTGCCAGCGCCGCGACCGTCCGCTCGTAGAGCGCCCCGCAATAGTCGAACACCGCGTAGGCCCAGGTCGAGTGACGCAAGTCCAGCCCCTTCTCCGGGTCCTCCAGCGCCTTGTCGAACAAGTCCTTGAGCCACAGGAGGCTCCCAATGGTCAGCACCGTTTCGTCTGGTTCCTCATAGTCAAGCGCATCCTGCCAGGCAATATAGAGGCGTCGATCCTTGGCCTTCGTCGCCTTCGCGTCTGGGATGCGATTGGCGATAGCGATCCGGATCATGCATTTCGTGGCGCGGGCCGTGTAGTTGATTACGTCGACGTCCGGCACCTTCGCCGCCGCTTCCCCAGCGAGCTTGACCAACTCGGCGACGAGGCCGCGTCCCTGCGGCGACTCCGCGCTCCCGGAGAATTCAGGCCGGAGTCTGGCGACCGTGCGCGCGGCGGCCCATAGCATGACTGAATCTTCGTCCTCGGAACGGAGCCCGGCCTGCTCCGCCCGCGACACGCGCATTCCAGGTCCGGCGAAGTCAAACGTGAGTTTCTCTGTGGCGATCTCTTCTCCGCGTTTTGCAATACCCACGCTTAGGTCCTCCTCATCAGTTCCGCCGGGTTTCAAGGTCGGCGAGCCGGGCGGTCAGCGCGCCGATCTGGTCCTTGAGCGTCAGGATCTCCGCATCGAGTTTCTCGTCGACCTGGACCACGGCGCGGATTGCCGTCCCGAGCAGCATCCGCTCGTCGACCGTCTTCCACTCGCTCCCTAGGCCCCACCGTTCCTGACCGGTCGGGTCCTCGTAGTCCCATCGCTCCCCGCCGATGGCAGCGGGGAACGAGCGCTCCACGTTCTGCGCGACGAACCCCCACTGGAGGGGTCCGGCATCCGGGAGCACCCGGCGGAACTGATGGAGCCGGATGCCACGCAAGTCGTCCACGCCCCACGGCGCCTCCTCGGTGTAGATGTCCTTCAGGAGCGCGTCGGACGTGCCGGTCAATTGCGTCACAATGCCGCCGACCGTCGTAATCGCCGTGACGGCCGAGAACGAACCCGCGGAGACGCCCGCCGTGCCGTTGGCCCAGACGGCGCCTTGGATGTTCAGCGTGTTCGCGCCCTTATCCCCACCCGTCGGGGCGGCGCCAATCTGCACGCCGCCGCCCTGGGTAAATACCGCAAGTTGCGTATAGGTTTGTGTCGCATCAGCCGCGACGCTCGGAGCGCCATAGATGATCAGTCCAGTTGACCCGTTTTGCTGAATGACGAAGCCGGCCCCCGTCTCACCCGCCTTGAAGGCGCCCGCGGACCGGTACCCGTTCCACGTCATCGACCCCAGTAGGCTGCCGCTTTTCGTCAGATAAAACCCCCCGGCCGCACCAACCTGGAAGTTTTGATTGTCCGCGTTACCGACCTGTGTGAACGCGGACGTAAAGGTCTGCTGCGCGGTCCACGTCTGCGCAAGATTGAGCAGTGGCACCGTTCCGCTGGCCGCGTTCGGGAACGTGATCGTATTCGCCGTTGTCCCGAAGGCGAGCGTATGGGTGACGTTGCCCACGTCGAGCGTGAGCTGGCGTCCGGCCGTCAGCGCCGCGGAAGACGTCGCGGCCAGCGTCACGTCAAAGGCGGCCGAGGTGTCGCGAATGCCGAGCCCCGTGATCGCCGTATGTGTGCCGCCGTTGATCGTCGGGCTCGTGATGGTTTTGCCCGTGAGGGTTTGCGCCAACGCCAGATAGGCCACGGAATCGGCGCCCCCCGGGTCCGGGAATGTCACGGTCCGATCGGCCGTGGCGATCGCCGCGGATTGGAGGATGAGCTTCAACGCCGATCCGGCGTTGAACAGGTGCAGCAATCCGGTGGTGGTCGAAGCGGTGCCCGCCGCGTGGATGGCACTGGTTACGCCGCCCGTCCCCGTATAAGTCAGCGTCGTCGCGTTGTCGCTCAGGAGCGAATCCGCGATCGCCGTGGCGCCCGTGGCTTTTGGAATCGTGTTCACGGCGAGCGTGCCCGTGGTGACGTTCCCGCCGCCGGCGGGGGTCGCCCACGCGCCGTCCGCCCGGAGGAAGTTCGCCGTGCCGCCGCCGCCGACGTTGCTCCCGAACGTCGCCAGTCCGGTGCCGCTGAGCGTCAGGACGGTCGCCAGCGCCTTGTCGGCCGTCCCCGTCGTCCCCCCGCCACTCGTCTGGAAGATAATGCTGGACGCACCAGCGCCCGTTGAAATACCTGATGACAACGTGAGGTTACCGCCGGCCAGGTCGGTGCTCCCACTGGTGGCGCCGGCTGCCCCCACCGTCAGCGCGGCCCCGACGGTGGCGGCGGTGGTGGAGCGCACGACAGACACCGTGCCCGTCGCCTCTTTCGGCATGGAAAACAACGGGGCCACGACACTCGTCCCGAAGTAGCCGGTGCGCGGTCGTGTAGCTCCAGAAGCTCCAATGTCACCATTGTTGTCAAGCGCAAAGATGATATTCGTGCCCGACGCCGACAGGCTGATCCCATCCGAGCGAATCGTCACGGCCTCTGTACCATTGGCAGCCAAGCCTAATCGCCCCGCGCTAGACAGAAATATCCCTGTATTGCTTGAAACCTGGATGCTTGGAGAGGCGCCGGTCCCAAGCCCAGCAAACAACGCCTGTCCCTGCCCGTTCAGCGTCAACGCCGTCGCCAGGGCCTTATCCGAAGTGCCCGTCGTCCCCCCACCCGAAGTTTGGAAGATGATTGACGACGCCCCGGAACCTGTGGAAATACCGCTCGCCAACGTGAGATCGCCACCGTTCTTATCGGTCGAGCCAGACGTGGCGCCTGCGGCGGCGACCGTGAGGGCGGCACCCGCAGTGGCGGCAGTGGTCGAACGGACCACAGAGATAGAACGTGCGGCTTCCTTGGATTGGAGGATATTACCCGTTACCTCAGCCGACGTGACGAACGTGGGAGACGTCTGCATCGCGAACGTGCTCCCGGTGCCCGTTTGCGCCGCGATGGCGGTCGCGTTGCCGACCGAGGTGATCGGCCCGGTCAGATTCGCGTTCGTGGTGGTGGTATCGGCCAGGGCCGCGCGGGCTACGTAGAGATTCGCGACCAGCGTCGTCGACGTGATCGTCAAGGGCGCGGTGCCCGTGGCCACAGAACTAATCAGGGTCGGCGCCCCGAGGGAGACCGCGGCCGTCACCGCGCCCGTCGTGCTAATGGAGAGCCGATCGGCGCCCGCCGTCTCATCGCGGAGCGCCAGTCTAGAGGAGGCTTGTCCCGCCGACGTGAAGCGGACGCGATTGATGCCGCTGGCGTCTGGGGCATCCAGGTACAGATCAGCCCCCGCGGTGGCCGTGGGTTGATTAATATGCACCGGGCTCGTGACCGTGAGCGGGGCCGTCAGGCGGAAGATGGTGCCATCGTCGTAGAAGCTTCGCCCGAGCGGAGTGCCGGACACCTTGATCCCGCTGTCGATGTTGTTCCCGATGGCGATGACGTTGGTCGCGCTGCCCGTCACGATCGCCGCGGCCGCCGGATCGGTGTGCATGTAGAGGGCGGAAAGGTTGACCCCCACCGCAGCGCCCAGATTGACGAGCACGGCCGTGCCCGTCCCGGCCTGAAACATCGATCCGCCAAACTCGAGCCCGCTCACTGGTCCGGCCGTCAGGTCCACCCACGCTCCTGACAGCGCGTCGCCGAGCCAGTTCGTGCCGAACGTCAACCCGTCGACGCCCCGCGCCGTCACGGTCAGGAAGCCCGCGATCGTTCCCGTCCGAGGTTCAGCGGTATTCCCGGCCACGGACCACGCCTGTCCGCCCGCGACAATGTGCGCCACGGAAAATCCGGTATCAAACAGGCAGTCAGTGATTTGGATGCTACTGGCGAATTCGCCGCTCACGGCGCCTAGGATCGCGCGCTGCGCATTGCGGAACGTCATGCGGGTAATCGTCACGGAGTACGTCGTGCCGAGTTTGATAAGTGCATTCGCGCCCGTCGCCCCCGTCACCCCCCCCACGCGGCCGTCATGAATCCAGAATCCGCGGGTGCCGATGGCGCCCACCGTCTGCTTAAAGCTGATCAGATTGCCGCTGTATGCCGCGTTGTTACAGGCCAAGTTGAGATTGCCGATCTCGCCCGTGACGGCCCCGTCGAAATGCAACAGGCTATCCGCCCCAGCCCCCGTGTAGAGGAGGGTCGCCGCCGAGGTGTCGTCGACGGCCCGCGCCGTCGCCGGACCGATGAAGCGCAGACCGTAGCGGTTGAGGATCGTGATTTGCGTCGCGAAGTACCACGTGCCCGGCGGGAAGAAAATCGTTCCGCCGACGCCGATGCCGATCGCCGCGATGAGCGCCGCAAGCGCCGTGCTGTTCGCCGCCGCCGCGCCTGCGCTATCGGCGACGAGCCCGTACGACAGCACGTTGTAGACCTGACCGCCCTTGTCCCGCAGGGTGGCCTCAAAGGCCCCGCCCGAGAGCAGCCGGGCTTGCCCTTCGCCCGCCGCCCCAACATTATTTTCGCGAAAGATGACGTGCCCGCCGGTCTGTCGGTTGATGTACAGACTGAGGTCCACCGTGGGCTTCGACAGGAAGGTATAGGTACCGCCCGTGATCGTACCGCTCAGCCCGACCGCGAGATACGTCGGGTCGGTGGGCCAGTGCCCGATCTTCATGAGCGACGCGCCCGCCGCATTTTGGAGTTCCAGAAACTCTCCGGTGTCGGTGGTGTGTTTCAGGCGCAGGCTCGTGGCCCCGCTGGCCGCCAACGTCGCAGCGATGGCGCCGGCCGTGGCGGGCGTACCTTCGTTGACGCCCAGACTGGTGAGCGACGTGAGAACCTGGGATGGCCAGTCACTCATGATGGGCTCCTCACGGTCCGGTCACTTCCCGGAGCGTCCAATCCGAATCGGCCACGCCAGGCAGATCGCTCCGCACGATCCACGGCATCGTGCCATTCACGGAGCGGACGAGCCAGGCCATGCTCGGATTACCGAGGTCCTCGTAGAGCGCGAAGAAGTCGGCGGTCCATCCCGGGTAATCGACATTCAACGTCCACGCCCTCACTTCGTCGCCGGCAATGTAGGGCGTGGCGTGGGTGAAGCGCGCGCCCCGCTTGCGCTTGATGGTGACGAGCGGGTTGCTGAGCCGACTCCGTTGGGTCCACCCCTCATGTGAGGGCGACGCATCCGAGAACGGGAACTCCGTCACGTGATCGAAGTCCACGCTAAAGCCCGTCGGGGCCACGGTGGCGAGCCCAGCGTGAATCCCCCCGAGCCGGAAGACGCTGAGGGGCGCCTCGATGGGGGTCTGGGTCGGCACGAGCACGCTCAAATAGCGGTAGGTGAACCCCACGGGCACGAGGCCGTATTGATACTGGTAATTGAACGGGTTCTGAGCGATCGTAATCGCCGTCGAATAGGACGGCGACGTCCAGACATTGGTCGCGTTCCCCTGGATCGTTGCGGTGACGAAGTTGGCGCGCACCAACTCGACGAACCCCAGCGCTTGCGCGACCCCGAAGTCCACGACCCAGCGCGATTGCGCGGTGCTCGTCGTTTTGGCCGGAAGATAGCGGCGTTGCGGATGCTTGAGGTTCGTCGCCGGGTAATTGGCGTCTTCCCCGCCCTCGGTCTGCGTGACGAGCGCTGCGGCCACGAGATTCGTAAAGGACACGATCATCAAGCGCCTCGCACGATCCGACCGCCGCGCCCATTCGTGAGATAGTCCCGCATCCAGGGCTCAAGCTCGCGCTTGAGTTCAGAGGCGAGGTCGCGCGGGTCGCGGTTGTACCCCTGGATGGTGATGTTGACGGTCGCGCCCCCCTCGACACTCACGCGACTCGATGCGGCGGGCGCCGCCAGCACGGCGACCCCGCCAGCGCCCGAGCGCGCAACCCCCGCAGTATAGAGCGCATTGTCCTCCTCATCGAGGACCCGCTCGCCGCGGTGCAGATGATAGAGCCCCTCGCTGGGGACATACGGGAGCCCGGCCTGAAAGCCTTGCACCCCGAGCGATCGAGCGATCCCGCGCAGGACCTCCACGGTATTGAACGTGTTGACCGCGATCGCGTTGACTCCGGTCGGGATCGGGTCCGCCGGACTCAACGCGCTGGGCGGCAATCCATTCGCCAGTAGGTTCCCGATGTCCGCCTGAATGAGCGTGAGGAGCCTCGCCGTTTCCTTCGCGCGATCGGCCATGAAGATCTGCGTCGGCATCCCGTCCGTAATCGAGTTCAAGAGCTCGAGTTGTGCCGCGATCTGCTGGGCCAGCAACGGCCCCTGCTCCGCGGCAATCTGCCCAAGCGCCAGAGAGAGCTGAGCATTGATCGCCTCGATCTGCGCGTCCGCTGCCGCATTGATCGCGAGGATCTGCGCCGTCGTTTGCTCCTCGATCGCCCGCACCTGAGTATCGGCCGCGTCCTGGATCGCCTGATTCGCGTCTTGGAGCGCCTGAACTTGATCCTGGAGCAGATCGTTGGCGTCCTCTAAAGGTCCGATCAGGGCATCAGCGGCGTCCTGGATGGCCTGATTGGCGTCCTGGAGTAACTGCACTTGATCGCTGAGCAACTCATTGGCTGCCTGGAGCGGTTCCATGAGGGCGTCGGCCGCGTCCTGGATAACGGCATTGGCATCCTGGAGCAACTGGACTTGCTCGCTGAGCAGATCGTTCGCGGCTTGGAGCGGTTCGATGAGAGCGTCGGCAGCATCCTGGATCGCTTGATTCGTGTCTTGGAGCGCCTGGACTTGATCCTGGAGCAGATCATTGGCCGCCTGGAGCGGTTCGATGAGCGCATCGGCCGCGTCCTGGATGGCCTCATTCGCGTCTTGGAGCAATTGCACTTGCTCGTTGAGGAGGTCATTCGCGTCCTCCAAGGGACGGATCAACGCATCGGCGGCGTCTTGTATGGCGGCATTGGCGTCCTCGAGGAGTTGAATCTCCTTATCCAGCGCCTTATTCGCATCCTCCAGGGCTTTCACTTGGAGATCCGCCGCCGCCTTAATGGCGGTATTGGCGTCAGTCAACGCCTTGATCCGATCATCGATGAGTTTCAACTGAGCGACCGCCTCTTCCTCCGGAGTGACAAAGGCCGCCGCGGTCGCCTTCACGAGTTCCAGTTGCGCCACGATGGAGTCAAAGAGCGCACGGTACTCGGGACTCGGCCGTGTGTAAATGAGCTGCGAGGCCGCAAGCAAATCGGACGCGGTTTTCTGTACGTCGGCCGCCCCGGCCGCCGTCGGCGTCGCTTGGAAAGTTGCGAGGGCGGCATTGTAATTCGCCTGCGCGAGTTGAAACTGCGCCAGGGGGTTCGGGGGCGCCTGGTTCCCGAGTTTGAGTTGCGTGATGTAGTCGCCGATCGATTTGACGGCGGACGCCCATTCCTTCGACACCCGCAGCGCGTCCTCAAGGACACTCTTCTGGTCCCTCAAGGCGTCGAGCTGGAGATCGTTGGCGGCGATCTGCGCGTCGGCGACCTCGCGAATGCCGTCGATGAGGTTCCGGTTGGCCTCAATCTGCTCCCGGAGCGGCTTGATCAAGGCGTCATTCGCCTCGATCTGGAGCTGGGCGGCCTTCCTGATCCCGTCGATCAGGACGTTGTTGGCTTTCACTTGGGCCGTGAGCGCCTTGATCTGCGCATCGTTCGCGTCGATCTGGAGCTGGGCGGCCTTCCTGATCCCGTCGACGACTTTGTCGTTCGCGGCGATTTGGTCATTCAGTCCGTCGATTAGCACATTGTTGGCCTTGATTTGAAGATCCGCGGCCTTCTGGATATCGTCAATGAGAGCGCTATTCGCCTTGATCTGGGCGTTGAGGCTCTTGATCTGCGCATCGTTCGCGTCAAGTTGGAGTTGTGCGGCCTTCTGGATATCGTCAATGAGAGCGCTATTCGCCTTGATCTGGGCGTTGAGGCTCTTGATCTGCGCATCGTTGGCGTCCGTTTGCAGTTGCGCGGCTTCCCTGATCCCGTCGATCAGGGCCGTGTTCGCCTTGATCTGGGCATTGAGGCCTGCGATCTGAGCGTTGTTCGCGTCGATCTGGGCCTGCGCCGCTGCCTGGATCGCCTCGATCTGGGCCTGCCCTGCCACCTGAGCCGCCGCAATGGCCGCGTCCCGCCATTGATTTACTCCGGCAATCGCCGCGGCCGCTAAGCCGCGAACGGCATCGGCCATTTGTTGCAGGAGTTGGATCTGCCCCGCGACGTCGCCGGCCGCGCGCGCGGTATTGAACATGTCGATCAGATCTTGCACAAACGGTCGCGCCGCCGCGACGATGGCCGCGAGAATCTGCGACGGATCGGTCCCGATCTGCGCCATGCCGCCAGTCACCACGGACGGCACGGACGCCATGATGGCTTGGAGCGCCCCGTTGATGGCCCAGAGCTTGAGCGCCGTGGACCCCGACTGCACGGCGATGCTTTGGAGCGTGGTGAGCAGGTCAGCGAGCTTGGAAAAATCGCCCTGCGTCGCCGAGTACTGCGCGATCTGCGTCACCGTCTCGAGGAGATCCTGGCCGACCGTCGAGAGGAGACGACCAATCTCCGCCTCGATGTCGTTGATCAGCTTCATTTCCAGCGCATACCGAGCGAGCACGGCCTGCTCCAGTGCTGCCCCGGCCGCAGCAATGTCCGTGCTGGACACCGCGTCCGTGAACGCCTTCCGAGCGTCCTCGATCATGCGTTCCGCCGCCTCGAGCTGCGCCCGCGCGGTGACGACCATCAGGGCCGTGAGATCGTGGAGATTACCCGTGAGCGCCGCGATCTCCGTCCCCAGCCGCATGTAGGTCGTCACCAGATCGGCCAGGGCTATGATGCTCGCTTCGACCTTGGCCAGTTCGTCCGCCGTCGCCGTGCCCGATGCGGCGAGATCAATCAGTTGTTGATTGAGCGTCGCGACCATGGTCGTGGCCCCGGCGGCGAGATCACTCGGCAACACGGTCTGAATCACGGCGCCCAGCTCCCGGAGCTGGAGGGCTGCGCCAACGAACGCAATGAGCAACTGCCCGACCTGCTGGAGGTGCTCTTCGAACGCCTTGACGTCCTCGATCGTCGCCGTGGTCGAGACGACGAGATCCTCGAATTCCTGCCGCAAGGGGGCGAGCACCCCGGCCTGGAACGCCGCGAAAAGATCGTCCGGCATGGCCAGCCGCGCGGCGTCGGCAAACTTCACGCTGATCGTGTCTCGGACAGAATCGAGGACGGTGTTGATCGCGTCCTGCATCTGCTGAATGAACGGTCCGAAATCGAAGGCGAGACCGCCCTCGTGCTCCGTGCCTGTGGCGCCGGGGATGCCGGGGATATTGAAGACCCCCTGCCCCGCCGTCGCAGCGAAGAATCCGCCAACGCCCACCTGATCCTCGATCGCATGGCGGAAGTTCTCGATCGACGTCGCGACGCCCGTCAAATCCGTGGCCTTGGCCAACTCCTTGCCAAACCCCTCCAACGCCGTCTGTTCCTTGCCCAGTGTCGCGGCTAGATGCTCCGGGAACTTCAGCCACTCCTCCGATGCCTTCTCGAACACGCCGGTCCATTCCAGAATCAAACTCACCACGACCAAGACAGCGGCCACGATCCATCCATATACCGGCACGAACGCGAAGGCCGCGGCGGCGGCCATGAGCGCCGATTGCACCGCCTTGCCGGTGTCGGTAATGTCCGTGCGCATCGCCGTAAGCGCGATCCCCACCGCCGCAGCAACAACACCGATAGTTTGTAGGGCCGGTGCGAGGCTACTGAGCGCAGCGCCGGCCGTCGACGTCCCCGCGTTGAACGCGGCGCTGCCCGCAGCGACCAGCGACCCAGTTTCCGCAAACGCTGCCGTGAATGTGCTGACGACCGTCGTGAAGACAGCGGAAACCGTCGACCACGCCGAGACGAGCCATGACGCAAACTTGATCAACGAGGCCGCCGACCCCGCGAGGCCAAGTGCGGCATTGCTGTTCCCACCGAGCCCTCCGCTCGTCGGGGTCCCTGATAGATCGTCGACGACCGTGACCCCGCCCACACCGCCGCCTCCAGCCGCGACGCCAGCCGCACCAAACAACGCCCCCAGCCCTGCGCCGGCGTTCTGCGACGCCGCCATCTGGATCGCCATATCCACGAGGAAGTCGGCAAAACGCTTGATGAGCGAGTTGAGCACATTGTTCCAGAGCGAGGTGAGCGCGTCGCCGAATGCCCGCCAGAAGCCGACGCCCTTGTCGAGGTTGGCCTTGAAATCTGTGATAAATCCCCCGAGAGCGGATCGCAGATCGGCGGCGAGCCCCTCCGCCAGGGCCTTGATCCTCGTGAATGTATCCGTGCCCTTCGTGAGCGCGGCGGTGAAGGTCGCGTCGAAGAACCCGGCGGTGTCCTTGGCCGCACGCGCCTGCGCCGCCCAGCCCTCCAGCCCTTGCTGGAAGAACGCCTCCTGCGCGCCGCTCAGGACGTTCTGGTCGTCGATGAGCTTCTGGCGGGCCGCGAGAACACCCGTCACGGTGCCCGCGGCGACCGCCAATTCCTTCGCGGCGGCCTGATTGATGTTCGCCAATCGCGCGACGTTGACGGCAATTTGCGCGTCGACGAGTTCCCGGCGCTTCGCTATTTCGGCGTTGACATTCGCCGCGGCTTGGCGGAGTATCTGGTTGCCCGCCGAGTTGAAGTTCGTCAGCTCCAGCGCCAGGAGTTCTGCGTTCTTCTGTATCCGCCGCTCGGCATTCGCGGCCAGCGCAAGCGTCCGATCCGCATCGAGCGCCGCGAGCGCTCGGAGGTACGTGAGGTAATCGACCTGCTGCGTGGCCAACGCGCTCTCGATCACCCCACGCCGGTCCTTATACTCACGCTCGATCGCTCCGACGCCCTCATCGGCGGCGTCCTGCGTCGCCTGCTGCCACTGCCCGAGTACGTCAAGAGCGGCCTGGAGCTGGTCGTCCTGGAACTTCTTGATCTTCGCGTCGCGGTTCTTGTAGATCGCCTCGTCGGCCGCACTCCATTCGGCCGTATCCTTGAGCTGGCGGTTCAGCGCGATCGAGGCGGCCTCGGCTTCGGCGTTCGCCTGCGCGATGAACGCCTCTTCCGCGGTTCCCGTGATCCGTATCCGTTCAAGCACCGCCGCCTTGTGCGCATTGAGGACGATCTCGGCCCGCTCGATCTCCTGAGTTGCCGCCGCTTCGGCACGGTTCGCGGCCTCGACGAGATAGGCGAAGTCCAGCGCGGCGGTCTTGGTCTTGGCCGCCTGGATCGCCGCTTCCGTCTTGTTGACAATGGCCTCGCGCTCGGTCGCAAACTTCACTACGGTCGCCGCATCGAGCCCCTCGCCGCCGCGCGCGGCTGTGGCGCGCGCACGGGCCTCGCGCTGATTTAACGCCGCCATCTCGGCATCGCCGCGTCGCTGAATGAGTGCGATCTCTTCCTCGATCGCTCCCCGCTCGTCGATGAGCCCCTGCGCGCGCAAGAGAGAGATCCTGGCCTGGGTCTGATCCACCACGTTGAGAGCCCGCTGAAGGCTCTGGGCAATCTCTGCTTCGATGACGGCGGTGGACTGCTTGAATGTCGCTTCGTCGATCAGCTTGGAGAAAATCTTTTCCTTGGCGAATAGGGCGGCGGCCTCCCCATATTTGAGCCGGAATTCCTCAAGCGCCTGGGTGAGTGCAAGGACCGGCTTCGACGCATCGGTCGCCTGGATCAGCTTGAGCTGGAGTTCCAGTTGATGGAGTTGTTCACGCGCAGCCTTCGCGAGCGTCGTAGGATCGAACGCTTGCCGGCCGGCAAGCCTAATGCCTTCTTCCGGGAGCGGCGCCTCTGCGGGCATCTTGGCGAACGCTGCGCGAACCTTATCAAGGGCCTCGGCGGCCCTGTTCGCACTAGTCGCAATCCGCTCGAACCTCTCCTCCATACTCTCGCCAAGTGCCTCGGCGGCTTTCTCCTCAGCGGCGCTCAGCCCACGCAGGCCGGTGATCATCTCGTTGATCCACGTAAGGGCCGCGCCGCCCACCGAGACAAGCGGTGTGCCGATGGCGAGCCAGAGCGCATCCCACTGCATCGCGAGCTGGTTGATGTTCCGCGCGTACTCCTTGGCCGCGTCCTGCTGCGCCTGCCCCCACGGCGAAATCGCGCCCGCCGTCTCGGACCACTTTTGATACTCCGCGCGCGACATCGCGAACACGTCGGCGAGCTGACGGGCGCCACGACCAAAGATGTCTTGGGCCACCGACGCGCGGGTCGACGCCGAGGCGATGTCGGAAATCCGATCGCGGACCTCAAGGAAAAGGTCGCCCTCCGCCTTGAGTTGCCCCGACGCGTTGCGGACGTCAATGCCGAGATTGCGGAACGCCTCGCCGCCCATGTCCAGCTCGCCAGCCATCCGAAACAGGGACCCCGTCAAGGCCCCGGTGTCCTTCCCGAGGATCTGAAACGTATCGGCGAGATTGTCTGCCGCGTCGGCCGATAAGCCCGACACGGCCATCAGCTCCTTGACCTGCCGAGCGTTGTCGAGGACCGCGCCCGTCGCCTTGACATATCCTAGCGTGAGCGCCCCGACGGCGATGGCGGCGAGTCCGAGTGGCGACGTGAGTGCGCCGATGATCTGCCCCAGTAGCCCCGTCTGTATCCCCGCGCCTTGCGCGGCCGTCGTCATCGCCACGAGCTGTGCACGCACGCCCCCCGTACTGCCGCTCATGGCCGCGTGCGCGGCCTGGACATCTGTGGAGAGTTTGGCCGTATCCGCGGACCATCGTTGCTGCGCCTTGAGGATATCCGCGACGGTGGACGCGCTGGCGTTCTTCACCTTGTCGTACTCGGCGTTGATCTTGCGGAGCGCCGCCGTCGCGTCGGTGTCCGCGTTCTTGAACGCACCAGCGAAGTCCTTGGACATCTCGGCAGACTTGCCCTTGATGTCCGCTTTGAGACGGTCCAGCATCGACCGGATCTCGGTGTCGCTGCCCCCTACTACGACAGTTAAATCACTCACGGCGCTTGATCAGTCAAGGGTCAGACCTTTGTCTTCGCCTTTGCTGCGGCGACGGCAGCGAGGAACTCTTGTTGCATTTCCGTTGTGTTCCGGCGGATGAACCCGGCGGGCGCTTGCTTCGACCAGCCCGCCTCCAATGCGAGCATATAAATGACTGCACTCGCAACGATCGCCTCCGTATCACGCGCCGGGCTCTGACTCGTCGTCCCGTCGTAGCTCTTCCCGTGATCGTCCTTATAGGCGTACCCCGGCGATCCGCCCCATCGGACAACGTGCCATGAGTTCGCGGCGCGCCCGGTGTCTCGTGGTGTTCCGCCAGGGTGTGCCTTGAAGCGGGCCTCCAACCGGAATGCGGTCTTCACGACCGCCTCGGCGAGATTCGCGTGCAACGTCTTCGCGTAAGCATCAAGCTTCGCGTTGAGCCCGTCGAGGTTCCAGCGCAACTCGCCAAGGACGTTTCCAGGCCCGAGCGGAATGGCCACGCTCTTACCCGTCCCGGTCCGGCACCGTCGGCGCGTCCACGGCGGGCTCCAAGCGCACGGCTGGGGCGCCGTCCTGGTGCATCGCTTTGTACACGTCGGTCTTGCGCATCTCCCCCCGCTTCCACTCGTTCTCCAGGAACAGCCGCCAGAAACGTTTCTCGTCCTCGGGCATCTCCGTCCGGTAGTGCGTCCACGTACAGTGGGCGTACTCCTTACAGATGACCCCCTCGATCTCGAGCGGCGTCAGGCGGTCGGCGTCGCGAGGGTCGTCGCCGAACTCGAACGCCGCCCGGTAAAACCCTCCCGTTCTTCGTCGGTACTCTTCGTGAGGTTCTCGATCGCTTCCTGGATTTCGTTGAACTGCGCGAGGGACATGCGCATGGTCTGGAGCGCCTCGGTGGCCGACACGGGCTTGCCGTCCTTGTCGACGAAATTGACGGCGAGGCCCTGATTGATGATCTCGAACATCGTGCGTTGCGCGTGCGCGTCCAGCGCCTTGACGTACTCCTCATCGGTGAGATCGAACATGTAGTACGCCTTGCGCTGGCCGCGCGGCACGTTGAGTGAGCGCCCGACGTCCGTGTCACCGCTGACCATCATCTGGCGCTTGGGTGCCTGAGGCGCGTCCTTGCGGACCCGCTCCAGAATGTCCTTGATCCCCGCCGAACGAATGGGGAATTCCAGGATCTCCACCTGGCCGTCGTGCGTGGTCTTGACGTAGCAGAACCCGTTCGATTCAAACGTGCGGTCGCCGACCACCAACGTCTCGACGCGCCGCACGGTCGGCTTATGTCCGTTGGCCGTCCCCTTGTCCTCGTCCATTGCGCCTGCTTTCTGTCCGAAGCGTGCACTGCGAGAACGTTATCTTCTCGTGTTTACTTCTGGTATACTTCACCCATGTACAATGGACGCCTCGCCAACGAAGCCCGCCGTAAAATGACGCCGCAGATGCTTCGCATCGCGACCCGCCGATATCTTGGCGGAGAATCGAGCAGGCGTATCGCCACGGATCTCGGATTCAGTCACGTCCTGTTGTGCCTTTACCTTCGGCGCGCAGGACTCGTTCGCACAATGCGTGAATCCTTGACGCGTCCTTGCGACGAACGCTACTTCGATAGGATCGACACCGAACCAAAGGCGTATTGGCTCGGATTCATTGCCGCCGACGGCTGTATCTCTCGACGACGAGAAAGCGGAGTGCTGCGTCTCAGCATCTTGCTTGCGATTAAAGACGCAGAACATCTGCGAGTGTTTCTGGCCGACGTTAAATCGCCGATCCGCATAGGCCCGCGCGGAAGAACAAGCGGGTTCGGCGGGAAAGGCAGCGTCGGATTTGCCTTGACGAGCGATCGCTTGACTGCCGCTCTTGTGCATCACGGCATTGTCGAAAGAAAAACCCGCCGATTGAAGTTTCCGGCGCTGCCGGACGCTATGATTCCTCACTTCATCCGCGGGTACTTTGATGGGGATGGATGCATTTCCCCAACCGGCCATGGACCCAGTAGGGGCACCTTCACCATGGTCGGCCGTGTTAACTTCTTGCGTCGTGTGCAGCAAGAACTTAACGATCGCACCCTGACGGCGATTGGGATTCGAGGACATCTCGCCATCGGCAAGCACGGGAACCCGGATTTGGCACAGATCTTCTATGGTGGCCGCCGAACGCTGGTTGCGCTCTACGCTCTCCTGTATCAGGGAGGCACCCGTTACTTGCAAAGGAAGCACGAGATCTTCTACCTTCTTACCCACTAGTTCCCGCCGTGAAAGACACGATCTCCTGGACGATGCCGTAGAACATCCCGGCCGCATCCACCATGACCGCGTTCTCCTGCTCCGTCACCTTCGTCTTGTCGGGCTCGAAGAGTACTTCGTTCCATCGTCGGCCGATGTCCCCGGCGCCCGCTCCCTGCGTGGGATCGTTCCAGAGCACTTCGATGTGCACCGTTCGCATCCGCGGGGCATTCGTGAACGTCGGCGTTGACACCGTGACCGGCGCCTCGCCACCCGATTCGATACTGGTCGTCCCCTTCGTCGTGACCCACGTGTTCGATCCGACCGTCCACACCGAGTCCTGCGGGAGATTGAGGGCCTGCCGCCACTTCTTCCAGTTCGGGTCCGTGTTCGTGAGGATGAAACTGAACGTCGGCCCGGCGACCCCTTGGAGTTTGTTGTCTGGCCCTTCCTGGTAGTGCGACTGCGATGAGACTCGCCCTCGGTCGTAGATCGGATTCTGAACAGACGTGGGCCGTCCTTCTGGACCCGAGAGCCCGACCTGGACAAACCCAATCTCCAAGTAGAACCGCGGGTTTGTCCCGTCGTAGATCCGGAGCTTCCCGTCTCGGTGCGTGTAAGACATCGTCGGCATGGCTTATCCCCCCTTCGTCGTCGTGGTCAAGGTTGGTACAACTCGATCCAGTCGCAGTCCACGGAGTAGGCGTGCATCCGCAGATCCTCGGGCGCGTTGCCGGGCGCGGGAATCTCCTGGTCCAGGTTCGTCCGGCGCACGATCAGGCTCCCCACGGCAGATGAGTCGCCCGCGTAATTCAGGACGGGGATCACCACGCCGTCCTTCATCGTCGCCGCCACAGCGTCGCGCAAATCGGCGAGGCGGTATGTGCTGGTCTGCAACGATGGGCGCACGAAGATGTTCGCCTGCGGCATGTAGACGACGCTCTGCGCTCGATCCGTCGGGTTCACGTATCGCCCGACGTGTGTTGCCGCCGGACCAACGAGCCAGACCTCACACCATTCCGCCTTGCCCGCCTCGTCGAATGGCGACCCGCGGAAGTCAATGGCGCCCGGGAACGTCGCTGACAGCTGAGCATCGGCGTAGACAAACCACGACGCCTCGATGTTCCGGCGCTTGGCGGAGGGCAGGAGGGTGACGGTCATGCTGAACGCTCTGGCGCTGGATTTACGCGGCGCGGCGGCGAGCCACAGGGCCTTCGCGGGGTTTTACGCACCTGGCCGGGAGACAAGCACACGAGACCGAACAAGAAGAGAATCGCCAGCACCAGCGTAATCACTTCCGCACCGCCACCGTCGTCACCGGCCCCGCGTCGTCCCACAAAATCACGCGGTAGCTCGTCGTCCCGTCCACGAGGCGATCTGACGAAGACAGTGCCCGAGCTGCGGAGAACAACAGCTCGCCCGCCACCTGATCGGTCGCGAATTCATACCGCTGGTCGCCGACCTGGAGCGGACCGCCCGCGATGAGCTCCTTTGCGGCAATCGCCGTCAGCACGGCGTCGCGGATGCGCACGTCGTGAAAGACCTCGACCGTTTTCCCCGTCGCCGGATTGAGCTTCGCCGACACGAAGAGCCGGTACGTGATCGGTTGGCCGACGGTCACGCTGGACACCGCCCGGTGCATCTCGCCGAAGAGGGTGGACACCGCGTCGCTCATTGAAGCCACCAAGCAACCATGACGCTGACCGTCAGACTTACGGCGATGACGCACACCATCGCGAACTCCAGCAACGCCATCACACCCCTCCGAACGCGAACACGGGCCGCGCCGCATTCGTCGGATGCCGGAACGCCGCAAGCGCGTCGTCGATCTCCGGGACATGGGTCGGCCCAGCGGACACCGCGAGCTCGCTGAGCGACGTCGTCAGGGCCGACGCCGTGAAGCTCGTCACGTACGTTTTGATCCGCCGGGCCGTCGATTCCTTATCGTCGCCGATCCGCGCTAATTCCAAGGCCACGAGACGGAGCGCTGCGCGCTGAATCTCCCGCGGCGGCACTTCGGCCGTCCCCTGGAGCCGCGTGTAGCCGAATGTGCCCGTGACGACGACGTTCTGCACACCCTTCGTCCAGACACCAGCAAGCGTCGCGCCCGAGAGGAACGACGATGAGGCGGTCGGGGGCGGGATGATCAGCCGAGGCCACCGGCGATCATCGGGGCCCGGTGGCCGGCGCTTCATCGCCACGTAGTCCGTCCCCTCGACCATCGCCGTGCCGCCGACCGTGACGCTCGTCAGGCTGATCACGGGCTGCGGGAGCGTCAACGTCGCCTGCCCGTTGCCGTCGAGGGTGTAGGCGGTCACGTGCGAAGAAAAACGAAAGCCGGTCTCCCTTTCAACGTATTCTTCGGCCCAATCGGCGAGATCGAGCGCGCGCCCGTCGTCCGGAAGCGCTTCCCCGCGCAGGCTCTCGGCCGTCACGAGATAGCTCACAAACGCTCCTGAGTCATCGACACGGAACAGTCCAGACTTCGCCGCTCATGAAGATCTCGGCACGCCTGACGAAGTGTGGACCACATCCATGTCCACGAGGAATTCCACTTCAACCCTTGATACACGACCACCGTGCAACGCCAGTTTCGGCCTCTGTTGTTCGGCCACCACCAGATGTACCCGTACGCCCAATGTTTGAGCATTACGCCCGCCCCCGCGCGTACAGCGCCCACGTCACGGACTGCGCGGTTGGCGCCCCCGTGACGATGATGATGGCCTTGGCGCGTAGGGCGTCGGAAATCCAGCCCCCTCGGGGAGCGAATGGTGGAGCGCCGCCGGCATCCTGCACGAGTGCCGGCGTCGGACCGGCCGCGACGGGGCCGGGATATTCCGCAACGTGATAGAGCGCCGCGGCGGCGCTAAGCATCGTCGCCGTCTGGAGCGCGAGCAGATCGTCCCATTGCCCCTGCGGGGTCTTGCGCTGCACCCAGACCCGCAGTTGCGCGGTCGGGGCCGATCCCCCCGTGAGCGAGACAGCGGTCACCGCCAGCTCGAATAGAATCTTGCTGAAGCCGCCGAATCCGGACACTTCAACAGCGGCGACGGCAGTGATGGCCGTGCTCTCAGCGGACGCGCGGAGTGTCAGGTCCGTGAGCGGGTTGAGGATCACCAAGCCGTCGGTACTCGTCGCGCTCACGCAAGCTCCATCCGCGCATGCCGATAGCGCGTCCGCTCCTCAGCAGTCGCTGGCCGATAGGTGCACAGGACGCCAGCGCGGCCGTCGCAAATCTCGACGAAATCGACCCCGTGCCGTACGTGGGGCTCGTGCGGAAGCATTCGCCCCGGTCGGCGCCGAGTCATCTTGTCCTCGTAGCGCCTCAACATGGCAGATCCTCGACGGGCAAACCGAGTCGCCGAGCCGCACGGACCGCGCTCCACTTTCTGGCATAGCCCTCGCTTTGCTCGGTGATCTCGCCGTTAGCTGCGCGGACGCGATAGCGCCACGGCTGACCCCCCCGCCCCTTGAACACTTCGACGCGCCCGCGCCGTTTCACGCGGCTGGCCCCCCGTTGACCCCTGGTGGCCCGGCGAGGGGGCTTGTCGCATTCCGTGGGACCGCTGGGATGTCCTGGGGAGGAGTCGGCCTGGCCCCGAGGGGCGCCCAGAACGGACTCGGGACCCCGGGCAACTCGACCCACGGGCGCCGGTCACGCCGGCCGGGCCACACGGCGGCGCGGACCTCGTGCCCCACGGCCAACCCGGCGTCCACATACACGCCGAGGCCCGCGCGCGTGACGCGCCACGTGAAGTCCAGGTCCTCGCTCTGCGTCTCTGGCGAGAACGTCCCCACCCGGAACCACGGATCCCCGACCGCCTCCCACGCCTCACGTCGGATCAGGATCAGCCCAGCGCCCACCGCGTCAACCCGGACCAGGCCGTCCTCGGGGAGAGCCGAAAGGTCGAGCCGGCGCGGTGGGCGCGTCCGCATGTCGACATAGGCGTTCAGCGGGAACGGATACGCGCGCTGGCAGACCACGCCCGAAACGACCGGCACGCGGTGATCCAGCAACCGCAGAATGAGCCCCGTGAGATCCGCTTCGTGCACACGCTGATCCTGATCCATCATCAGGACCCACGCGCACCCCGGAATCGTCTCCCGGGCCACTCGGATGCACTGATTCCGCTGGTACGCCACATCCGTGCCTTCGACCATGAGACAGGGAGATCCTGCCGGCCGGTCGGTCCGATCGCGCACCGACCCGAATCCCCGCCCTTGGTCGTCGCGAAAGACACCGCACAGTGCGCCGGACGGGTAGGGCCGTGGCGCCTGAACTGCTCGGCCGACCTGCGCGTCGTCCTGTGACGGATCGCGCAGGTCGGCCGCCGTGATGATCTGAATGGCCACTACGAAATGCTTCTCTTCTGGCTGCCTATTTCGATGCCCAGCACGGCCCCGGTTGTCGGCGATCCCGCGACCGTGACCACGGCCCGCACCCACGGCTCGGGCGCGCGGAACTCGATGATCCGAGGGTCGACCTTGCTGTCCGCCGACGTGATCTGCGCGAACGTCGCGCCCGTGATGTCGGCGTAGGCGTCGGCTGCCTCGTGCTCGCTGATGACGCCGCCGATGTTGTTGTTGTTCTTCGACGCCTGGAGCTTGATGTCGTACGTCGCGCCTGGGTCGGCAGCGATCGTGCCGGGGGCGACGATCGCAAACGCCTGGTCGTAGGCGTTCGATAGGTTGACCCCAACTCCCGTGCAGGTCGCCGTGATCGCCGCTGGGTACACGCTCGTACCCAGGATGGCGTTGTTCTTGAGGTCTTTCAAATCTGCGGGCATCGTTAACCCTCCTTCAAGGTGGTGGCCGTCTGCGTGAGTGCCACATGCAGAGCGGCGTCGCCCTGCGTGATGTCGCCGATCATGACCGTTCTCCGACCATCGGCGGTATTGACTGCCGCCTTGTCGGCATTCGGGCTGCCGCGCCATCCTTTGATTTCACAGTACACATTCCACTCGTGAACCCAGAAGTCAGGGATGTAGACACGGCCGTCACTAAGGAGCAAACGGTGCGGTTCGTAGTCCCAGGTCAACTCGCGCTCGTCGAGGTACTGCGCGAACTTCAACTCCCACGTGGAGCGGAAGTGCCAGAGACGGCCTCGAGCGTCGAGATGTTCGTACTTTCTCGTCTTGTTCGTATACATCTTTCGTAAACCGTCCCGCCATTGCCGCTTTTGAGTCTCTGAGATCTGCCTTTTTGTCTCCGCACTCCGAGGAAAGGCACGGTTCGGCGGGTGCGATGCCAGCGCATTAAGCTTTTGCTGACGGAGAACCGGATCTTCTAGTAGACGCCGTTTCAAGCTAGCCGCTTGCTTAGCACGAGACTCCGGCGTCTTGCTTCGCAGTCGAGCTTCTATCGGGAACTGTTGCCCTGTCCGATAAGCCAAATCCCGCATGGCCTCGATGTGTCTTGCGCGAGCCTCTTGTGTTCTGGCCTGTTCCAGATTTTTCGCCGCGTAGGGTTTTTGTGTTCCCCTGTGCGCTGCTCCGTTCTTATCCTTTTCCTCCTGTGTATGCTGGCGCCCAGGGCGACCTTTCATGGTCGCGGAAATCTTGGCCGCAGATCTACGACCCAGATCAGCAGCCAAAGGATTTGGACGCCCCCTCTTTCCAGCAGCGACGTTCATTCTTTGCTCCACCGACATCTTCGATCCTTTTCTCACGTCGGCTACCTTTAGCCGTTTAGCAAGGTTGGCACCAGAACCATGCTGGATTCCTGTTCCAGTGCCACGTCGTGCCGATAAATCGCACGAACGAAGATTTGCTCTTCGAGGAAGCCCAAACTCGTGTCCGTCGCGAGCTCGATGCTCCCGACACGGCCAAGTAGCACTCGGCGGAAGTTCCCGCAGAGTACATATGTAAGCGTCGTACCAGACCCTTTAATACTGGTCTTGTTCACCTGAGTCGAGACGATGACCGGCAGGCCCGCGAGGACCTTTGTCACGTTCTCAGCCGTCCGAGCCACGTCCAGGAACAGGAACGGCCCCGCGCCGTCGGCCGCCGTAACCGCGTCCGCACGACGGTTGACGAGGTAGCTCCACTCCATCGGCCGCATGATGAACGCCGACGGCCCCTCCCCGTCGTTCGCCGCCTCGACGAGGGCGATAACCGTACGGGGGTCAGCCGCCCCGATCGTGTCACCGTTTGCCGCCGTCGTCGCGGCGTTGTGCAAAGTTACTTTTCCCGCTGTCGGGGTGTCATTCGCCGAGCGATCGTACTTGATGATGCCCTTGGGCTTCGTCGACCCGCCCTCGCCCTCGAGCCCGGCAAGATCCTCGGTGAGCGCGGCCTTGCGCACGAGCGAGGAGCGGAAGAAGGACTCGGCCGCGTTGACCATGAGGAGCAGCTCGTTGGGGATCTTGATGACCCCCGCCGCCTTCTTCGGAGACATGTTGAGCACGCCCGTCGACACGGTCGACGCGGTGATGGTGCCGTTCTCGTTGTAGTAGGCGAACGTCGGCTCGCCGGTCTCGCGCGGCCAGCGCATGCCGGTTGGAGGAAGCGGAACCGCGCGAGCCCCCGCGCGGCCGAGCGCCGCCGTCGCCTGAAGGAGCGGAATGATGTCGCCGGTGATCGGCAGGCCCGCGAGCGATCCGCCAAGCAGATCGTTGTCCGACGCCTGCTGTTTGGTGGCGAGCTTCGCGACGAGCCACCGGAGCTGGTCCTGCGTCGTCTCGGGGTCGGGATCGCTCCACGCCGCCGCCTTGATGTCGCGGCAGAACGCGTCCCCCGCCTCCGTGCCGTTGTCGAAATAGTCGGGATTCATCGTCAACGGCAGCAGCTTGTTGCCGCCCTCACGCTTGTGACCGAGATTCAGCATTTTCTCGGTGATGTCCTGAAGCCGCGAGAACTTGTTCACATCACCCTGCCCATGTTGCGCTTGCACGAGACGTGCGTAGTCGGTCATCAGGATCGGCCGGTCGCCGAGCGACCCTGACCGCACGCGCGACGGCGCCACGCCGGCGCCGAAGTCAAACTTCTGCCCATTGAGCAGGAATAGCTCGCGGTCGCCCTCGCGCTCGACCCGGACGGCCCGCTTGAGATTGTCGTTCTCCGCCCGCAGGGCGGTGACCTCCGCCTGAATGGCCGCCAGGCCGTCCACGGTCGGCTTCATCGCTCCCTGGATGACGGTCACGATCCCCGCCTTGTCCTCCTCGGTCAGCACTCCCCCGCTCCCGCCGGAGATCGGGGCGACACCCGACAACCGGAAGGCGTCGAGCCATCCGACCCCGAACGTCCGCGACGCTCGCAGGCGTCGCACTCGCCGCTTGAGTTGCCGATAGTGCGCCCGCGTCATGACGTCGACGTGCGCGAACAGCGCGGCGAGCACGACGAGCGCCGGCATTGCCCCCCACCCTCGAACGGTCTGCGTGATCGTGTTCATATATGCTCCCCTTTCCGTGTCGCTCGTCATCGCCCGGCGGCGCCGGGTCCTGTGTGCACCGCCAGGCGCTCGGCGAGATCTCGCGCGAGCGCGCCGTCGAACCAGAGTTCCGCGTCCGTGGTCTCCGTCACTTCGCCCACCGATCCATGGAAGGCTGCCGTGAGATCCTCAGCCAATGTGCGCGACTTCTTCGGCGCTTCGTCGTCCCGGGCGGGCTCTTGAGGGGCCGGGCGTGACGCGTCGTGCGCGGCGATCACTTCGGCCACCATCGCGTGCGCCGTCTTGAGCTTGGCGTAGTTCGCTGCGGCGAGGACGCGGCCGTCCTTGATCTCGATGCCGGCCAGCACGCCTCGAACCGTCCGGATTGCGTTACCGAGCCGCGCCCCGCTCACGGACTTCCCCTCAACGTCGAGTACGATCAGGGCATCGTCGGCAGCGTCGGCAAGCCCGAGTGACAACGTCGCAAGCAACGGGCTCGGCTCGTTCGCCACGAGCGCGGACATCACGTCATCCGCCGTCATCAACGCGTGCGCGTGCCCGTCCGATGGCTCCGTCTCCCCGCGTGCGATCGACGCGGCAGTAATCCGGTGCGAATGATCGGCAACGTGCTTCGCGCAGCCGCTTTCGAACGCCCCCTCGTCGTCGATCTCCAGCTCGTAGTCGTGGACATGTGGTGGGGACGTCGCACCGGACGCGGGCGCGGTGTAGCCGCACTCTTCGAAGCCAGCAAAGGACTTGCACCCAAGAGCACGAATCTTCGCGGCGGCGTCTCGATTGATCGCGTCGATCTGGGCAGTCTCCCACGCCTTCACGTCGGCGATCAGGCGATCGGCCAAGGGAATACCACCCCCAACCAGAGCCGCTGCCTTCACCATCTCGACGACCGTCGCACGCGGCACGTACCGCCCTTGCGCCGCATGCGTCTCGCCGATCAGGTCGCGCTGCTCGCGGACCTTGACGAGCGCCAGCGCAATCGCCTCGTCGGGCGATTCGATGCCGTCCTGCTCGCGGATGATCCCGGCGAACCGGGCCAACTCGCGCACGTGCGCGCCCGAGTATCCGTCGGTTCCGTCGACGGCAGCCTTGGCCGCCGTGGCTGAGAGATCGGGTATCCATCGAGCAAGCATCCGCGTCCGCTGGTCGGCGTCGGGCAGGTCGATCTTGAGCACGTCGTGGAATCTGCCTGGCCGGTCAATAAGCGCCGTCGGGAAGTGCGCCGGGTCGTTCGTGGTGAGGACCGTCACGATCCCCTTCGTCCGTGCGGCCCCGTCCATCGTCGTCTTGAGGAGGTCGATCTCGCCGCGACCAATCCAGTTGTCCACGTCCTCGAAAAGGAGCATCGACGGGGCGTTCTCCTTCGCCGTCTCGAACGCGTGCTCGATCCCGCCGAAGGCCCCCATTCTGAAAAAGTCCCTAGCGGAGATCCAGATGAAGGTCGTCGGGTTAATCGCACGAATCGTCCCTGGAGGCTCGTCCTTCGTGTGCCCGCGCGTCTCGTTTCGCATGATTCTCGCGGAAAGCGTTTTGCCGCTTCCCGGCGGCCCCAACATGATGACGCCGCGATTCTCCATCGCCGCGCCGTGGGTATTCATCAACTCGACGACGCGCTTGAGGGCCTTCTCATTGCCGGGAGTCAGGAACACGTCGTCCCAGGTCTCGTCGGTCGCGTCGAGAAACTCGCCGGACAGGGAGAATGACTCGCCCTTGTAATACTTGAGCTGGGCGGCGCGCATCGCGACACGGTCGAGGAACTCATCGCCGAGGGCGTCCTTGGCGTACACGGTAATCGAGATGCCGCGCCACTCCGGCTCGACGCGGACCACGAGCTTGCCGTCCGTATTGCGCATGAACCGGGTGCCGTTGAGTAGGAACGAGCGTCGGACCTTGGAATTCAACTTGACGACGTCGTGTTCCAACGGCGCCTCGGCCTGCTGCGCTTGCCCACTATTTTCGGGACCGCGCGTATGCACGAAGTGACGCACGTCCTCCACGCTCCAGTCGCCGATCGCCTCATCGAGCGCGACGAGCCCAGCGCCCATCTTCGTCCCCGCGTAGACCGCGTCACGTCGGTGCAGTTCCTTGATCTCGCAGTCGAGATACCGCGCGGCTAGCTCGATCTCCTTCGTGGCCGCAGGGTTCCGCTCGCGTGTGACGTCGAAGAGCTTGGCCGAGAGATCGCGGTTCCAGCGGAGCGGGTCGTCGCGCTCGGCCTTCGCGGCGATCATCTCTGCCGGAGTGAACGCGCGCCACTCCATGGAGTTCGATCGCCACCAAAGAGGGGCGCTCGACGTGCTCCAATTGGCGGAGAGATCGCGGTTCCAGAGAAGGGGGTCAGCGACCATGGCCTTCTCGTCGCGTTCCCTGGCGGCGCTCTTTCCCTTGCCGTACTGCGCGTGGCACACGGCGGCGCGCTGAGCATCGTCCGGGTATTCCGCAGTCATCGTCGGATTGCCCATGCAGCGCCCGACGAAGTCATCCTCGGACTCCCCATCGTTCGCCGTCGGCAAGACCTTGACGCCATCGGCGGGAAGGATCTGCTCGGCGATCTCCCAATACTTCGCGAGGGGCGATAGCCCGATGGCTTTTTCCAAATCCAACTCGCTAGCCCCATCGGGAAGCCCGAACGATTTCATGAACTGCGTAATGGCGGAACTGTTACTTGGGAGCCCAACTGCGGAGTACTCGAGCAATTCGAACGCCTCTATTGTTCTCCCAACCTGATCAGGCTGAAGCTTCTGCCGCGACTCTTTTATCGTGGAGAACCCGATACTCCAACTGTTCAAGAAACGAGCAGAGTATAATCGCCACACACGCTCCGCGAATGGGTGCAGTTCGGCGAGCCCCGCGAACTTCGTCAGAGCCGTGATCGACGTGTCGTCGATTGAGAGGTCGAGGCAACGCGCAATTGGCAACTCGTGCTCCATGCCGCGCGCGAATCGCTCGGAGTGGTTCCAGAATACCAATGGGTTGTTTTTCAGATAGATGTCTACCTTCGCGCCCTTAGAGCGAACACACTCACCGTCCCTGTCGGTGGTTTGAGTAGAAATCAAGTGTTCAATCGTGCGCGCCTTCTCATCAATCGCCTTGATGGCGCCTGGCGTCGTGTGAAACGACTGGGTTTTCCAAGTGATTGCCGTCTTCGCAGGCGTTCTGGCCGGCATGATTAGCAGTTCTCCGCTATAATAAGGGGATGAAACCACTCGCCACTGAGCACATTTATTGGGCTGCTGGTTTTCTTGAAGGGGAAGGGTCCTTTGGTTTTAAGCCAAAGGTCTCTGCTCCCAAGGTCCAGGCCGTACAAGTGCAGCAGGAGCCCCTGCGCCGACTGCGACAATTCTTCGGCGGCCCGGCGCTCAAACGCTACCGGCGCTCCAAAGACGAGACGCACCAACCCATTTGGCTTTGGACTCTCAACGGGAAATCCGCGATCGGTCTCATGATGACCCTGTACCCGCTGATGTCCCCCCGGCGAAAGCGTCAGATTCGCGCGGTGCTTATGACGTGGCGTGCTCGCCCATCCGCTCCCAGGTATCGAAGAGCGTGTCCCCGAGGGCACCCGTACGATGGAATGGATATCAACGGTACGCGCACGTGTTCCATCTGCTCGAACGCTTGTCATAAACGGGTCATGATGAAACTGCATGCCGATCCTGCCCGACGTGCACGATACTTGGCTTACATGAGGGAATACGACCGAAAGAACAAGCCCGCTAGGCTGGCAGCGGCACGTCGTCATTGGAAAAAGCTCGTTGCTGATCCGAAACGGCATCGTGCATTTCTCGCCAAACGACTCGTGTACTATCGACAGTATCGCGCCCGTAAACGACGGTCCGCTGAACAGGTCGGCGTCCCGCGCACCCGCTCGCGCCTGCTGACACTCGTCGCGCAACAGTAACCTCACGCCCCATCTCCCGGCACGAAGTCGGGGATGCCCGGCAACGACACGCTTGGCGCCAGCGCGCATCGGCAGAGAATCCACTCTGACGCGGGGGCGCCCATGCTGGTATCGCCCGGGTGAAGTAGTCGCGCCCCGCTCGGCAGGATGAACGGTTGATTGAGGGAAATGGTCACCGATCCCCGTTTCCACTTCTCGGTACGGTGGGATTCTCTTGTCCTCTTGTCGCGCGTAGAAATCCACGTTTTCCGTTCAACGACTCCGGAAGCACGGTACGACTCGAGCGATGCCCGCGAACCCGCGCTGAGCACCTCGGTCCTGGCTATGGTGATGGCCCGCCACCGGGAGATTCCCGGCAACTGCTCGCCCAGAATATTCCGCACAATCGAGGCGATCCCCAACCCCTCCTCGACGCCCGCGAGGATCTGCGCGCGGAACATGTCGATGGTCGTCTGCGAGGCGATGCGGGCGTACTGGACCGGCCGGCTCCTGAGATACTCGGCGATCTCCGGCCACTCCAGGTCGAAGATCGTCGTCACGTCAGGCTTCGGCTTGGGGGACGCTTTGATCTCGTCGCCCTCGCTCCATGACTTCTTCCGCCGCGACACGGCGGCGCGGAGCCGCGCGTTGCCCTGCGCCCAGCCTTCACGGAGCGCGCGGGGGAACCACGCCTGGCCCAGCTTGACGAGCGTGGGGTACAAGGTATTGAACCCAGTCCGCGCGGCGTCGGCCGGCGACCCCCCAGCTTCGATAGTCGGGCGCATCGCGTGGACCGCGGCCAGATGCGCGGCAAGGACCGCAGCCCTAAACCCCGCCTCGACGCGCAGGAGCGGTGCCGCAAACTGGCGGGCGCGCTGAGCCGCGGCTTTGCTCTCCACGATCTGGACCATCGCGGTCGCCGTGGTCACGCGACACCCTCAGGCCGGTGGCTCGATGATCGCGCTCCGCAGTACTGCCATGGAAGAACACCGTTGATCCTGTAGAACCAACCGACCGGATGCCGTCGTCCCTCATCGTCGATCGTGCCCTGGAACAGTCGGACCAGTTCCCGCCATGCGCCGATCAAGTGATAACGCAGCGCGATCCACGGCGAACCGGATGACCACGGCTCGATGCTCCGCACCCACTGCTCGTACTGAAGGCGCGTCATCGTGTGAAAGAGGATGGCAATTTCGGCCTGAGTTCTCGCCTTACTCGCCTCGTCCCATTGCTCGATCAGGGCATTGGGCACGTCGACGTAGACCGCGCCTCGTAGCCCAGACGGCGCGTCTCCCTGGCCGCCGTATATGGAAAGCTGCCCATCCACGTTGAGAAACGCGCGCGTCGTCACGAGGCGACCATCCCTTCGCCCACGGGCGGAAACGCGTCACCTGGCGCCGGGGGCAGGCCAATCACCCCTTGCATCTCCCCCGTGACCGGATCGATCGGCACCACCCCCGCCGACACGTAGCCGCGGTCCCAGCCTGGATATTCGGGCACGTCCAACTCGAAGACATCGTTGGCGATCTTCATGGGCATTCCGTTGGCGAGGACCATAGTCACGGCCGACGCGATCCCTGACCAGTTCGGCGCGAGGGCGCGGACCTTCGAGAAGTCCTGGCCGATCACGTAGTCGTCGCCGAACTCACGCGCCAGCGGCGCGAATACCGGACAGATGTCCGTGTTCGACGTGCTGATGATCGTCCCGTGCCAGTAGTCCCTCACTTGTTCGTCGCGCCGACCGACATCGCCTTCCGTGAATCCCAGGATCGTCCCGTTGAGGTCGAACAGCGCGATGACCCGGCGCCACAGCTCCTTGCTCGCCGGAAGCCAGTCCATGTCCTTTGGGGAGAACGCGAGTTGCGTGTACTTCAGATCGTTTCCTAGGATCGCGACGTTCCCCGCATTGTCGGGGCCGCCGTAGATGGCCTTCCAACGCGCCAGCGCCTCATCCGCGACCGGATTGGTCACCGGCTGCGATGTGGACAGCATGCCGACCGGGCGGCCGTCGTTCTTCACGAGATTCCGGTTCCACCGGACCGTGTCGCTCTCTGTGACAACCAAGTCCCACGCCGCCTCCAGAGGTCCGAACCCCCACGGGGATGGGAACGCCACGCCGTACGTCCCGGCCTGCGGAATGGGCGACCCGAGCTTGAAGTGCAACAGATCGCCCACCTGATTCGGCCCGTAGGCGCGCAGCTTGAGCGCTTGGCCGTAGTGAAATAGTTCATAGGACGACACGGGCGCCGTCGCGGACCTGTAAATCGTCACTGCGAGCGGGTTCACCGGGTACAGCTCGCGCGGAGCACCCTTCCGGTCGCGCAGGATGAGGAGGAAGAAGTTCCCCGTCAGGTCGAGAAAGAGGCTCGCAAAGTAGACGAGCTGCGCGCCCGTCATCCATGGGTTCGGCGCGCGGAGCAGCGTGGCGAGCGGATCGGACTTGTCCGCCGGCCTGAACGTCCCATCCGCTTGTTCCAGATCAACCTTGAGCGGCGCGGACGCGAGATCACGACCCTTTCTGCGGCAGCATGCGTACACGGGCGCCGACTGCCCGTACTTCCGCTCCAACTGCGCATAGTTCTGTGGTGGGGGGATCGGCGCGTCCTGGGTTCCTGCCCCGATCGCGCCGTTGACCAGTTGCGCGAGCGAGACCGTCAGAGACGAGGCCGCGCGCGGGGCTTTCCAAAACGGTGCAGGGAGCCACGCGGAGACACGATCACGCGTCGCCTGAGGCAAGGCAAGGGCACCACGCGGGCTCCGCACGTCAAGACCTAACACGCTGGCCTCAACGCTATAGGCCCATCGGGGCGGATTGATAGGATGTTGTGGCGCTAACGGACTACGACAGACGAGAACGGGCTACAGTGGACGAGAACTGGCTACGATGGACTACAATGGACTAGAACAGTCTAGGAAACCGGCGCTTCACCTCGGCAATGGCAATTCGCCACTGGCCGCTAATTTTCTCAGCCCCCAAGCGCCCGTCATGAATCAGGCCAAGCACCTTTCGACGATCGCAGTCCAAGAACTGCGCGAGATGGTTAACGGACCAGCACGCGGCGTTCGGGTGCCCGGTGTGGGGGGTGACGCGCTTCGGGGCGCGCTTCGCGAGAGCGGTCATGCGTAAACGTCTATCGGGGCGGTGAACGAAAGCACCTGACTCGGGGGACCTTCGATCCCATACCGATTGCGACAGCGCGCGGTAAACTCGTACGTTGCGCCACACTCTCCCCCATCGACGCGCGCCTGATACTCACACGCGCTCTGTGCGACGATAACTTCTTCGCCGTACGGAACGACGCGGCCATATAAGGTCGTCCAGATAGCATCGGGCGGCGGGGCAGGCACTTGAATGACCACGAATGTTCGTATCTCCACGTCACCCTGAAGATACATGCCCGACGACAGGAGCACGGGCGCCAATGGAGCAGCGGGGCCAATACTCCACCCCTCCGGCAATGGGAGTGGCTCCGGCATCGGCGGTGTGCAGTGTCGGATCGGCGGGTAACCCCGCCCGACCACTGGGTGCTCGTGCCAGTAGAGCCCGCAGCGCTCACATGGATCGCCATAGTACCAGCGGACGAGTCGCCCGAAGATGCTCATGGCGATCTCCGTTTCGATTTTCTAAATGACTTGGGCAGGTGTTTATGGTACCGCATGTGCTTTATTACTTCATCTTCTGCCCTAATACCTTCTATTCGCATCATCTGCAAAGATGGACGGCGTTTACCTTTCACGTCAGCCTCCACACGCGCATCATCACGACGATCGCGAACCCCACCGCGAAGGTGCCGACGACGATCATGGACAGGCCGAAAAGCCCGCGGCCGAACCGGACGAGCCAGACGTCGAGGCGCGTGCTCGTCTCCGAGATCCGGTAAAAGAGCGCGGCCCAGAGTGGTACCAGCGTGCCCGCGAGGATAAGGACGAGGAGGAACGCAAGGCCGAGAAGCCAGAGAGCGTCAGCCGGGCCAGGAGGAAGCATCAGTTCAACCTCGATCGCCCGCGCAGGCATCCAGGCTGCTCACCGTTTCACCCCCACCCACCAGACCATCAGCGGGAACCGGCCATCACCCCCCTCTACATAGCCCTTCGGGTGCCGGACGTGCGCTTCCTCCACCGTGAGCGCCGGCGGGCCATCAGGGAACGCCCCGTTGTATCTCAACTCCCACGCGAGCTGCTCAAGATTGCCCCAGGTGCCCACGGTGAGCGTCTCCCACTGCGCTCCAGGAAACAGCGCGTGGTAGCCGTCAGGCATGATCCGCCAGCAGTCGAGCGGCGACGGGTGGATCGGGTAGAGCCCCGGCGTCATCGCCACGCAGAGACCACCAGGACGGAGGACCCGATGGAGTTCGGTCGCCGCCAACCAGGGGCGCTCCACATGCTCGAGCACGTTGTCGACCACGACGATCTCGAACGAGGCGCTGGTGAACTCCGGCATCGCCTGGACATCGTGCGGTGGGTAGGTCGCCAGCATGTGCGCTACCGGGTCGATCGTGCCTGGTGCCCATCCTGGCACGATGATCTCGCGAAGCATCCCGCGCATGTAGGACGCCCAGCCGACGCCCGACGGGTCGCCGTACCACTCGGACCCGAAGTCGAGCATGCGAATGAGACCGCGCGCCGGAGGCGGCGCGTCATCGGGGCGAATGAGCCGCCACCACGCATTCACGGCACGGCCGAGGCCCTGGTAGGCGAAGTGTCGAAGGGAATCATCAGGACTCCAGCTTTCTGACGTCGGCGGTTGCACCGCTACGCTCGGCTCTCTGGCGGGCGCCGCGTGCTGGAGTCGAGCCATGTCTGGGTGAGGGCGAACGCCTCGTGAGGCTTGAACTGCTGCTCGACGAGCGCATCAAAAAAGGCGCGCGCCATCTTGGCCTGCGTCCGCATCGCCTCCATGATCTCGCGCTCCTGCTGCTCGTTCACGCGCGCCCGCCAGCTTCCGCGCCAAGATCGCGATCAATCCCTTCATTGTCGGCCCCTATCGGTCGGCCGAGGTCGACCTCGCCGAAATGTCGCTCGAACGCCGCGGCTCTTACGTCTTCCCTCCGCGGCGAGTCGGCGCGATCGCGGAGCGGTCGGTACGGCGGCTGCGCCTGGAGCCAGTCACGGACGGCGCGCGCCTGGAGTGGCTTCGATCGTGACTCGCTCAACGGGTTCGTCCCGTTGTAGAGATAGAGGATGTCATGGATATACCGGGCGTGCACTGGACCGGCCATCTCGATCATCGGCCACATCGTCGCAAGATCGGGGGCCGCATCGATCCAGGCCCCGAGCGGCTCGAGCAAGTCCGCCCGCCGGATCTTACAGAACAGCCACGCCTTCCATGTCCGCAAGTGCGACGAGCGCCACCCCGAGCGTCGGGTGTGATCCTCGGCGGGCACGAGACAACTGAGCCCGCGCGGGTCGGACCCGTCCGGCTTCCGGCTTGCCTCGTCATCCGCGTACGAGCCGTAGGTCATCCAAACGTCCTCGGACTCAGGGGCGACAAACATCTCGCACCCGCCCATCGTGTGATCAAGCCCGCACGAGGCGCAGCGCACGCCTAGCGAGCGCCCGGCGTAGACATCCGCGAGACTCGAAAGAACGTACGGGTCCGCGAGTTGATCGTCGCCGTCAAGTTGGACCACGATCTCGTCGGCCCCTGCGAAGTGGTGACACACGTTCCACGTGTTGCCGACGACGCCGATCCGCTGCGGATTAACGAGGAGGACGTGGCCCTCTGAGTGCCGCGGGTGAAACCCGCTGAGATAGCGTGCGAGGTCGTCGCCGGGCGCTGGCGCCACGCGTTCGATATTCCCCCGCGCAAAATCTAGCACGCTCCTGGCCGCCGTCCACGTCCCGTCCGCTGACCCGTCGACGACGCAGACAACGCGGAAGTGATCGGGCGAGTAGTCCTGCTCCAGCGCGCTCGCAAGCGCCATGGCGACGGTGTCCTCGGCCATCCAGGCGGGGATGAAGATGAGGAAGCGAGGCATAGACTCCCGGGGATCTGGGGCGGTCACCAGTCGGGACTCGTCGTTCGCGCTGCGATCTGCCGCATGATGCGCGCCCGCATCTCGAGCAGATTGTACGTCTTCACAGGCGGCGGGCGCCATCGAGCATAGGATGCCTCAAAGTCCACCACGCGCCCGGTTGCAAGCAGCGCGCGGAGGGGCGCGTACGCGACCCCATCATGCGTGGTGACTTCCGCATCGTCGCCGAACGCCACAGCCAGATTGCGATCACACGCCATGTTGCCCACGGTCCAATAGTAGACGCTCGCCTCGTTCCACGTCCACGCCGAGTTGGAGACGCGTCGGACACACCCGTCCCGATTGCGACGGATCTCGACATCGTACCGCACTTCTCGCGCGCTCATGGTCTCACGCTCGACGATGGAGGAACTAGCCCGAGCAGGGCGTAATCTGTTCGCATCGATCCGCATCGAAAGATCTCTTCGACGTACGCGCGCGCCTCCGGCTCGCCATGAAGTTTCAGGACCTGAGATACCTGAGCGGGAAACTCGATCACATATCCGCTTCCGTACCCATTCCCGTAGCCCGGCAATGTCATCTCTTCGGTGCGTCGGCTCACCCGAGGCTTGCCTAACTCAGAGGCGACCTCGTCGATGAGGGCGACCGCGCGCGGATCGGGGTTTGAGCAGCCGAACGAGTTTAGGAGCACGCGCCGCCCGCAGCGCTCACACGTTCCAACCACGTACCCCGTGAGATTGAATTCGGTGCGCATGACCCGGTACGTAACTTCCGAGGACCACCGGTGAATACAGTCGATAAGCTTGCACCGACGGCAGAACCTGATGCCTCCGTATCCGCCGCCCGCGCCGAGACCTTCCAGGGGAACGGAGACGAGTGCATGATCGGTGTAACGGATCGCTTCCCACTGGGGCGACGCGTTGACGAACGCGTGCCGTCGCCACCAACACGCTTGGCGATCCGAGATGTTATAAATAACAGCCTCGGCTTTTTCGTCGTACAGGCCGTCACTGCTGTCTACAATTATCGCGTTCTCGTAGCGTCCCCAGTCCCGCATCACCCGTCTCCCCTCACGCATGCGGTCGCGGGCGCGGGTACTGGCGCGCCAGCCCATAGAGCCTCCGCCACCGCTGAATCGTCCTGCGAGAAACGCCAAACTCGACGGCCGCCTCCGCGATCGACGGGCAGCGCTTCGTGGCCTCGACGAAGTGTTGGCGATGCGCGTCCGCCGTCATGAACTTCGGGGCCGGCAACGCCGACGGGATGCCCGCCATGGCGGCGAGGGCCGACGTGTCTCCGACGAGTCGCACGGACGGCAGGCGTCTCAGGGCCTGCACCGCCTCCATGAATCGCCGGAACGTGTCGGCGTCGTCGGTCGACCACGCCTCCCGGGGGTTCCAGGCCAGCGTCAGACTGACCGACGCTTCGGTGCGCAGACCCATCTACCGGCAGCCGCATCGGCGCGCGACAAGACGCTCGGCACGTCATACATGGTGTCGCGACCAGCCATGAGCTCTCACACGATCCGACCGCGATAAAATCCGCGCAGACGAGGGACACGGATCAGATCATACTCGCCTCCGTGCGTAATCGTCTCCGGCGCATCATTCAGTCCCGGGAGGTGAAGCTTCCAGTATTCTTCAAGATAGAGCCGAGACGGCGGCCAGTCCTCATGGCGGAGCACGTTTGACGAATGATACGTCACGCGCGAGCCGTAGAAGTATCGGCACCACTTGTTCACCCAACGAATCACCCCCCGGGTGATCCGGTCCTGCGATGCCGGATCGGCCGACGCGGTACCGGCGTGAGCGACAGAGACATCTCTGGCTGATGCGATCCGATAGCCCGCCAGTCTCAGCCGCGTTTGGAAATCTACTTCCTCATGGTGCCCGAGCGTCGGATCGAAGAATGGCGCGTCATCAGTAACGGCAAGCCCGCCGGGATCGAAAACCGGGTTAATCCATCGGGCGTCCTCTGCCGCCACGCGCGAAACCATCCAACAGCTCCCAACACCCCAGAGGATCTCGTGATATGCGCCACGCGGGATCGGGTACGCGCCCCCGTGCGGGAAGATGATACCGATCTCGTGAAAGCGATCAAGGTAGGACGCTAGCGTCTCGTCCCAGGCATCCGTCTGAATCACGACGTCATTGTCCAGGTACGCGACGTACTCAGTCATGGCGCACGACAGCAGACTGTTGACGGCTCCGACGTAGCCCGTATTCATGTCAAGCATGATAGCGCGGACTCTTGGCTCTTCCGCGCTATGCCGATTGATAACTTCACGCACGGCTGGGTTTGGCGAAGCATTATCAATGACGAGCAGCGTCCAATCGGTCGCGCTGTGCCGACGCACGGAGTGAATCGCCGCATCGAGGGCGTTGGGATTCTGCCACGACGCGATGCCGATGGTCAGGGCTCTCAAGGTTTTCTCCACCACCCCCCTTCGGCCGGCTCGAACCCGATGGCTAGGAGCAGCCCGTCCCATCCCGACTGGCCCGACGCGCCGTCACGGTCGGCGTAGATGTTGTTCCGGACCAAGTGCATAGGGATCGATCCCTCATGCGTTTCATCGCCAATACCAAACGCATTTTGGGCCAGGAACGTGCTGCCGGGCCGGAGAATGTCGTAAACTGCGCGCGCCCATGCCTCCACATCGGTCAGGTGCTCGAAGAAGTCGAGCGCAATGACCGCATCCATTTGCGCCAACGAACCAAAGCTTGGCGTCCAATCAGCCGTCAAACAAGTTTCCGGCACTACGCCGCGCCTCGCAAACCTGAATAAAGCACATCTGGACGTAACAGAATCGGCCAGATCGTGATAGATCGGTGACAGCCCTTGCTCAAGAAGAACCAGCGTTAAATCGCCGATGCCGTCGCCCAAACACAGCACGCGCATTAAATGTCTCCCCGCCACGTTCATCTTTACTCTGCGCAGATGGAGGCCAATTCCCTCGCACATCCCTAGGTAATTAAAGCCGCGATCCAGATGATACGCCGTGAGCTCCCAGATGTAGGCGTCCGTCGAACGGTACCAGGAGAGAATCTCGTCGTCCGCCTTCGGATCCGTCGTTCGCCAGTCTCGCGCGACCGCCGCGTGGTTGACGGCAAACCCCTGATCGAGCCGCGAGCGTGCCGTCTCAAGGTTCACGCCAAGGAACATCGCGATCTCGGCCGCGCGATCGTGGGGATCATCAAGACGGAGCAGGGCCAGACGCTCGGCGCGGCACCGATCAAGGTAATCACCGATTGAGGCCGGGCACGAAAAGATACCTACGGCGTATGTTGTATCCACCGGCCGCTGGGCGAGTCCAGGAAACGCGTCTGGCATATTGTCGTGCATCACGACAGCGATACCGCCGACGGTCAAGTCTGGACGCGACAGATACGCAATCTCGGCGCGATTCCACCGCTCCGGGATGCCGACGTTGACGATGCATCCGAGGTAAGACTCTGGCGACTCGACGATCGTCCAAATCGCGCGCGCCGCGTCGTCGGCGCAGAGCGGCGAGAACCATCGATCACCCACATGCTGCTGTGTGCGCGCCTCCTCGAACATTCCCTCAACGGGATTCTCCCGCCCAAGACGAGGAAGGGGCCTGATCCCAAGCACGAACGTGAGCCGTGCGACACACCACCGATGAAACTCGACAAGCCCGATCTCGGCCGATAACTTCTGACATCCGTAGGCGTTAGCTGGTCCGGGTTCGTCCTGAGACACGGGGCCATCACCGTAGGGCGCGCGCGTCCCAGAAAACACGGCCTGTGAACTGGCGTGGATCAGAAAGGCTCCGCGAGCGTCGCACCACTTGGCGAGACGAAGCGGAAGCACGGCGTTGAGAAAAGACGTCGCGGTCGGGTCTTTCTCGACCAGGTCTGGGCTATTCTCCCCCGCCAGGTTGATGATAATGTCTGGCCCGAGCGCGCTGAGCCATGTCTCGATCGACATCAGATCATCCGAAGGAACCTCACGGATCAGGAACCCGATATGCAATGGGTCTGACTCACGTCGAGAGTAGACGACCGTCAACCCCGGTGGTTGCTGAAATCGAAGATGCTGCCCGACAATCCCGCCAGCGCCGAGGATAAGGATCTTCACGCCTGCGGTCCTGAGCCATCGCCGTGGCGGTCCGCGTCCTTCAGCTCCGCCGGCGGCTCGGCGAACTCCGCGACCGCCTCGGTGTTCGCGACCAGGCCCTCACCGTCGCAGGCTAAGCAGCGGGTCGGGGGCCGCGCATCCAGCGAAGGCCAGCCGCCGTAGGCTTCGGCGAGCCGCCCCAGGTCCAGGCTGTGGCCGTTTGGAGTTTGCGGCAGGAACTCGGCCACGAGTAGATCGCGCTGCTCGACAAACCGCTCGATCATCACGTCGAACAGCGCTTCCACCTGCAAGGCGGCGCGATCCGCTGACCCTTGCGTCTGCGCGAGCCCCTTGACGCTCGCGCGCAGGGCTTCCAGCGACTGCTCGAAATGCTGCTCGATCAGAGCCGCGGCGAGCACACGCATCGCCGCCTTGATTTCGTCCCGTGTCGGCTTGGGCATGACTACCTCCTGGCCATCTTGCGCGTTCGTCGGCGCTGGCCTTGAACTCGTCCGCGAATGTATATATCGCAGTACGGAAGCCTATCGGTATCCGTCGCTCCGGCGCGCCCTACAAGAGACTTCACGGTCCCCCATGGCATATCGAACAGTCGCAGTCGGCACTCGTCGGACTTCGGTAGCAATCCACCGTAGGGAGGGCGCGGCATCACGCGTCCGCCTGGAACCTTTCGCCCGTGCTCGAGTAGTCTTCGGGCGCGTTGCCGGATGCGGGAATCTCCTGGTACAGGCTCGTCCGGCGCACGATCAGGCTCCCCACGGCAGATGAGTCGCCCGCGTAATTCAGGACGGGGATCATAAAGGAGAAAGCCGGTGTCCCCGTGAGGGGGCCTTTGGTCCCGAATCCCAACTCGATGTAAAATCTCGCGGCGATCATCGCATCTCCCCCCGTCCCGACTCGCCCCACTTCTCGGCGTAGAGACGCTGGTTGAGCGCGTAGAGCCGCGTGTGCTCCTCGCGGCCCAACGCGGAGAACGTGCCGTGCATCTCCCCCGTGGCCGGGTTCCCGATGTGACGCACCGTCGCGGCGCCCGTCACGCCGAGCGTATAGCCGAGACCGCGAACACGTCGCGATGCGTCGTCGTCCTCGAAATCCGTACCCGACGAAGCGTTCGTCGAGCCCCCCGATCCGATCCCACACTGCGCGAGGGATCAGCGCCGCGACAAAACAAATCGTTTTGTCCGTCTCCAGGATCTGTTCTTCGCTCACGCGCGCCGTCTGCTCTTGGTTTCCGACGCCTCCCTCAATCCGCAGCCCGATCACCCCGAACAGGTCGCGCACACGCCGGCCCGCGTCACCGGGTTCCTCCAGCAGCGCTTCCAGCGCCGCGATCGGACGCGGCGAACAGAACACGGCGTCGTCGTTCATGATGAGGATATCGGTCGCCTTCGTGCCTACAGTCCCACCCCAGCAGCTCGGGGCCGAGAGAATACTCGCGCCGTCGTTGATCGCGCGCGCGAACACGAAGGGCAGTGCCGTATCGATCACGATAACCCCGTCCATCTCTCTCAATTCCGAGAGGCATTCGACAGAGAGCCCGCTATTCACGACGACAACGCGCGTTCGCTCCTCCCACTCGGGCTCACACACCGCCAGCGACCGAAGAAGTCGCCGCGCGTAAGCATCGGTCTTCGTCGGAACAACGAGACCGATCATGGACGCGAAGCCTTCGCGCGCTCATACCGATGCGCCGGCCCGCCCGTTCGCGCACATCGCTCCGCGTCCGTTCTCATTTCAGAAACGACACCTTGCGGAACAACCGAGAAACGACGAAGCGCGCGAGCGCCTCGAACGCCCAACGCGGACACCACTTCGGCCGCGCGTACTTGCCGTCATGCACGTACGTCTCGCCCGCCTCCAGACCGAGGGCCGCGAGGTCGAGCCACGCCTCGGTGCGAATCGTCACGGGCGGGTTCTCGCCTCTGTGCGACGCGCGATACGCCTCGATCCGGTCAGGCAGGGAGAAGATCGACAGACCCATCAGGCGGGCACCTGCCCGCGACGATCGGCAAGATCGACGACGTTTGCGGAGACGAAACGTTGCCCGATGCGCGGCTGTCGCTTCGCTTGCTCAGAAACCCGACGACGATACTCCGGTGAAAACGTGCGGTTCCGATGCCCACGCCGGATGCCTTCTAGCCCTTCTCCCGTGTACTTGACCCCGCGCTTCTTGAGCGAGATTTTCTCGCGCACCTCGGGGCGCTTCGATACGTTGTTCTCGCCGCGAAGCTGTGCCTTGCCTTCCTCGCTCCACTTCCACACGCGACGGCCCTTCTTTCGAGCATCGGCCTGATTATCCCTGTATGTCCCGAGGAAGAAGTGCGTCGGACGGCCGCAGCGCGGGCGGTCGCAGTGATGACATACGAGAACGGTCGGGCGCCCTCGCGGCGTCCGCTGGCTCGTGTCGAGTGGACCGTACACGAGTTCCCAGATCTTCCGGGATGGTGATTGCCGACGCCCGCCGACGAACAGCCAACAACGCCCGCGCACGTGTGGTGAGTAGTCGCCAAGCACGATGTCGCGGACCTTCGCTCTGCCCGCAGCTTGCTTGAGGAGCCTGTACAGTTCTTTTGGAGTCTTCGGAACGTTGGCGCTCACTTGTCTTCCCATGGCGCTATTTTAACCGGACCTGGGGCATGTTGATCGGGTTGCCCGATTACGTGGCGATAGCCGCCCTCGAAGCGATTAGACTCCGTGCCCGGTGGATCATGCTTGTTGTACCACTCGAACTTGCGTTGCCGCTCTGCTTCGTCTCGGTACCCCGCGTGAATCACGGGGGCTTCTGCGAACGCGGTCACCGGCTCGCGTCCCCCGGGAAGGAACCCTGACCTTGGGATACTGCCACAGTGCAGACCTGAGCGCGTCCCGTTCCACTCCACGCGCGTATTATACAACTCCTCGGGGGTGAGCCGCTGCACCGAGAAGGCGCGGGGGAATCGGAGTCGCTTGTGCCGGGGGCTCGCACAGTGGAAGGCCCGGCACGTCAGGCATCCTCCGTCCCCGTCGACTTCGGGGCCGTAGATCCCGTCGATGCGCTGTTGGTCGTCGCCGTCCCACAGATAGACGAACGGCAACTGGACGAAGTCCGCGCCCGCGTCCATCGCCGCAGCCACCTTCGGCCACGTGCGGATGGCTTCCTCGGAGAGCCACTCGTCGCCGTCCAGGCAGAGGACGTGCTCGAAGGGGAGGTTGGATTTCAGGTACCACCATAGGTTGCCTCTGTCTCTTATCTCGTTTGCCCGCTCCGTCGGACGCACCGCATCGTTCGCGAACGGCGAGTCGATCCAGTGAAGCTCGCGTTGGCCATCCCGCGACCGGAATATCACGACCCCGCGTCGACTGTCATCGCCAATCACGTTGTGCTCGTCGGGCTCGACCGCCGCAACAGCTTCATGGAGCGTCGTGTCGGTGGACCCGTCGTCGAAGATCGCGACGCGGGACGCGATCTGAAATGTGCGCTCCAGCGAGCGACGAATCCAGCGTGCCTCGTTACGAATTCTCATTTGACAGGCCGTTCGGTTACGGATTAACTCGTCGATCATTTTCGGCCCCATCTCGTCGCAACGCCTTTTGCGTGAACCACCGGGTCTCCGAGCTAACACCCGAGAAGCCGTACGCATATCACCGATGTGATCGGCCCCTGTGTGGAGCCGGATGGGACGAACTTCGACCATTGCACCGACCCGTCGGACAAAATCTCCCCGACGAGCGGACGGCTCACCTTGAACGCCTTCGAGAGTTTTTGTCGTGTCGCTTTTGAGGACACGCGACCTCTGCCAGCGATGCCGATTCGAGCCCGCGTCTCCACCGAAACCGGATGTCCCGATCGATACTCGCGATCCAACCAGAACCACTCGGCTCCAGTTCGTACGTCTCCGCAAACTTCTCCGGCGTCATCTTGAACACGTCGCCGCGCGCGTTGCGCACGATCCAGTCGCCGACGTTCGCGACGAGCGGGTTGCCCTTGCCGGAAGGGGGGTCAAGGAAAAGCGTCTGCGGCGATCCGATCGCCCCCGACACTCGTGCTTTTCTGATCAAGAGCAGGGACGGGAACCACTCGGCAACCCCATGCCCGACGTCAAGCCCCTCCCACCGGAACGCGTCCACCTCCGTGCCGCGCTTGCGGTAGCGGGTCACGCCAAAATCCAACATGCCAGCACGCCGAACGCCCAGATCGTCAGTTCGAACGTCAAGGCCCCGCAAAGCACGTCAAGCACCCGCGCCGGCCGGCGCGGTCGCAGAATCGTCCCGTCGATCACATGCGCCACCAGGGCTGCCGCTGTCAACCCTGTCGTCACAACCCACGCGACTATCATCCCCGCCTCCTGAGCACGCCGAGCCCGCCGGCGCCGTCGTGCCCGAGTGCGACGTAGTCCCACTGTTGGGCGCGAAGCTTGCCGAACTCCTCCGCCGTCGGCATTCGACATCCTCGGTCAAGATACCCTTCGGGCATTCCCTCCGGCGAACGGTTAATCAGCCATGCAGTGATCGCTTCTTTGACTTGTATGTCAGGACGCGGTGCACCCGAGACGTCGCGCGCGTTGACGTCGTGGAACAGGGCGACTCCACCCTGCGCAAGCACCCGCGTAACCCACGCGTCGAGCCACCCACGCGTCTGCTCGAATGAATGCGGATCGGTGTCGACGAACAACACGTCGACGCTCCCGGGCGGAAACAACCCCATATCGAAGAGCTTTTCCCCCGTGCACCGGAACGCGACGGCCGGTACCCCGCGAAGGAATGGCGCGCAGGTCGGGTCCGGGTCGCACGTGAAGAGCAGCGCCCCAACGCGCCGACACGCGTGGGCCAGCGTCCGCGTGCTGATCGCCCGCCGGGTCCCCAGCTCCAGGACGACGCGCGGACGGGCCGCGACGGTTAGGCACCAGAGGGGCTTGAGATCGTGCTCGACGTCCGTGCCGATGCCGTGGACATAAGCGTCGAGCGGGATCTCAGACACCGTTCCCCATCCCCGCGCCGATGGCGACAGCGTGTCATCCACCCACGCGCGCAGCGAGTCAGTCATTTCTCGACCTCCATCAGAACATAACGATCGCTGAGAATGCGCGGCTCAACGCCCGACCCCACTGCTTCCGCGGTTACATCAACGACACGATGTCGTCGATATACCCGCACATGCCGACCGCACGCCGCGCACGTCTGCAGCGACGTCAGGCCATGCGGGCAGTGCCACGGGGTCATGGGGCCCGCTCCGGCGCGTTGATCGTGAGACCGACGGCGCACGAGGCGAGGATGTCGACAAGCTCGTCGTCTTCCATTCTCCACACGTGCGCGCTCAACTCCTCGCGCGTTGCCGTGAACGTGACGGCGAGCTCGCCCAGCGGATACGCCGCCGTCACCACGTGAAGCGCCGCCAGCACTTCGTCGGTCACGGCGCGCCAGCGGGCATCCAAGAGACTGGCGATCTCGTCCAGCGGAGCCGGTCGGTGACGAGTGGGGGGCGGGAGCAGCGTCAGGAACTCAGCGTCCGTCTGCATGAGGGCGCCGGTGCCGTCCCGCCGCCAGTACACGACTCGGCGATCGACCGTGGTCACGGTTCCCGCAGTGTTCGGGTCCGCCAGCGTCTCCCTATCCCGGACGCGGTCGCCAGCCTGCAACGTGGCGAGTTCGGCGTCGGTCATGTCTCGGCGCCAGCGTCGGCGGGGTCGATCACCCACCGCCCGGAGAGGAGCCGGTCCCGTTCGTCTTCCGTCGACGCTCGCTCTTGGTCCATCGTGCGCTCCTTCGCCGATTCGTCGGTCATTTTTGGCGGCGTCAGAATGGTCTACAACGGGCTATCCTGTCAAGCACAAACCGACGCCCTCAACCGCCCCCAAGGAACGCACGGAGCCGGTCGGCCAGCGGATCTGCCGTTGCGCCCGATGGGGCGGTGTTCGCCCCGTAGATTTGCAGAGGTCCACCGCCCCCTAACGTCATATGATTGAAGATCACGGACGCCGCGTCCACCTCGTTATCCACGCCGCCGTCTGCCCCTGTGAAGCGGTGGCATTCTTCGATGAACTTCTCCGTCCACGAACCGTGCAGCACCTTGACGTTGCGCGCTTCAACCTGCGCCGCGAACGGACGCGCACGCGTCAGCTTGCTCCCCGTCACGCGCACGAGGTGTACGGGATAGCCGGCGAGGCGCCTGGCTGAAATCTCCCCCGATTCCTTGCCCCCGCTCCCGGGCTCCACCTCGATCACGATCTCGCACGCGCGCCCGTCGAATTCCGCCGTCTGATCCATGACGACGTTGCGCGACTCGGACGACCAGCGGCCCGTGACCGCGTGCTCGACGTACCATGTCCCTCGGTACTCCGCGAGTTTCACGCCGGCGGATTCGTCGCCGGAATTTTCGGACGCCGCCTTATCCCATCCGCGCCCGCGCCGAGCCTCACGCGGGACCACATCGACCAACTCGAACCACGCCCGGTTGAACACGTTGCCCGACGCGGGACGCGCGTTCCAGTTGCCATGCCGGAACCGCATCCGCTCAACGTAGGGCAGCGCCTCGAGCCGAGAGGCGTAACTCGGGTCCTTTGACGTGAGCGCCGGATTATCCTCCAACTTGCCAGGGATAAACGTTAGCGATCTTGGCTGACGCGAGGACTGTCCGGGATCGGGTGGAAACCGCTCGTCAAAGTCGACGGCGGCCGCTCGCTTTGCCTCGTCGTGCGTTCCCGGGGAACGAGACGACCACGTCACGGAAGACCACTCCAGAACCTCGTTAATCCGCAGGAACCAGCGCAGGACGCCGGAGCGCTCGGGAATCGCGTACCCGTCGGCGTCGATCCACCAGTCGATCAGGCGACGCAGCCAACCGCCCACTGGGTCGTCGTCCGGCACCGGATTGCAAGTGCATTGCATGTACGGCTGAACTCCCATGACGGATCGATTGCAGGACCAGAGAAACCAAAACTGCTTTTCCATAAACATTTCAACCTGATCAATCCCGATGAGGGGAATCTGCGCCCCCTTCCAAGACTCGGCGTCCTGCTCATGCTGCATGTGCGCGAACCGCACGCGTCCACCGAGCCCTCGTCGTCCAGCCTCATCGGGAAACGACCACTCCAAATCTCCGACCTTGCTGATCGCACCACAGCGCGAGTAAAGCTTCTGGCTCTCATCCCAGAGTCCACCTTGGTTCGTGATCTCTGGATACGTCCGGCGGAAGATCACCGCGCCGAAGTCCTTGTGCCGCGTGTGCCGCAGCGGCTCCATGAGTAATGCGTAGCTCTTCCCGGCACCCCGCACGCCACCGCCAATCACGACGTCGGCCCTCGATCCAAGGAACATCTTCTGAAACCCCGCCTGCGGCACGATCGGGGCCGGGGCGTCGGGTGGGCGCGGTGGCGGAGCGTCGCGCTTCTCCTTACTCGTGATGATCGGCGGCGCCTTCGCGCGCGGGCTCACACCGGCACCCTCATTAATTCACCTCACTCAACACGCCGCGGCGCAGGCCGATACGCGTCAACGCCCACGCCAGCCATGACACCTTGCGTGCCTCGGCCAAGTCGAACGTCCGACGCGCGTCGCCGTCGTTGATTCTCGCCACGCTCTCCGCAAGATTCCCACACGCGGACCGATACACGACGTTCGCCCACTCGATGGTCGTGTAGCTCGTGGACTTACGCGCGACCGTCATCCCGCGCTCGTCGATCAAGTCGAGTTGAACTCTCACGGCGCCTTCCCTATTTTAGGAGCAGGGTGGCCAGCGCGTTTGCCAACCACCCTCCCCCAGCCTGACGTACATATCAACCCTCGGCGTCACGACACCTCACGACACCGCACCTCGACTCACTTCGCCACATTGCACTTCTCGGCGTCATGACAGCGCACCTCACTGCACCCCACGTCACGGCTCGACGTCATGCCACGGCACCTCGCATCAAACCGCCCCGCGTCAGTCCAGGACTCGGCGTCGGAACAGCGCACGACACGCCAGATCTCGGCGTCAGGCTAGCTCGTGTCAGCTCACGTCACAACTCGGCGGCACCCCATGACAGCACATCTCGCCGCAGCACACACCACTTCTCGGCGTCACCTCAGGCCACGTCACTGCGGGACATTTCTCGGCGTCTCCCCAAAACCACGTCTCAGCGAGGAACGCCTTATGCCCGCAGTGCGGCCGGCCCGTTGACATAGGTCGAGACGCGAGCGGCGACCTCGGCGGCGAAGACCTCGAACCGCTTGTTGCCCATGATCATCGCGAGGAACTTCAGGGGCAGTTCGGCGTTGTTGTGTGTCTGCCCGCGAAGGACCTTCTCGATGACCGCCGCCCGGTCCGGCTGGATCTCATTGGCCATGAGCTTGTTGTACAAGTCTTCACGGGCGTCCGTGATGTCGTCCAGGGTGCGTAGTTGTCTGTCAGCCACGTGACTCCTCCTTCGTGATGGTGAATGCGTATCGACCCCCGTCCTCGCTCCGTTCGCCCGCGTACCCGTGCATGCCCCCGTAGAGCATGACGGTCTTCATGTCGTCCTCGTCGATCACCGGGCGACCGGCCTTTTCCGCGATTTTCGCCTCCTTGCCCGTTCCGACCTTCACCTTGCGATCCGGGGCCGTCAGCACGGCGAGCGGAAACTCCAGCACCGCGTTCTCGCAATACTCGAATGCCTTGAGCGCTGATCGCGGGCCCTGCATCGTCTGGATATGGATGGCCTTCTCCCGAACTCCCGTCGGTTCGGCGAACGGTGTCCCGTCCATACGCAAGACCGGCACGAACGGCGTGCCGTTGTACAGCATCACCGGCGCGGTCGCCGGCCAGTACACGGTGTTCGCCAGCTTCGCGCGAAGAGACTTCTCGCCGGCCGCATACCCCGCCGTGTACGTCTGGATCTGGTACGCACAGTCCTTCAGGTGCGCCTTGATCGTCGCCATGCGCACGGCAAGCGCTCGGGTTCCGTCCGTGAGCGGGACCCGCTGGAACACGAGCGTCGTCGGCAACTCGATCTCCTCCGGTTCCGCGAGCGTCGACACGACCTCGGCCGCGATCTCGTCGAGCGACTTGGACTGGGCCGGGCGCGCCCTCGGTGCCCGAGACTTCAGCCATCCCTCGATCAGGGACGATGTTCCGGGCACGCTCGCGCAGAGCTGCGTGATGAATTCCCATCGCACGCGATACATCGTCCACATGATTGCGCCTCTCCTTTTCGCGCCGATTTCAGTCAACTCGCGCCCATAGCCTCTCGGGCTAGACGCTCGGCCTCCGCGTCGCTCATGCACGACTGACCCTCATACCGACAGTCGCCGCGCCCGCCGACGTCGCGACCGTGCTCCACCACGCCCAGATAGGAGGGCCAGTCGTGCATGCTGCGCCGGCACACCAGACCGTCCGCGCGGAGCTGCACCATGTACAGCGTCCGCGAGAACACCTCGTCGGGAGTCTCGTAGCACGGCAGCTCATCCACGTCGTCAACCGAATGCCCGAGGCGCGTCGCCGCCAGCTCGGCCAGCTCGCGCGTCGGCGCTGCGAAGATCGGGCCGCGCTGCTCGTATTCGCCGGACGACACGATGAAGATTGTTTTCATTCCGTTACTTAAACACGCACCCACGCCGCACGCACAAAATCGGAAGGGATCTGGATCTTCTGCTGCCACTTTAGCCGTAGCTCTCGCCCCGTAAAAGGCGCATTGTCGTACAAAGTGATCGTTGCTAGTAGACCGAGTCCGATGAGCACGTGAGAAAAGTTCCCGCACATCGCCCACGACAAGTTAGGATGATAGCCGGCCGTCGCGCTCGTTGTCATGACCGGAAGACCACAGAGAGTGCGCGGAGTGTCCAAATCAAATGTGCGCCCGACGTCAACGTCAAACACAAACGCGCCGCCGCCATCCGGCTGTCGACGACTGTGAATCTCCGCGTACGTCAGTGGCGTCATGGCCCACGCGGTGGCGTCGGGGACCAACGAGAGCATATTCCGACAATCGTCCGGCTTCAGCACACCAAACGGCCGGTACGGCTCAAACGTAGATCGACTCGCCGCCATCCCAAAATCGAGATCAATCACACGAGCCATCTGCGAGATGGCCGTCTCAATAACCGCGTCGCCGTCAAGCGTAAAGGCATCGGGCACGCTGACAACCCATGTCATCATGTGGCGCCGGGAGGGCGTCTTGTCTATGACAAACAACCGTACGTCGAAGCCGAAGAGGCGCGAGGTTTTACGCACGCGCGCAAGGATCTCGGTCTCGCGTTGCATCACCGCATATCCCGGCGTGAGGAGATCGAGGCGCGTCTCGTCGGCGAACAGGTCAATCTTCCGCCTCGCGAGCAACTTCGGTTTATCTACCCGCATCGCCTGAGCCATCTCATTCCTCCAAACTTCATCCCAAGAAGTAAGCTCCACGGACAGCACCCCGACCGGGCTGCTGTTTTGATAACCGAGGAAGGGAGTTGCCCGGACCTTCGGCAGCCCTCTCGCTCGCCGTACGCTACCCGCACCGGGACTGCTTTAGTGGCGTACCTTGTCGGCTCTACTGCTCTGTGCTGCCCGTGGAGATCGAGAATGAACTCGCGGCGTGGGCTCTTCACGACGAATTCCGACGCGCGGCCCGACACACCGCGCAGGGGCAGAACTGCACGCGGTGCCCAGAGGGGGCGGGGGCCTGCTCACGATTCACCGCGGGGGATGACGCCCCATCATCGGCTGCCTCGATCGCACCCGGACGCTGTGCCGGGCGCCGCGCGTCACTGCGCCGTGAACCGCTCATCTTCCGTGGCCTTCCCTTCGGCCAGCCCCCGCGCTTCGCGTTCTCCGCGATGGCCGCCAGCTTCTTCGGGGATTTCGAAAGGCCCCCTGCACGTCCGAGCGCGACCGCGTGCGGATTCTTTTCCGCGCCACGCTTTGACAGCGGAGTCACTCTCCGACCTTCCTCATCTCGATCAGGCCGAACGTGTTTTTGCCGGCCCGATAGAAGACCGACCGCTTCTTGACCCACCGGAAAAGACTGCCCACCAATGTCGCCTGGTTGATCTTACGACCGCGCTCCTCGATCGCTCGAACCAGGTCGCGGACATGCATGGGCGTTCCTGCTGCCCGAATGGCTTCGGCGGCCAAGAACGCTGAGGAACCCGCGATCAGCTCCGGGATCAGATGCTTCCCCCCTCCGAGGCGCAGCGCGTCGAATCCGGTCGTACTCAGCTCCGCGCTGGCCTCGTCCAGGAGTCCCTGTAATCGCGCGATCTCGGCCTTGATGGCTCGGACCTGGCCCACGAAGTCATGCGTCTTCGAGGCGTCGAAGCGCATCAGACTCTTCCTCATGCGCCGGAACATACCTAAGCGCTTTGTCGGTTGTCAAGGGATTACTCGCGCCCCGAAGGCGGAAGGACCACGATCTGAGCCGCCGCCCGCTCGACGTGCTCTGGAATCGCCCGGACCTCCGCCACCTCGATCACGTCCTCCGGCATGGCGCGCACCTGCTCGGGGTCGATCTCGCGACCATTCGCCGGGAGATACACGTAGGTCGATAACTCGATCGGGCCGCCGTTCCGGCCGGCCACTTCCACCCGATCCCTTCGACCCCACCGCTCGTGAAATTTGCGCTCCAGCCACCATTCGGCATGCCGCGCGTCGGTATTTTCTGCCGCCTTGAGCACCAGACCCACGGCCTTAATCTCTGCCTCGTGCTCCGCCGTGATAACCGCCGAATAAAACTCAGCAAAAAGCCCACGACGACCGCGCGACCCCATCACCATCCACCGGCGAAACGTGTCCGAGCTGATCCCCGCTCGCTGCGCCGCGACCTCCCGATAATTGCCGGCGAGAATCGTCGTGACGACAGTCTGAATCAACGCCGGGGTGATCTTGGTCGGACGCCCACGCGCCAACAGTCCGACCGAAGAATCACTTGCGGATACTACCCCCTTGCCCCGCAGCGCCACGTCCACGTCGGCGACGCGCTGGCTCGCGTGCTCACGCAGTTGCTTCAGCGCTGAGACGTCCAGCTTCCCGATCTGCTCCCGTTCCTGCCTACGCGGATCAGCCCGTCGCGGCACGACCAATCGCCTTTTGAATGTCGCGCTCGTCGGGGATCGGCACGCCGAGCCACTGCAACAAAGACCAGACACGCTCCTCGGGAAGAGAAAACCACTCCCCGCGCGTTCGGTACTCCGCAAGCGAGCGCTGACGTTCTATTTCATCATGTCGTGATCCCGGCCGATGCCCGAGCACCAGAATGCGAAACGGGACACCCCCCTCAACCTGCCGCGCCCGCACACCGACAGAAGCACACGTGAATCCAATCTTGAACCACGATGTTCCCTCTCCCCACAGCACGTAGATAGATCCTGGTCGTGACGCCAACGTCACTCTCTCCTGCGTTCGTTATGCAGCAGCGCCGGGGCGATCTGCGCCCACTCTTTTCTGCTTGTCGCCCGCGTGGGCCGCTATCGTCTTAAGGAGCCGTTCGGTTGGCAAGGAGATCGGCCGGAGCCCCTGCTCCCAATGACGCACCGCGCTAACGCTGACCCCGAGTTCCTTCGCGAGTTGCGCCTGCGTCCATCCCCCGCAGCGGCGAAGATGCTGAATCGTCTCCGCGTTCACGCTTGCAGCGTACCACAGAGGCGTACTAACAAGCAACCGTGATCCACGTGATGTAGAGATCACGTCAGCCCATTTACGTGATCTTTATATCACATCGAATTCTCTTGACATCGGACTACTACGGAGTAGTATATAGCCATGATGCACGGAACAAAGCGCACCACCGAGACCGACGACGAACGGATGGCCGCTCGCTTTGCCCGCTCCGAAACCCCGGAGCAGCGCGCCCGACGCATTCGGACCCGCCACGTGGACCCGGCCCAGGCCGCCGCCCTCCGGCGCCTGTGGGCTGCAGTATAGGAGATCACCATGGACCATAGCGAACGCGAACGCATCAATCGAGTGCTCTCCGGTGGCACACGAGCGCTCGGTGGCTATGACCACCATCACCCGCCGCCCTCCGACGCCTGTGGGCCGCGTGAGGAGAGAACCATGACGATGGTGCTGCCGATGGTTCATCGGAACGGAACGGCGCTCGAGACCCTCGTCGAACAGCGGCGCGAAGCTGGCGGGGCCGTCCGCGAGGCCATCGCCGCGATGGAGCAGATGGCACCTAATGGCCGTGACTACTATCCGGCGCCCGGCCGCTTCGCCGAAGCGGTTGCGCAGCACAAACGCCGAGTGCTGCTGCTCCATGGGCTGCTCGCGGAGCTGCAAGCCGAAGCCGAAGCGATCGCTGATAGCGATGGTGAAATCCTCACGACCGCGGCGGAGCAGGAGGGATAAATGACGACCACCGAGCACGCCGCAGCCATCCGCGCGACCCTGCACTCAGTCATGCATTGGCCCTCGTCTAGCGTCGGGTGGGGTGTCTGCGCGTGCGGCGCGACCATCCGCGTAGAGCGTGGGGCGCAGATTGGTAACTGGCACGCTTGCGCGCACTGCGTCCACGATCACGAGGGATAGATCATGACGACCACCGAGCACGCCGCAGCGATCCGCGCCGCCCTGAAGCGCAAACACGGATGGACGAGCCGGCAGGTGTCCGTGAAGTCTGCCTATTTCTCGATGGGCTCGAGCATCGACGTCGTCGTGAAGGACCCGGCCATTCCGCTTGCCGCCGTCCACGCCATCGCCGACCCGGCTGAGGATGTCCGGCGCTGCGAGATCACGGGCGATATCCTGGGCGGCGGGAATCGCTACCTCCACGTGCGCTACAGCACCGAGGCCATGGAGATCATCGGGCGACGGTACGCGGACGCGGTCCAACGCGCGGTCAACACGCTCGCCGAGGATGATCATCGGTCGCTGGCACAAGTCGAGGATACTCCGTTTCTCGTCAGCAACCCACACGCGGGCCGGTTCTCGCTCTGGAGACACAACGGAGGATACCTGACGGACGGCTACAGCGTCGATCAAATCGCGCAGATCATCGGCGGGCTGATGGTGGCCCGCCAGCAGGAGGGATAGATGCACACCCATCGCCCCGCCACCGAGACCACGTACCCGTTCGGCGGGTGCGTCGCGCCCGAGCGCTGCGACGAAGCCGCGCACGGCAACGTCGCCAACGTCCATGTCTGCCGCTGCGGCGCGCGACGATGCGTCAACGTCAACGGATCCCATGTCGAGCGCGGCCCGTGGGTCATGGCGAGGACACGCGGCATAGGAGATATGGCATGAGTACCCCTCGACGAAAACTAGCACGCCACCCCTTCGGCATCACGCGCCGCTGCCCCAGCCCGAGCAATCCCGGCGAGTGCGCCATGATGCGCGAGCGCGCGGTGGCCGGCGGCAGTGCGCCAATCCCAGACTGCCCCAAGCACGGACCCTGGACGGAGAACGTCTGGAGCCTCGCCTGCGTACGGTGGGCGGCGGTCCGGGTATACCGCGCCACGCCGGCCGGGCGCGAGTATCTCGACCTGTCCACGCTCTCCGACACCGCAGCCGGGCTTTGCACAACAAGCCCCCTCACGCGGGGATTTGTTGTGCAACCGTCGATTCTGCCCAAAAAATCGGGTCGATCCCAAGCTCGTACATCTCGTGAATGAGCACGACCAGATTGTGACACAGGACTTTCGCTAGCACTTCGTTCGTCATCGCCACGTCGGACTTGCTGCGGAGCGAGTCGCCGAACTTTCGCTTGATCATGCTGAACGTGGTCTCAACGTTAGACCGCTTGTGGTACCTGGCCAGGAACTCGGCCCGGTGGAACATGAAGTAGCCGAACGCCTTGGCCCACGTGCCGGCCTCGGCCCCGCGGTTCTTGTGGGTGCCCCGGCCGGTGTGGACCTTCTTGAACGGGATGAGCGGCGTAGCGCCAGCCTCGGCGATCGTGTCCATGTTCTTCATGCCGGCGTACGCCTTGTCGGCCGACACTTCGGCCAGGGTGAAGTGCTCGGCCGTGGTCTTCACCAGGGGCGGCAGCATTGGCGAGTCGTTCGCGTCGCGTCCGGCAATCTCGATCGCCGTCACGATGTTCGTCTTGACCCCGCACATGATGTGCGCCTTGACCCACCCGTGTTGCCGGCGGGGCGTGCCGTACTTGTGGTCGATCCACGACTCGAATCTTGACGTCGTGAACCCCGACGAGTCCACCGCGAAATCAAGCTCAACCGCCTTGAGCGGTAGGCTGCTCTGGACGATGAGATCCCGCAGGATCGGCGTGACCGACGCGTCGTCCAGGTAGTTCAGGACGCTGTTGAAGTGCGGCACCTTGGCGATGTGGCCGCGCTCGTGGGCCTCCCGAATGTCGCTCATGAAGCGGCGGGCCGAGAACGTGCTGTAGACCTTCAGGGTGGCCGCGAAGATCGCATCGGCCAGCGAGAGGCGAGGGCGCCCACGGCTCGGCGCCGGCTCGGGTACCCCGGCGACCAGATCACGAAGCAACACCTGGAACTTATCGCCCTCGTTCACCTGTGCGGCGTTGTACGCCGGCCAGTTCTGTACGTAGGTGCGGCGGACGGTCTCGGTCATGGTGACCGACTTGGTGACGGTGGTCTCACCGTTGGCGCCCTGCTCGCGCTCCATGACGAACCGGACGGCGTGGACGTGCTTGCAGTCGAGCCCGCGCGTTTCGTAGTCCGGGCAGGTGCAGCGGGCGCCCCGCGCGGCGCTCATGATGACCGTGTAGCGGCCGGTCTTGCTCTGCGCGGGGACGAACCACGCGCCCTCCGGGCTATGCTCGATCCGGCTCCGGGCCGCGATTTCGAGGCCACGTTGCTTCCGTCCGCCGTCCGTGTTCTGTTCCACCGTTTCCACCGTTTCCATGACCATCCCTCCGTATAGCTACAGTGTAGCTACGCAATGGCTACGTGTCAAGGGTTAAGTTTTTTCTTGCTCCGTGGTTACGTGACTGCTACGTTGTAGCTATGGCACCTAAAAAGCGCTCTAAGGCTCGTCGGCCTAGGCCAGAGATGGGCGAAGTGGCACGCCTGCGACTCTCGGACGCCGACAAGGCTCGGCTCCTCGACGCCGCCGAGCGCGAACGGCTGGATTTCTCGTCGTGGGCACGCCGCGTGCTTCTCAAGGAAGCCGACAATGTGCTACGCGATACCACATGAGCAGGATACTCACTCGGACCAACACCGCCCGTAGTAGTTTAGGCGTTGACACGCTCGGGACGCGAGCGTATAAAGCGGCCAAGATGCCAGCCGACGCCGGGCAATCAGCGAACGGCGTAGCTCATCGGGCTGGAGTCTCTACGCGCACCCACGCCGTAACCGAGCCCGGCGCGTGGCTTCGCGCCCATCTGCATCGCGGTGATGCCCGCGACGCCTACCGCGACTGGCCGGCGCCTGCCACGATCGTTTCGGACGGCGCCTACGGGGTCGGCGGGTTCCACGGCGATCCGCGCACGCCCGAGACGTTGGCGGACTGGTACCGTCCGCACGTTGACGCCTGGACGAAGTACGCGCGGCCAGCCACGACGCTTTGGTTTTGGAATACCGAGATCGGGTGGGCGACGGTCCATCCGATCCTTGCGGAATTTGGGTGGGAGTACGTCGAGACGATCGTGTGGGATAAGGGCATCGCGCACGTTGCTGGCAACGTGAACGGCGACACGATCCGCCGATTCCCGGTCGCGACGGAGGTCTGCGTTATGTATCGTCGTCGGCTGGAGTTCACGTCGGCCGGCGGCGTGAAGTCCGCAAAGGAATGGCTGCGCTCTGAGTGGCGGCGGGCTGGGCTGTCGTTGAATCTGGCAAACGAGGCGTGCGGTGTCAGGAACGCCGCGACTCGGAAGTACATGACGCAGGACTGGCTCTGGTACTTCCCGCCGCCCGAGCACATGGGCCGGCTCGTGACCTACGCGAACGAGCACGGGGACCCCGCCGGTCGCCCCTACTTCTCAATCGACGGGCAGCGCCCGGTCACGCCGGATGAGTGGGCGAAACTGCGCGATGTATGGCACCACCAACACGGACTCACGAACGTGTGGTCACACCCGCCCCTGAACGGCGAAGAGCGGTACCGGGGCAACGGGAAGCGGTCGGCGCCGCGGGTCCACAACCCGGGCAAGAACGCCACGGTGCATCTGAATCAGAAGCCGCTGGAGTTCATGCGGCGCATCCTCTCGGCTTGCACCAGTGCGGGGGACGTGATTTGGGAGCCCTTTGGCGGCCTGTGCTCGGCCGCCGTAGCCGCACTGTCACTCGGCCGCCGCCCCTATGCTGCCGAGCTAGTACGGGACTTCTACGACCTGGCCGCGCAACGACTGACGGAGACACTGACGGCGGTGGCGCGGTAGAATCCGCACCGTGCCGTCGCCTCCTCCTCCTCCGAAACCGTTGACCTCCGCAGATCGGCCACCGAAGCCCGAACGCCGGGACCCGACCGAATGGGAGCACTACGCTCTGTGGCAGCGCGTTCGAGAGGCGATCCTGGCCCTGCCGCTTCACTTCAGGTCAGAGACAGTGATCGAGGGAATGTTGGCGACGGACATCTTTACCCTTAACTCTGCTCTCGGCGCGACTATCGAAGAGCAGGTCGTCGCGACGCTAAACTCGTTGCGTTCGGTGTGGGACCCGGGTAAGGACTATCAGACCTACGGGTTCGTTCGTCAGACACAGACATTTCCCGACGTGGTACTCCGAAGAAAGACCAACGGACAACACATCCTGCTCGGGATCGAGTTGAAAGGCTGGTACATCCTCGCCAAGGAGGCGATGCCCACGTTCCGGTTTACGGCAAGCCCAAAAGCGTGCAACCCGTGGGACTTGATCGTGATTGTGCCGTGGGCGCTATCGAACATTCTGGCAGGCTCGCCCATCATCTATCCAGTATTTATTGACCTTTCTTCCTACACGGCCGAACAGCGCAATTACTACTGGTGCCACGAGCGCGATGGCACTGGACCGCGCGAAGTGCTACTTGCTTCTGGACCGACCCCGTATCCGATCAAGAGCGACAAGATATCGGATCGGCCTGGCGCGCCAGATGGAAACTTCGGACGATTGGCTCGCTACGGAATCATGAAGGAGTTTGTCGCCGAGATCATGGCGACGCCTGTACGCGGCATCCCCGCGTTGGAGTGGCTACGCTTCTTCAAGAGCGGCGTTCGCGAGGCGGAGGAGTCCACGCCGGAAGCGCCGGAGTTACTGGCGGCCGAGCCCGTGGTCCGTTACGGCAAAGGTTCACGTCGTCGCAAAACACCGCTCGACCCAGCGGTAGAGGCCATGTGGGCGGATTTGCTGAAACCCGATCCTGAGTCGCCGGGACCATCCGAGCCCGGCGCGTCCTGACGCCCGCCATGTTTTTGAGGCAGGCGCCCGATTATTGAGGCAGGAGCGGTTTTTGAGACAAAGCCGGGGTTGGGCGGTTGGGCCGTTGTGCGTGTATGGGCACACGATGACCCGCTGGTCGCTGCGCGCAAGATTGCTCGTCTCGTTCGACGTCGCCGCCCCACTCCCGCTTGACCGGCCGCCACGCCTGCCCGAGACTCCGCCCATGGCCCCCGGACTCGGATGGTGCGCGTGGTGTGGGAAGGTGATCGGGCGGGAGCATGTCGACGACCACGGGACGCGGTATCACGTCGGGTGCTGGGCGACGCGGGTTGCCCTGGTGAGCCCGGAGCCTCCGTCCCCGCCAAATTGATTCGCTAGACTCGCCGCAGCATCGGGGTTAGATTCCGAGTGGCGGCAAAACCTTTAAACGGAGGAACTGCATGGCGAGCCAATACCGGAAGGCGAAGGGGTCCGACACGTGGCACTGGTGCTCAAATTGCACGCTCTACCCGAAATCGGACTACGACACGAGCCCCTCGAAACCAGCGAGTGGCGAGCAGTGTAACCAGTGCCGCGCCAAGGAAACCGCTGGCGACTGCAAATAACCCGGCCCTTCTAGGTCACCGCTACTGAGGATTCGACCTTGAACACGAACGCCGCCCGGTCACCCGCGAAGTACAGCGTGGACAGAACGCCGGAGTAGTCCACGCCGGCTTCGCGGGCGTACTCGTCGAAGCACCCCAGGCAGACCACACGGTTCACCAAGTCGGCCGGCACCACGGCCGCCCACACGTCATCAGGCAACGAGAAATCGAACTTGTCCGGCCGGCCGCAAGCCTTGCAGGTCTGACGCATGGCGCCATACGACACGCGCACGGCTACCGCCTACCGGACTGACTGGGCGGTGGGGCCCGCCGAATGGCGCCCATCCCGGGGTGGTCTTTTTGTGCAACCTTCCGATTTTTTGTGCAGGATGGGCTTATTGTGCAAAGCCCCGCAGCCGGGGCCCGCGCGTTGGCCGACCGACGCGACGCGCAGAACCGCATGGCGATCCGGCGGGGCGACGCCCTGGCCCATACCCGCGTGACCCGCGTCCGGATCGAAGAGCAGGAGGGATAGATGGGCGCCCCTCGACGGAAAGTAGCACAGACCACGCTCGTCGTCATCGCGCACCGTTGGGCGGCGCTGCGGCCCGAGACGTACAGCGATGGGCTCCGGATGAAGCGGACGGGGCGCGAATACATCGACCTGTCGACCCTGTCGGACACCGAGGCCGGGGCGCGGGCGCTGGCGGACCGGCGCGATATCCAGGACCACAGGTTGATCCGCCTGGGCGAGGCGCTGGCCCACACCCGCATCACGCGTGTTCGCATCGAGCAGGAGGGATAGATGAGCGCCGACGAGTGCGGGAAATGCGGGCGGATCCTTGGAGCCGGCGACTGCTACGGCTGCGTAGTCGATCATCTGCTAGAGGCGCTTGGGTTCATGACGGAGTGGACTGCCAGCATGGAATCGCTGCGGGCCTACGCACTGGCGGTGTACGCGGCGCATACCGAGGCGGCAGCATGAACGCCCCAAGCGATCGGGCGTTGCTCCGATGGTGGGATGAGCAGGCGCGGCGGTTCGGACCCGGCGCGACGTTGACCTGCGCCGACTGCGGGCGAATTGATTCCTACCACTACGTCCAGCCACAGCACCCCTTTTTCGCGGACGGGCGAGAGGATGTCGCCCGCTGCGGGGAGTGTCTCGGCAAGATCCAAGCGCAGCGCCGATCCGAGCGCCGAGCCCAACTCGCCGCGCGGGCCAAGGATTGCGTCCGCTGCGCCGTTCGGCCGCATACGTTCATCTACGGGGGCTGGAGGTTGTGCGGGCGATGCAAGACGGCGACGATGCGAGAACATCACGCGGCGCAAGCTACAGCCGGTGCGCTGGCGATCTTCGCCACGGCACCCCTGGTCGATACACGCGGCTGGGCCAGCCACCGCGCCAGCGTAGCACAACGGGCGGGCGAGCCATGAGCGGCGCGCGTCGCATCGACGCCTTTGTCGACGCCTGCCTCCAGCTCGCCAGTTACCGGCAGGCCGTGGCCGATGACGGCGACCCCCGCGTAGACGTGATCGCGGCGGCCCGAGAACACGTCCGGCGCACCGAGAGAATGCTGACTGGTGGGCAGATTGCCTGCG
>ERZ1292644.10-Hain-H14-01um-R2-10-length-102707-cov-60_pt1 | contig 102707 bp, 186 predicted proteins | sample MGYA00564402_ERZ1292644 | MGnify/ENA primary metagenome ERZ1292644 (study PRJEB36523, sample SAMEA6512644) | groundwater metagenome | collected 2019-01-09 | study: AquaDiva: Metagenomics assemblies of 32 groundwater samples
CAGCGAGTCCCCCAGCGAGTCCCCCAGCGAGTCCCCCAGCGAGTCCCCCAGCGAGGCCCTCAGTGAGGCCCTCAGTGAGGCCCCCAGTGAGGCCCCCAGTGAGGCCCTCAGCGAGTCGCCCAGCGAGGCCCGTTGATTGGAGTATTTTAACACATAGATTGCGAGGGACGCCGTTGCTGGCGAATCCACCCAGATGAAGCGCGGATGGGGTTTGCCAAGTAAATCGTACATTGTAGAAATTACTGATTCAGCTTTTGTGCGATCCGCCGGTTTCGTCTCAAATCCCACTTGGAGCCAGTCTGAATGCCAACGGCGTAGAAATGCTTGTTGGTCCAGCGTAAGTGTGTCAATCCGCGACATTTCGATTTACCTCGTTGATCCAATCCACCTCACGTTCCTGATAATAGCGGATGGTAGTTCCGGCTGGAATCCTGAGAGTCGGATGATCTTCGTGAACGATTTCAAAATCCGTGAGGCCATAGGCGTAGCACTCCGACCCGTTACGGAAATATCTCACCTGGCCACAAGCGACTCTGTGTCGGTGGCCCGTCGCTTCTCCGCGAAATAGCACGCCGTCATGGTCCTTTACTTCCTCGGCACCCTCTGGTAGTTTCTCCTCTAAGAGCACGATGTCTCCTTGTGCCCATGCTTTTAAGTTTTTCATCTGTTCTCCTTTGTTTGTTGCGGTCACTTTAAAATCCTCTGCAACCTAAATTACAATCTCTATTCTAACACCTGGCCTGTCGGTGCAATGAGCAAAATTGATCCTGCCGAAAACATGTTTGTCATTTGCAAAAAGCGCATCGGCAATGCCCTTGTAGATATTGTCGGGATCTCCATGATTCTCACCCCTGAATAAGCAGGTCACATCGAGCCGAATTGACTCTGAGCCATCATATTTTAGGAACCGCCCGTACTTCTCCAGCCAGCATTCCTGCACGTACTTCTTCCAAGCCAAATACCGCTGGGCACGCCTGTTCTTCCATTTCCCACGCTGCGTCATGCGCTCGTAGGGAATAGGGTTCCCGTTCTTTGGATCTTCCTGGTTCCCGATTATTTCAAGCTCGTATCTCATCCCCGCTTACCTTTGGACTTAACCAGATTGTCTTTGAGCCATTCATCTGCTCGTACTCCGATGCCGTCATTGATTCCAACTCGTCGCGCCTCGGCTAGAAAAGCATCAACACCAATCACGGATTGAGCAAGGACACGTATGGCAGCGGCAAGGGCGTTGCGGAGATCAAGGACAAGATCGTAAAGCTCCCTCGAATCCTTCTCGCTGACAAGAGTAAGAGGGTCAATCGGCTTCTGCGGATCGTTGCTGTCGGGTTCAACGTGGTTCCGAATCCCATAGGCCCGGTAAGGATTATAGGAACTGAACCGCCACACGAAGTATTTAGGCATTGCTAATCCCCCGCTGCTGCCAACAGAGTTCACAATAGGGTCCAGAATCGTCATCGGCATATAGGCTGCCATCGCCACGCCCAGCCCGGCCTGTTGGCCGACCACATTCACAGCAATACTCCAACGTACAGCCGGGATAACGAGCGTTCACGGCGACGTGTTGGCTCTGATATAATGGTCTCTTTATACCAGCATCTCGTTCCCGCTTGATCTGGTCTATCCAATCTTTCATACCTTCCACACCTTCTCCCTCACGCGCACCGGACGGAATCGCCATTTGGCTACAAAGTCCGTGCGACCCGCGTATTCTGCCTGCTTATTTTTGCACCACTCGCGGGCCTGCTTTCGCGTTGTGAAAAGAATCGGCCTAGTTGGCTCGCCCTTGTATTGGGATTTGGGTCGTGGATTCATCCAGGCCGTTCCAATCAGGAAACGGTCTTTTCTACTATCGACAAACTCAACGCCCCTATCGGCAAACTCAACGCCCCAAAGAAGTCTATCCCAAGCCATCACGCCTCCCATTTCACTTTCAGCCAGGGATAACCGCAAGAATGATCCAACTTCAAGAGACCGGATTTTTCAAGGTGGGTAACCAATCTTGCCCGACGCAAATTCTCGGTGATCCAAAAAACGCTTACTCTATCGGCATTTTTGAGGATGGCGGTATCGCGTTGATCTGGTGACATGCGCTCTTTAGGAATCGGCTGCCGTAATTCAATATCAAAGCTGCATATTATTTGACCCATCACGCCTCCTTCACCAACTTTGAGCATCGCCGGTGAATTTTCCCAAACGCTTTCGCAGTTGCGAGATAAATCTCGATGCGGATGGGTGAAACGACTCGCTGCTTTTCTCCACAGCGCAGACATTCCAGCATGTAAGCGTCTGGACCCTTTGTCGCATCATGGGCTATAATCCAAGTGGTCACGCCAGCCCTTCCAGGTCATCTGTCATTGAACTTTTCATCTTCTTCACCAGCGTCGATCTTAGCGATTGCGTCTTTAAGAGCCCTCCCGCCAGAACCCACATACTCAATCCCGTTTTGCCAGACCGAGTACATCCACAACCCGTGCCTCACCCCGGCCCGCCAAATCTTTAATTCTTGTTCCGTTGCTACCACGTCTTCCCCTCCAGCTTAGTCTTGCACTCCTCGCATAGGAAAGTGCTCGGATCGCCACGATGCTTATCAGGTTCCGCCAACCGCCAATGAGCGTCTTTGCCCGGATGATTTTTGCACCAGGGATAGATGTCGTGAGGGACGAAACCCACATGGGTTATGATTGTGCGAAATGTAAATGAGGCCTGCGCTTGACCTATGTGTTTTGCTGCCTCCTTCACGCGTTCCCCTCCAATACATTCTGCCTATTCAAAAGCTCCAGGAGTTGATCCAGAAACTCGTCCGGCTCCTGATTGTCGATAAGCTCAAGCTGGAGCAGAAGATTGACTTGGCCCAGTTGGACGCGTTGATGGGGAGTGAGCATTGGTTTAACCTCCGGCCTGCCTTTTCTCCCTCACCCATTCCTTCCTATAAACTCTCAGGCAATCCCCGCAGTGGGTCTGCTTGACGAACTCGTGGGCCGGGAACTTCCTGGCGCGTATGGCGCGCAGATATTGGGCGTGATATTTCTGGCTCCCTTTTGCCTCCGCCTGCGACAAGTCGTTCAGGGCTTGGTTGACGCTGAGGATCGGGATCGTCTCCGCCATGTACTGCCGCCCCTTTTTCGGCCTCCCCCGCGTCGCCGAAGCCTTCCTCACCCCGCGCTGGTGCCGCGCCCGCAGGCCCTCGTCGCCGCCGTACTCCCCGAGCCACCGCCCCTTGATCGAGGACTCCTCCTCCAGGTTGCGCCGCTCGAAGGCGGAGATTATCCTCCCGGCCTCGGACGGCGGCCAGACCTTGATACCGTTATAGCAGACAGCCTGTTCTAACTTTAAGATCGGATTGTTGTCCTTGCGGAGGTGAATCACGAGGCATCCTCCTATGAGAGGCAGACTAATATATTATAAAGGGGTTGTCAAGGGAAATCTATATTCAATCCCGAGGGATTCCTTCACCATCTGTCGGCATAGGGAATCGAGGTAGACTCTATCCGCCGAACGCGGCAGTGGGGATATTTTGAGCAATTCGTTCATATCGGCGTTCTGTTTGTCAGCCCATTCGATCAGTTCGTCGTAGCTCCAAGCGCCATTCCTGATGGCCAGCAGCTCCTCACGGTCGGGCCGCTTGACGATCACCTTGCCATCGGCCAGAATCTCCCGGCACATGCGCATGAGCCGGACCAGATGCATGGCATGCTTGAAGAGTTTCCTTTCCCGATCATTCAGTCTCCGAATCGGTACAGGGATATGCTTGCGCTCAGCAAAAGTTTTCGGTAAAATCTCGTTATGGGTAGAGGCAGAGTCGTAAGCTCTCCGAATATCTCCGGCAAGAGGATCGGCGCTCTCACAATTTTGGGAATCACCAATAGGCGCGTTCATTCTGATGGGCATAGCCGCTATGAAGTTTTGGTCAGGTGTGACTGCGGGAAGGAATATTTTGCCCTCCTCGATACTCTCAAGAAGTACAGCGGGCGCTGTCGAGACTGCGCTGCTGCTACTCGTCGTGCTTGTAAAGTTGGGGACCGGTTCGACAAATTGATTGTCGAGAAGATCACCCGAGACTCCAAGGGTAGGCACCTTGTCGCTCATTGCCGGTGCGTATGCGGAGGAACTGCTGTCGTCAGAACCTATCTCCTCAAGAGGAACAAAACGAACCATTGCGGCTGTGCGCCTATCGGTTCCTGGAGGGGATACGGACAACTCTCCGGCATTCATTTTGGTCTCATTCAGAGAAGAGCTGCCAAGTTCGGAAGGGACTTCCGAGTCACCCCCAAGCAGCTCTGGGACCTCTACGAGAGTCAGAACGGACTTTGTGCTCTTACTGGGCTGCCTATCCTGCTCCACGCCAAGAGAGGCGAGGACACGGCTTCGCTCGATCGCGTCGATAGTTCCAAGGGATATGCTCCTGACAATATCCAATGGATTCACAAATTCGTGAACCGGATGAAGATGGATCTTCCTCAAGAAGAATTCGTGCGTCTTTGTCGGCTTGTCGCCGACAATGCCTTCAAAAACTGACCGCATCTTCTTCAACTGAGCATGGGCATACCCGCTGAATGTATATTTCGCCTTCTGCGACAGGAACGAATCCCGGAACCACCGGATGCGGCTGCCGATGTTCGACATCTCTATAATGTCGGACTCGTCCGTCCAGAGGATCTCGATGATGTTGGGATTGCAATCCGCCGCGAGTTGGAAGAACTTGTGGATGCCATAGATCGTCATGTCTGGGTTTTTCGATTCGGCCTGGTCGAAGCGATGCAGGAACCCGAGGAAATATCGTTCGGGCGGGATGGCTATGCCCTTGATGTCTATGTCGCTCGTCTCGCTGGCGAGACCGTAGGCGTGGCTACCTGCAACGGATAGATAAACAATTCCCTCAGTCAGCCACGGTAGCGATTGATGCTTTGTCTTCAATATATTTTCGATGTCTACATTCATGGCATTTCTCACATAACGTTATGCCGTTATCTATATCCCAGAAATCTCTGATTTTGTAACCCTCACTTAGCATTTTAATATCATGCGTGTGAACCAATTCTGCAAGGGAAACAATGTGGTGTGCATTGAGATTTCCGCCTGTGTTATCACCGCAATCCATACAAGCATAGTTGTCACGCACGAAGACTTCATTGCGCCAATCAATACCCCTACTGCATCGGCGCAACTTAACAATTAGCGGAGTTTTCCCGCCCTTCCAAAATGGATTTCCCGAACCGTAAAATTGTGGCCGTTGACGATATTTCTGGGCAGTAGATAATTTTTGTCTATAGTCTTGATCCCTGACAACCCCGAATGCCGGTGCTAGCGGGCCAGATCGCCCATACATTGGATTGTTTTTACCGCTGACATTGTAATGATTTTTTGATATTTTAGCTCGTGTTTTGGGCGACAATATCTTGCCAAATGCATGACATTTCGATCCCCTATAGACGTCCCGCCGCTGCCACGCTGCGCGTCTAGCAATGCCACATTTCCGTAACCAATAATTGACCGTAGGAGGCGTGACATTAATCTCAAGTGCAATTTCATAGGTGGTGCGATTGTTCTGCACATACTCCCGAAAGAGCCATTCTTGCGTCAAATATACTTTTCTTTTCATACGGGTAGCCAGTCGAGATTTCCTCGGTAGTCCCGTTTCCAATCGAAGTCGATCAATGCGTCGCCTCCCCCGAGTCGAAGAGCATCATCTGCCACCTGCGCTCCATCAAATCCTCAAGGTAGTGCCACTCCCAAAGGAACGAGCAGGGATTGCATAATGTCGGATTCTCCGTCTCAATCCCGCAGTTCCGGCAGAAGCCGCCGTTCGCGGTGCCGAGCCTCAGCGAGAGGGAGTAACGGAACAGCGCGTCTTTCTGAAAGCCGGTCATATTTAATCGTCACCTTCCGAAGTAATCAGAAACAAATCGCGGTTCCGCAGCGTTCGGCCAACATCGCGTTCGGCTGTCTGGACTTTCCCCGCCTGTTTGCTCATCCACTTTTTGCAGCTATCGCCCAACTTGATCGCGCCGTGAGCGCCAATGAGACCGCCCTTCAATATGATGTCTATCCCGTCGGCGGACAAAACGATGCTGTATGCCTTGCCGCCGATCGTGCCGCCGAGACCCACGTCGGCTATCCTGTCGCCGTAATCCCAAACGTCGAGCTTGAGGTCACGGAGCCCTTTCAGAGATTTGATCCACAGGTCGTAAAAATCGCGCCACTCCGGGTCGTAGTATTCGATCCGGGCCTTTTGGCGGCCCCGTTCCGCCGCCTCTTTCGCCGGATCGCTCTTGCCGTCGAGGGAGCAGCCCACCGATCCGCAAAAACAATAGGCGAAGCTCACGTCGGGATCGTTTCGATTTAATATGTCCGCCACGCGATGGACAATTAGCTCCACGTTCTCAACGCGCCGTTTCAATGTGCGTTGCGGAGTGCCTAGATAGCCGCCCATTACATCTCCTTAGTCGTCCAGCAACTTCCTCCTGAGCGGAACCCTCACCATCTCCTGCACCTCCACCACGGCCCCCGGCCCGAACTTCGTCAGTACGCGGCTCTGGTATGATGGGCTGCCATAAAACTTCTGGAACGCCTCGTCGCGGAACCTCAAGACCTCGGCTGCCGTCAAGTGCCTCGTTCTGAGCGGCAAATAATCGTAGGCGTGATGAGAGTACCCAGACCATGAATCAGGAAGCTCCCATCCGTTCTCCAACGCTTGTCGATAGAGCACTGTGCCGGGATACGCGACTGTGCAATAGACGTTCAGCCATTCCGGCATGATATCGAAGATCATATCCAGCGTTTCATTCATGGACTTCTCATCGTCATCGGGAAGCCCGAACATGAAGTTGGCGGCCAGACAAATATCTTGCCGCCTCAACCTTTCGCATGCCTTGAAGATGTCCTCTATCGTGAAATCGTTCTTGTCCACGCCGTCCCTGACATGCTCGCTCATAGACTCGATACCGACCCCACACCATCTAATCCCGGCGGCGCGCATTTTCTCCATGAGCCGTTCGTCCTTCAGCGTGTCGATGCGGGCGTAACACCAAGCGTTTATTTTGTCGCCGAGGCCGCGTTCTGTGATCTGATCGCAGATATTCAGGACGTGGCTCCGGTTCAGCACGAACATCTCGTCGGCGATCTTGATGTTGATGACATTGTACTTTTCGACCAGTTGTTGGATCTCGTTTACGACGTGCGTCGGGTTCCACATGCGGTAGGAGTTCGCCTTGCCGCCATACTTCAGGAAGTCGCCCTGACGGAAAGGATTCTGGATATTGCAGAACGAACAACTATACGGACAGCCCAGCGTCGTGTAGATCGAGGCATAAGGTTTGCGTTCGCATCCGTTTGTGAAGGCATGCCATCCATGCGCCCTATATCGATCCATCGGCAACTTGTCCCACATGCCGCCGGGCATTTCCTCGGTGAGATTCCAGATGTTCTCGGCATAATGACGGCTTCTGTATATATTTCGGCCTTGCCCATGCGTAAAACAAAGGCCTGGCACAACAGAATCCCATAATGCAGGAGTTTCTATTGTCTGATACAATGCAGAGATCGTTACCGGCCCTTCTCCTGTACAGACTAAATCCGCCCCTGTCTCCTCCAGCGTCCTCTCCGGCAGCGCCGCCGGATGGCCGCCGACAACTAGGATGGGGATATCCTCCCTCTCCGCCTTGAACCGCTGGCAGAAATACATCGCGGCTGGCATGGTCTGAGTTGACGCCGAAGGCTGGTGGCCTTGGACTACCGCCACGACAAGGCGCGGATTCAACGTAACGGCTGCGTCCACGCTTTCCTCGGCGGTCATACCTAATGCCTCGGGATCGAGGATCTCCACCGACGCGCCCTTGACCATCATGTAGGACGCTAGAAGCCTAGACCACAGCGGCGGCTCGATGGCCGTCAGCGAATCCGCTAGGCCCTGGTAGATCCCGGCCTGCGCGGAGGGATTGACAAAAAGAATGTCAGGTCTCATCTCGGATAATCCCTATCCGGTGGCACAGGACCCGGCCCGCCCGTCTTCGCGGCGCTCTTAACATCAAGACGTTGCTCATCGAACCACTCCGCATCGATGGTCTTCCCGTCCTTCAACTTGCCCGGCTGGACGCACACTCGCACACAGCCATAGAGAAATTCCGTGCGCGCGACCGCTATGCCCTCGAATCCAGTGATGTTATCCTTAACTCTGTCGCCCAACTTCACCATTTTGCTTCCTCCTTTCGCTTATGGTTATAAGACGCCCCACCTTGAACGCCTTGCCCTTCTGGTTCATCCATTTCGACGCCTGCCTCGATGTCGGCGGCAGCTTCACGGCCTCGCAGGCGGCGATGAAATCCTTGTCGGATTTGGCGAACGCCGCGTTGGTCATTCCGTTTCCTCCTCTTCTTCATCATCGAAATCTAGGCTCTTAAAATCGTATGTGGCGGCTAACACTTCACTATCATTGAATTCAAGATGATGCCCGATATGGCCAAAGAAGAAAGCCTGCTCCTCTTGTAAATGTTCCACGTCACGATAAACTCGATTCCCTTGGCCTATCCAGAGCGTCACTTTGCAATCATGGCAGGCGATGTCATAAGTTTTGGCCATCAGTATTCCACCTTCTCTCTGTTGGGATCATCAAGCATGAGGGAAAATGATTCTTGGACCTTTGACAAGACATCCGAAGGAGACCCTTCAAAAACTCGTTCGTGAAGATAGCCGTCTGCGGATTTAAGGACAATTCTGATTTTGATGAATTCTGGATAGGTTTTCCAATCACATTCTGGCGGCGCGGAGCCAACATATTCAATGAATGAGAGATGACTTACGGAGTAGTAGCTGCTACATGGGATGGTGGCACCGTTTAATCTTTGCCTATAAATCTCGCGATGATCTATAACAGGCAACGGCTCCTCTTGATGAATTTTAGAGCTCGTAGTTTCACGTTGTCGCCACAAAAAAGCGAGCGGATTCATTCTAATACTCCCCCTTCTCCCATCCTGGCAACGGCTCGATGATCATGTTGGAGCGGAACTCATCACGCGGAAGTTTCGGGTCAAGGTCCTCTAGCGGCGTGTTCCAACCAGTCAAACGCGGGCCATAATCGTGGTGGTCCCCGCAATCAACGTCGCAGATGATCGGGCCGGGGAATTCCAGTACTTCGTCGATCATTCCACTCATATGCTCCGTGCTATCAATGTACCGTGCTGTCAAGCCATATACGGTAGCTATTGCGATGAAAGGTGGCGGACTGTATCCCTTCGGCCCGCACGCTTCGTAGCGCCCGCCGAAGTTCACTTCCTGGTATTGCTTAGTGATACCGTAGCAATGGTTGTTCAAGATAAAAACCTTGATGGCGATCTGATTCGTTTTGATGGTCTGCAATTCCTGTATATTCATGTTCATCCCGCCGTCCCCGATGACGCACACGACGCGCTTTGACGGGTCTGCGAGCCACGCCCCAATCGCGCCGCACATCGAGAAGCCCATCGGGGAATTGCCGTTGTTCGTGATGTAGCGCTGCCCCCACTTGGTCTCGAAGGCGTGATTGCAGACTACGATGTTCCCGCCGCAGTCGGCGACGAAAATATCATCCGGCCCCATCTTCTCTGACAGAATCCGCATGAAGGCGTAGGGATGCACATGATCCTGATTCTCGAAAAACTCCCGCCTGACGGGGTCGTATTTGGTCTTCCAACCCATGACCTTGCTTGTCCAAGAGATGAAAGACGGGATGTGCCTGCGCCGTGGCCGGATCGCATCTATCAGCATCTCGCAGAAGACCTTCGCGTCGCACAGGATATTCTCGTCGAAGGGAAGCTGCTGGAGATGCCTTTGCAGCATCGGCGGGTCTACGTCCACGACGTACTTTTTTGCCCCCCTCGCGAACGACTGGACGTTGCCCCCGGTGATCCGACCCGATATACGACTGCCGATCGCCAACAGGAGGTCGCTATTCTGTATGCCGAAGTTCCTGCCCGCGCCCCCGTAGGTCCCTATCCTGCCGGCGTAGTATTCATAATCCGAGCTAATTGTGGACAGGGCATTCCATGTAGGGAAACAAGGGATTGCCAGAAGCCGCCCCAACTCCCTAACCTTTTCCTCCGCGCCCGCAATCCTGACGCCCCCGCCGATCATCAGGACGGGCCGCTCCGCCTTGTGGAGGTCCTCGACATAGCGCTTGATCTGCTCATCTACCTGAGACAATTTATAGGGAACCCTTGCCACGGTAGTATCAAAACCTATCAACTTGTCCGGCTCTATCTCCGCCGCCTGCACGTCTATCGGCAAGTCCAGAAGCACCGGGCCGGGCCGCCTGTCCTGGCAGATGAACAGCGCCTTCTCCAGCTCATAGCGGATGTCCTCCGGCCTCATGATCATCTTGGCGTACTTCGTGATCGGCGAGACGATCGAGACGATGTCGGTCTCCTGGAAGCCAATCTGCCGAATGGACGGATCGGGACGCAAAAAACGGGAATTTATCTGGCCCGTCAAGAAGAGGCACGGCACGGAGTCATAGAAACAATTCCCTATCCCTGTGACTAAATTCATCCCGCCTGGACCCGAGGTGGCAATAGCGACTCCCGGCTTTCCCTTGATCTTGGCCCAACCCTCGGCCATGAATGATGCTCCCTGTTCGTGCATCACGGCGATATATTCAATATTTTTTATGCGAACGAAAGAATCTATTAAATTCCCACACGCCGAGCCGTAAACTACGAAGGCTTTATGAATGCCATAATCGCCTAGCGTCTTAATTACATAGTCAGATAGTTTCATATGGTCCTTATAAACTCATCAATAAGCGAGGGCGCCTTTTTGATTTCATAATAAGGGATCGTCAATAGTTTAATGTGGTTATCTATGCAAAAACGGCGTTTCTTTTCATCCCTGGCTTGACCATTTAGGAAATTACTACCCGTAACGACACCGATAGGCCGGAAATGTTGAACACCATGATATTCAATTAGCCCCATGCGTCCATCGACGATGATGGCAAAATCAAATCTTAGCTTTTTACGACCATTGCCTCTACAATCATCGAACTTGTACTGTTTTTTAGAGACAACAGGATACCGTTTTAATATTTTTTCTACCACCTTTTCGCCTTTAGATGTCTGGCAATTTGGACAACCCGCTGCCGAATGAATATGATCCCGAGGCGCTTGCCAGAATCCGCCATGAACTCTACAGACAATATGGACTTTTGTGGTGCTCCGAAAGTATTCAACATTTTGATAATCATAAGAATCTCCGTGCACCGAGCATGCTGCTGAAATAAATTCGGCGGTTGTCCATCTCCTTGTCTGCGAACATTGATGACAACCAACTCCTCTTATGTGCGCTCTCGGCGTTGTAGTAAACAGCGATCCGCATCGGCGGCAAGATATAGATATGATGTCGGAATATGAGTTAGCTTTCACCTGCGCGTAATCATATTTATCACCATAAATAGCACGAGCATTAGTAACAAAAACATCATCCGAGTATGTCCTATGGGCGTTCCCAGTGCGCCCCATCCCGCACTGCTGGCATCCCTCGCCTCGCAAATGAGATTTCGGCATTTGCCTAAATTCTCCATGTTTTGGGCAAATAATAATGATAGGGCTTTGAAACCGATCATAGATAGTCCGAGAATAATTATATTTGCCACAATGTAACGCTGTGGCTTTGATGATAAATCTTTTGGTATTATATTTTCGATTACGAGATTGATGATGATTAAATACGAATCGATTATAACGCCGAGCCAATAGACCGCAACCGCACTCACATTTTAATCGCTTACGGCGCATTTATTTCATACCCTCGTCCGCAAAGTATTGATGACGTAGTCGGCGAGCTTCATTGATCCGTCTCGGTTCCTGTGATTTCGAATTTAGCATCACCGAACTCAAACGCTGACTGTTCTTCGATATCTGGCTTTTCCCGCAATGCGAACTCGATGTTCTTAACTGCTTGGCGATAATACGAAGCCTTCAGTTCGATGCCAATGCCCCTGCGCCCGTTTATCAGCGCGCCGTAAACCTCGGAGCCGACGCCCATAAACGGGGAAAGGACTATCTCGCCGGGATTTGACCACAGGATAAGGCACCGCTCGATCACGTCCAACTGAAGCGGATGGACGTGCTTCTCATCCTCCTCCTCTTTCGCCGCCCTGTGCGGCAGGACGCGATCTAAACGCACATCATCCCAGAACGCCGAAGCGTATTGCCGCCAGATCCAATGCGAATATCGATTTTCGATCTGGTTGCCGGTCCAGCCGCGATAAGGAAGTAGATCATTGGGTACTTGGCGCTCCCCGGCGTATCTCAAAAGCCCGTTTAAATGGCTAACGGCGACTGCGTTCTGGCCCTTCCGCCGAAAGATCAAAAGTTGATCCGCGTTGGCTATGCTACACCGTGTCGAATCTTGAGTCAGCATCTTGTGCGACAGGCTCTTGGTCATCGTCCTGTTGCGGACCGTCAGTGGCTCTTTCCAGACGTGATATCGCGCTATGAATTGGAAGCCAATCCTCTCGTGCAGCTGGATGATGTCACCGGGGAAATCATACAGATGGTCCAGGCCAGTGTTGCCGCTCGCGATGTCAGTGCAATGAACGGCGCTCATACGGCCCGGCTTAGTCAACCGGAATATCTCCCGCACCACGAACTCGTAATGCTCGAAAAACTCTTGACGATTGAGGCTGTTCGACAAATCGCGCTCGTTGGAAGAATATTGATATAACCCGCCAAAGGGAGGTGAGTAGACTGATAGGTGAATTGAGGCGTCGGCGAACTTCAGCAGAACTTCTAGACAGTCGCCAAGATAGATCGCGTATTTATCGTTGATTATTTGTTCCGCTATAGCCATCTGGGAACCTCCACGGATTGTTGATATTCCGCCCTGTCGACGCGTGTCGCCTCGTTCATGTAGGCGACTAAATTCTCGAACATCTTGGCGGCAGCCTCGCTCTTCCTCAGCATGTTGTCGCGAACGTGCTCCTCGCCCTTGGTGGAGATTATGTCTACTACCACCTCGCGCTTCTGGCCGAACCGCCAGCATCTACGCACAGATTGATAATAGCGCTCGTATGAATGGCTGGCGAACGTGACCACATGCGCGCAATGCTGGAAATTCATCCCGAATCCCGCGATTTTGGCTTTGCTAATCAGAGCACGGATTTTGCCAGCCGCGAACGCCAATAACGCCTCTTCCTTGAAATCGTCGCTGTCCGCCCCCTTCACCTGCACGGCGTCGGATATCATTTTCTCCAACATATCGCCCTCGATGTTCAAATCGCACCACACCAACGCGGGCTCCTTATGATTAACCAAGTCGGAGACTAACCCGCATCTCTCCTCAAGAGTCCGCCTTCTCTCGTCCCGCTCTTCTTTTAGCCCGAATGCTGGTACCGTGAATAGCATGCCGTCCGGCGCGTTGCGGGGCGTTATGATATGGTTACGCTCGATCAACGGAGGCAACATAAATCCGTCGTCAGGAAATCCGAGATCCGACGGCATGCGGCACGCCCTGGCCCAAGAGCAGACCCATCTCCAGAAAGGGACCTCCGCATGGGCCTTCAGGTGCCATCCGCTCATCTGTTGGGATACCCTATATGCCAGCCGCGCGAAATGCTGGCCCCGGCGTATCTGGCGGGCTAGTTTGAACTCATTCATCCTGCATCTCTTGCCGTCGTCCTGCACGAAGAAGCGCGACAGCATATCGCTGTATATGAGCGCGCCCAGCGCCTCGCTGCTGGTTCCCAACTCGGGATAATCATTCGGGGCGGGCGTGGCCGTGCCCAGAAGGCGATAGGGTATTTTTGACAGGAATCTGGTCACATATTTCTGCGTGACTCCTCCGAAATGCTTCAAGATCCCGCTTTCATCGCATACCACGCCGATGAAGTCGTCAGGATTAAAATAATGCAGGCGCTCATAGTTCGTCGTCGTGATCTTACTTTTGACCACACCGTCACCCGAGCGGCGGCACTCAATGCCGAACTTCTCGCCCTCATTCACGGTCTGATAGGAGACGGCCAGCGGGGTGACTATCAGCACGGGCCTATTGTATTTCTCCACCACGTTTTGCGCCCAGACCAATTCTTGAATCGTTTTGCCCATGCCGCAATCCTCGAAGAGCGCACTCCTGCCCCTGCGAAGCGCCCACTCGACGAGCGCCTTTTGGAAGTCGAACAGATAATCGGGAAGGAACGTCGGCGCGAACCCGCTATCTTGGCCGTATTGCTGCTTCCTCTGGAGAAATTCCGAATACGCGTCAGCCGTCATTTCCGCCGCCCGTCATTCGGATGCTTGCGCCAGTCTCGCCTCTTCACCTTATCCCACGTCTCCCCGACGGCGTCCTCAAGATCGAACCCCATCGTCGTAGCGAATCCGGCCAGGAAGATAATCAGATCACCCGTGCCGTCGCGTATCTTCGTCAGGTGATCCTCCGAGACTCTGATCCCATCGCGTCGCTTGAGAAAGGCATGCGCGATCTCCCCCAACTCCTCTACCAAGCCGAGGAGCGGACGCCAGGGCTCAATATGACCGCCGAAATTCCGCCGCATCCATTTGGCATGCTCGGCTTGCAGTCTGCGGAGGCTCAATATCCAAGTTTTTTCCATGCGGGTAGACTAAAGTATTATAAAGGCCTTGTCAAGAACAATTTCAGCTCAGACAAACCCCTCGAAGATCATCTCCACCCGCCCGCACCTCCTGCACGTCCCGTTCGGCTGCTCCTTCAGCCCCAGGCCCTCGCTGACCATGATCGCCCCGTCGGCCCTCACGAACCGACCGCAGCTTGGGCAGACCGGGACGAATGTGGCGCCGCCCTCATAGCAGACGCGGCGGATGTCGAAATATTCGAACATCAGCAGTCATGGCGTTCCCTTCTCCCTCTCCAGCACGTACTTCCACCTGTCGTCCGCAAGCAACTTCTCCAGTTCTTCCTCCTTCAATTCGTAGAAATTCTCTGCCGCTGGGAATTTCCTCTCTCTGACTTCTTTCGCGTACTCCGCCAGAGCATCCTGGATGATCTTCCCGGCCTCGCAATACCGCTTGACGAACTTCGACTTGAACTCCCAGAACATGCCGACGAGGTCATGCCAGATGACGAGCTGGCCGTCCACCATGTCGCCCGCGCCGATGCCGTACACCGGAATCTCAAGCTCCGAGGCGATGATGCCCGCCGACTCCCTCGGCATGGCCTCCAGAAGCAGGAACGAGCATCCGGCATCCTGGAGCCGCTTGGCCTGATCAAGGATGACCTCCATATCCTTCTGCGTCTTGCCCTGCACGCGGTAGCCTCCGAGCTTGGCCCTGGTGTGCGGTGTCAGCCCGAGGTGGCTCATGACCAATATCCCCGCCTGGCAGATCGCCTTCACGCGGTCTATCATCGCCCCCTCCACCTTGATGGCATCCATGCCCTTGACGATGAAGCGGATGGCATTCCTTACCGCCTGCTCATTGGACTCCTGGTAGGTGCCGAACGGCATGTCGCCTATGAGCATCGCGCCCTTGTTCGCCCGCCAAACCGCCGTGCAGTGCGGCAGCATGTCCTCCATCGTCACCGGGATGGTGGTCTTGTATCCGAACGTGGTCATGCCGATGGAGTCCCCGACTACTATCACATCCACGCCAGCCCTGTCCGCCAGGAGCGCCTCGGGATAGCTATAGGCCGTCACGAGCACCGTTTGCTGCTTCGTCCTCTTGTGCTTCTGGAGGGTCAGGATCGTGGTCTTCGCCCGCTCCTCTAACGGGATATTAGTCATTGCAGAATCTCCCTTTTAGTAGGAATTATAGAAGCGTAGTATCTTTACGTCCTCGGGCAATTTCTCCAAGTCCACTTCATAACCGGAACGTGATTTATCGCTCCATTCGCGTAGCGCCCCTTTTATATTCACCTCCGCACCAGGTCTATCTCCTGGCGGTATCCCCACAAAGAAGTTATAGACTTCTGTGGGTATCTCTGCGCCCGCTGCCTCGCAGGCATCCCATACCGCTTTCATCTTTTTCCATTTTTCATCCGCAGGTCGAAAGCCTACTATGAAGGTGCCCATGCTCATATTTTATCTTCCTTATTTACCTGATGCGCAACTCTTCTCCCCAGGGTGCTAAAACTACGCCGCTACCCATCCATATCCCATGCGGCCCAACATGATTTTTCGGCGCGGTGCAATGACCGCCCATAGAATTTAAAGCGCCGCATTCAGGCGGAAGCGCGCAGAGCGATTGATTGCAACGCGAACAATAGGCTTCGTCCCCTCGGCGTTCCCACATGGTGTTCATCGCGTGCCCCTCGGCGCACCAATCAACAATGTGGCGACCGTCCAATGAGAACCATCCAAAATCAGTTTCGCATCGAACGCATTGCCGCTCCACGTAACCCCTGCCCCATGATTTCTCTCTCAATAGATGGCCTTCGCCGATGCATCGCCGCCGCGCTTTCGAAAGCCGATATTCGATAGGCAAACGATAGCGGCACCAAAGATAAAACGCCTCAATGAAATCAAACGGATGGGAAATACTAGTCGCGCCCTCGCCCTTATAACCTAACATCGTCAACATTCCGTTATGCTTATCGCGCCACCAAGGACGATTGGGATAACTTTTATGACTAGGAATTACGGTGATGCCGAAGGTAACAGAGGCTTTTTCTACGACGCGATCATTTATCGCCATAGTTACTCCTTGCTTTCTTATTTTTCCTTATTCAGCACGAAAATTCCCAAACTGTTCCACCATCCATCCGCGTCCTCTTTAGCCTCCGACCCGAGCCACAGATAGGCCAACGTCCTCATGCCCATCTCCTCGATACTTTTGAACGTCGCATGGCGCACCAGCGGGTCCTCCCAGTCGTCCACCAGGAAGACGAACAGCGGGGCCATGATCTCGGCGAAGTGCGGCAAGGCCTTCTTGTGCGATTCATAATCGTGCGCGCCGTCGTAGAAGAACACGTTGACCCCCTGCGGCAAATGAGGCACCGGTATCTCCCAGCAGTCCGCCTCGATGAGCCGGACGTTGACGCCGACCGCCGCGAAGTTTTTATTCGTGTCCTCCGCGCTGCCTCCGAAGTCGCAGAACTTGTCTACCGCGACAAAAATTCCTGAATTGCCGAATGCCGCCGCAGCCGCCGTGCCGCCGTGCCAAGCGCCGATCTCCAGAAAGACCGTGCTCGGGGGTTCACAGAGATTGTTCAGGAAGTGGCGGATCTTGAGGCCGGTGTAGGATTTTATGGACAAGACATCGGCATGATCACCTATGAACGATTCTGGCACACTAGCTTGACAGATTGCCTCCAGAACGCGGGCTATCAGATCGCTAGGTTTTTCTTTCTCAGCCATGTAAGGAAACTCTCCGTTGGGTCGAAGCAGCTAGAACCCTCAACCGCCATCTTAGGCTTTCATAGATACATCCACGCAGTATGAAAATATGTCTCGCGGCATATTTCACATTCGCATGTCGGAATGTTGTGGCCCACAGGAACGCGGAAATCTGCGATTCTTGTGGCGAGATAATCAATATCAGCCTCTCTACATTCTACAGAGCAATGGGAATCCCCTTCTTTAATTTCCTTTTTACACCGAGCGCAGTTATCGCTCATATCACCCTCCTTTTTTGTGCCCAAGCCAGGAAACTCTCCGTCGGGTCATGAAAATACCTCTTTACGATATGCTCAAAGTACAGCGCCGCCATCCTGCAGCGGTCCTCCAACTCAGAATCCGGGATGGCGAATATATCCGTTAATGCCTTAACTATCTCCTCGTCCGTGGCTTGGGGCGATATCCTGAACGCGAACGACACGTCCGTCACGTCCTCCCAAGTCCACAAACAGTCGGCGATGACCACCGGAATACGCCCGAAATGACAGGCCTCATACATCCTCAAAGTCGCTTGCCCCTCCCCCGCCGGGCACAAGACAAAGGCCGATTCCCGCATGGCTAGGCTGAAATCCCTTACCCGAGGGTCATCCGGGGCTAGAATAGCGCCCCAGAAGGCGTTCAGGGCGGTTTCCGAGGGCAAATCAGAGGCATCAAGGGTTTTAACGAGTCGTTCGCGGAGCCCCCTGGAGTCCCTTTGCCCTCTGAACCAGAACTGCCTTTTTGAGGGCAGCCTGAATCCGCTCGGGGCTCCCCGCGCCAGATGGACCAGGAGCTTGCTGCACCCCGGCCTGGCCATGACATTCCAGCCCCTATTTCGCTCCGGGACGTTCCCGGCTGTCATGACGCAGGGCCTGAGCCATTCGGGGATATCCATGCCGCGGTAATCCCCCTCGATGTCAAATACGTGGCGCGATTCACGGCCCTGGAGAAACTCAAATTTGTTGGGGTTCAATTTCCAAGCGTCCTTGTCGTGGAACTGCCCGCAGTATATCAGACTGGCTTGGTCTGGATCGTTCACTGGCTCGATCCACCGCTCTATGCCCTGCGGGGAGAAAGGAACGCAATCGACATAGCCGTCCCGCTCGTGAAGCGATGCGTCGCGGGAGCCGGGATAGAAGTAGACTTTAAGCTTCGACATCTTTGCCGTCCCTATGATCCGCGTAAAAAATCCACGCCCCGATCAAAATCCCCAACGCCATTTGCCACGAAAACAGTGGCCATATGATAACTGCCAGAACTGTCTGGCCGATGGCTTCGCCCTTTGCCCACTTGAGGGATTTCATCTGAATTATCTCACAATTACGGAGTCCTTGCGTACCGAGTCGAAATAAAGCTTCCCGCTCGCCTCGCCGTCGTGAACCTGGATGCTCACCGTGTGGTCAGGGCAATAATGCGCGCCAGCGACTTCCTTCCAATCCATCGGCAGAATCGGCTGAGGGGCAGACCACCACGGATCGTATGACGCCTCACGCTCAACCGATTCGGATTTCCCGCAGCCGTCGCAGAGCAGATCATATCTGAGCTTGAGCATCGTCACCCTCCGATTCCACTTTCACCGTGAACGGATTCTCCCATTCCTGCCCATCCCACGGCCCGCGCATTTCTGGCCTGCCGATTACGTACGAGGCGAATGCCCTGGCGAACCGCCGCTCATAGAGCAGCATCGCGCGCCGTCTCGAGATCGGCCTCCTCTTATCGAATGCCTTCGCATGAGTCGCCGCCAAGGCCCAAGCCGCCAAGATCCAAGAAACGATCAACGCTATGGCTATATTGTGATCGAATTGCGGGCTGTCCTTCTGCTTTATCTCCAAGGCTTTGCGTACGTAATCCAATAGCTCCGAATAGACCGTGTAGATGTGAGTGCGCTGCGGCGCGTCCGGGGCCGGATAGGAATGCTTGGATACTAAGCCCTCGAGCAGATTGACCCACATAGATGTCGGGCTGCCCAACAGCGATTCAACCATGTCCTCTGATTTCGGCTTTCTCCTCTTGGCCAGCCTCTTTATCGCCCTATTGGAGGCTCGAAGCTCGTTCAGCGCCTGGAAATATTTCATCTTCCAGAAGTCGGCGGACTCCTGCGCTGGCTCGGCGATTTCGTTGCCCAGATAATCACCCTCGCTGTTTTTCATCAAGAGCATCGCTCACCTCCTATCGCTTGACGAAGAACCGAACTTCTTGCAATTCTTCCCGCTGGCCTATCAGGCGATTGAACTCAGACATGGTCACGATTGGAACGTCACTCGGGATATGGCCGACGAAATCACTGACTTTCAACTGACCATCATTACCTATCTCAAGGCACTTGCTAGAATAATGATTCGACCAATTAGCGGCCAATATCATCTTACTCATAAACCCTCCGTTTTTCGCTTTCCCTGGCGTTTCCGCTTCATAATTTTGCGGATCGGCTTATAGTTGCTAAACATAGGCTTTGTTTCTATTATTTTTAACGCCTCGCCCACTTTAGCCGCATTGCGATAGCGCCTCTCGGCGTCTGCAATGAGACGGGAAAAAAATTCTTTGATCACAGATAGTGACTCTACTAACATCTCGGATTCTTGACCAAAAAAACTTATTTGTATCAGTTCGCGCCCATCCATGTCATATCGTTTTTTCAAAGACCGTATACACCCATTGCGAGCTAATACAAAAGCGCGTGATTCGAAAGCCTTCATCATAGGCCGGGTCATCCAGAGCCATAAATGCCCATGACGGCTTCCTATATGCACTCTGCGATGACCGGAGCACGAAGCTATCGTGCAGATAGCGGTATGGGCATTCAAAAAATCACACAAAGACATCATCCCATCATCAACCTCGTCTGGTATCGATTTAAGAAATGCCCAAAAATTCAGAATTTTTGTTTTATTTTCTTGCGTTAAATATCGGACTGCGGATAGGGTTAGAGATGATATATTCGTAGCTATGGGTCTCTGCGCTTTAAAGGTCATGTCAATCCCCATCCCTCCGGCACTCTCGGACTTTCCTTGCCCTCCGCTATCGCCTGCCGCCGCGTCTGAAAGAAACGGTAGTTGTCTTCCGGCACCCGCACCTTCGGCTTCATCTTGCCCGGTATCTGCGCTTGGCCAGAGATCGTCAATTTGTTCAACCGGACATGCGGATTCAAGGCCCACCTGTGGCCGATATGGTTCGCAGAAATTCCAAACAGGATGTCGTTACAAGAATATCCGCCGATAAGCCTTTCATCTATACCATTGATTTCTTTAACCACCACCATAGGTACGGAATCCCCGAGCAGGTACACATATTCACCCGGGACTTCGATCTTGCCGTCCTCTTGGATCTTGCCGACGCATCCGCGCCGCTCCCGGTAGATAGGCTCCCTGCCGTCGAACCATGATGGCGCGAAATCCTCCTTGAATACTGACCACCAATCCCGCTCTATCGAATACGGCTCGCCTTTCATCGGCGGCAATGGATAACGATCCAAATAGGATGCCATGCTCCAGCCGGGGTTCGCCTTATGGAAGTCCCAATGGGCCTGGAGATAGTTCGACGGAACCCAAGTATAATCGGCCAGGATCACGATAAGCTCTCCCGAGGCCATCGCCAGGGCCGTGTTGACGCCGAGGCTGTCGTCGTAGATGCGGCATTCGCGCTTCGGGGGGATGTGGATCAGATCAAACTGCGCAGGTTCAAAAAAGTGGGTAGCCCATTGCATCTGCGTCATCGCGTTTGCCCGTCCCTCATGGAACTCATCACAAACCACGACCTCGAAGTTGCCATCGAATTTCTGAGTTAACATCGAAGAAAAGAGAACGTCGAGACCACCAAACCGGGCCGTCGTTTCTATTACACTGATGTCCATTGCCTTTTCACCCAACGGTCAATCCGACGCAATTCCCTCTGTTTCGCCACTGATAGCCATTTTCTGGGTATGCGGGTAGACAGCGGACAGGCGGTGCAGAGCAGGCCATGCATCGGACATATCAAAACCCATTCTGCTTTCTTTAGCTCGTTACCCATCGCATCCGCCGCACAAAATATATCTTCCGAATCTTGCCGGTATCGGGGAAATGTTCGATGGCGGCGCAGACGAAGGCCTTAAAATCCAACTCCACCGGCAACTCGAAATGAACGGTAGGGATACCATCGATGATGTCTATCCATTTGATCGGGAAGATCTCCTCAACTCCGGCTAATTGTACCCGGGCATCAGTTAAGCTCGCCAACCCCGCGTCGCTCGTCACAACCTTCATGCCGTCTTTGGCGAAGTGATCAAGGCGATAACTGTGGGCGGTCATATCCATTAAGAATCCGCCTACAAATATCTCTTTAACACTTTTAGGAGTTTCCGATCCATGCGGAGATGCTTCAGCACGATCTGATCAACTCTGCTCTTGCTGATACCGAATTGCTTGGCGATCTCTACGTGCGCCTTCTCAGAAAGATGCAGGGACAAAATCTTCTTGTTGCGCCTATGCAGACTGAGAAGGCCGCGCTTTTTGTACCAGGATAAACTCATTCAGTCCATCCCCTGATTGCTCTGTCTTGATTTCCTAACTGTCATCGTGAATTCAATTTCTTCGATCAGAAGATTATCGATGAGCCGCATGAATGATTCTCTGGATTCATCAGTGTGGGCGATATTCCTGACCATGAAAGTAACCTGCGCGCCGCTGGGGCTAAAATCGAAACGCGGAGAAATCTCAAGTCCCGGATAAACATTCTCCGTGGGCGCGTACTCATATTTGATGGAACTCGTAGTCTCCTTGAGGCCGACCGTTTCGAGCATATTTTTTAATGTCTTATCCATGCGATTTCACGTTTTCTTTGATATCCGCCCCGCCGCCCAATCCGAGGGAACCTCATCGTCGTGATAGTCCATACGCTCCAAGCCGTAACCGAAATACGGCGAATAGCCTTGGCGAAGCAGCTCATCCTGCAATCCGATGAACTCCCGGTAGGCGTACCTGCCGACTATGATACGGAATAATATCCGCGCCCACTTGGGCCTTTCCCTTGCTGCCCTAGTGAAGTCTAAGGCCCAGGGGACTATGGGCCATGGATCGCTCATGTCTCCTTCAGATGCCTTAATATATCCAAATGACAGTCCCGTCGGCCAACTTGTACCAGCCCGTCGCTGACCGCAATTGCTTATGACAATGGTCAATCTCTGCTTCAATGAGAGAGCGATGCTTCTCTAAGTTATGCAAGTTCTCAACCACTCCTTGGATTGTGAACCGCATAGGCCGATGACGAATGTTTCGTTGTGGGGATCTCTTTTTCATATTTCCTTCGGATGTTTCATGCCAACTTCGCGCTTAAACTTAAGATCGGCGTAAGCGTCGAATGTGACAGAGAGTTGATCGCCGGAGGCTAGATAGCGCAGAGCGTCCCGTTCGTCATTTATCGTGACGGTGGTGTCGCTATCCGCCCTGAAATGCACGACGCCGACCTTACAGTCGTTCCAGGGAACCGCCAACCGCCGATGGAGCCAGCGGAGGAAGACTTCCCTGCGCTTGTCGCTGATTGATAATATTAGACGATACCAGAGGGGTCATTTTACGTTTCCTTCGGATGCCCCATTCATGTCCTCTCCGTCCTAATAAAAAAGCATCGCAGGATAAGTGTTGTTCATGAAAAAGGCGACCTTGAATTTCCGCCCGCCGTATCGCCGATAGTCGCTATTGAACGCTGCCGAGATGCAAACGGAGAAAGCCGTCGTGAGGATCAGGGCCACAATCGTCATATCATATTCTGCCAAACGCACCTGAAGAATCGATTCAATCCCCGGCCATGCGACGAATCCAATCATCGCTCCGAGATATCCAAAGAAGAAACTGCCAGTCAGTACATGGAAATAGACAATGAGGCCGTTCACTAGGTTGCCATAGATGATCGCGGCGGCCAAAAGGGTGAACAGTAATTGCTCTGAAATCATTTTCCCTCCTAATCATCTAGGCAGACCGTCGTCCTACCAATATCGCCACGGTTCATATCCGGGCACACATGCCCATCCAGGTCGCCCAATTCTCTGACCGAGAATATCGGCAGCTTTTTGTATTTCCAAATTCTCCTCTGGCGTCAAATTGCCCTCGCTGAATCTTTTCGCAATTCCCCAATACGCAGCGGAATAAGATGGCTCATCGCGCCGAGCCAATAAATCGCCCACCATCTGTTTAATCGTCGCCACAGTTTATGTCTCTTTCGGATGCCTCATGACCGGCCCGAGCGGCCTCCATCCCCTGAGCAGCCACCGCCTCAACTTGCTGTAGATCATCACGAAGCCCTCGTTCTGCTTGTCAATCAAGTCCTGAGCGGTTAGGTCCCCGCCATTTGTCACCGCGTTCCCGTATGAAATAAGCGGTCATAAAGCGACCCCGCAGCCGCCTGTAGTCTCTTCGTTATAGATAGGACGGAAAAACACAAATCGCAGAGCCCGCCGTCTCGACAAAGACGACTATCATGGTGCGCCTCTTTTCCACCTGAAATCATCCTGCAGCATCTCGCGCAACGCCAGGGGTCGGGCATCCAATAACCGGAGCCAGTGCACGGATATCCGTTGCAAACGCAGCACCCGCTAAGGGGATGATCAATAAATGACACGCACCCATCTTTGTCAGGCATGTTATGTTTATGACATTCATGGCGGCCAATTGCTCGGTCATCATGATAATTATTGATATACATTGCCCTCAGATCTCCTTCGGGTGTCGCATAAGCGGCTGGAACGGCGACCATTTCAGGATGTATTTCCTCCAGAGCCTCAAGACACGGAGCATTTGCATCAAAAAACCTACGATGCCGTGTTTCCTCAACACCGGAATCCAGCGCCAGCGTGCGGAGTAAATCCGCACGAACGCCCAGTTCTGCCACTCCACCAACTCCTGCGGCTCCATGTCGCCCACCTTCGTCACGGCGTTGCCGTAGCGGAGGTACTTTGAGAAGTCCTGATCCATTAGCTGCACGCCATGCGTCCCGTTGATCGCCATGTCGCCGAACTCCGTGCCCGGATACGGCACGGCGATGGCCACGTTCGCCTGGCTGATGTCCCTCTGGAAGCGCACCCACTCGATGGTCGTCCTGATGGTCTCCCGCGTCTCGCCGGGCAGCCCGATCATGAGGGAGTTTAATGCCTCGACGCCGTACTTGGCGCAAATCCTATTTGCCGCTGGATATGCCTCCATTGGAATTTTCTTTTGCATAGTGACGCGCATCTTGGGATCGGTGGTCTCAAGGCCAAAGGATAGGCGGATCAATCCGGTCTCTGCCAGATACCTTATCAGATCGTCATTGACCAGATTCGCCCGAGTGCTCCCCTCGAACGTGATCTTCCCTTTAAGAAGCGGCTCGGCATTGATCCGGTCGCATATCTCCGTGACATGCTTAGGCCACAGCGTTAGAACGTCATCCACGATGTAGAAATGAGTTATGATCGGCCACCTTCTCCTGACCTCGACCATCTCCTCGACGACCCGCTTGGGGGACCGCATGATGACCCGCGTCGTGTTCAGCTTGTCGGAGCAGCAAAATTGGCAGCGCCATGGGCAGCCGCGAAAAGTTTGAATCGACGTGAAGTGCTTGCGCCCGCGAAGGGTGCCAAGCAGATATTTCTCCATGGGAAGGAGATGCCGCGCCGGGAAGGGGAACTCATCCAGTGGATAAAATTGGCCCACATCACGGCCCTTGGTCGAGATGTCGGTGACCCAGTTCGCCTCTCCCGTATTGATAATCTTACCACGCTTGCGGTAGATGATCCCCGGCGGAAAATCGGCGAAGTTTCGATAGGCCTCGAGGAACGCGGGCAGCGACCGCTCTGCCTCGCCCATGAAGGCGTAGTCGAATTGCGACAGGAACGCCTTCTCCTTCATGATCGTTATGTGCGGACCGCCGACCATAATGGGAATGGACGGATTGAGCTTCTTGACCGACTCGGCCACGTCGGCGCTGAGATGGAAAAACGGCGAATAGCAGGTTAATCCCACGATGTCGGGCTTCAAGGCCACGGCTTTCTCGGCCAACTCCTCCCGATTCAACCCGTCCGCCTCACCATCTAGGATAATCGCCTCGTGGCCAGCCTGCTCACAAACCGCACCTAATAACGCAAGGCTAAGGGGGGGCCAGGTGGAGTTGCGCTTGGCGAAGTGGCCGAAGAGCCCGTATTCCCCCGTCCAGGCCGGATAACAAAAAATTATGCGCATATGCCGCTCGTTTCTACCTCCCTATTCTTTTTTTGCGCTGGCCTTGCCTCCCGGTAGGTGCGTTTCGAGAAATACATCCCCCAGTTGATCGTCGGTGAATCCGTGATCCGCCTTGGGCTGGTTGGGATAATCGCTCCGCACGAAATGCTGATGAATCGACTCGGCATAGCCGAACCGCACGACATCGCTTCCGTCAATAGGCAGACCGTCTCGCTCGAACGCCATGTTCACGAGCGAGCACGGATGGGGTTTCGGGTTCGGATACGGACCGTCGACAACGTGGGCATGAAAATATTTCCAGTTTCTGTTGGCGTGAGACCGGAGGGTTTCTCCGCATTCCGAGCACTTTGGGCTATTCATAAGTCGTTTCCACCTCCCGTTTGACACACTCCCCGCACAGATATCCGTATTTTCTTCTCAGTCTGCCGCACTCCCGGCACTTCGGCTTCGGCCTCTTGAACTTGAGATGCGGAGATGGGCAGGTTCGGCAGAAGTTCATTCATAATCGTTCTATAGCGAATCGCGCATTCGATTTGCGCTGCTCATAATTTCCCGCCATGCCATCTGGCGTATAGATTTCCGCGTTGACAATTTCCATTACGCGCTTTCGTCTGCTCATGCATCTTTTAAGCATCGTGCGCCGTTTCGTGATTGCCTCGCCCCAGTATAGATTATAAATCCAATCGGCCCACTCAGGAACCATTATTCCGTAAGCACCGCTTGATGAATCAACACGGGAAGTCACAAGGTAGTCGATATCAGCGGCCTGTAAATCTTTTTCCAGGGAACAATTCACTTGCCATGCCACTATATATCCGCGCTTTTTCAAGGTCGCTATTCGCTCATCCTCGGCCTTTTCCGCTGCCAATAGACGGCCCGCGATGTAGAGCGCCTTAGACTTCATCTTTTATCCCCACCAACTCAAACAGCTTCCCCCAAAACTCCCGCCGATTTGAATAATGTTCTCCAGAATCCTAGTTTGGGCGGATGGGTTTGTTTCCAATCTTCAACCGTTTTCGTTCCTTCCGCGATTCGCCTCGCTCGTTCTACGTCATCAATCAACCCGAGTTCGCAGCGTGCGTTAGTTTTAAAAATCCACTGTTTTAGTTGCCACGCGACGTAATCTCTGAATGTCGCATCGGTCTCTTTCATACCGCTAGGCCACACGGTTGTAGATACGCACGATGATGATCCATCTAGCTGAAACGCCCAATTCTGTTTGCACTTGGTGCAGGTTAGAATCCCGCCGCCGTTCGTGAACTTTTTGCTTCGCATCTTCGCCCCGCAAGATTCGCATAAAAGTTCACTATCGCTCTCTCCATCAATGAAACCGCCTTCGCCACCACCATGCGGGGCTAAGACAACTCCACTGCCAATATGGACACCGTGCGGCCCATTGTGGCCCTCCGTCATATTACATTGCTCGAATCTACATTGATCCATTTTTGACCCCCGACGATTTCAAATAGTTTCCCCCAGAATTCCCGCCCGTCGCACCGCTCCAAAGCCCTCTTTCTTCCGCTCTCCGCTATCCTCCGCGCCTCCTCCGGCTTCTGGTATGCATAGTGCAACGCCTTCTCCGCCAGGTCGCCGTCCTGCGCGGCTATCTGTCCGTGGTTGACGTAGTGGAAATGCTCCTTGAACGGCACATAGTCCGCGTAAGGGTCCAGGAGGTTCGGCGTCTCCCCGTTCTCCGACTCAAGTAGCATCGCCCCACATAGGCAAGCCTCAATCGTGCGCCCGGTCAAGTGCTGGAACGTGATGGCCGAGCTGAAGCCTATCGTCACCACGGACCGACGGAGGAAATTCGCGTAGTCCGATATGTGCAGGTTGTTCTCCCTCTGCCCTCCGGCCCTGATATAGCCTATCCCCTTGCCCCATAGGAAGCCCAAGTTGAGCGCCCTGTCCATCCTGCCGAACGTCTGCCCGACAAAGCTTAACGGGATATCGCGTTTCCCGTTGTCGTTCGCATAGAAAAGATTCGTATCCCTCGGCTCGAAAAGATGGATAGTCTTTTCGGGGAACTTCGTATGCTTCTTCCATTCGTCCCGCGTGTCTATGAAAACGTTCGCGTTAATATGGGGTGCGAAATCGTCCGCGTGCCTCACAACATCCGGCGCGGATTCTCCCCATATCATCGCCACGGGTATTTTCAACTCGTCCCTGATGTGGCCGTAGGTCTCCGGTTTGACGTTCCTGTCGCCGTACTGGAGCACGTGAGTGGCGAGGACCATCGCGGGCTTAGACTGCTCGCACTTTTTCACCAGCGCCTCGCCAACATCGCCATCAGGATTCTGCTTAATGAATTCGTCCCAATGAAATCGTGCCACTATTCCCATGCCGGATGTCGCCAAGGAGCCGAGGACGCCATACTCGTGCGGGCAGAGGCCGAACTCAGGGGACTCTGCATCTAACCATCTTTCGGTGGCAAACAATACCGTGCGCATATGTCAAGAACCGTACAACTCGCCGCTCTCCACGAACAGCCAGAGCCGCCGCCGTTCATCCTTGTAAGCCCGTTTATACCACGGCAGAGCTGAATGCCCCGTCTTTATTGTGACTAGGGTTACAGTTGTCAGCATCCTCTTCACGGCCTCAGTGTGATCCTGGGTGTGCTGCGGCCCCGCGTCCAGCGGCATTCTGGGACCCGTCGATGTACGAATGATGATCCGGGGCTGCATCTGCGCCTCTGACATCCAACCGATTTTATCGATGTGGTTCACGAGTTGGTTTAAGGCGAGCAGCAGAAAGTCAAAGCGCGGGAAGACGGATATCGGGACGAAGCCCTCCATCGCGAGGCCGAGGGAGATGCCCATTTGAAGCTCCTCCGCCACCGGCAGTTCGAGCTTCTTCCCCGGCCTCACGTCGCGCAGCGAGACGTGCATATAGCTGCCAGGATACCCGACCGTCTGCCCGATGAACAGCGTGTCGGGTTGTTTGCCGAGCCATGCCATGGCCGCCGTCAAAGATTCTTTGTAATCAAAACGGAACATAGACTCCAGAGCCATGATGCGGGAACAGCAAGCTGTATTGATAATGGATCACGTTCTTCCGCAACTGGAACGGCGGCGAGCCCCACACCTGCTCGGTCGGCGTCTGCACGCTCTTTCCATTGTCCTCCACCACGAACATGATCGGCAAGTGGAAATTCCATGCGTATTTTGTCGCCTCCTCGAACATGCCCATCGCCGCCGCCATGTCGCCGACAAAACACCACACCTTCGTCGTTTTTCGCTTTCGCCGGATGGCCATGCCCAAGCCGACGGCCACGGGCAGCGTGCCGCCAACCAAAGAAGAGGAGTAGAATGGCGGCCTAACTGAACTTATCGACATGCTCTTGCCGACAACAATTTGGCGCATAAGCTCGTCTGCCGCGATGCCGTGCAGCAAGGCGTGGTAGTGGGATCGCCAGGTGCTCAAGACCCAATCGTCGCGGGCGATATTCTTGAAAATTTCTATGAGTTGCCGCTCGTTCCCGCCGCTAAGATGGATAGGGGCGCGTATATGACCAGCCTCCCACTTTTCCACCACTCGCTTTTCAAACTTTGGCAATTCATCTTCGATCATCGGTCACCGCTCGTCCCGCCGTACTCGGAATGCCCGATGTCGGAGAATTTCTCGATAGAAAAGAGAACCTTTTTCATTTCATTTGGCTCTGCCAGAATTTGTTGAACAAATCCGTTATGTAGACCCATGCCGATCTCGGCAAAATCAGATAATCCAGGATCACCATCGCCGGTTTTTCCCCCAGCCGGTGCGTGCCGTCGATGACTAGAAATTTGTTGCCGACCTTGACGGCTGGAACTCGGCATAGCATTAACTTCGATCCGATCCGCGCTTGTTTTGGCTCCCCATCGCGCCAGTCCCCGTTTTTGTAGTGGACCAGATACATCTCAGTTTCCCTATCGGCTAATTTGATCCCCACTGAGGCCTTCTTGATGCGCCGGAAATCCCGTGATACCCTGGTCGCGCTACCATACCGCCGTTTCCATGCCATAAGGCTCATGGGCCGAAAAACGATGCTGTCGAAATTGATGCCGGTGCAGGGGAACGGAATCCGCCTCATGCTTTTCCAATCTTCAGGCTAACCATTAGTTTGAAACCGACGCCGGGCGCGGCTCAGCCTTGACGTTATGTTTTTCCATCTTCTATCTGCGTGGCGATCTGCCCCAGAATATCCGGGATACTGAGGATCGCCTCGATTGGTAATTGGCAAGAGAATCCGTGGCCATGTTTTCCCTGGAAGATGATCACGATAGCACCAAGAGCCTCAGCCTGCTCTCTGACATAGGTGCAGATATCGTCATATTTGCCCGGACCAAACATCTGGCTCTAACAGAGTCCCCCCTTCTTCAGCTCCGCCTCCGCAAGCTTCGAGCACCGGATGCACACCCACAAGTCAGCGCCGTCGATCTCCATGCTCAGCGGGATCGCGCCGTCAGGATCATACACCTCCGCCTTGATCATCGCCTCGGCGCATGTGAAGCAATACTTCATCGTCGCGGATTCGCTCTTTTCCATTTCTTCTGTCCCCCCACGACGGCAAATTTACGCTTTTACCGTTCAACTTCCATTGCCTCAGCCGGTCATACATCACGATGCTCCCGGCCACGGCCACATTCAGGCAGTCGTTGCCGGGCAGCCGCACGAATCGGTGGCACTTCTCCAAAGCCTCCTTCGATAGGCCGCGATCCTCGGAGCCGAGCAGATAAACCGCGCGCTCCGGATGCGTAAAATTCTCGATCTCCTCAATGCCGGGAATCAACTCCACGCCGACTAACAAGCACTCGAAAGGGAGATACGCTTTTAACTCCGCCAAGGTCGGGAAATTGAATAACGGAATGGACCTCCAGGATTTCTTTACGTCGCTGGACTGCTGCTGATATCTTCTGCCGACCGTGAAGATGAAGGCTGCACCGAAGATGTGCGCCGATCTCCAGAGCGTGCCCAAGTTCACTTCGGCCTTGCCATTCTCGATCCCTATGCCGAAATAGCCGCGCATGTTATTCTTTCAATATCCTATCCGCCCCGTCGCGTACACGGGTCAATTCTCCCCGCGTCATTTTATCAATCTCGAACGGATGGTTCACGATGAAGCCGCGCAAGCTCAGCCGGTGCATCGCGTCAGCGATCTGTTTCATCTGGTTCGGCGTACATGTGGCCCGGTCAACCTTGACCACGATGAATTCGTCGGAGCTGGAAGATGAACGGCAACTTGGCGACATTCTCAAGCTGCTGCATCGCGCTTGCCTCTATCTCCGCCGGATCGAGGAATGCGACTATCTTATCACTGATCCTATGCATCACATTTCAAAAAAGACGCGGGAGGGATAGCCTTCCCCCCCGCATCGCCGTATGCCGCGACTTCGCATCCCCGATGGCGTTTAAGCCGCCGAGTAATTCTAAAAGCCGAGTGTTCTTCCGCTGAACTACGACCCGATATATGGCCGGGTCGGCAGGATTCGAACCTGCGTCCTCGGACGGAAACTTCCCAGTGGCGTTCGATTCGGGAAACGCGGCCAATGCTGAGTCTCTGAGGTGCAGTTTGACTTTGATAAAAGGACGGCGACTTCAAGTCCCTTCTCGTTAGTCTGAGCATCAATCTCAGATTCTCCTCAGTTCTTTATCAATCCGTTAAAAGATAACTGAACACTTTCTCGCCCACGATCCTTTTTTCCGCTTCCGCCCCGTTCGCCTCCTCCCTGGCGAATTTGACCGCCTTGATGACCGCCTCAATCCTAGCGACGATCTTCTCCTTACGAGTCTTCGGGACCCCGCCGCTCTGCTTGACCGTCTTCCAATAGCCCGCGAGCACGTCCTCCGTTATGAGTTGCGTCTGCGCCGGGTGCTCCTTCGTAGCGTCGTAGAGCACGATGGCCTTCTGCACCTTCTTCGTCCTGTGAGTGGAGATGGGCTCGGTCTTATAGACCCCGCTCGCCTCGTCCCGCTGCCAGTTCTCCGTATCATCCAACTCTGGCAGGTGCCCGAAGAAGGTCCGCAGGTCCGTGAACTGCTTCTCCAAGAAAAGCAGATACGTTACGGGGACGCCCTCTAGGAGTTTCGTCTCCCCGATTTCGATATCCGCCGTTGCCCTCGTATTCGCCCAGTCCTTGCTGGCCGTGACATCGAAAATCTCGGTGAGTGACGCGGCGACGGCCTTCAGCATATCTTCAACGCGGAACTGCACCTTCTTGCTCTCTGGCGGCAGGCTCTCGCCATCTTCGTCCTTCTTCTCATAACTCTTCGAGAACCCCTGAAAAAGGTCCGGCTTCTGGCAGACCTTGTCGAACTCCGTCAATTCGGAGTAGACGCGGCTCTTGATACCCTTCTCTACTGCGATCACTTGGTTAAGCTTCATGATATCCCCCCTTCTGATTTTGATTTATTCTCTTTGCAAATTATGATGCCACGGCCCTCTTCCCCGCATACCGCCTGCCGAATTTCTCCCCGACAAACAGGTTGTACTCCCGCCTGCCGCAGAACCATTTCTTGTTCTTGAACGTCCCCCAGCTCCGCCCCCTGTCCCGCGTGATCGGCTTCCGGCAGAACCCGCACGGCCTCGTCTCGAAGCGGCAATTCGGGCAGTAGGCCGACCCCTTGCGCGACGTGCCCAACGCCTGCGGGGCGAACAGCTTCCGGCACCCCTTGCACGGCCTTTCGCTCGCCTGCTTCTTGCAGACGAGGCATAGCTTCCGTCTGCCCAACTCTGGCGGCACCAGCTCATGACACTTCCGGCAGATGTTCAGCCCCTTTGGGAACCTCTGGGCTATGATCTGGCGCACCCTCTCCCTCGATAGGCCCGTCGGCGCGGCGATTATTTCCAGGGTCTTCCCCTCCATCCGCTCCGCCACGAAATGATCGGCGAGGCGCTCCATCGTGTTTTTCCTCGTGCTCATTTCCGCCGTGTAACACGCCGATAAAACTGTTCCAGCCTCCGCCTATTCCCCGGCCTCGGCTCCACGCCCTCGTTCTTCCAGGAGTAAACCGACATGGCACTGCACCCGACCGCCTTCCTGATTCGTTCAGGAGATATACCGATCTCTATCAATTGCTCGATGATTTCCTTCGCGTCCATGCCATGCTTGTAATCTAATTTCAATATAATTGCAATGGTTACTTTCGCCCGTCCGATTGGCTGACCAATGTCCCATCGCGGCAAACGGCTTTGACTGGATCGAAAACAGTTACCGCTTTAAGTTTGTGAATGCCCCCATGCTTCTCGCATGCCCTGGCCAGCGCCTCGATCTCATAGGATTCGACGCTCCTCAAACCGCAGCCAGCAAAAGCCACGGTGCTGGCGATCACGAAAACCCCCAGTAAGAATTTCATTTTTTGCCCTCGAAAATATACGCCGTCGGCCCCTTCGCCAGAAAGAACTCGCAGATCAATTCCCACGCGCAGCGCCAGAGATTCAGATATGAACCCAAGTCTGCCTTAGTTTTATTAAAGAAATCGTACTTATTGATACTGAAAATTGCTTAGCGATCTCTCTCAAGGTTTTCCCTGTGCTTAAAAGCTTTCTGATATCTAAGACTCTACTTTCATCGAGTTTGCTACTATTTGCCAATGAACCCTTTCTTGCGGGGAAACGACCCTTCCGCGAACAATCTTGCATATTGTCGCGCTGCGTTCCTTCCCAGAGATGATCTTTATTTATACACGGCGGATTGTCGCAGGTATGTAGAGCTTTCATCCCTAACGCGAGAGGATGACCAAGTTTTTGTTCGAGCGTCAATCGTGAAAGTAAAGTTGATTTATTATTAATGGTCCGCATTGCATAACCACCCTGAGATCGTGAACCTTGCCACTCATGACAGCCATTAGAAGTATGAATAACTTTAATGTTTTGTTGAGGAACGCCGCTACGTAGTACGGTTTTTACATTGCCATGCTTGCGCCACCGTTCATAGTGTGTCCCGCACATCAATCTAGATTTGCGTTTACGGTTGCAATCCTTTATCTTGCAGGACACATCTTGGTAAAATATTCGATGAGACAATACGATACCTCTTTCCATAGTTCAATATTATAAAGTGATTCGAATTTGCCGTTGCCGATTGCATGGCGCTCAGAATGATGTCGTCGGCAAAGAGGAATCACCGTCAGATCATTTTGCTTTCCTGAGCCGAAGCCCCGCGCGGCGAGGTGGTCGGCGTGACCGGACGCTTGCCGGATACCAGGCACGGCTTGGCGCGGACGAATGCGAGGTACTCATCCGAGATTGTCTTAGACATCTTGAATCTCGGTGAACAACACGCACTCCGGCACGAATCCAAGTTCCATCACTCCAGTCGGCCCGTCCCTATTTTTACTCACCGCCAACTCCGCCGCATTGTCTGTCCCATCCTGCTTGTAATAGCCTGGACGATACAGCATCAAAACGACATCCGCATCCTGTTCAAACGCCCCCGACTCGCGCAAGTCTGAAAGCTTTGGCCGATGGTCGGTCCTTAGCTCAGGTTGTCGGTTCAACTGGATCAAAAGCACCATGACGATCTTGAGACTGGCCGCGAGCCGTTTGGCATCGGCGCTCATATATTCAAGCTCTTGCCGCCGATCACTGGCATTGTTTCCAGAGATCAGGCCGATATAGTCGATGAATACAACTGACAGCCGTGGCTCTTTTAACTTTAGCAGTTGAATGTTGGCCTTGATTTTATCCCACCGCGATTCGGTGTCGCTCAGGCAAAGCGTATCGAGACCCGAAAACTTCTCCGCGCTAGCTATCAGATTTGTCCGTTCCATCAAATTTAGATTCCCGGTCCTAATCTTGCTCAATGCGATGCCGCTTTTGATTGACCACAGGCGACACATGAGGGAATGATTCGTGCCCTCCACCGAGACGTAGAGGACGAAATTCCCCAAGCCCGCGATGCCCAGAGCGCAATTAGCCGCGAGCGCTGATTTGCCCATGCTCGGCCTGCCCGCGATCACCCAAAGCTCCCCTCTTTGCATCCCTCCTAGCATCAGGTCTAGCGGTCGCAAGCCTGTCTTGATTAGATCCGACTCGCTTTGACGTTCAATACGCTTCATGCTCGCGATCTGTTGATTAACTAAAGTCGTTGTCCCTTCGTCCTGGCGCATTAGTCTTATGAAATCCTCAGAGAGATATTCGAATTGTGCGCTAAGGTCCGCGCCGGGCGTGGACAGACTTTCGATGCTCGACATCATCGCCCCTTGTGCCCGCCGCCGTCGCGAATACTCCTTGAGTTGCCTTGCCAAGTAACTCGCGGACGCCGGCAGCGCGTAGTCGTAGAGTTTTGCGAACTCGGAAAATTCCAGATCATGCAAACGGTCGTAGACGGAAATGAAATCAACGGCGATTCCCTCGCCGTGAGCCTCCAAGATTGCCCGGTAGATCCGCTGCTCCTTCGGGAAATAAAAATCCTCTGGATCGATTTGGCCGATCACTTGGGGCAGAACCGAAGAGTCCAACAGGATACCGCCAAGTATCGCCCTTTCCAATTCAGTGATCTTCTCTATCTGGGTTCTGGTGTAAACTTCTTCGCCCACACGCCCGTCCTTTCCTCTTTTTGTTCCTCTACTGGCTGATCCTCCCACCGGCCCTGATTGAGCCACGTTGTTGGGTTGGGGATATATTGGCCACCCTCCTTCTGCCACTGAGGCCACGATTTCTGTTTCTCCACGGCCTCTAGGACGATCTGAACTTTGCCGTTCAGCTCCGCCTTGTCCCACGCCTTCAAGGCCGCCTTCTTCCCGATCTTTTTCGGATAGGCTTTCCAAAATGCCTCAAATCCCTGGGGGGATATAGGGGGTTTAAGAGGGTTAGGATCGGAAGGTAAGGAAGGACGGGACCGTTTTGGGATAGTTTTGCTTTCCTCGAAAGGGTGATATTTCGCGTGGTTACGTACTCGAATTAGATTCTTTTCCACTGAAATCCATTCCTTTTCTGCCATAAATTCCAGAGCTTTTCTGGCAGTTTTCTGACTAGATCCCAGGTATTTTCCAAGGGAATTCGGAGCTAATCTGAGAGCAATTTGATCCAGATCTCCCCGGATTTCACCCTCGTTTCGATCCCCGATCGACAGCAACTCTAACCATGCAAAACCTAACCAATCTCCGAATCGTTGCCTCAATTCGCGGATTTCAGAATCTCTATTGAAATCATGGCTGACGGGAAACCAGCGTTTGATCCGCGGCATCTCTACCCCTGAAAATTCGAAAAGGGCTCCAGCCGATAGGTGTACGCTATCATGCGCAAAGGCATCCACGGCGGGAGCCGCGTGGCTAGAACCCTTTCCCAATTTTCGGAAGTCTGGCACCGTACACGAACCATTCCGTAATAAATAAGACAACATAGTGAGATTGTCAAGAAATTTTCTTGAGTTGACCAATCAGCCCCCACTCCCGCCGCCCCTCCCAACCGATATCGGATCGCCCTCGTAAGCGACTATGCCGGGGATGTTCGTCTGGCCCTTCATATCCCTCACGATCTTGCCGATCTTCGGGTAGCCCTCCGGGTCCGTCGGATCGTCGGGCAGCAGATATTCCCTCGGGATCAAGTCGGCGTCGATCACGCGGAATTTCCAGTTCGGGCGGAAGGAGAGCCCTGTTACTTTCGGTGTGGATCGGCCAAGGAATACGGGCACCGGCTCCACGGGCCGATCCAACACTTTCTCCGCCGCCTCCTTCTCGCCCAGGGCATCCAGATATTCCGCCTCGGCCATCTGTTCGTCCTCGGCCTGCTTCCTGGCCTCCGCTTGGAGCTTCGCCTCCAGCTCGCGCTTTTTCCTGTCCTGCTCGGCGCGATAGACGTTGATTTTCCCGCCGATGATCTCCTCGGCCTTGGCCACTCGGATATCGCCATCCCGCTCCTTGTCCAGGATGTCCTTCTTAGCCGCGTCGATCTTCTGCTTCGTCGGCTTCCAGTAGGCCGCCCACGCCTTGCGCCATCCCTTGACCCCAACGAGCAGTTGCCCGGCGATCTCATAGGTCATGTCGTCCAAGATCGCCAGGGCATTCGCCCGGTCCACCAATCCCGAGCCCGTCGTACGCAATTCCAATTCGTTCGTTTCACTCCCCATCTTTAGCTTCCTCCCTCTTATTCGCCTTCTTGAGCCTTATTCCCATCGCCAATCTGAGATGGTAAGGCAGCTTGCGGGCGAGGTTGCGCCAGAGTTTCCTGAGAATCCGCCTCCTGCGCCTAGCCATCGGCCTGATCCTCTTTTATTTTCTCCGTTATCTCCGGCAATTCCCCGTCAATCACTCCCGGTTCACTTACGCTCACTTCCGCTAATTTGATTATATCATCGAGATTCTTGGCAGAATGGCTGTCCTTGCCATCGAATAACGATAGCTTGATTTCCTGTGCGCCCGACCCCCATTGCCATAACTGTACGGTAAAACACGTCACCTTTTTGCCCCTTATCTCCAGAATACTCTTCCACGCCTCTTGAATCGTCATAGTTACCCCCTTTACTTTTCCGTTTATCTCCAACGGTTCCACGCCTGTTCAGTTGTCATAGTTACTTTCCCTCAGTTCTCTTTTTGATTGTCTTTTTGGTCGATTCTTTTGACGCTGGCTACGTTCGCGAGAGGATAGATGCGTTGGAGTTCATTCTTTCGATAAATAAACAACGCCTGGCCTCTGATGACCATTTCGTCTTCCTCCGCCTCTATTGAATGCGTTTCGGCATATGGCCCATATTTAACCGTTACGGCCCACTTAACCATTCCCCCCTCCGTTCTTCCAGTTGAATACGGCCAGTGCCGACAAGAAGATTTTTTCGTCCAGCGGCGACGTATAGAAAGTCACGTCCCGCTCCCTGACGTAGCTCCCGTCCTCGTTCAGGTTGACCTCCATCCTCAGCTTAACTTCGACGCATCGGGCGTAGGCCGCCAGTTGCAGGGCCGTGGATCTCTGCGGGACGCCGGTCTTGCGGTCGCCGACTACCGGGATTCTCTCCGCGTTGTCGGCTCGGATAAGGCGCAGGATCGCATCCGATAGGCGTTTCCACCATACCGTCCCCCTCATGTCCAGAGTTCCCGCGTAGCAATAAGTATGATCGTGGACCCTCTCCTCCGTGGCGATCGGCTCATAGTCGAAGTCCGCCTTGAATTGGCGATAGGTCTCGACGTACCCGCCGAACATCCGCTCGGCATCTGCATTGGGCCAGGCGAACTTTTTGTTCTCGTCTATGAATTTGCAGGCCAGGTGGACGGCCTTCCCTCTGATCGCCCCAGCCTCAAGATTGTACTTCGGCACGCCCTCCATCCCGTCTAACCCCAAGCCGCGCAGAACTTGGGTGACATGAGGCCATAATTTCCCGTCATGATGATATTGGTGAGATTCGGCGATGTAGATAAGGTCAGACATTCGGCCTCGCAGATTTTACGGCTTTGAGCCACATTTTAAAGAGTTTTTGCCTAGTTTTTTGCGTAAGCTTCTTCCACTTGAAAAGCGGATATTTCACATAGCCGATTCTGGGATAATTACGGCTCGTCATGATTCCGCAAGCTTGAAAAGAAGGACGGGCGAAAAGTCGGCTATGTGTCCTGTTTTGGCGCATGGTTAGATTTAAAGCCCCGCTGCTTGCGGCGGGGTAGTTTACTTCGCCTCCACCGGCCCGCTGGGCGTCAGCTTGAAGTGGGGCACCTTGTCCTCGGCCTTCGGCGTATCAGTTTTCGGCTCCGCCTTTGATTCTCCCGGTGCCGGGAGATCGTCGAGCGCCCTCGGCATCGCCTCCTCCTCCGTCAACTGGCTGTGTCCGTTGTCCGGCGTCGCGGTCTCGTCGGGGTCCGCCAGTATGCCGAGGTCCTGCGGGATGCCCAGCAATGCCTTTTCGTCTAATTCCACGGCTCTCTGTACCTCGCTCGATGTGGGGGCCTGCTTCGCCGTCCTGCGCACCACGGTCTTGATCCCCATGGCCCGGAAGTCCGTCTGCCACGGCCCCTGCTCGTAGGCGCGGGAGAACCGCTTGGCGTGCTCGTCGATCTCCTCCGGCGTCATAACGGACGAAGCTATCAGGATGCGGCTCGTATTCCACACCCCGCAGAAAAAATGCGTGGCCTTGCCTCTCTCCTTGCCTGGCTTCCAACTAAGATACGGGCCGCTATCCGACACCCCATAGTCGAACTGGTCGCCCTCGCAGACGACCTCGGCCATGACGGCCCCGACCTCGCCTGAGCGGCGCACGAGTTTCAGCAGGCCCCGATAATCCGGGACGAGCACGACTTCGACGCGCTTTTTCTTTTTGTTGTCGAACGGGATTAGCCAGGATTCCCCCGGGCCGGCCCCCGGCTCCAGCCCCATCCGCAGGCTCTCGATCACCGCGCCGATCAGCGTCGCCGGGTGGCACTCCGCCAGCTTCGGCACTCTTCGGATGGCCACGAGCGCGATCTGGAGCATCCGCTCGGCGTCCAGGTGTCGCGGGACGAGCGCCAAGATCTGCTTTTTGTTCTTATAGAGTAGTTCCTTGACGGTCTCGCGGGCGTCTGATTTCTTCTCCGCTACTTGCTTTTCCATGGTTTCCCCCCTTCGATAAGATACCCTACTCCTTTAATCCTTTTTAAATCCCTTGTCAAGCGGCTCTTTCCCGAATATCTTTCCGAGGGCGAACTCCATCAACTTGGCCTGCTGCTCAAGGCCGTAAGTCATGCCCTTCAGAAAGCCGAAGTCGTAGGCGGCGCAGATAAATTCCCAGAAGCGTTCTCGTTCGTTTATTAGAGAGCCTTTACCGTCCACCAACTGGGCGAATAACGGATGCTCGGCCCGGATCTTAGCCTCAATTTGCTTTAGTTCCATCTTCTTTCTCCTTCTTGTGCGTGATCTGAATGTTGCACGTCTCGATCACTTCCTCATCCTGTCCTGAATCTCTCTCCTCGAACGCCTTGCGGATGATCTCGTATGCCTCGTCCAGCGAGACGTTGTGGATCGTCAGCGTCCTTGATCCCGTGCGCCTCTTCACTCTCTGCTCCTCTCCGACATGACCCTGGATAGGTGGTTCATGTCGAACCTCTCCGTCGCCTTCGGCCAGCCGCACTCGTGGCATTCAGTCTCCATCGGCTCACCGCAGGCCGGGCAGGTCCTCCAGCCGCACCATGAGCACTTTTCGCCATTTGCTTTCTGCGACCGCCCGCAGTTGGGGCACGTCCAGTAGTCTGCTGTCATGTTTTCCATGGGCGCTCCTAAAATAGCTTCCCTTGTTTAAAATGATAGGGTCGTACTTTCCTGCCTACGATTTTTCCCACCAGCGGTTTTATCACCTTCTCATGCATAATTGATTCCACCGTCGGCTCCGATATCAATTCATAAACATGCTGCACGACCGCCTCCCCGTCGGCCCGCTTGAACGAGCGGATGGAGTGCTGGATGTCGTAGCCCATGCGCCTTAACTCCATGATCCGCCCGCCGTACCTGCTCGTCTTGGCCCCCTCGGTCAATTCCCAGGATGTCTTGGGGCCGGATCGGAGGAGGCTCAGGATTGTCTCGCGGGTGGTCATCTTATTGGATCTCGAAGCCGTTCGCCTTGGCCTCCGTCTGCGACAATGTCCCCTGCCTTTCATCTCCGCGTTTCGTCCGCAGATAGGACACGGGGTCAAATTTCACATACCGTCCCGTGGGCGTGATTATTTTAAAAACAGTCCCATCGGATGGGTCCTGAAAATAGTTCCCTATCCCGGTTTCTTCCGCCACTGCCTGCAAGGCCGCGTCGAACTCCTCCAGGAACTGCTTTCGCTTCTTCTCCAATTCCACAAATCTTTTCTGCGCATCCGTCATAATGTTTCCCTCCCTTCAACTGCTTGATAGCTGTTGCTTCAGCCGCTGAGCGTAAAGCGTTAAAGCTTCATAGACCTCCGGCTCAAGGACGATGGTGTTGCTCGGGCCGTACCCGTTGTCTGTCGTGAGCACGAACCGCCCGTCGAACTCCACGTACACGCTGTCGCCGAGATATTCCTTGTTCAAGATATTATCCCTTTTATCTACCCATCCTCTTGATGACCTTGCCGAGGCAGATGCCGATTAAGATGGAACCGATGAGCCAGAGGATCAGTAACCAAGCTATCATATCGCCTCCTAGCGGATCTGCTCCGGCTTGACGTAGACGTGCCGTGGCCTATGAAAGCAACTCAGGAGCCTTTTCGCCTTCTGCGTCCACGGCGGCCTCTGGTCTATGCGGACTTCCTTTTTCCAGATCACCTTCGCCTTTTCAAGCGACCAGCACTCCTTCACGCCTAATTCATTTTTTCCGTTGTAAAAATCATCTCGGCAACCAACGCAGTGTCTTAGTTTTTCCGTTCTCGTCATGGCTTAGCTCCTATCGGCGGCCTCCCCTTGTGCCCCTTGCGCCAAGGTTTAATCCCCAGCCTGCGCCACCGCCTGAGCGCCCTGACGCGGGCCTTCAGGAGATGCTTTTCGCACAGCAATGTGCTTCTCTCGGACAGCTTCCCGCCGCAGGATATGCAGCGGCCCTGATACTGCATCCTCATCTGGTAGAGGCGCTGGCGGGAGATGGGCTTATCCGTCATAAGCCTTTACTCACTATCAAATTGCACGGGCTCAGGCACCCCGTCGCCTCCGTCACCTTGCCCCCGCACTGATTCGCTAAGGCTAAGCACCAGGCCACGTATTTCCCGAGCCGTTTCCTGACTATCCCTTGGCTCTCGGGGACGTGGCGCGGCAGACAGCACGGCATGACGGCCATCGGCCCCAGCTCGTGGAAATGGAGTATGCGTTTGGCGAGTTCCCCGCACGGGTGGGCCGAGACGAAGATGGTCGGGCGCAGAAAGCCCGGCCACAAAAAGTCGTCGTAGATGTCGGCCTTGAGATACTCGAACCGCTTAATGCCCATATATCGCTCATGCCCCCTCGGCTTGATGTCAATAGCTATGGCCGTCGCCACGGGGAGGAGATGCACGGCTATCAGGGAAGTCAAGGCGTTGCCCGCGCAGAGGTCAACCAGGTGCCACTTCATGGGCTCCCGCAGGATCGGCCCCTTGATGACTTTGATAAGCGCCATCGCCTCCGATATCTCCTTGGAGGGGTTATGTACCCTCCCGCAGGCGGCCAGTACGTCGGGGGCGCACTTGAGGGACAGAAACTGGTCAACGAGGGTCATATCTCTATCTCTTCCGGTGGCGGGATTTGTTCATTCAGTCGCTGCAATCGTCCGTGGGCCTTCGCCCTGAGCGACAGCCAGCCATCATCCGGCAATGCGAATATAGAGAAGATATGATTGCCGTCCCGATCTCTGACCTCTACGTATTTTTGATTAGACGTTTTATCGACATTGTATGTTAGCGTATATTTCATTAAACTTTCCCCCTTGTTTTTCCTCGTGGAAGCATTGAAACACGAATCCCTTCTAATCCTTTTTAAATCCCTTGTCAAGCGGAATTGTCCGGCTGCGCCAGCGTTTCCACGAAACGATTGTGCCCCGCGACCGCCGCCTTCATGTCGTCGTAACTGTCCAGCACCGTCCACTCCCGCCCGTCAACGACGATCCGCTTGTATTTCACTGCCGTCTCGTAAGCATGCCCCGAATCCAGCGCCTCACGGGTGACGACGCTGAACTCCGCCGTCTCGTGGGACATCAGGAGCTTGCCCTGGTCCCGCAGGATCTTGCCGATGGAGAACGTGGTTTTCATGGCTTGGCCTTTCCTGGTTTTTGCTCGAACCCATCACAGGATTCCAGCCAGACAGGATCGAAATTCCGTATGACATCAAGTAGATTCTCCACTTTCCTCTCGGGGCATTCCAAAAAGAATTGATTCAGCAAGTTATGTCGAGATAAAAAGCGAAACATTTCGATTTCCATACGTTTATGATGCAGCAAATGATCCTTGATGCAGTTGAATACGGCAAGGTTTTTTAGTTCGAAATTCCTCTGGTCATTGTCGATATGATGAACTATCGCCCTCAATGGCCAAGATCGTCCAACTTTGGCATAGACCTTTCTTGCTAAGTAGATATGCAATAGGCTTCTGTTCCCTTTAGACGTTATTCTTGGATAATCATCGGCACTTCCACTCTTTTGAACGTAAAGAATCTCACCATCAATGGGGCAGATAGTTGTAGGGCAATATGGGATTTGCCCTTTCCATCGAGTGTGATCGAATGTTTGCTTTTCATATCCATTATTTCGCCGTACGATTTTCCTTACAGTGTTGATTGAGCATTGTATCTGACGAGCGACAGCTTTCAGTGGTATGTTTCTTTTTGCCATATCTCTAATTCGTGCAATCGTTTTCACGTCCTTAGTCCTAGTAGATTTCGCCATTTATTTATCCTTTCGTGTAAATCCTGTGCATTCTTCTAGCCAGATTGGATCAAATGACCAAGGATGTTGAAACCAACCTCCTTTGATTCCTATTGGATTTCCCTTAACGTGCAGTTTGTCACTTATCCCTTGTATTGGTGTTGCGCGGCCAACGCTAGCAAAGATCGCCATCATTTCGGCCAGCGGATTGTTCTTTTGATCCGCTATGCCAGGATGGGCGCAACTACTATGCGCGTCACCCGGTAAATCTCTTCGATGGATGCACTTATAACAGTCAGGCTTCATAATTCCCTCTTTCCCGCTGGCGCGAACCCGGCGAACTTGCCGTCATGGACGAGCAGTTGATCGCGTTGCCCTTCGCTATCAATGTATTCTAATCGTCGCCCGCGGAGTCGTGGAGCCAGTTCTTGGACTACTTCCTCGGCTGCGTTGGTCACAGTGGGATGGCGGTCCCACGGCCCGATGTCGCGGATCAACAGGTAGTCTTCGGTTTCCGATTCGATAATAAAATTTGCGCGGTTCATGTTTCCTCCTTCCCCACCTGCTCCTCGTAAGCTTTCCGCAATGGGCCAATGGGCAACAGTTTCCAATCCTTTTTAGCCATTGCCTCCAAAACTAAAGGCTTGCATTTATCATGGCAATGGAGCTCTTGCCCGATACCTTCAACGCTGAAGGGATTGATGCTTTTGTCCAGCAGAATATAATCTGAGCACACATCGCAACGAGGGCCGTGTTGAGTTAGTGTCATATCTCGCCCTTCCCCGTCTTCTCCCAGGCGTCGAGCGCCTCGTCAGCGGTGTAAGAACACTCCAGCTTTTTCCCGTTAAACCGCATAGCGGCAATTTCCTTTAGCGCCCTCGCCATTTCCTCCGCCGCCTCCAGCTTCGCCTTGCACTCCGGGCAAGGCTCACAGAGGTATTTAATCGTGATGCCGTCAACTAATTTTTCGGTGTGGCTCATGTCAGTCCTCCTTTACCTTGGCTTGGAAAATAACTACATGGCGTGCAGTATTCCGGTTGATCGTCCGCTATCATTGGCGTGATAGCGTGTAGATGAACAAACTTATAGCATCGCCGACAATAGAAGTTGACGAAATTGAGGCGGTCTTCTTCGCTCTTAACTCCTAGCTGTTCCAGTAGCGCATCATTGCAGTTGCATATCATTCCGCCTGTACTCATGGTTTGGTCTCCCCCAATGGCCGCAGGAAGGACAAGTCAACGGTTGTCTTATAAGTCCGACTCGTTCCCGTGCTGCCGATAGTGGCCGTCTTCTTGTTGATCCTCTCCACAATTCCCTCGCCGTAGATCACGGTATCAACCCGCATACCTACGTGCAGGACTGCCTTGACAGCATCACGCTTTGCTTGGCGCTTCTGCTCCGCGTCCCCGGCTACGGTTACATGGCGGAGACTTGCAGCCTTACCTAGCATCTGCTTCCCTTTGGTCATGCTTTCAAAGGCGCGATCCTCACGGCGAATCACCCGCGCCCTCTCGGGGATATGACCCGGCTGCGTGTTGAAGGCGAAGTCCCCCCGGTAATGTTCCCGGATATGGTCCAGGGTGGCACTCGCTTCGTCAACTCGCTTTTGGCCCCATGCCTCGTATCGGTCCGCCTTGCGGTCTGCCCCCTCTTGACGATAGGCACGGATCTCCTCGGGGTCCGTGGGCGTGCAGGTTAGACAGAAGATGCCCACCCGTTTCTCATAAGTCGCCGTCTCGCCTTCGGTGAGCGAGGCGTTGCATTTTCGACATTCACCGCCGTACTTTAGGGTTATTTGGCGCATGGTCGGTCTCCTTTCCTCCGTTCTTTTAAATACTCTTTTTCGGCTTCTTTCACGGCATTGAAAAGATCAATCGGATTAACGCTCCAAATCCGGTCTTTAATTGATACCGCGATCTGTGCGCTTGGGCTAGTACCTACCGAACCGATTTCTTGTTTTCTTTTATTTTGATATTTCGTCCAGCCGATCTGCATCATTAGTGAGCCGTTAGAAAACCGGGTAAAGTCGGCTTGTAATCGAAATACCACTGGAATCGTTAGAGTTATAGGAATATCGGGCATTCGTGGCAGGTTATATTTAGGTGCACGTTTCATAGGTCTCCTTAACTTCCTTGCCCGTTAGGTACGGGCTAGTAGCACAAGCCCATTAGCACTAATTCCTCGGCTCCGTAAACCTTTGGAGCATTGCAGGACTCACAAATATATTTCCGTGCGTCCGGTTCTACTCCGTCTTGAGTTTCCCCGCAGGCAAGGCAGAAGCCCTCGTTATTATCACCGGAGATAATTTCCTCTAGTGATTCCAGCGTAGGCATATGCTGGATATTTCCGTTTTTGGCTTTGTAGGTTTTCATTTCCGTTCCCTCCATGCCCTAGGTACGGGCGGGCTTGTATCGTTCACCGAATGGATTTAACTGCATCATCATTTTCGCGTGCATTTCGCAGCGGTAAACAGGCGCACCGCACGGGATAAAATACGGCCCGCTTTGCCACAATTCGCCTTCGCAAGGCTTCTCTTTTAATTCAATGGGACTTGCTTGACATTGTGGCGTGTGGACATGGTTGCAAGGTTTTCGCTTTGTCATGTTTTCCTCCTTTTCGCCTGCTTCTCCCTGCGAATCCTCGCCGCCTCCGCCTCAATGGTTTTCTGACAGAGCCAGGAAATCGGGGCGGAGTACCGCCGCCGAGTGCCCTTGAACCGAAACGAGATCAGGGCCGGGCATAGGCCGTGCGCCGGTTCCAGTTCGATGATGATGGGTCGGCCCCTGGAATGTGTATCAAGATTTGGGGTAACGTCGGTTTCGCGGCGAAGGGGCTTGTTTAAAAGAGTCATGAATCATCCCTCAATCGGTCGTTTCGGCGCCTGTTCCAGGATCTCCAGCGCCCGGCAGATCGCGGCTTCATGGACCGCCACCGTAAAAGCGCAGGCGTTGAAATCCGGTAGTACGATTTCCCCGGCTTCATTGCGCTCGACCTTGCAAGTACATGCTGCGGGGGGGTCCATCGGATAGAGGTAAAGAGCTATGGGCTCGAAGGTCATGCTGCCACCTCCCTTTCCGCCTTGGCTATGGCTCTCCGTGCGGCGATGATCTCTGGCCTACGTTCACGGGGGTCCCCCTCGGGTCCCCCGTACTGCGCTAGAAACATCTCCAGGGCAATGATTAAATCGCTTATGGTCTGTTCTTTCATGCCGCACCTCTTTCCGCCTCTTGCCCTAGTTCCTCTGTTTGCGAGATATCGAAGACAGTCCCCACTATGAACCCGACCCCACTCTTTTTCTCCTGGCCATCCATATCAGACGGTTGCGGAGTATCGTCGGACGGCTCCCCGTAGGTGATCGGCACCCATATCATGTGCCCATGCTCCCCCCGGCGCACCGTGCGGCCTTGCTCGCGCCATTGGCGGAAACCCCCGACAATGGTTACATGGGGACATTGGACGGCTAACAGGCATTGGTTGTGCGGACTGAGTACGTGCCCGTCTACGTTCGCGGCCAACACCTTTTTAGATAGGGCTTCCCGGTCGGCTTCTGGCATGGCCGCAATTCGCTTTACGATAGATCGGAAGCGGTCGCGCCGTTCTTTAGCTTGTGTCTTTTGGGCTTCGGTCGGTTGGTGTTTCATTTTCGTTCCCACCGTTGGCCCGTTAGGTACGGGCGTGCTGTGCTTTTCGAATAGCCTCGACTTCGCAAGGTCGCCCGTACGGCAGGCCATAATGTCGGCAATGGATTGTGTGGCAAGGGGCCGGGCGTACCTCATGACCTGGTACGTCCCTAACCTGTTTACCCGCGAATAGAAAAGCTTGGCAAGTGTTATATTGTTGATCGGTATGGTTGTGGCCACACTTAACAACCTTGCCACCCTTGACCCAACACTGTAGATGGTAGTCAAACCCGTTCAGGATGGTGCCATCTGGAGCCAGTTCGTCAGAAGATTCTCTGCTCATTTTCGTTTCCTCCTGCCTCTTGCCCCGGTTAGCTCCGGGCGGGCGATCCCCTCAAGCCTTCATTTCTACGCTCTGCATTATCTATTAAAATCTTCTCTTCCATGTGCTCATACCACGTCGGATCAAAACGCCGCGCACATGCGGTACAGCGTACACTATCAGCATAGTAGACAACATGGTTCATTTCTCCACATCCATCGCACGGAACATGGCGGATTTTAAAACTATTCTTAGTCAGTATGTCTATGCCCATTTCCCCCTCCTTGTTTGCCCGGTTAGGTGCGGGCGGGCTTAGACGACCAAGCGCATCCAGGAGCAGTACAAAACACGCGGCTAAATGGATTGCCGCTGTATCCTGCGTATTGGTTTGCATCTTTGCCCGATTTTACCAACCCCTGATCCTGGGCGGCTGACTTCGTGACGTGGCCGACCTGTTTACAGTGCTCTTCCCATTGCGCGAATCCATTTTCCATTTTCCCCTCCTTTGGCCCGGTCAGCTCCGGGCGGGCTCAGTCAACGGCGCATTTACGTTCAGATTCTGCGAGCAGTTGTTTTGCGTGAGTCAATAGGTCGTGGCGCGGCTCCGCGTCCATGTCGAACTCTACGGCATCAATGGATGGCCAGTACGTGAGTTTTGCCCGCCACCGAGGCGGCCTGCCGTAGCTCGCGATTCGGATTAGGGTCACGGTCATTGTTTTAGTTTTGATCTCCATTTTCGTTTCCTCCTTCTTCATCTTAATTTCCCCATCGCATACTGGATGCCGCCCGCTATCCACGCGGCGCGCTCGATTTCAAACTCCGCTCCGCACCCCTCGCACTTCGCCGTGACGTGGAAGCCGTCGAGAGGCCCGACCGTGGTCATGCGGTAGTGGGGGCAGCATAGGCTCATCGGTTTCTCGCTCCTTTTCTGATTTCATTGGCCCGGCATATATGGCAAATATCCCTAAATCTTGAGCCTTTGATTTTGATCATCGGATGCCCGCAGCATTGACAAACGCTGATTACAATCTGAGTTTTCTTTGCCATCCTTTTTCCCTCCTTCTTCATTTCAAGCTTACTCTAACCCTTTATAAAGGCCTTGTCAAGGGAAAAAATAGAGGAAATGACATGTCAAAGGAAAAATCCTACTAAAGTCTTAGAGGCTGTTAAGTTAGCGGAATAGAAGGGGAATTATGGAGCGCCACCGTGGGAGTTCAACCCCGCTTTTCCGAGTGGTGGTCGGACGTGTCAACGGTTTCACTTGTGGCGCGTTTGGGGTAAGGCTTCGCTAATGAAAGAATGTGATGGCGAATTTCATTATCTAAGGGCATAAGGTAGCGATGCTTTGGCGGCGTCTCAATCCTTGGCATCTTTGAAACATCTACGGTTTTCTTGATTCCGAATTGTACATGAGTGTGTGCAATTCGAGAAATGATGGCTCCAATAAACTCATTATTCTCCCAAACACCCATCTTTGTTGTTTTCCCAACTGGCATTCTCTTCGAATAATGCCAATGTTCAACGGCATATTTCGCCGCCTTATAGCTGCACCAATCTAATTTCAAAGTGGGCTTATTCGGGCATACGATCATAGTGGTATAAATTCAACTGCTAGTTACGGGCGCCAAGTGTGGCCACATTCTGGGCATTTGATTGGGGTTTTTTGATCAAGTCTTCCTTGTTCATCTTGGCTCACTGGTTGAAAATCTGGCACTATTTTTAAGACTTCTGAAAGTTCTTCTTCCATCCAAAACTGCCCCAGGTCTATCTCCGCCGACAGGTCCTTGAGAATGCCGGGATCGAAATCGGACAAGTCTGAGGCCCGATTATCCGCGATGGAAAGTTCAGCCTTTTCCTTCTTCGTCAATCCCTTGCGCTGGACAGCGATTATCTCATGGCCGCTCGCCTCTACCACTCGGACCTTCTCAATTCCCGCCTGCGCCGCTGCCTCTACGACGCCATGTCCGGCTATGATCTCCCCCGCCTCGTCGATCACGATGGATCTCGCCGCGCCGTATTGGCGGAGGCTATTCTCGATCTGGCCTATATTTCTGGGATTATGACGCCTAGCATTCCTCGGATCGGGCTTGAGATCCTTTATGTGGCTTATCTCTTTCATTTCCTTCTTTCCCTTATTTCCCTAAGCAAAACGTGCGCGCTCTGGAGGTGGCGGAAATAGCGCCTATATAAAGGATCGTCCAGCGCACCGTTCCTCGCCTGAGCGGCCTCCATCGCCAGGAAGTTCATGGCGTCCAACAATCTGCCGTTCGCCTCCTCAAGCCTGTCCTCGCCGTCGGGGAACTCCTCCGCGATCCGCCTCGCGCACGCGGGGACTATCCTCCCGGTGGCGTCCCGGATGAAGCGCCTCAATAACTTACCGTGCCTCTCTGAGTCAAACATCGGCCCTCCGATATGTCCACTCGCTGTGCTTCCAGATGTTGCGTTTCAGGAAGTTCGTCGCCGTGAGGATGGCCACATTGATGCGGAATTTTCTCTGCTCCATGCGGGCGTCCGCCGAAAGCTCTAGGAACGTCAGCATGTTGCTTTGCGTGAGGTCGGAAATCTCGAACGGGCCGATTTTGTTGTGGTCGCGGGCGCACCACTTGCGCAGGACATACAGCGCGCCGATCTTGGCGCAGTCCTGGAGCTCCTCCAGCCCTATCCTCTCCAGCCGCTCCAGGGAGGAGGGCCGATTCAGCCGCGTGGAGCCGTACCCAGGGCATACCCACCCGCGCTTTTTCCCCTCCCCGGCGACCGGCAGGCTGACGCCGAACTTCCGCGCTAGATCCGCCCGCGTCAAAAGCCTGTCCTCCGGGGCCAAATAAAGCCGTAGATGCCTCGATAGGTCGTTCTCGCCGTAGAACCATCCCCTAGCCTTGGCCGACACTGCCGTCTCTATACACAGGGCGTATTTGGCCTGTATCGCCTCCACAGCGAGCCTTTGGTCAGTTTTGGATAGTATCACCCTGGCTCGCATATTGCCGTCCATATTGAGCCACGAACCGCTCCGCACGCGCCCTTCCGGGAGAACCCGGCGTCAGGTCCATCCTGCCCATCCAGCGCCCCGCCCGCGTGAAATATTGCTCGCCGAGCCTCTGACCATCGGCCTGAAACTCCGCCAGTTCCCAAGCATGGCTCAAGTTGTCTATGCCCGCCATAGCTTGGTCAATGGATTGCGGCCCGACATGGTCCTTTGCGAGCAGGCCCAAAGCCCGCTTGTGCGTCTGTAGATCCCATTCAGTGATGAAATCGTAGCCCATGGCCGCGTGAATCGGATATGCGTCCTCGATCTCCTTGGCGAGACTGGGGAAAACAGACACGAGCGGATCGCAGGCGTTCATAGTCCGCGTCAGGCCCGAGATCCCGACCTTGAGGGCCATACCTACTTGGGCAACTATCGCGGCGGTCACCACGCCCGCGCGCAGATGCTCCCGGCTGATGATCTCCCCGGCTAGGGACATTTCTAGCGTTCGCCCGAACATCAAGGTCCGCATGGTATAGATATGCTGGCCGGTGTCCCTGCGATCAATGCCGACCTCGGTCGCGACCTGCGCTGGGTCGCCGGAGTCGCCTATCAGCCGCAAGTACCCGGTGAACTCGCTTGCGGTGGCTTTGAGATGATCTATCTCCGAACCCGCTATCAAATCCTCCGCCTTGAGCGGCCATCTTTTCAGGCACATGTCGAAAAACCCCTGGTCTATCTCGGCCCCCGTTGGGTAGAAAAACCGCGTCTTCATAGTTTAGGACGATCTTTATCGCGGGCGAGCTTCACTTCTTTCCTGATTCCGCAGGCCATACAGGCCCTATATCGCCTCCCCTGTCAGGTGAACTCGTCCATCGTCTCGATAGCGCCGCAATTCGAACACAATCGTGCCTGGAATCGCTCCTCCGTTCTGATGATCAATTTCTCTCCGGCGCGCACGGGATGGTCCAGGGGAACGGGTCGCTCGCAGCCATCCGAACCTAACGCGTATGCGCGGAGGATCATCCCTCGTATCCCGGCGCGGCCCAGCTTGCAACGAACGTCTCCAGGCTCAGGAACGTCGCTGAGAAGCAGGGCGAATTGGTGCCCGTGAACTGCGTCCACATGGTGAACTTCTGAACGGCATTGTTATCAGCGCTGCCAGTACCGCCGCCATATACGCCGATGAGTGGGCTGAGGGTCCCCGATCCCGGGCCGATATATGAGATGAAGCCTTTTTGCCCGTCTATAAATGCCGGCCCCGCGCCTTGACCCACGCTGCCGCGCAGGGTGAAAGGCCGATCAGTACCGATGACATTATTGATCCAGAACCACACGGTGTCGGTGATGGTGTTCTGGGACGAGCCGTAGCTCAGGCGGAACTTGAGGGACCTGGAGGCGTCGGGGTTGCAGGTGTCGCTCAGCGCGCCCTGGGCATGCACTTCGACGTGCCCATAGCTGACCTCCACCCCGCCAAGATAGCGGTTGAAGACCGTGCAGGCCGGAATGGTAAGCTCCCAGAACTTCTGCTCCGCGATCCCGGCGAGGCTGCTGAGCCCAGAGGTCACGTCGAGATCTTTGCACCCCAGCGCCTCTATGCTGAACGTGCAGACGCCGAAACTATTCACGAGTCCCCTGTTGGATACGGGATAGGCCCGTACTTGGAGCGATTCGCCGATGTCCTGGATGCTGATGCAGCCGGAGTTCCCCTGGATGAGCCCCAATGGCTGGAAGCTGCTCGCGTCCGGATTGACATAGACGGATATGTATCCCCAGGAGGTCGTGAGCGGGAAGCAGGAGGCTGGGTCCGAGAACCGCAGATAGTAGGCATCGCCGGAGTTGGCGCTTGGGCCAAGTCCGGTGACCAGGGCCTCGTATGAGCCGACGGGACTCCAACTCTGAACGGTGAGGATGTCGCCGGAGCCAGGCCCCTCGACCATCACTATTTTGGCGTTTATAAGTGAATCGGTGCAGGGGTTGTGCGTCTTCTGGAGGAAGACGCTCTCGTTCCCTATGTGCTGTGTCGAAGGCAAGGTGAATCTCCCGCCCTGGCAATCTACGAACGTCATATTGATGCAGAGCATGCATCCGCTGACGATGACCGTCGTGCTGGTCGGCGGGGCCTGCGGCACGGCCTCACAGGCGGGCGTGAAGCTGCCCGGGCACTCGAATCGGAACTGGCGAGGCGTGTACTCCTCCCCGGTGATTTTGTGCCTGCCCATCTCGTCGCGGACCACGTTCGTCACGATCACCCTGAGCAGGTCCTCCGAGCCGATCCCTATGGCGTAGCGGTCGTTGGGCATCACCTGGTAGCTGAAGCCGGAGTTCGGGCTCGTTGTGATCGTCACGCCGACGCCGCTCGCGACCGACCTCTGCTCCGGCGTGTCGGCTGCCGTGTGCCACACCCAGAGGTCGTAGGTGTAGCCTGACTTCTGATCGAACTCCCTGTCCAGGACAATATGCCTGGAGGAGCCGTCGAGCGCCCTGCCACCTATGCCCGCCTCGAAGTTCGTGAACGGTATTCCGACGACCGCAACGTCGCCCGGCTCCACGGCCACGGCCTCCAGGGCGGTCGTCCACTCCACCTCGCGCGGGCGCTTCCTCCGCTTCTGCAGATCTAGATCGCCGGTCCTCTTCGCCTCGTCGGGCCGCGTGATCCCGAAGAGCTGCAACTCATAGCTCTTTATCGGGTCGTTGTTGGTGAAGACGGACAAGGAGTCATGCAGATAAAACACCTCCCGCCGATAGTCGAGGTTTTCGTTGGTGAACTCTACTTTCACCTCGTTGGGCGCGATGGGGTCGCCGCCCAGCCTGATCTGCGTTAATTCCGGCACCATGTTGCCGGAGTGGAACACCTGCCGGGTCGGGAGGTCTCCCCTGTCCGTGATCAATTTATACTCGGCGTTGGAATAGATCATCGTGGACCGGTATAGCCCTAGTATGTCCTTGATCTGTGTCCAGAACGGGCGCTTCACGTCTATGACTAGGTCGAGGTGGTGGAGGTCCTGCTGAGTCTGGCTCATGGCTTATTACAATCGTCGGCCTGGGAATTGCCGAGCGTGGCGAAGTCCAGGAACGACTGGATATTCACGTCGTTGTAGGTGATCCACGGCCCCATGCCATAGACCGAGTTCACCATGTAGTCCAGCACGCACCACGCCGGGACCCGCGTCCACTGGGTCGTGAACGAGACCGTGCTGGTGTAGACCCGGACTTTCCTCCCGTGGACCACCGCCGTGACCGTCGGCCTCCCGCCGTGGAGCTGCTGCGTCGCCGCCGCCCTGATCCCCAGCAACGCCGTGCCGGAGACCGAGTCCGCCACGCCGCTCTCCTCGGTCACGTTCTGGAGCACGAGCTGCCCGCCGTCCACGCCCGGGCGCGGCGCGCCCCGCGAGCCCCTGGACCACATGACTTTCACTTCTGTCTTATAGTCGAGCAGGGTGGGGACGAATATGAACGTGTCGAATATGGCCTCCCTCGTGGTGCCGGAGAACGGCTTGTCGCCGAGGTCGGTCCACCCTTGCGTCGGGTTCGACCACGAGTCGGCGAGCCGCCAGGCGATGTTGTAGTAGACCGTCTGCGCCCTGATCTCCCCGGCCCTCCTGCCGACGGTCCGCGTGTAATAGAGCCCGTTCGGCGCGAGCACCTGCAGAGTCACGTTCTTGCTCGTGCGCGCGTTGATGGTGTAAATGACGGGGGGGTTGGAGTTCGCCAAGGTGGATGGAAGCTCCCTGCCGTCGAAGTACGTGTTTTTGATATTCTCGAACCCCGTGATTATCGACTGCGAGCTGAGCCCCATCCTCATGTCGACGCTCACGCTCTGGATGGCCGTGGTTTTGGTCCCGTTTATCTGCACGGCGGATATCGACGTTATCTCGCCCTCCGCCACACCGAGCAGCATCGACATCTCCTGGCCCTTCTTGTCGGGACTCACGTCCACGTAGTACATGAGCACCTGTCCGCCCTTGCGGTGCCGCCCGTACACCACCGGGACCGGCTCGCCGGGGATGATGGTGTCGGCGAGGCCCTCGAACGTATAAGTCGGGCTGGTGACTGCCGTCTTCCTGGCCTTGGGCTGGTTGAAGAGCGAGATGAAAAACTGGACCACGCTGACAATAGTCATGATGGCGGAGATGATGGAAAACCACGGCCCTGGCGTGACGACGATTTTCACCCTGTCGCCCTTGACCGGCTGGCAGCTCCTCCAGTCGTGCAAAGGCAGGCCGTTCATCTTCGCCTGGACGATGTGCTGGGCCAGTTGCCGCAGCTTCGGGTCGTGGTCGAATATCTCCCCGAGGCTCAGCCCGGGGGGCACGGCCACGCTCCCGTAGGCGTGCGTCTTCTCAAGGTCCTCTATCTCAAGAAACATCGACCGGCCTGGCGACCATCCTCAGCTTCACAGCATAGCGGCTCACGCGGTCCAGAACCACGCCGCCGAACTCCCTCGCGCTATGTAAAAAATTCTCTGCGTCGTACCCCACGCCTATGTGGTGGACTATCCCCAGATCGGGCTCGCGCAACAAAACGGCGTCGTATGCTTTCATCGGCTCGCCTTGGGGAACCCTCCGCAATAGCTTGCGCCAGCCGAAGACGGATTCCGGGATGCGCATGCCGCGCCGCTCGCACACATGGAGCCACAGCTCCCAGCAGTTCATCTCCGAGTACGGAGTGCCCACGAGCTCCAGCATCCAGGAAGGGTCGTCGGTCATTTCACAATCACGTAGCGCGCGAAGTCGCCCGTCGGCATGGAGCGGAAGTCGCGGGTGTTGAACGTCCGCCGTGGGCCTTCGACATCGAACGAGAATCCGAACCCTAGGCTGAACCTGCCCGCGTCGTTGCTGAACGCCGAGCCTATGATCTGGAGCTTCACGCGCGCGTCCTCGCCCGAGGACGTCAGGCTCAGGTTGACCAGCCTTATCGTCACGTCGTTGAGAGATAGGTCGTTGTCCTTCGCGAACTGGTACGCCTGGCCCGCGTAGTTCGACACGTCCACGTAAAGGCGCGGTAGCGACATGTCGGACGCGATCTCCTCCTCGCCTATCCGCATCGGCACGGGCGCGTAGAGCTGATTATTCCAGCTAAGGGTGTCTGGGTGGGAGGTGAAGAACGCCGTGGTGTTCGCGTTGACCACGATCTCGACGAGATGCGCCCAGGCTCGGTCGCCCTCAAGTTGATTTTTCAATGATAAAAAACTGCTGGTGAAGGTACGAATAGTTATCTCCCTTGCATTAACTCGGAATCTGTTCCAACTGCCCCTCCTCCAACCTCAGACATTGCCCGCCCTTCTCGCCCGCATATCCCCCACCTGGGAACTCCCTATCGAACGCCACGACCCACCGGCTTGACTCCCGCTCGGCGTCGAAGCCGATTATAGTTCCCGCAGCCCCAGCCCTGAGCCAGTGTTTCCCGGTGACGCGGACTCTCGATCCGATGCGAAAGCTTTCCAAGACTTCATCCCTTATCTCTATAGAAACTCTTTAATCTCTTCTTGATCTTGTGCCGCCTGTTTTCCGCGTGCCAGACCAGCCATATCCCGCAGACCAGGATCGCGGCCAGGCCGAGCCAGACGAAAGCGGTCACTAAGGGGAGATGTTGAAGCCCGGTCATTTTACCCCGTGTATCACAGTCATTGTACCGTCAGGGCTAATAGTCACAGCAGAGCCCGGCGTGTTGCTCCGGCAGAATCTCTGATGCACATAAACTCCCATGCCAGGAACGGCTGGCATAGGCATCACCGTAAAGCCTCCGTAAGTCACTGTCGAATAACCGCAGGCCGACGCCTTATCCTTGGCGAGATCCTGAAATAATCCGGCGGAGCAACCAACAAGCAGCCATCCGAGAGCTAGAAAGATAGCGATCTTTTTCATTTCGTTTCTCCGTTCTCTTTCTTCTCCCGCGAATCGAACCAATATTTCAGGACAAGCGTGAAGACGCCGACAAATATTTCCGCGCCTATCAGCTTCACGATAAAACCGTAGATGAACGCGGCAGCAAAAGCGACTGTAATCAGCGGTCTCACTGGGCTACGGACGAACTGCTCTATCCTATCGGGCATCTATTTGTTCTCCTTCAAAAGTTTCTGAATCTCCCCTTTGATCCTCTCCCGTTCCCTTTTTAGCCGGTCGTATTCCTTCTCCTCGAAGTCGGATAATTTGCCCCGCTTAGCCTTCTCCCTGTCAAGCTCGTATATCTGCCGGGCGTTGGTCTCCTCGCGCGATTGCTGGTACTGCACCGCCAGGCCCGCGATCTTCGTATCGGTCTCCAGCCTCAGCGCGTACCTCAGGTCGCTCCAGGTGATCGTCCCGACCGTCGCGGTGATGAGAAGGACCACTCCGCCTATGATCTCGGGGAGCTTCATTACCTATTTTTCCCGTAGCGATTTCAGCTCAGACCAGATGTCTTTCCGACTTTGGCGGTCCTCCTCATGCCACTGCTCCTCCTGCGGCTGGTGCATTTCTTTCCATGCCTTGAGGTCCCTGACGTTCCCGTTCATCTCCCGCAGTTGGGAGAAAATGCCTTTGACTCCCCAGGCTATAATGCTGACGATGAATGTTACCACTCCCTGAAAGACCAAGATGATGATCGATATAAGGGGAACCGTCGCATTTTCCATTCTCAGCCGCCCGTCTCTCCCTTGATGTCCGTTAGTTTTTTCAGCACTTCCTCCGCGTAGATCGCGCTTCCATTGTAGAATTCCAAGGCCTTGCGCACGTCGCCCTTGGCCTGCCTCATCTTCTTCTGCATGTGGAGCAGGCCCATCTTGAGCCCCACCTGCGGGTCGCACATCTTGGCGAGGTATCCCTTCAGCCCCAACTCGCGGGCGACGGAGCCCATGACCTGCAACAGCCCCCAACTGAACGACTGCGAGTGGAACTCCGTGGACCCGAGCACGTTCCATGCGTGCGTGCGGTTCTGCTCTACTGTCCAGTCCTTGCTGTATAGGCCGTCGTTCGCCTTCGGGTTCCAGAAGTACCGCCACGCCACTTCGTACCTGAGCGCCGCCTCGTCCCCGCCGGACTCTTGATAGATCATAGCTAGTAGTAGGTTCGGCTCGATACCGTAGCTCCCAGGCTCAAGGCCGCGTATCATCGTTGACCATTTTTTCACCCGCTCCGGCACCATCACATTATCGCCGACTCAGTCAGCCTCAGTTCCACGGAATAGACGCCCCTGTATTGGTTCGTCACCTTGATCCCGTCGGGCGGGAACCTCACTCGATAAACGCAACCCCAGCGGGCCATGACATCGTCTCCCGACGCCGGGATGGTGTTTGTCGAGTTAGCGAAAGTTATCACTCCCGCCGCCGCCGTGAGTGAGTATGGCCAGCCGTTCGATGAGGAAGTGAGCCAAGCCGAGCTTACCGCCGCTCTTAGCGTCTGCACGGATATGGAGCCAGCCCCGACGTTGCGGTTGCCAAGGAAGAAGTCCCGCCTGGTGTTGTCGCCCTCCGCGAGGAGACGGAAGTCCTCTATGCTGCCGAACGGCCCGCCGTCCCAGAAAAAAGACTTGCCGCCTTGATGGTAGGCGTGAACCGCTGACAACGACTCCGCCTGCTGCTTCGTCAGCGCGTCCATGCGTATCGTGTAGTTGTACGCGGGCCTGGATGACCGCGTGAAGTAACTCCCCAAGCCCGCGTTGTCGTACGGCGTCGCCGATGTCAGCGTGACGGCATCACGCTCGACGAAGGAAGGAGTGAAACTAAGAGTTCTGACATGGCTCATTTATTTCTCATATAAATCATGATAAACTAATAAATTATGAAACATGGGTATGCCCGCAGAGGCAAAAATAGAAGTCGCGAATATATTCAATGGGCCAGTGCGAAGCGACGATGCTATAATCCTAGAAATCGAGACTATCGAAATTATGGTGGCCGTGGAATTACGGTGTGTGCCAAATGGATAAATGACTTCCCAGCATTTTTTAAGAATATGGGACCATGCCCAAAGGACATGACTCTGGAACGCATTGATAATTCGGGTAATTATGAACCAAAGAATTGCCGCTGGGCTACGCGCAAAGAGCAAAATAATAACAAACGGAATAATCATTTGATTACTATTAAAGGTAAGATTCTGTGTTTGACAGCTTGGTGTAAAATCACTGGCATCAGTCATACAACGGTTATTCGTCGCATCAATGCCGGTTGGCCGATAAGAAAGGCTGTTCTTACTCCAGGTTTGCCGCCTAGCGAACGGGCTGCTGTATTGACACCCGCGGATGTAATTAACATACGAAAAAATGCTCATCACGTAAGTCGTAAGCAATTGATGGAGCGATATCGAGTCTCGCGACAGACGATTACGCGAATTATTTATCGCCGGACTTGGAAACATTTAACATCTCCAGTATCTTTGCCCTAATTATCTGCCTCAGCAATTTCGCAATTAGAGCCTCTTTATCACGTTCTGCGTGGTCTTGGCGATGTCGCCGCCCCTGTTCATGTCGCCGGCGATGATCATGATCACGTCTCGCGGTCCCAAATGTGGCTCATCTCCGATTCCCCAGCTTGACCCCCGCCTTCGCCGTCGCGCCGCCCCTCTCCATGTCCTCGGCCACGATCATGATCACGTCCTCGCGCCTCATATTGCGCTCGCGGGGGACAACGTCGCCCTGGATGATCACGCTGATTCCCCTAGCCTCGGAGTCCTGCGGCCTCGCCGGCTTCATCCTCGCCACTATCTCATCGCCCTCCTCGCCGATGATACCCATTGTTGGGCCGCGCGCCACGCCGCCCTTTTGGAATTTGCGCAGGGCCGCGACGGGAATGAAGTTGCCGGGCAAGTATCCGCCCTTGCCCATCAGGAACTCTAGCCCGGCGCTGGCCGCTATTTCCCAGGGCGTTAAGCCAGCCTTGAAATAATTAAATATTTTGCCGAAAGGCTGACCGCCGCCGCCAGCACTCGCTGCCGCTAAAGCTGATGCTGCATTCATCAGGGCGGCAGCCGCCGTTTGCAAACCCGTCCCAGCACCGCCGAGACTCAAGGCTGCGGCATCCAATCCAGTAGTCGCCAGTAACTGGACGCCTTGCTCCAGGTCTTGCGTGACCATGCCGACGGTGTCCAGAGCCGTCACCGCCGCGCTTCCTATCTTCTCCGTCAGCTTCGCTAAGTCTGCTCTGGCGATCTCTTCAAGCGATCTCGTGTCCTCTTTCCTCCCGAGGCCGAATAAATCCATCGTCTTGCCGAGCAATACGCCAGCCGTGCCGCCCCTCATTGTCTGCCGCCTTTGTGCGCCTGTTTGTCCCGTGAGCATTTCCTCTAATGGCCCGACCAAATTTCCCGCCAGCATCCCCTGAAGGAACTGGCTGACGATGGTTTTGCCCATATCCCGCAGGAACGTCGAAAGGTCCATCTTCTTGCCGTCCAGGAAATCCATGAACCTGTCCACGAAGTCCCCCGCCAGCGTGTCCGCCATGTCCTCGGCCTGCTTGTGGATTTCCTCCTTCTTGAAAACCACGCCAAGCCCTACATCGCCTTTTTCTTTTCTGCTTTCCAACGCCTTCAATCTGGCCTCGGCAAGCTGCCGCTCCGCGTCCTTTTCCTGACCACCCAATGTCAGTTGCGTGATCATCTCCTGTGTCTGCTTGATCTGCGTGTCCAGCCTCTGCTTCTCCAACTTGTCTATCTCGTTGATGACCCGCAATATCTCGGAGTATGGCCGCTCGAAGGCCTCCATCTGCCGCAGTTCCATTTGCAGATGCGCCTGCCTTTCGTCGTCCATGGTGGAGACTATTTGCGCCTGGGTCTGCAAGCCCTTTATCCTCTTGTCGGTTATCCGTTGTTCACTCGCGAAAAGCTCGGCGGCACGCTCATCGGTCGCGCCGAAGAATGTCCCCCCGAATATTTGTTGCTGCTGGAGGACGAACTGTTTCTCGGCCAATTTCTCTATCGTTATCCGTTGCTTCTCTAAAAGCTGGTTCTGATCGAAAAGAAACTTGCGCGTCAGTTCATTGCGCACTTTTTCATTTTCTGCTAACAGCATTGCGTCCGCATAGGCCCGCCCTAACGCCTCGCTCCGCTTATCGTAGGCCTCGGTTATCCGTTCGCCCGATTCCAAAACTTCCGCTTCCGCCTGGAGAAGCTGGTTTTTCAAATCCACCGCATGCCTGCGCCCCTGCTCGGCGAACACTTCCGTGGCGTCTTGGATCTTCCTGTCCGCTTCTGTTCGAGCCTGCCGTATCAAATCCAGATTCTGCTGCAACTCTTTTTGCTCTGCGCTGGTGGCGCGTTGCGGCAGTTTCAGCTCCCCCTGCGGTATATCGAATAATCTCGCCCAAAGTTCGTTCGCCGCCTCGCTTTCCTTCGCAAATGTTCCCATCGTGCCCCGTAGTTCATCGACCTTTTTTCGCGCCGCCTCAGTTTTTGCCGCGAACTCCACCATGATGTCGGTTATGGTTGATTGCAGTTGCGCCGGGCCGCTGAAGGCCGCCGCCGTCTTCGCCCTCAGCGATGTGAGCCTCAAGATTGACTCATCCTGGGCCTTGTTGAACTCCTCTGTGGCTTTTTTCGCCTCCTGATATTTAAACACCAGGATGCCCACCGCAGCGGCTGCCAGAGTCAAAACGATCGTCAACGGATTAAAAGCCGCCGCTAAGCTCCCGGTACGTTGCGCTGCTAGAATGGCCCCGAGGACCAGATTATCAAGGTTTCCGACCAGGATGCGCGATTCGGGGTTCAGCGCCGCCATCGCGTTAAATACTTGGCTTATTGCGCGATTTGTGGGGCCGAGGGCGGATTGGAATCTCCCAGTAGATTGTGATGTTTTATCGAAGCTCGTGCCCGTGGTCTGCGTCGTACCTTGGAGCTTAGCCAGATCAGCATTCATCTTGGCGAGATTGGCGGACATCTCGTTGATGCTGCGTATTACCACTTCGATTACGTTGTCCGCCATACGCCCTCTTCTATCTCCTCGTTGGCGATCCTGGCCAGCATCCTCGCCTGCCTGCGGTCCGTGATCGGCCCGTTGACCCTATCGGTTTTCTCCGGCATCTCCCTCAGCATCCCCAGAAACGCGCAGTTGATGTCGAACCAGAGCCGCTCAAGATCCGTCCCGAACGGTCCCGTTTCCGTCTGGATTAGGCTCGACGGCCTCTGGCCGTACCTCCGGGCCACCAGGTCCAGGATCTCCGGGCTCTGCCCCGCGAAAAAACTTGTCCATGTTCAATGCGCTCATGTCGTAGGCGAACCTTATCACCTCGCTGGCGAGCCAATCCCTGTCGTCGCCCATGTACTCAACGGGCAGTTGCCCATCCGGGCACTCTCCCGGCCCGAGCCATATCCTCGGCGACAGCACGCCCTTCGCGAGCATTTCCCTCGTCACCTGCTCCTGCACTTGGCCGTTGTCCGCCTTCTCCTTCAGCGCCGTCTCCAACGCCTGCAATTTCTTTTCCACAGGCGCGGCCAGCACGATGGGCAGCACGCCAGTTCCCTCCAGGACTTCCCTTCGCGTCACCCTGATGATCTCATACTCCTGCCCGGTATATGGGCTCGTGACGGTCTTCTTGAATTTGCTGAGATCGAGCATTAGTCCTCCCTTATCTAAGCTACTTTCCAATCTGCCGTCTGCTCCAATATCGCGACATGCGGTGGATGTGATTCCGTTGGAATCTTGTCATGTTTTCTTGAATTACACGAAAGGCAAAGCGGCCATACATTATACCAATTATTCGTCCCACCTTTGGAAAGTGGGATAAAATGATCAATAGTTAAAGGGACTTCAGACTCGGGAATGTGGCATATAGCGCAGGCTCGGCCATAGAAAAGGATGATCCGCTTCCATTGCTTGGCGGTGACTTGGCCTATCATTCTTGTCTGCCTTCTTCTTTGAGTTATTCTCTTATAGAATCGTACCGCCTCGGGATTTCGTTCTTTCCATCGCTTTTTTATGGTCCTCAATCGTTGTCTATTATTGACTGCATACTCTCGATGATATTGTTTTGCATGATCGGTGGCATTTAGTTTTTGCCTAGATGCCTTAATTTTATCAGGATTGCGCGCGTACCAAAGGCGGCCCAATTCATTTTTTCTCTGTCTATCTATGCGACCCTCGGCTTTTCTTCTGCGATAAGAGTGATAGGCGGCATATAATCGTTTATCCCTATGATTGAGGTAATAACGACGATGAGCTTTATTGGCCGTTTCTTTAGCTCGTTCTGGATTTGCCTTGCGATACGCGAGCGTCGCAGAAACAAGGCATTGCTTACAGACTGAAGGACGATACAGATAGTAGTCTATCAGCGGCTTGATTTCATGACATTTGTTGCAAATTCTCATGTTTAATCGAATAGCAAATTGAATTGGCTATCGGCTGCACGTTCATAAGCTTCGAAATCAACATTGAACAGGGCCAAGCCGCTTTTGTCTCCCCACGCGACCGTCTTGAAGATCACCTCCGATGCCGTCAGCGTGAACTTGTTCCCGGTCGTGACGTTGGTCTGGACCCTCAGTATGCCGCCCGACGTGGCCCTCCACTGCGCGAAGAAGTTCAAAGTGTTCACCTCGGATTCCGGGTCGAACGAGCCTCCAGGCCTGCGCTCCGTGAGAACTATCTTCGTGATGCCAGAGCCAGAAAGGGCTGAGGAGGCCCGGTCCGCGAAGAGTGTGTTGTTCGTGTTGAAGTTCAGATTCTCAACGACCGGCGATAACGACTCAATCACTATGCTCCCGCTGTCAACCCACCTCGGTGGAACAAGCGTCGGCAGGCCCGTTGGTGCACTCCTTGTGGTAGACGCCTCGGTAGATTGAAGCCCTTGGAATGTGAAGTCCGCTATGACTGGCGCGGCTCCCTGGTAGATGAGGTTGACGTTGCCCCGGCAGCCAAGCAGCCTGTGCTCGAAGCCGTCCCGATGGGCGACGATGGTGACGGACATGTCCGACCCCACGTCGGCGGTCGGCTGATAGCGGTATCTCCCGCCCGCGTACCCCACCGTCTCGAGCGTCTCATGCAGGCCGCAGGCCCTGAGCAGATCCCCTATGGGCGGCTTGGCGGTGGCGGAATAGATCACACCGGACGACGGGCTGGGTATGCCCTGGACGTAGGTGCGGAAGCTTATCTCAGCGGGCCGGATCGTCGCGATGGGCCTGGAGTAGCCCCGGCTGAGGTTGCCCCCCGAGACCTCCACGTTCTCCTGCCCCGGCGTGAACGTGAACGGGTCTATGGTGCGGATCGCCTCGTAGGAGTTGGCCTCCTGCGGGGCGGCGTCCGTGCCGTAGGTAGATTCGATTTTGGCTAAAAGTATGGATCTGCGTGTTAAGAAAACATCACTCAAGAGGCACCGTTCCTAGCCACCCTCCTTTTTGCCCGCGTCCGTTGATGGCCCGACGCCTCCCTTGACCTCGGGGTTGTCCGCTGGTTTGCAGCTCCCATGATAATACTTTCCCTGCCCGTCTGTAAAGCATTTCTCGAACATCGCTATCCCCCGGTCGCAGCCGGAGCAGGACAGAATAGTGCTCGTGCTGATCTCGCTGTATTCCCGCTGAGGATACGTTTTTCTCTCCATCTCAAACTCCCGTCTTGCTATACAGCTCGAACTCCGTACCGAGCAGAAGTCCGCGCACCATGCCGCCTGACTCCTGGGACTTGGCCGTCTCCATCAATATCGAGCCGGAGACGAACACGCCGTTGGTCTTGTCGAAGTCGCGGTTCTCGTTCAGCCAATCCTTCAGGTCCTCGATTATCTGAAAAGCGGCGTGGTCGCGCCTGCCCGTGTCGTTGTCGAACACCCACACGCCGAACCCTATGCGTATCTTGAGCGTGCGGTGCTGATATGTGCCCGCGCTTGATCCGCGCGCCAGATCCTCCCATCCCATCGGCAGCAAGTAATAGTTTATCGCGGGCATCAAGGAGTGCTCCACTATCTCATCGTCATCGCCGTCGTAGAATATCTTCACGCCAGCGAACCTCGTGTCGGCTTCAAGCTTGTCGAAGATCGGCTGTAACACATGGTCGAAAATGTTGAACGCCACCTATCCGGCCCGCCTCTCCTGCTCTTTGAGGTACGTTAGTGTTGTCCTCAAAAGCTTCGGTAAAAGATCGTTTTCGTTAGGCAACATTCGCCGAGTGGGCAATCCTGGGTGGATTACTTTCTTTGCCAGCACATAGTATTCGCCCTTGTATGCCAATGGGTTGATCCATTTTTTACCCATGATCTGCGCCTGGGTAAGACCACTTTTGAAGGTTCTGCCCGTAATTAGGGAGGAAAAACTAGCCCCGACTTTTGTTGTCCTCACGCGTTGCGTTCTGATATCAGAGAACGGCCCCGCCACTTTGAACGCAAGCGCCTTCGCCCGCTTCGGCCTGATCTCATACGGCCCTCTGGTTCCAAATTCATGGTATTTAGAAATCTCCATCGCGCTTCCCACTATCGCCTCGTTTTCATTCCATTTAGGTATGAAGCTCGCTCTCAATATCCCCGTATCCTGGAGTATGCGTGTCGTTCCCATCCGTCGCCCGCCGGTGGTCAGCGGCGTGAGTCTTCTCCACCCTCCGACTAATCCGCCCTGGCTCTGGAAATTCCTGTCAATCCACTGCGACGCGATGATGGCGTAGCGGGCGTGAAGGGCTGAGCTTCCCCCTCCGTGCCCTGCCGCTGTTGTGAGACGCCGGAGCATCTGCTGCGTCTCCAGCAACCCCTTGACCTCCAGGCTTATGCCAGTCTTCTCAGCCATCAGTCCCTCTGGTCGTCCTCGAAATCCGTTATATCAGAGTCGATCACCTGCTTCTCCACGTCGCTCCGCCCGAACGCCGGGACGCCGCCCTCTATGCCTCCGGTTATCGCCACAACCTCCGTCTCGCCGGTCAGGGAGTATTTGCCCTCCACGACGCCGTCCAAGAACTCGTTGTCCTTATCGAACTGCCTCACCACGGCGGGCGGCTCGTCGGTCTTCTGCCCGCTGTAGTATGACTGGTACAGGAAATAGATCGCCATCCGGTTCGACATCTCCCTGGCCCAAGCAGGTATCGGGTTCAGCGGCGTTGAGACCTTGACGCCGATCTTGCTGTCAATCCATCCGTCCCCGGCCTCCATGTGCGGCCTGATGTCGCGCTCCGTTATGTCCCCCCTGCCTATGAGCTGCCGCGCCCGCTTCATGACCTCCACCCTTGTCCCGTAGGTGTAGAAGCTGTGCGGCTCCGTCCTGATAACCTCGAACTCACCCCTGTTCGTGTATGGTCTCGAACTGGAATCCCACGCTCGCCATAGGTAGGTATAGAATCCCACAGATGTCGGCAGGACGCGGTTCATATAGAAGAGGCCGGTGGTCGTCCCGGACTCCACGGCCCAGTTGCTGTTGACCTGCACGGTCTCTGGTGCTAGAGTGCTTCCGTCCGTGTTGTAGACGACGAAGGCCACGGTTGACGGCCTGGACACCGTCATCGTGAGCGTGAACTGGAACGTGTCCTCGCCCTCGAACCTGTCTATGTTCCTCGTGATGTCGAGCGGCATCAGCGTCTATGCCCTTTCTTGCCGGTCTCCCTGTCTGTGGGGTCTTTCCCGCCCTCGATGCGCTTGCCCAAATCTGTTTTAGAAGCGAACCTTTGCATCAGATCCCTGCCGGATTTGAGCATGACCTCGATGAACGCGGAGGCGACCGCAGCGCCCTGCGTGAACACCTGCGTGGAGGCCGCGACAAGGGACGCGACCGCAGCAATGGCGACATACAAGCCTTTCGCGATTGCCGCTGCCATGGCTGACTCAGCCGCCAATGTCCTGAAAGCCGTTAACGGTCTACTGAGGGATGCGACCATGATCGCCTGCGCGCTCAGCGTCCTGAAGAGAACCGCAGACCTACTCAGAGCGGCGCTCGCCGCCATCGTGGCCGCCAGCGTGATCAAGTTGAGCCCGCCCTCGACTATGGTGGCGACTAGAGACGCGGCAAAGATTGCTTGCGCGGCCAAGGTCCTGAAGAAGGCCGCGAGTCTCGACAGCGATGCGGCCCCGACCATCTGCGCCGCAATCATCCTAAGATAGTTCGCGGTGCGCGAGAGGGACGCGACTTCCGCTATGGCCGCTGCGAGCGTGCGAAGATAACTTGTGATCGTAGACATGGAAGCAGACATGATCGCGGTGGCAGCCAGCGTGCGCGACAAAATAGCCTGCCTGGAAAGTGACGCCGCTCCCGCCATGACGGCGGCCAAGGATCGCAGATAAATCGTCGCGGTGGATAGGGCGACGGCTCCGATCATGCTAGCCGCCAAGGTGGAAAAGAGGCCCTTCGTGATCGCCGCCGACATTTGCGCTGCCGCCGCCAGTGACCGGAAGGCTGAGACAGACAAACTCAACGCGGCGGTACCGATCATCTGCGCGGCGAGCGTGCGCAGGAAGGTCGTGAGCGTCGATATAGACGCAGTCATAATCATCGTGGCCGACAAGGTCTGGCTGAGAAGCTGCCCGCCCTCTGCCACGGGCTGGGTCTGCTCGATCATTATGGGCGTGGCGGTGTACATTTAATTGATCCCCAGCACGGACCAAGCTATCGGCGGGCCGTTGCTTCCCGTTCCGCTACCGGCGGCACCGCCAGAGGTAACATTCACCACATATTCCGCGGTTGTCACCGTGGTCAGCGGCACGGAAGTCCTGAGCAATTCCGTCGTCTGGCTCCCGATGAAGGTGGCCACAAGCTCTGGGCCGATACCGAATCCAGAGAGCACGGAGGTGCGCGCCCTGAAGGTCACGTTGTCCCCAGCTATGAGGCTCGTCACCTCCGCCTTGAATTGAAACACCCCGGCGGTGTTGGTGATCGTGAGAATGTGGCTCGTTCCGACTTTGGTCTGGAACACTCCGCCAGACCAGACGGTAATGGGCATTTCCTACCCCCAGTAACTAGATCCCCACAGAGCAGTCTTGGACCATGGGCTGCCGCTGTGCCACAGAGGCTCGGCCCACATGAAGTACCCGATCTCGAAAAAATCTATAGTCGTGCTGCTTATCTGGCCTTCTACGATCTGGCTCCCGTCGCATTCGACGAGGCCCCAGGCATGGTCGCGATGGCGACGCAATATGCTTTCGGCGGAGCCGTTTTTTCTCAGACCGTAATTCGCGTTCACCGCGCCAGAAATCTCATAGATCCCGCCGACCGCCCCGCTGGGAAGCGCCGTAAGATCGAGCCACGAGCCAGTCGAGCCCAGTGAGCGATCCGGTGCATTAGTATTGAGTGTAGCCCCGGCCTTGAGGTAGCCAACGAGAAAACAGTCCACGTCCGTGACATTGATCTGGTGCTCGAAAATCTCCGATCCGTCCACGCCGATGATAGCCCAACGATGCGAGATGCCAGTCATAAGTCTGCTGTCACTAGAGCCATTTTTCCTGACACCCCAAGTATCTGTGGTGTTTAAGAGGATGATTTCTAAAATCGCGGCTATGGCGGTATCTGCCCCGGTGTCTGAGGAAATGTCGATATCGAGCCAAGAACCTGTCGAGCCGAGACTCTTGTTCGCAGCATTAGTAAAAAAGACTGCATCGCTATCGAGATAACCGATCAGCCAGATCTCTACTGCGGCGGCTGCTATGTACGCCTCAAAGATGCGCGACGTGTCAACACCTATGGCAGCCCAGAAATGGCTATCATTGACGACTGAAGTGTTACGTGCATCTGTCGAGCCATTTTTTCTTACCCCGGCAAGTCTGCCAGTGATATCAGTGTTGACAATGTGCAAAATCACTCCGCTCGATCCTGATGGAACATACGCGCTGACATCGACATCCAGCCAAGAACCGGTGGAGGGACTGACGTCTACTGGCGTTATGAAAATCGCGCCCATATCAGGTCACGTCCAGGTCGATCCCCTCGGCAGCCAGATCGCCGATTTTGGCCTGCGCCGTCTCGGAGCGCCGTTCGATCACCGTGCCAGTCTCGTTTCTGATTTCCTCGTATTTTTCCAATGGAATTCTCGATCCCGCCGGGAGCGCCATATTTCGAGCGTGGAAACGGACTTGATAATGGTGCCAGAGGAGGCCGTGGAGCTTGTCGAAAAACGCTTTGGGGCTAAGCGCAGCGAACGTCCTGGTCTGTGGCGGGACTTTATTCGTAATCAGCGTAGGAATTCCTGCTACAACGTCAAGACTCCGGCCTGCGACGGTAATCGGATGGGACAATCCCTGTCGCCAGAACTGGTAGTAGGCCTCCTCAAGGGCGTCGTGGAAGGCCTCGAAGCGCTGGTCGAAACCGTCGCGGAAAGCCGCGAATTGGATGTTTTCCCTATTGCGGGTTGCGGCCATAAAAACTTCTACGGCTTTATTACCAATCCAGTCGGCGCGAGTAGCGGCACGGTGAAAAGCACCTGGGCGGAGCGGATCTCATAACCCACGCCGCTCAGATGGACGAACCAAAGCCTGTTCTCGCCGTCCCTCCAATGGGAAATCGGCACCGGGATCGTCACCGTTGTCTCGATATTGCTGGCGGCAAGCGGAGCGGGGAAAAGCGATATAGGCCCGTTGCCATTGATGAAAAGCTGCCCCTCGGCTGGTTGATCAGCGTCGAACACCCGCATCTGGAGCTTTGAATCCGTGGCCGTCTTGGGCAAAGCGAGCGTCAAAACTAGAACGCCCTGTTCGGGCAGAATCGTGCCCCGCAGGTTCGCCGGATACCCGGCGAAATACATTGAGGCGGCTTCGTTCGATGGGGCGGATTTGCCCGCCGTATTAAAGGCCGAGACTCGATAGGCGTGCTTTCTCCCAGCCACCGCAGAGGGATCGGAGAACGCCACGACGTTGGCGGCGGTTTTACTTATCTCAATCCATGGCTCGGCATCGAGGCGGCGCTCGATGATAAAGCCGTCCTCGTTGGTGCTGTTGTCCGTCCAGGATAGTTTGATCTCAAGCGCCCGCGCGGAGAGAGGGGTCAATAAAAGAATGACACCGACGATAGCGCCGAAGACATTCGGCGGAAAGCCCGCAATTATTTCTCTCCAGCTCCGTCCGATCATCTGCACTCTCTCTTTCCACCCGGCATCCGGGTAGCTCCGCCACGGGTCCATCTGCCTTTCAGGCACAGCAGACCACGTCCGCATATACTCTCGGTGGTAAGTCCGCATGCACGCCAGACAGTGATAGCGTCCAGCAAACTCGTGCGGCGGCATCTCTTCCCTGCGCTCTTTCTGATATTCGCGCCACTCGGCGTTGACGCGGTCCCTGTTCCTCTCCCGCCAACTATGCCGATAGGCCAGGTATTCGCCCCTGTGCTTCTGCCTCCACCGGTAGCAATGCGCACGGTTTTTCTCCGCGTTGGGATTCAAATGTCAATCATGTAGACGTGAGAGTGAAAGTGAAGGACACCCTGTCGTTTTGGGCAAGCGCCAAAGTCGCAAAATCCCCGACGATGACGACCGACCCCGAGGGGTTCGTGAACAGCGCGGCCTGCGTGACTGAGCGGACAGCCGTCGCGGTCAAGGTTGCCGTCCACTGCTCCTGGTTGAAGGCCGAGATCGATGTCAACGCGCTCTCCCGGGCCTGCGCCGGGCTGTTCACGACGAACTGCCCCTTCGACACAGTGCCGGTGCCCTCGCCCCAGCCCACGAAATAGGTGGTCATTACCTCTGTGGCGTTCATCGCCCTCGTGATCCAACTCGTGCCGCAGTCTACGAAAACAGTCGCCATGGGAACCTCCGTTTCGGCTTCACGTCGTACCACCGATCCTCTGCCGCGCGGTACACGCGGACATCTAGTCGCGCGACTGAGCGTGATTGGGCAGCACCAGGCGCTTCGAGGCGCGTGAAGAGTCGGCTCAGAAGCGCGCGCAGCTTAGCTGACATATCTCCCCTCGAACGGCCCGAACCTCTGCCTCAGAAGCTGATCCGTTATGAGTTTGGCCTCGCCGTAGTCCATGACCCTGAACCTCTGCACGCCACCGTTCAGATGCGCGCCCTCCCGCTTGATGTCCAGGTCTATCGCCAGCTCCACGCCCAATCCGAGGACATGGAGGGCGTCGGAGTAGTAGTTTATCCCGTCCTGCGCCAGCATCACGTCTTTGCCGAGGAAGTGCTGGCGAAACGTCTCGATGGCGTGCCAGCAGAACCTCTGCACCTGCTCGTCCACCACGCCTCCGTTGCGCTCCATCTGGTAGCGCGCCATATGCACATTGTCGCGCACGTCGTAGAGGTATATCCCGAGCAGCCTGTCGGGGTACTTCAGCCGGTCGCACTCAAGCAATTTGATGTTTCGCGCGAAGCGACCCCTCCTGATCGGCTCCGTGAGGTATCCATCGTGGTGGATGTCTAGCGGCAGCACGACGACGTGAGGCCCGACGCCCGCGTTGATGGCCAGTTCGAAGTGCTCGTGAACCCGGCCAAAGCAGCGCATCCCCTGATGATTCCTGAACAGCCGCACGGGGATATCCTTCTTGAGCGACCCCGGCGGATCGACTGACAGGTGGTGCTGATTGACGGCGTACCCGAGATACGAGTTCGGTCTCAGATATTGCCAGACCTGCTGCCAGTTCAAAAGATTCTCGTCGCTGTCGATCCAAAAAATAAAATCTCCCCATGCCCCCTGCGTGGACTCGTTCCTCGGCGTCTCGAATCCCGCAATATCGCACACCCCCGGCAATATCTGGTCCTGCGGGTGCCTGACCTTGTGCGCGTAGCACCAGAACGGGCTCGTCCCTATCCTCACGTCGTCCGTGTACCGCTTGGCTATCTCGACCGTGGAGTCCTGAGATGGCCCGTTGTCCACGACGATTATCTGGTCGGCGATCTTATGGACGGACTTGAGCGCCCTGTGCAGCGTCGCTTCCGCGTTGTTCGTTATCATGCAGACGGATAAAGTCTCCCTCGGCCCCTGCAAAAAGAACTTCCGCTCCCAGTTTATCTCGCCCAGTTCCTTGCCGTCGTTCTTGTAGAACACCATGAACCAGCCCGCGAAGGTGCGGTCGTAGTCCAGCTCCTTGAAGTCCGAGAACGCCACGACGTGGAAGCCATCGCGCTCGCCGAAGATATCCATCAGGTCGTGCTTGTCGAATGATCGGACGTGGACAGGGAGGACGCCTTTCGTGACGAACTCATCGCGCTCCCGATGGCCGTGGGGGACGGTTGCACAAATCCAACCTCCGGGTTTCACGTGTCGTTCCAATTTTTTTATAACTTCTTCTGAATTCGGTAGATGCTCTAACACTTCCATGCAGTTATGCACGATGAATGGGACGGAATAAGTATGACTCTCCGTTTCGAGGTTATAAACTTCGCCATTGAAATACCGGCGCGAGATATACTTTACTGGCAAATATACATAGAGGTCATCGATTTGTCCGTGAGTATATGACCGCTTACTCTTAGCTCTTGTGCCTCGCCATTTGTGAGTAGATATGCTAACGGAATAGCTTCTCGCTGAATTACTCTCCTTGTTTCCAAACTTAACTGCATGGGGCTTTTCAGAAAAAAATGATGGGACAAACCCGAGTTTATAAAGCAATTCCATGACACCATGTGCTAGCTGCCAGGAGGCTGTCTTCAATCTTATTCTTGATCCCCTATTGCTCTTATTCTCGGTTCCATCGCCAGCAATGAGGCCGTCTAAAAATGCACGAATGATATTTTTAGGAGCTTCGGATAGCCATCGTGGTATTCGTTTGTTCAATGCTCCGCGTCCAAAGTGCTGCTCAAAAAATTGCCTCAATGTGATATTCGAGAAATAGACGCGGATTTGCCGATCGTAGCCGCTATGGATTGCGCATTTTAACCCCAGACTGTTGTTGACTTTCTCCGCAAGCTTCGATGCTAGATAAGATTCGTGAGGCCCAAGATGGAAATTGATATGATATTTTTCTAATGACCCTTCTGCCACCCACAGACCGAGCACCCAAGCCAAGTCCTCGTTTATAACTTTTTTCACTCGGTGCGGATTGCGACCGTAAGTCAATTCCACTGAAGCTTCTTGTTCAATAAGAATTCGCGGCACGACGACCCAATCTCCGTCGTTAATATCGGCGGCATTTTTCCATGCGAATGGAGATTTCATCCATTCCCAATCGTTGACTTTTCGATGCACCCTCTTGAATTTTGTCGTTAAGATCGGATGATTCGGCGTCATTTCAACCAGAGGAGTACCGAGAGCCTTGATTCCAATCAATTCGCCGAAATAGGGTCTTTTAAACGTGTCGGTTATTTGCGTTTCACCAGATTGTCCAAGAACTTCTTGTCCTTTAGACAGATTATTGATCGCTTGTATACCGCCGTAAACTACCGTTTCAGCGGGGAAACAAACGAGCATATCGAATTTCCTCTTTTCAGCTTCTTCCAATGTGATGAGTTTTTCCGGTTCGCCATTGGGAACTATGCAATTAGTATCTTCATCCCCGACCATAAACTGCATATTCTCTGGATGCAGGCACGCCGGGCTCCCATCCGGCATTTTGCCTGCTCTGAGCTCGTTCGCGCACCTGATTAGGCTGGGGGACACGTCAGCTCCCAACACCCGAAGGGAGGAAAAGGCGTTGGATAATGCCCTGGCGTATCCCCCGTGCGCGCAGCCGAAGTCCAGGACGGAGTCTACCTCTCCCTTGTGCTGCGCGATCCAGTCGATCAAAACTCTCGTGCGCGGCTCCGTGTCGGCCCAGAAGGCCGTCTGCCAGCTCGCGCCATCACCCCCGCTCCGCTCCTCGTAGAACTTCGCTATGGCCTGCTTTCTCTCCGTCTCATCTTCGATGGACATGAAGGGCACGAACCTATCGACATAATGCTTGACGGACTTCTTGAGGCGCTCGTCACCCAAGTGATCGGCATATCTCTGAGCAGCCACCACGTCGGAGTTGACCAGGAAATGCTTCGCCACCCGCTTCGGTTCGGAGGTCCTCTGCCCGATCAATTCATGCGCCAGCCGCGTCCAGTCCTCCGCCACCTCGTCCCATGTCCACTTCTCCGCCCGCTTGCGCCCGGCCTTCGACAAAGTTTCCCACCGATCGTCGTTGTGGATCAGGTCGATGACCTCGTCGGCCATGCGGTCACAGAACTTCGCGGACACCGGCCCCAATCCCTTGTCCAGGGGGTCGCCGCTTCTCCCGATGCTGCCGTCGTCCCGGACAAGTATCGGTGCTCCGCCTGTATGCTCTGGCAACGCCGCCTTCCAAGGGCCGACGAACACGCCGCCGCAGGCCGAAAACTCGGCGAGAGAAATGCAGGAAATTTCCTCAAAAACTGAACTGTACGCAAAAACGCGCGCTTGCTTGTAATGCCTATATAGATCCGCCTTCCCGAGGTTGCCGAGGTTCACCACCCTATCACCGAACTGCTGCGCCATCTGCGCGCATTGCTGGTACAGCGGCAGCGTCGCCACGTCGTCGTAGCGGGAGATGTAGAGCGTCGCGCTCGGTTCCCTCTTCAATATCCGTGGGAAAACTTCCCGCAGCATGATGTCGAGCCCGCGCTCCGGTCTGGAGGTGAACATGACTTTGAACCGGTCCCGCTCCTGCTCAGGCACGGAGTCGATCATCTCCAGATCGATCCCGTTCCGCGTGACGTGGTACAATGCGTCCGGCCCGCCGTGAACCTCCTGGTACTGCGCCTTCATGAAGTTCGATAGCACGAATACCCTGTCCATGTTCCAGCATGTCATGTGGAAGTTCGATGGCCCAGTCTTCGTCGCCAGGTCGTGCTGCCAGAGGAAGTTGACCTTCGACTTGAACTCCCACTGGAGTATTCCCGGCAGGCGCATCACCACGAGAACGTCGTGGGGCGTGGACCTCACGTAGTCGAAGAAGCCCTTCGGGAACGACGACCCGTTCTTCTGCTGAACCCATCCTATCGACATGTACGTGACGCCGTCCCGCATCGTGGGGCCGTCCGTGTTGCAGAATATTATCGGCCTGTGCCCTTGCTTGGCGAGCGTTTGCGCGATCTGGATGCATGCGGTTTCCGATCCGCCGATCGCCTTGCCCGAGGATATCGAGTCACCTGATATCGCCATACCGTGGCAGAAGAAAGTCCAGTCTAAGTTGTACTTGCCTCCCATTATGACGCTTCCCCCTTTCTATTTCGTATCGCTTGTGATCATATTTTTGACGTTCTCCGTTGTTTTCACCGCTTCGAACGTTGGCTTTGCTATAGCTGGATCGGGCATGTCGAGATCATGGATTTTCACCTGCGCCCATATCCCCCTCGCCTTACACGCGACCTCGAAGGCAGCCCGTTCGTCGCCCTCAAACTGCCAGTTGCAGGCGTACCAGTCTGGTATTGTTTTTGCGTCCGGCGATGCATTGTCCAGAAGTTTTGCACCGCCGAAGGTATTGATTCCGCCCTTTGCAGTCTCTTCTGCCGCTTTGTTAGCAAGTGCCTGAGTGGACGCACGAATTATGATGATGCTTCGTTGTCTCATGAAACTGTTATCCCATACCGATTTCCCCAATAACGTTCTACTCGTTGACGATTACTAGCTGTGAGGCCAGGGTTGTAAATGAGAAGAGCCGCAATATCGTCTTGTCCTGGACTAGTAAATGCTACACTTATGCCCAACTGTAAACCCGATAATGAATTGGTTCCAGGATTACCCGTACCCCACGAAGCCCCATTTTTGTACACCTCAGTTGAGGCTCCATTGAACAAAACAGAGAGAATTATAAACTCATTCTTAGGCAGTGTCGCAGTGGGTTTAAAATCGAGTCCAGCAAAGAGGTAGGGGCCATCTGGCGCTTGCTCGATGTCTGATAGAAATCCGTTGCGGCTACCCACGGCAATGCCATCATAAAAATACGCAGTATCGCCCTCTGCATTTGCCATACTACCGATAATAAATATAGAAGTGGGTTGGACAAGGGCTGACGCGAAAGCAGCAGTCGCAAGATAATCGTCCGTCCCATCAAATCTCACCACCGGCCTGCCGTTGATGATGCTGACTTTGTAAATTGGCCGTTGGGCTGCTGTGGATTGTGTGGCATGATATCCGTTACCACTCAAATCAAGTAATTCCGTGTTTATGGAATTACCATCATTGAGGCCGGTGATATAGGAGGCGTCGAGCCAGAGGACAAGGCCAGGGAACGCCCTCGGCGAGAAGCCCCCGCCAGGATTGAGTCCCCCTCTCCTTCTGCGACCCATAGTCACTGCGAACTTACCCCACGGGGGCCGTGGCGATTATGATCACGTCCAGTGCGACCCCGGTGCCGGAGCCAGCGTAGGTGATGTCGGGCGCGATGTAGCGGGGGTTCTCCATGATGGCGAACATCGCCAAGCTGCTCGTGCTGATGTTCGCCCCCGTGGGGTCCTTGAGGATGCTGGCGACCCCGATGGAGTTGATCATCGAACCGCGCAATACTGCCGTCAGGCTGACGCCGAACGTGTTGCCGCTCGCCCCGACGAACTGGACGGTCTTGTCGCCGACCCCGGGATAGCTGATAAGGTTGCCCACGTCGCCCGAGTTGACGAAGCCGAGCCAGCTTATCTGGACCACCGGGGGCGTGTTGAAGAGGAACTGTACCGTCGCCGTTATCGTCGCCATGCCGCGCTATCCTCGAAGCCTGAGCTGTTCACCGCGCACCGGGCTGGATTAAATTTCGGCGCTATGAAACCTTCCACCAAGCTATGGTAAGAGCGACGCCGGCAGTGCCATTGATGCGGACGTCAAAACCGTCCGCCCGTACCGAGTCAACCCTGGTCGTGTAGGACGACCCGGCGACCACGCCGGACATGTAGACGCCCGTCAAGATCACGTCGCCTGAGACCACGCCTGTGGCCACGACCGAGCCGACGCTCACATTGGCCGCCAATACGGCGAGGCCCCGGATCGCCGAATTACCAGCGAAATTCGAGGCAACGGCCACGCCATTGAATGAGGCGACGTTCGCCACCGTAAGGTCACGCAGCGCGGATTGCGAGGCCACGTTGATCCTTGCGACTGATTCGACGTTAGAGAGCGTAATGTCCCTCAACGCCGCCTGGGATGACACGTTCAGCCCCGTCAAAGATGACGGCGCGTTCGTGCCGGTCTGCTGGATAAAGGTTCCAGCGATCCACTTCTCGCGGAACTGTCTTGCCATTTTCTACCTCCTACCCGCCACTAGCAGGGCGGGACTCACGCCCTAGTCGGACGGGAGATTTTAGCTGGTTGATCTTTTTTCCTTCTTGCCGACGCCGAGGCTCTCCTTGAACGTGTCGATCAGCTCGGTTAGCGAACTGTCGATGCTGCCAAGCGATTTCTCGGCCTTCGCCATCCTGTCGGTAAAGTTGGCAAGCAACTTCTCGATGTCCGCCAGCCGGTCTCCGAAGCCGACGAAGGAGTCCGAGGCACTCTTCTTGTCGACGACCGCGTCCTCGCCGAACTTCTTCTTCAGTTGCCGGATCGTCTCCTTGCCCGTCCACTCCGGCGGCAGCGGATCGCCCGCGTTGAAGTTGCCGTGGGTGCTCTCGATATACTTCCCGAATACCTGCATGGCCCCCTCCTATGTGTTGACGATCAGGTAGCCCAATTCGGGGGCCGTCACCTTCTCGTCCTGGAAAGTGTGCGTCTCCACGATCTCGGCCTTGATGTCGTCATCCCTGCGCCGCTCCGTGGCCATCCTTCCGGGGAACCCCTCGGGCTGCCACCAGAACGTCATGCCGTGAGTCGCCTGCATCAAACTCGGGGCCTGCGCCACATAGAGCAGGATCGCCGAGGTGCTCCAGATGTCGGTGAACGTCCCCGGCGCCTCCTCGTCAGCGGTGTTCTTGATCCCCTTGCCGACGAGGACTTTCTCAAGCTCAAAGGCATTGGCAACCTGCTGCTGCGTGACAGAGCCGCCTCCCACGTTGTCGCCCGCCCCTCGGATATACTTGATCGTGTCGGGATGGCGCGCGAATCGCGCCCAGGCGTGGCCGGAGAAGAGCCATACGTTCGGGTCGTATCCCGTCACCTGCCGGATGCTCTCTTTGGCGATAAAGAAGTCCTCGACCGGCTGCCCGTTGATATGGTCATCCCAGCGGTTCGTCAGTGACGTACTCGACCCCATATTCGTGGTCGTAGTCAGAGTCGTGGCCAGCCGCGTCTCCCAGTCAACTGACAGCCCATCAACGATCCGGTTGGACGCGCTCTCGCGCAGTTGGATCGCCGCGTCGGCGTTGGAGATGTCCTCGTAGGGCAGGTCTGCCCGCAGCGCGTAGTTCTTGGCGAAGTAGGTGTCCGAGCTGACCTTCAGCCCGATCTTGTTGGCCTGCGTGCTCGGCGCACGGTATGTGTTCGGCACCCGCAGCCACTCCGCCCTGTTCCAGACGTAGTAGACCCCGCCCTGGTTCGTCACCTGCACGAGCGGGTATACGTCCGGCGCGATGAGGCCTCGAGGCCTGTAGCCGAGCGTGAAGTTCGTGAGCGGCTGGTCTATGTGCAGATCCGCGCCCGTCGCCCCCGCGTATGTTTTCACTTGTCCTATTCTCATCATGTTTGATTACCTCCTTAAGCCGCCTCGCCGCTGAGCCCGACAGCCCGGTATGGCACGCATGCGACTACCTCCCCGATGGCGCCGCTCACCGCGCCCGTGATCAGCATTCCGCCGACATAGCTTCCCGACCCAGCCGCCCGGATGGCGAATCCGCTCGTGTTGCCGGTCACGAAGACGTTCGGCCCGAGCGAGGTGCCCATGCTTATCTTGGTCGGCCCCGCGACCACGATGGTCGCCATCTGATTGTCGTTGGGCTTGTTCTGCAGGATGCCGAGCATGAGGCCGCCCGAGGTCACGTAGCCCATGACATCATTCCCCGAACCCCGGACGAACGAGAATTGGCAGGTCCTGAGATCCCCGCTCGCCACTCTCGAAATAGCCGTCTGCGGTCCGCCTGTTACTTCCGCCATATGTCACCTCCTACTGTTGGAGCGCCAGCCACTTCTGGGTCAGCTCCGGGTTCTCTTTCCGCACGGCCTCGAAGGCCGCGCTGTATTCCTTGACGTTGTGCTTCGCCTGATACTCCTTGGCCAGACGGTCCAGCTCGTCGCCGGGGTTGTCCATCGTCTCGCCCGGCTCTGGCGTGTGCTGGCTCAGCTCCTTGTAGATGTTCGGGCGGTTGGCGACAAAGCCCTTGATGACTTCGATCAGCGGCTGCTTTACTTCCTTGCCGTCCTGCGAGAATGTGGCTACACGGGTGTCCTCGAACAGCTCGGAGAAGATCGCCCTGAGCTTCGGCTCCTCGATCGGCAATATTTGCCCCTTCTTCTCGCTCTTGTGGTCGGCGATCCACTGCTCGTTCTGGTCGTCGTATCGCTGGCGCTCCAGGGCCTTGATCTTGGCCGCCTGTTCGTCCTCGCGCTTCTTGGCGTCGGCCAGCTTGGCGTCGTAGTCCCTCTTGATCTCCGCCTCCTTGGCCTCCAAGTCCGCCTTGGCCTGAGTTCTCAACTCCTCGAACCTTTTTTCGTCCATGTCTGGACCTCCTTTGGTTTCGTTGACCGCCTCCATCATGGCCTTGCCCATCTGCTCCTGGCAGGCCGTCTTCCTCTCTTTTTCGTCGGGATATTTCGACACCATGTCCGCCTTCGCCATGCACGTTTCCATGTCCATCTCGGCGAACTTGGCGACCTGCTCCGCGCTGAACTTGAGGGCTGAGATGTTCCGCTCCTTCATCTTCTCCGCGCAGGGCGGGCAGATTTTCCCGACATCCTCTCGGCTCATATTGACTTTGATCATAGCGTCCTCCGTGTGGACCCTGGCGTCCCTGTTATCGCTGAAACACTCCTGCTTTAGCGCGTTGCAGAACGCACCTGGATCGTCAACTTTGTTGGCAACGTCCGAGGCCATGCAGCGCGTCCTGAACCCCTCCGACTCGCCGAACTTGTCGCACAGGGCGGAGACCGTCCCCTCCGGCAGGTTTATGTACTTGCCGATCCTGACCGCCTTGAGGTTAGAGAACTCCATCCGCTCCGCGCATGAGGGGCAAATGTCCTTCATCTGTTCTAGGGTGACCAGAACCCCATCGGCGGAATGCTTGTTCGCTTGGACGGCACGTTCCTGAGCTAACGCTTTCTCCTTGCTATCGTGGCAATTATGGACTATAATATTGCTCGCAACATAATAACCGGGCACAGTCGAAAGGTTGTACACATGGCCAGAGAATGGAAGCCGCCTAACGTTAACAATTTCGTGGATGCCTATGTCGCCGGGAAGTCCCTCAAGAAGATCGGCAAACTGTATGGCGTCCATTTCAGGACGATTAGGAACGCGCTTATTAAAAGAGGCATCCGGTTGAGAACAACCACCGAGGCCATCCATCTGCCTAGAGTAGGGCCGCCCGTCGAAGCAATCATCATCGCTCATCAATCTGGCATGAGCATTGATGACATCGCCCGAAAATATCGCGTTGCCGCCAATACCGTCGGATTCAGATTGAGACGAGCCGGAGTGTCCCCCCGCGCTCGATTCAAACTGCTCAATCCGACCATCATTATCCAGAGATATATTTCTGGCGAGAGCACCACGGAAATCGCTGCAAGCTATCAGGTCAGCCGGGATACAATCGACAGGCGCATAAGACAAACCGGTTATCTTTTCCGCTCTCGTGCCGAGGCAGTCCGACTCTATTGGAGCAGACTTTCGCCTGATGCAAGACGGCAAATGATTGCGAAGATACAGAGAAATAACCCGCACATAGTCACTCAAGAAAATTTGTGCCAGCGAGCGCTCTCCCGCGAGGGAAGAACCGACTGGGCCTCTAATTATGAGATCACCCTGCGAGTTTCTTTGAGTGCTGCCGGAATCCAAACCGTCATCAATCAGGCCATCGGTCCTTATAACGCAGACCTCGGAACCTTTCCCGTCGCCATGGAAATCTTCGGCGGAAACCGACACGGTTCGGGTTATCACGCCGATATATTCCCCAAGCGATGCCGCTATATCCTTGATAGCGGCTGGCATCTGGTAATTATCTGGGTCACGAAATTCTTTCCTCTCACTGCGGATTGCACCAATTACTTGGTCTCCTTTATTGAGTCTGCCCGCAGGAACGAATCCGTGGGGTGTCAATATCGGGTGATTGGGGGTAACGGACAACTTTTGGTCAGTCGCGATGGAGATTTCGACAATTTCGCCTTCATACCACCTGGAAGTTGAACGATAGGCCTTTGGTCCCCAGACTTCAGTTTCACCAATAACACAGCCCAAAACTTTCCCGGTTGACTTGGCGATCAGACAAAACTCCCCGTCTCGCTCTTCGATTACGTACTTATGGAGATTGTTGCCGCTGTCACTGAACGACATTTTGAATTTTGTTTTCACATGGTCAATCAGATCTTCACGCTCTGCCTGAGTGATCGTTTTGTTCTTAACGGCGGCATCTAATTTCGGCACAATGAAATTGAAAAAAATATCTCTTTTGTCGCCCGGTTTGAGGCCCTTGCCCTTGTCTATGGCCGAACGGAGCGAATCCAACACTCGCCCAACCTGGTGCCCTTGTGCCAAATGGCCTTTTTCGGCACCTTCGCTAGTACCGGCATATTTTAGGATGGAATCTATCTCGCGCATCATTATCTTCATCCCTGGCCTAGCTTCGAAGTAATCACAGACGTACTCCTGCTCGATCCACCCCTCGACTAGGGTACAGGCGCTGCGGTATCCGATGAAAAACTTGCAGTTGCCGCACCGCCCTTCTTCCTCTTCGCCAGCGTCGGCGTAGTTGACGGTCTCTTTGGATTTCCGGGGGAACTGAAGAAGGTAGCTGTCCAGGGGGTTCTGTTGCGGCATCCCGGGCATCGCGCAGTCCATGCAGTAGGCGCGGAACTCGTTACCCTTGTCGTCGTAGGCGTACAGCCCGCCTGCCTCGTTCTTTTCGTAGAGGGATTCGATAACCGCAAGATCAGTCAGGGCGGGGATATCGGCTCCGAGGAAAGCTACGGACTTGAGAACGCGGGGCCACTTCTTATCGTAATTCCAGTAGATTTCTGCGGAAATTCTCTTGAAGGCTCCGGCTTTGATCAAGTCGGCAAACCGCCTCGGAACCTGCTTGAGGTCGGCGAATAGCTTCTTGCCGTTGACGTAGATTCGATTGACGTATCCGAGGGCCGGAGCGCCGAATACCATGCGGGCCTTCTTCTCGTCTTCTTGGCCGTCGGCGTGCCCGGCTTTCACCGTGGGCTCAAACCCGACCAGAGGGAAGGCGTCAACCATCGCCTGGAGGTCAGTAGCGGTGTAAGTGTCATTGTTGAATATGCCCTCTGAAAAGATTTCGAGGCCAGGGCAATCAACTGTCTCTAGGGGTTTGGCTTCAGGCGGCATGCTTTTTTCGCCGGGCCATGAATGACGAAAGGCCCGGAACAAACGTCTCACCGTCTGCTCTCGGGCCTTCCGCTCGACGCCCAAAGGGGCGGATGTCATCAAGCCGTTGAAGCTATTGTCGGGACTTTAACAAAAACTCGGTAAAGTTGTCAAGAGGGGCAGGGAATTTAAGGTGCCGCCTTAAAGTCCTCCATCGTGTTGTACCAGCGGAGAAGCATCTTCGCCAAGTCCTCGCGAGAGTATCCTTGCAGATTTTTGTCGTTCTGCGCGACCCACGTCACTAGGTCGCACGATTCCTTGGACAAGAACTTATCCGTCATCTCGGCCACGATGGCCTTCAACATGAGCCCCATGCCCATCTGTAACCACTGAAACTCCGCGCCGCCGCAATGCAGGAGCATATCCACCGTCAGCTTGATGTTGTCTGGAAGGATTCTATCGGTCATCTGAGGCGTAAATCTTCACTTCGGCACCCTGAACGTGCATATCACCACGACCTGGATGTGATCCTCCCTGTCCTGCACCTCGGTCTTATAACGCCCGTCTATCGGTTCCGGTACGAGGTTCATCAGCCCCTCGAACTGCCGCGCCAGGCCCACAATTTTAGGATTGTCAGCCCAACAGGATATCGTCGTAGGATCGGTCATCGGTCGCACATCGAGCAAAGCCGCTTCTCTGGCGGTCCGCAGAAATAGTTGGAGCAGCATTTGCAGAAATATTTCGGCTCGCAATCCATCGTGTCGATCTTATAGCATCCTATGTCCACGGCGTGGCGGCAAACGGCCATGATTATACCCTTGAATTTAAGCTCCGAAGGATCTGAGGGCAAGTCGCTCAATGGATCACCGCCTCCCTCGGCATCTGCTGGATGGCCGCCGTCTGCCTCAGCGCCTCGTTGAACCCTTCGACGGTCCCCTTGACGTAGCCGAGGCAGAAAACCTTGAGGCAAGAGCTATGCCATTGGCCGGTGCGCTCCTGCCAGGGCCAGATCAATCCGTTGCAGAATTCGCACTTAGGAGACATTTTTGAGCCATTCATCGCATGACTCATAACAGGGCTCAGGTGACCTCCCTGGTAATGGCCCGAACCTCCCGCTCATCTTCTGCCCGTTGAATTCGGCGAAGCATCTGTCGCAGAGGTTATAGAATATCCATTGAGTTTCCGTTGGTGTGAAGTGCTTGTCACATAGCCGACAGTCGAACGATCGATCTTCCTTAGCGAAACTGGCATGTGCATTGGCTAATTCCGCAGCCAACTCCGCGAATTGTGGGTCACCGCTTTTAATCTTCTCCACGACCTCTCCGATAGTGAGTAATTTGTCTGCCATATTGGTCTCCTCTGAATTCTACTGCATCACCGGCTCAAGCGCCACGTACACGACTTTGCCGTCGGCCTTCGCCAGAATCTTCTCGTACTCTCCGGCTTCGTATATTTGCGCGGCGTCCACGTCCAGCACCTTTCCGTCCTCGAACGCCACGACGAACGTTTTCGGGACATGGCCGTCCCTCTCGATGGCTCCGTACCAGGGAAGCCACGTGTAGGCCAAGCCGCGCCCTTTGCGGGGAAACGACGCGATGTCCCTCACCTTGCAACTCCTCAAATTGGCTAGGTGATCGGCTACCAACCAAGGCGCAAACTTGACGACGGCCAGGCCCCAGGCATGCCACCTATCGGAAACTTCTCCCGCCATGATGTCATCGGCCCGCTCCCCGAGCGCCGTCTCCATCCATCGGTATATCTCCTCGGCGGGAACTCCGGCTAGGGCCGCCAGATTGGGCGTCAAGGAATCAAGGGGATATTTACGCTTTTCGACTCTCATCTCGATCTCCGCCAAATAGTAACGTAGTTAGTAGCGACTCCTGGCGCTTTCCACAACGAGAACAATAATGAAATCCGCTTGTCACTGTTATACAAAAACAATGACTACACTTTGTTTGATCTGGAACCGCAGTCGACAATTCATCTATAGGCCACTCAAGAGTATTACCTAAACTATTTTGAGGAGTTGGCATTGACAGAATAGTATGTCACCAATTGCAATGCGGACATTTATTAGCAACTAGCGACCAACAATCCTCACAAAACAGCTTGTGGCATCGCTCGCACAGTCCGCCCTCGTTGTCCTTCGTCACGACCTCGCCGCATTCGTCGCAGGATTCGGGCATGATCTAAAATCAGCACATGGCTTCCGCGCCCAGCAAAGGACGCAATACACTTTGCCGCAAGTTAAGCATGTGTAGTAAGGTACAGCCTTCAATTCGCCGCCTTTGATCCACTCGCCCTCCCACCAATAACCTTTTGTCTTCTGGAACCACGGCCATTCTTTGAAACAACGACTGCACTTTTCTCGGTTCACTGCTAGATGAAATAACCGTCAGTAGTCCGCGGGTCCCAGGGACTTTCCCAATTTTGGCCGGGGAATATCTCCGCGTCCATGCTCTCGTCCACGACGGCCATGAACAGAGCCGTGGCGTAATGCAACCGGCTCCAATACGCCGCCTGTCTCGCCTTTACAGGCCGCCTCGGATCGTAACTCTTCGCCCTGTGCAGGCGCAAATAGAAAACAGCCAGCACGTAGCTCAGAACGGACGCCATCCTCATGTTGCCGTCGTAGGCCGGACCCTTGCGCGGGAACGTCTTCTGCACCTCGTTCGTCAGCTCCGCGATCACCATGCCCGTTTTCGTCGTTCCATGCCACGGGTTCTTTGTCGGTTTGCTGTGCTTGGCGATGAGCGTCTGGACCTTCGCCACCCACCACTTGGCGTCCTTGGCGGTCATCAATTCGATCCAGGAGCCGGGCTTTGCTTTGGGAGGTTCCTTCGGCCTGCGCCTATATTGTTTCTTAGGTGATTTGCGCCTGATCTTCTTTATCTTGGCCATTCCCCCGTCCCTTCTCCAAATGGTCCCAGCATGAGAATAGGTCCTTGATATAATTCTTGTGCCAGCGCACGAGCTTCTTGCACCTGTGGCAAGACTGGGCCTCCACCATGCTCTCAAAGAAGACGGCCTCGTGGGAGTCGTCGTGCCCTATCGGGCGTGAGCAGAGCAGCGTCCCCCAGTCCCCGCTGGTTATCGGCTCGCCGCACTCCTCGCCCAAAGGCGCGGCCCTGGTCATGGATTCATTCTCCTTTGCTATCTTCTCGCATGCAGGATTCATCATGCTCATGCGCCCAAAGTGCCCGGCCTTCGTTACATAAGAGATCAAGAGAATATGAATAACTTTTGAATTGCCTCGCCACGACCGCGCATGCGTGCGTGTTATTGTTTGCCAGCGCAGAGAAATACTCACCGACGAACCCGCAGGCCAGTTCCGCGGACTCCGCTTTGACGAAAAAATCAGATTTGATTCGGAAGTATCCGTTTGGAAGGTCGCTCATAGCACCCCCTTGTAGACCCACCATATCCCGGTGTCAATTCCGCAGTCTGGGAACCTCTCGGCGAGTAGCCTAGCGATGCCCCAGTGGACGCCGCCTACGCAGTCCGTCTCCGAGTTGTCGATGCACCTTTGCCAGTCGAGGCCGTCCTTTTGGACGGTCCTATCGCAGCCGTGACCGCACATCACGCCGCCCGGCTTGACCCTCGGCCACCACGTATCAACGTCGGCCTTGAACTGAGTGTAACGGTGGTCGGCCCCGATGTAGAGATAATCCAAGACTTGATCTTGGGTGAACGCCCTGGCCGTGTCGATGCTGTTCCCGACCATGACTATGGCGTGATCCTGGAACCCGCCCGTCTCGAGGTTGTCCAGGAGCGTGCCGAGGACATGGTTGCGCGGGAAGTCGCTCGGAAACCACACGCACTTGGAGTCAACGCAGCCCTTGAACCAGTCGACGAGGTACATGAGACCGTTATGCTTTTTAATATAGGGCAGGGCGCAGAAGGCCGTCTTGCCGGTGAAGCAACCTATCTCGGCGGCCAACATGCCGTCATGCGCCACGCTAGAGATGAGATTGTCAAGCCGAGTGTAGGCCTCTGGCCTATGGAAGTCGCCATAGAGGAAGTCTATCTTGTTTTGCATGTCTATCACTGCCTTATCTGTTACGAGTCGCTTTAAGCGGATTGTCGGCTCGTTCCCCTGGGCATCGCACTCATTCATATCTTGCTCAAATAGGCCAATCTGCCATACCTGCCGAGGGCTTTCTCAATAATTCGCTCTAAGGTCTGAGTTATCAGTCCATGGTGCTCGGCATCACGCTCGAGGACAGCGAGAATATTCTCGGCCAACTCGCACTTGCCAGAGAGATGGAAGGCCGCATCGTCCGCTTCTACCTGAGTATGACACGTGCCGCAGGTGAGGCTCATGAAATCTCTCTTTACGCGAACCCCGGCATTATCCTGCGCACTCCATCGTCAAGCTCCTCGTCGGTCGAGAACTCAACCGGCACGTCGTCAGAGGTGATATAAACTAGAATTGAGCGGCAATTATGGACTATCACGTCTTCGGCCAGATATGTCTCATCTTCTTGCACCGCGAGGTTCCACACTCTACCCTTTACTTCTGCACTTGAAATGTGTAGAATTTGCGTAGGAATCCAATGGGGGATTTTAGAAACCGCCTTGTCCTTGAACGAATCATTCAGGGACGCCACTGGGAACGCGGCGAATCTATCCGAAGCATCGAGAGATCCTTCGGAGTCGCTAACGACACGATCCGCAAGCTCACCAAGAAATTCGGCTTCGTCGTGAGATCGCAAACTGTCGCAGCGAGTGAACATATGCGTGCCCGCGAGCCTATTCGCGGCGCTGCCCACTGGGCTTGGGGGAAACGCAAGGAGACCGATCCTTGGGCTCGGAGGCACTCCGAGCGAATGAAACGGGACAATCCCGCTTGGCGCGCCGATGTCGCGGCGAAAGCAGCGATAGGTATGGCTGCTAGTTGGCGCGGCGCTCTCACTCGATTTGAAAAGATGGCCGTCGCTGTATTGGCTGGCAATCGAAACTGCGTCTCTCAATTCGCCGTCGGCCCGTACGTGATTGATTTCGCCTTTCCGCTGCGCAAGGTCGCATTGGAAATCGATGGGAAAGGACACTATTCCAGAAGTCGAAAGGCGCATGATCTTGTACGGGACACATGGCTCGTCAAACGGGGATGGAAAATTATCCGGGTCTGGCAAAACAACATCGCGGCGCCCGGCAAGTTGCTCTCCGTCTTGAAACAGCACGTCCCCGATCTTGAGATCCCTGCATCGTTGCCAGCCCCGAAGCGTAAGTACAGGGTGCTCGTCCGTGATTCGCAGCATCCGACCGGAATCAAGGTGTAAATCTCTCGCCATCTTCAGATCGTCGCGCGCCATTACGGCATACACTGGCATATGGCGTCCGCGATGCGTCAAGACCATCTCATCCGGCTGGATACATTCAATAGGTTTCTTGCCTTCGATGGTCGTGATGAGAGTTCCTTCTGCCAATGCTTGGAAGTGGTTCGGCGGATTCAATTTGGCGAGGCGACCATCGCCAGCGCGGATCTTCAGGCCATCTAAGACAGCGCAAATTTGCTGCGTGACTCTTTCATCCAAAATCGCGCTATATTCATAGCCAATTACAAAGTCGCCCGCTTCGTCGCCCACGGCCAACCTGCCCTGATTCAATGCGGTGATAGATTCTGTGCGAATCACATTTTCCAATCTGAACGCCTGAAGGATGTTCTCCGCCGCCGGAATCCCCAGCCCGCTCGGGATGATCTTCTCCGGGTCGCCAATGAACGGCTCGAAGTCGGCCCGCAGATTGCCGATGGTCTCCGTCAGCGTCCGCCCGCCCTTCAGGTGCTCCGACAGCTCCAGTCGCGTTGTCTTCTTCAGCTCGTCGTCGATGATCCCCTTGATAAGCCAAGGGCGGAGGTTCTGGAGGAAGTTGATGGCCTGGGTGGGCTCTAGACCGGCATATCGTTTGATCGGCTCGGCGGCTTTTTTCACGGTCTCCGGCAATTCTTTAAGCGCCAAATCCCTCCCCCTGCGCCACACGTCCGTCAGGTACTGCCCCAGTATCCTCGGTATCCCCGTGCCCGTGTCCACCTGCAACGCGAGGACGAACTGCTCGTTCAGCCCCCCGGTCTTGGCCCTCTGCTCGATCTGGTCGATGATCCGCTTCAACGCCTTCTTGATCTCGGCCCGGATCTCCAAGTCCACCTTCAAGGCATCTTCGTTGAAGACGCGCTCAATAGCGGCGAAGTCCACGCGCTTTTCGAACTTGGAGAGGGAACGCTGATAGTCATGATGTTCCGGTAGGTGATATCGCCTTTCCCTTAATTCTATGTACTTCTCGAATATCCTGAGATGCGGGCTGCCCGGCCTCATGTCCATCAGGCCGCGCCAAGCAGACATGTGGTGGAGCATGAAATCTTTGCCTAAAATCCAAGCGGCTTCAGGTTTACGATAATCTATATGGCAATATGCATACGTCGCGAACTCCCAGGAACGGTTCAGCTTGCGGGCCTCCTCCTCGGCCAAGTCCTCATCGTCGATGCCGTTCTGCATCAGATACTTGGCGAACTGATAGCGTGCCAGATCGAGCGTGTCCGCGTCGGCGAAGTCGAAGCCCATGAGGGCGGAGGAGTAGCCGTCAGGCCGCATATCACTTTGCCACGAACGCTATTTGATGAGCCCAGCAATAACGGGAGCGTTTGAACACTCTCAACGGGCATCCCTTTATAGCGCATAAGGATTTATATTTTTTAAGTTTCTTGATTTGTGTCATCGGCTGCTTTCCCCCGCAAGCACAATGGGCAAATAAAATCATCCGCAAGCGGAATTGTCACATAAATTCGCAGACATTTCCTGCATTGCCAGTGAGGATGGTTGGCTAAAGCCCACTCGTCATAGGTCATAGGCCGCATCCTTCAGCCCCCGCACGAACTCCACCAGCTTCGCCTCGTCCGGGAATGATTGTTCATGAAGATGGCCCCATTGATCTAGAAATAGAAACACGTCTCGGCTATGGCTGCCTATTTTCTCGCTGAGATTTATTTCGCGAACTTTCTTAGCCTTCACAAAAGGCCCGCGCGACGCAGAGTAAACAGTGGCGCCGACAAACCAGGCTGGATCTATCTTGTCTAGTTTATAGCCAACCGCCCCTTTATAATCCTTGGCCAGAAGATCGTCGATATTCCTGGATGTTCCTTTGGGAATACGCGCCCGAATGATCACATATTCGGACGCCTTGTTCTCACGGGCGGCTGCGTTGCCGAAGACGTGTGCTATTGTCTCGTCCTTCGCCACGAAGGCCTGCTTAAAGGTCGTCCCCCATTGCCCTAATTTGCCGCCCCGTATGCCCTCCCGCATTATAGATTCCACATTTTTCAGCGGTGTCCCATGGAACACCACGTCGCCATCGGTGCCCATATCGAAGCCGCCTTCACCTGGCGCGAATTGTCCGCCCGTCTCCTGCCCCTCGCTTTGCCTTGGGTGCTTGGACTCATCCCATTCGAATTGCCGGATTTTTAATCGATCAAGGATATCGATCGGTGCCGGGATGTAAATCTCGGTGAATTCGCTGGCCTGGAATAGGAAACCACCTTCCGCTGGAAACGGCTGGCCCTCGGGTCCAAATTGGCCTGGAACCGGCTCCGGCGCAAGCTCCTCGTCCTCCTTCGGCGCCAGCTCAAGCACGTCCCTGAACTTCGCCTCATCCTCGGGGAACTTCTTCATGGCGTTGGCGGCGATTGCCCTCAGCCACATGTCGAACAGCTTCTCCTTGTGCTCCTGCGTGACCTCCTTGAACTTGAAGGTAGGGTATTGTCCGCCCGTGACCTCATAGTTCATGTCGATCAGTTCCTTGATCACTTGCTCGTTGATCGTAGTTTCCACATCCTTCCTCAACTGGCCGATGATGTTCAGGAACGTCTCGAACTCAGTCCTAGATCGCGCCAGGCTCCCCGTCACCTGCTCGGCGGACAGCCCCATCAGGCCGGGCATCAGGATGGCGATTCGTATGTGCGTGTCGTGCAGGTTGATCGCCGGGATGTAGGCCTCCGATGTCCGTGGCGAGGGATAGTGGAACTTGAGCTCGATCTTCTTGTCGTGGAGTAGGCCCGACCTATTCTGGACGTTCTTGACGAAGTTCTCCAGGTTCGTCCGCTGCCCCGTGGTTATCGTGCCCTCGTGCGAGATGTCCGCCACCGGCTCCCCGAAGCGCTCAAGGGCGATGGCCATGTATTTCAACTCAACGTCCTTGCTCCACCACGGCCTGTAGGCGGCCCGCAGGTCGCTCTCCCCGTATGGGTTGTCGAAAGTCTGGCTGTAGACGTACCGTATGAACTTCGCCTTCGGCAGCCTCTTCTGGTTCTGCAGTATTCCGTCGTCCAGGAGGTTGCCATAGCTGTCCGTCTCGAAGTCGATTCCCTCCGGCCTGCGGAACTTTATGGCCTTAATCCCAACCTTGCCGATGAACTTACCATAGTCGATGAGGTGAAAAACTTTTTCTCCACATGCAAATCCGTACGTCAGCGCCGTCAGCATCTCCTTCAGCTTGGAGTCGAAGTGCCCCTCCATCTCGGCGAAATTCCACTCCACGAAGTCCTTCAGTTCCTCGCCGACCTCATGCTCTTCCTCGGGCAACTCCGGCGCCTGGACCTCGTACCCGCTCGACAACACGGCGTGGACCTTCGCGGCCAGGGACGCCTTGACCTGCTCGTCGTTGGACATCTTGCGGTAGATCGCGAGGCCCTTCTTGCTGACCAGCTCGTCGGGGTTGTACGCCGTGATCTTCCCCCAGAACGTGCTCATCACGCTCGATATCTCGCCCTGGGAGAACGACTCCGGCTTGGCCTTGGGCTTTACCTCTGCGTAGGTCTTCGGGGTCTTTGATCGGGGCGCGGCTACTCTCATGTGTGTCCTGTCATGACGGTTTGCCCCCTTCTGTGATTATTGGATGGTAAGACAAGGCGGAAGAGGTGTCAAGAGGAAATCATCTTCTATGATTCTTCGGCTTTGTGATAAACTCCTCGCTCGGCTAGCCAGTGAGCGGTATTTTCCAGGATTTCTCGCAGTTCATCGCTATAACCCCAGCGCCGTTGATTGATCTCGATGCTTCTAAAAATGTCCCCGTCGTTGTGCCGCAAACTCGCGGCCTTCCAGTCGCACAGCATTTCGATCAAATCAATCAAGTTCATTCCGCGATAGCTTTTCTGGCCGAAAAATTCCGGGTGGTGCCTATTGTGCTCATAATGATGGTCAATCGCTGGCTTGTGCGTTTTCAAGGTTGCGCGATATTCTTCGGAACCATAAGTAATACCTCTTAGTTGCTCCGTGATGACATCATACGCTTCAACCTCCGGGGATTCGAGCTTCGATTGGTCGTGGCGTTCTTGCCGTGTAATCAATTCAGTTATAACCGTTCCCAAGTAGTTCCTTACCGTCTCAATGTGGCGCATTGTTTTAAAACGCTCCGGCGTCATGAGGATTTGCTCCTTTTCACTTTAATGCGGTCATTTTACGAGATGGGTTACTATGCAATGTCTGATGCTGAATCCGGCCCTTCGGCATTCGACATAATTGGAAGCCGCCACGGCCAGGGCGATGCCGACTAGCAGGCCGAACAGAACGATGAGGAAAAGCTCGCGCATCTGTTATCAGAAAATGCTTTGCATCCAATAGATAAATTGTATTCCCAAAAATGCCAATGCCAATGCCGCGATAGTCAAGGCGATACCTAGCAACAAATTCGAAACGATCATGATGACAAATGCCTGCATCGGATTCAATCCAGGCCGACCCCGGATTTTAACCGGGAGACCGGGAGGACTTCCCCGGCGTACGGGATTCGATACCCATTGGCCCATCAACGGAGTCATCTTTTAGATGGACAAATCCGTCTGTTATGACCTGTGCCACAGGCCCGGTTATTTTCTTTCCTGCGCGTCCTTCCGCGCTGCCGCCGGGGTTGTTCATTTTTTCTTTCTGAACATTTTCGCACCTTACGAAACCATTAATTGCTGTATCTCGATGGGGGCAAAACCCGTAGAAATTTAATGCCATATTGCAGTTATGACAGAGGATTCTAAACCCCGATGGATAATCATTACTTTTCAGCCATCTATAGATATGATTCCAGATATCCTTTCGATGTTGCTTGCCGCCCCCATTCTCATGATCAATTCCGAGGAATTCTGTTTTATCTTCGCCACAGCAAGCACATATCCGTCCGTAATATTTCAAGACTTGTTCTCGTAGCGTCCGCTGATACTGTCTCTGCTTTTGTCTAATTCGATGTCGATTGTCCTTATTGTACTTAGCTCTCAATTCTTTTATGTGTTTTGCGTGCTTCACCCGATAGCGTTTATTTTTCGCAGTGATTTTACCAGGATTCGCGCTACGCCAATGGTCCCCAGTTAATTTAGCTCTCGTTTTATTCCGTTCATACCAAGTCATCTTTTATGCGCCTTTGCTACCGGCAACGCCGGTGATGCCGGCCTGAAGCCACTTCTCGATTTCCGCCGCCACCTCGGGATGCTTCTCCCTGAAGGCGTCATTGATGGGGGTTTGAACGCAGTCCGCGCACATCACCATGATCCAGGAGTGGTGCGGGGCTCCGACAAGCCCCATTTCGACAAGAATCTTACGCCCGCACTTGTGGCAAGCCGATTTCTCGTAGCAGTAATCTAACATCATTTTCACGTCCCTTTCGAATCCAACTCTCCGACCTTCTCCGTCCACGCGTTCACGGCGCTGACGTTGCCGGGAAGAAAGCGGCATCCCGCCAAATCGTAGACCTTCCCGTCGTCGCCCAGGATGAAAGTCGAATAGATCCCGAACCGCGTCTTCTCCATATTCTCACCAATCCGGCTGATCATAGGAGCCGTAGGAACTCACAATCTCCTCATGGGCCGACCAAGTGCCGGAAACCAACTCGTTATAGGCCCCCGAAAGCGCGTCGCATTGATCCATCACCTTCGACGGGACCTGCTCTATCTCGTCCAGGAACTTGCCGTTCCAAGGCCCTTGAACTAGCCGAATGTTCCCCACCCCCGCTTGATTCGCCACTGGGACGGCACGCGCCGTCTTCGGCCCCGTTGGTCGCCTGCCCTGCACGCTGAACGCTGGCATAGCCTTGACATAATCATCTATGACCGTCTTGCCGCTCGACCCGCCCTCCTGCTCGATGAATATGGGGACATCGGGTCCATCGACTTCAGCTGTCTGCTTCACCAGATCCTTCACGCCAGCCGGCGCAAGCCGGTCCCGCCTCACGTCCGCGATGTGATAAAGCCCGCTGCCGTCCGTTCCTAACTTAAGCCCGACCGTCCAACTTGGATTTCCGCCAGCGTCCTCCGGGGTGGCCGCCAGGTCCCAGAAGCGTACCCACCAGCACGACGCCGGCGCCACGGGGACGATCTTGAAAGACCCGCGCGCGAACATCTTGCCCGGCGGCTTGGCGTCCCAGTCGCCGTCGAGGAGGGCCTGGAGTAGGTGCGGTTCCAGAACCCCTAAACTCTGAATGTAGGTTTCCTTGTCGATGTACGGGTTGTCGTCCAGTTTTGCCGGGATGAACCTCCGTTCGTACTCCCTCCATTTGCCGGCTATCTGCTCCCTCACCGTCTGGTTGCCGTTGATCACGAATCTTTGCTTGACGAACGGTGCGCCGACGCCGATCGGGTTGCTGGCGGACCTCATGCGGAGGGGCACGGGCATACCCTGCGGCTTGCGTAGGCTGCGGAACAGGAACCGATATTCGGACTCCTGGAACTCCGTCAGCTCATCGACGCCGATGTACTGGACTTGCCCCCCGTATTTCTTCTGCTGCCCCTTCATCCCGGCCTCATAATGCGCGAAATCCAAAGTCGCCGGTTTCCCCCCGGTCGGGAAACTCCACCGTTTCAGGGAGCCGTTCCATCGGGCGTCGGTTTCTACCAGCCATTCCTTCGCGATGTCGATCAAGCCGCCCGCAGCCGTCAACTCCGGGGAAGTCCGCCGGATAAGCAAGGCGGAATAGCCGGGAATGTCAACATATTGGAGACCGGCCATGAGGAGTGCATAAGTCTTGCCCGGCCCAGCTCCCCCTCCGAAAAACGCCTCGAAACAATCCAGGCAAAGGAATGCCTCCTGCTTCTCCGTCCTTGTCTGCGGGATGTACTTGGTGAGCTTAGGCTTTGGAAGGATTTGGGAGAGCAAATCGCCCAACGATTTCCTCTGGGACAAGTCCTGCCTCCGCAAATGCTCCGATAAGGCGCGCAAGTCTATCCGGGTCATAGATATCTATCGTCTCCCGCTTCAGAGTCGCGAGGGGCTTCGGCGTCGATTCTGGTATCTCCCTGGCGGCTTCCTGCGATCCGTCGCTCCACTCGCCCGCGAATCTATGTTGCATGATCCACGCGAGCGCCAGCCATTGCGGCTGCGCGTAGGTCTTCGTCACCTCCTCCGTGCCGTCCTTCCTCAGCACGGTCTTCTCGCTCACCAGCCCTCCGCCCAACCCTGCCTTCTGTATGCTCGCGAGGCTTCTCACCTGGAGGCTGCCCAATGCCTCGTTAACGTCCTGGAAAAACTGGAAATACTCGTCGCCTTCGTCGGTTGTCTCCGAGCCTTCGATGATCCAGTCCCGCAGGCAATCGTATGAGATTCGCGCGTAATGGGCCACCGCCTTGTAGCTCGCCCCGGTCTTCAGGGCCTCGATAATCTTCTGCCGCCTCTCGGGCGTGAACTTCGTCGGCCTGCCCCCCCTGCACTTCCCTGGCTGAAGCCCCGTCGCCCCGTTGCCTTTTGCCTTCGCCCGCTCGGCAACTTTCTTCTTTGTCTCAGCCGTTTCCATATTCAATTCGCGAAGTTATTCTCCAGGACCGACACAACCAAACCACCTCTTTGGCTAGATCTTGTGTTGATCCAGCCGTGCGCCTCGCATTGAATACTCATTTCACACTTCCCGCAGATAGCATACCGCACATACAGCGCCGTCAACCAATTCCACCGGTGATAGCTCAAACATCCTCCCGTCCTTGTTCCGCCGAATCCTGTAAGACCGCTTGCCACTTCCCGGCTCATGAACTCTGCCGTCCTCATCATAGGCCGTGAAGTCCCGGCAGACCTCCTCACGCGTGATCCTCAACAATCGCTGGGCTGGAATGTCAATCCACTCAGCCATTCATCCGCCGTTCTGAGGGGCAATGATAATCCCGCACCGCCCGCTTGACAACCTCACGACGGAACCGCCGCCAAGCCCTATCGCGCAGATGGCTTAAAGCCCCAGTATCCGAAACCACCATATTAGAATCCTCACGCACAACATCATCAATGCAAAGGTAACCGTCGCGCCAAAAAAGAACAGCAAGATCATGCCGCAAATCTCAAAGCCGTTCTTTACCATCACGTCTCACCCCGATAATTCAATTTCCGTGCCGTACCTTGTTCTACCACACCGAACCTAACCGCATCGAACCATACCGTACCCAACCGAGCGATGATAAATTCTTTTCCCCTTGCCCAGCCATATCACACCCTGCCTAGCCAAACCATGCCTCACGCTACCGCGCCGAACGCAATTCTACCACGCCGCGCCTAAAGTTCTTTCCGCCCTCTCAGAATCTCCGCCAACTCTTTACCACTGGGAATTGAAACCTGCGTTTTCTCGGTGATCAACGGTATCCGTTCCAGCCGATTGCTCAACGCGACCTTCATGGCAGCCTTGAATTGAGTGTGATCCAACGCTTGCTGACCCTCCCGCGTCAATTGCGAACGATCCGTGTAGGTTGCCTTCTTCAGGGCCTTCTCGTTCTTCCTGGCCCCAGACTTCATATCGCGTTCGCTGACTCCCTTCACGTCCGGTGCCCTCACGCGGAAATAACCTACATTCGGCTTGCATTCGATGACTATATTGTCCGGGAGCACGTCTTCCGCAGCTTGATGAATAAGATGGCGGTTCTTGCGGGGGTCGCATCCCATCAACTTCTCAAGTTCCTGATATGTCAGGCCTTCCCCGTAATCCCACAGCGCGAAAGCCTTCCGCAGTTCCAACCGGATTGTGTATCGTACTTTGCCCTGCATACCAGACCTCCCTCATAATCCCATGCCATACATTGCCTGACCTAACCAGATCCTACCACATCAAGCCGAACCGAATCGGACCCAGCCGCGCCGCGAAAAATCTTTAATCCTTGCCTTGCATCACGATACCGCACCGCACTGGACCGAACCAAACCCTACCGAACCTAACCTAACCGCGTTGAGATAACGTTTTATCCTTGCCTTGCGATGCCTAATCATACCGAATCGCGCCGTATCGAACCGGAACGCTCCTTGTCGGGCCGCGCCGAGATATCATAACTCGCTGATCGTGATCTCGCTCCTCCCGAACCCCATGTATTTCCTGGCCTCCATCCACCCGAGCACTCGGCCCACGACTTCGCTCAGATGGTCGATAACCTTGAAGGTGATGGCATCATCGAAGGCCATGAGCTTGAATCCGCCGCTCCAGGGTAGATCAATTACCGGGCGGATCAATAGAACCGCACCGGTCCCGCGTTTCACGTAATCGGACCAGCCGCGCAGGCGCTTTTGGTCATATTCCAGAATCATGTCGTTCTCTACCATCAAGCAATTCTCGATCAATGGCCGCCAGGACTTCATCCTGCCCGGCGGCTTCATCTCCGAGAACCTGGTCGCCTCTATGTACGACTTGCGGATCGCCTTCTGCGGTATGATGAGCTTACCGTCGGAGTTTTTGTACACCCTGTTTTGCCAAACCTTTTCTTCCCATTCCGCCCATTGCGCCGCGCTCAACCTCTTGGTCGGCTCCTCCTTGGGTTCAAAATGTCGGTTGAAAGATATTGCCGTCAAACCCTTCGCACTTGCCTGATACACTTTACCTGGCATCTTAGCCTCCCTTCGGCTCTAACCGTTTGTTTGTCAGCCGTCTCGCGCTTTTCGACTCTTTACGAGTTTCTTGCGCATCCAGGCTGGTAACTTTTTTGGTGTTCGCTAGTATAAACAATAATCAGGTGATCTTAGGCGGATCTTTGTTTCTTTCGGTCATATTTAATCCCTTGCCTTGCCTTGCCCAGCCATATCATACCATGCACTACCCAAACCAGCCGCGCCGAGCCAAAAAAAGACTATTCCGTGCCTTGCTATACCTGACCCTATCGAACCGGGCCTTACCAAATCAGACCAAGCCACGCCGCGCCTAAAGTTCTTTCCGCCCTCTCAGAATCTCCGCCAACTCTTTACCACTGGGAATTGAAACCTGCGTTTTCTCGGTGATCAACGGTATCCGTTCCAGCCGATTGCTCAACGCGACCTTCATGGCAGCCTTGAATTGAGTGTGATCCAACGCTTGCTGACCCTCCCGCGTCAATTGCGAACGATCCGTGTAGGTTGCCTTCTTCAGGGCCTTCTCGTTCTTCCTGGCCCCAGACTTCATATCGCGTTCGCTGACTCCCTTCACGTCCGGTGCCCTCACGCGGAAATAACCTACATTCGGCTTGCATTCGATGACTATATTGTCCGGGAGCACGTCTTCCGCAGCTTGATGAATAAGATGGCGGTTCTTGCGGGGGTCGCATCCCATCAACTTCTCAAGTTCCTGATATGTCAGGCCTTCCCCGTAATCCCACAGCGCGAAAGCCTTCCGCAGTTCCAACCGGATTGTGTATCGTACTTTGCCCTGCATACCAGACCTCCCTCATAATCCCATGCCATACATTGCCTGACCTAACCAGATCCTACCACATCAAGCCGAACCGAATCGGACCCAGCCGCGCCGCGAAAAATCTTTAATCCTTGCCTTGCATCACGATACCGCACCGCACTGGACCGAACCAAACCCTACCGAACCTAACCTAACCGCGTTGAGATAACGTTTTATCCTTGCCTTGCGATGCCTAATCATACCGAATCGCGCCTTATCAGACCCGACGCTATCAAACCTGGCGCTACCTTGCCATGCGAAGTTCACTCCTTTCTCCATTCAGTTCGCCTTCGCCAATATTTTGAACTTTATCCGATGATATCCGAGTATCACCTCCGCTTATGCTTATGCCGAGCCTTTTTTGACTGATTTCCCACGCCTGTTTTTAATCCTTTTTTTATCCTCTGCTGCACGCGTGGGATTCAGCACTGCCTTGACGGCCCAGAACGACCTATTGCTCAACTGCGAATCCCATCCGCGATGCCTCGTCACGATCCGCAATGCTCTCCAAATCTCCCGAAAATTCGCCTGAAGAAACTGGCACTCGGCTATCCAAGCTAGTTTCGAGGCCTTCAAACAAGGAACAATGTGAAGGTTAGGATGGAATTTCTTGCATTCGCAATCCCGCAATCCTTTATTTTTTCGCGTCATGATGTTTCTTCCGATACGGTTTCCTGCCCATCTCATTCCTGCGCATAATACACTATCTGGCCCCCCTGCCCCTCGAACTCGAACGGCACGTACAATAAATCGTAAAGCGCGTCCCTAACCTCCCGCCTCCTGTCCGGCTCGGCGAAGACCAGCATGAAACCGCCGTCGCCCGCCCCGAGCACCTTGCCGCCCAAGGCCCCGGACTTCAGCGCCGCCCCATAGATCGAGTCCAGCCTGTCATTGCTCGCCCCCAGGCTCCGCTTCACCATCCACGCCTCATGCAACAAAAGCCCGAATTCCCGGAATCTCCCGTCGGACAGGAGTTTCTGCCCCTCGCCGACCGTCTCGTATATTCGCCGAAGCTCCGCCGTCTTCTGAGGGAACACCGCTACCTGCCTAGCTGCCACGCTGGATGCCGTCCTTTGAAGCCCGGTGTAGAATAGCATCAGGTGGTCGCGGAAAAGCCTGAGCTTCGCCTTGTCAACGGGCATCGGCGTGACGGTAAAGGCTCCCCGATCGCCATTGAAATCGATCCTATTCAGGCCCCCGAAAGCCGAGGCGATATGATCTTGACAACCAACGACATCATTGGCCAAATCCTGATCAACCTCCATCGCCTCCACGGCCAACTGCCTTTTCGACACCATCTCCGATTTCAGCCCATGCAAAGCATGCAGAAGCCCCACCGTGAAGGCCGCGCTAGAACCCATGCCTGACCTGCCAGGAAGGTCCCCGTCGTGGTGTATCTCTAGGCCGTCCTCCATCCCCATGTACTCCAGGCAAGCCCGGATAGAGGGGTGCGTTATGTCGGCGTTGCTGTCAACCAGTTCGATCTTTGACCATGAAGCCCGCGTCTTGTGCGGGAAGAACGGCGGCAGCCTGCGAACGCTCAGATAACAATACCTGTTGATCGTCGTGGATAGCACCGCTCCAGGATGATCCCTGAACCACTGAGGATAGTCCGTCGTGCCGCCGAAAAAGCTGACTCTGTAAGGCGTCCTCGATATCAGCATCCGTAAGCTCCCCCTCCCTTCGGTTGAGCCTATTTTAGAAACTCATTATAGCACGTCCCGCTGGCCGCTTTGAACAGAACTTTCCAGCCTCCTCTTTAGCTCCTCGTACTTCTCCTTAGTGAGGTTGAAACTATGAAGTGCAGATGTCAGAAAATTAATTCGTTCAGGCTGACCAAGAAAAGCCCTCTCTTCCACCAACGCCACGACTAGCTCAGCGAGCCAGACGGGGGAAGCGGTGATGAAATTCAGGTCGGCCAGACTGCCGCCTTGACATGGAACTTCCGCAAGAATCCGGCCTGTGTTTGGTTTATTCGCGATGAGATCATAAACAATAAAATTTCCCTCCGCTATGCTCCACGGCCACAGGCTGATAGCCAAAAGCCCGTCAACGATCTTGCTCAGGTCGGTCATTTTATTTCTCCGCGCGGCTCTTGCCAGCCGTAATCATGATAATCTTTTTGTTCGCCTATTAAGAATTTGGCGATGGCGTCACAAAGAGCGGCTTTAGGTGAATTGTTGTCTGCACACTCATATTTCAACATCCCTTCCAGAAAAATCCTAGCTCTATAGCATTCTGCTCCGTTGTCCCGCAAAAGAACAAATTGCAATTTAGAGCGATGCAAAAAGAGTAACAAATCATCCATCGGAAGTAGGATCAATAAGCGACGAAGCGGAGACACAAGTTTGTGCTGTGTCGAGTCGGTCATTTCCAGCCCTCCTCAGGGATGCCAAAATCACGACGGGCTTCTATGTTGTGGTCATGACGTAGCCTAGCACAAGTAGAAATTGTGTTTGTTCCTAAACAAAGATATATTAACTTTTCTGTACGCTCTTCCACCAACTTGCGGATAAGGTTTAGCACAGTTTGCGGACCCTCATGTCCATACGCATAACCCCATGATTTGATGTTATTTTGAAGTTTGATGGCCTTACACCACAACTCACCAACTTCTTTGTCGCTAAGCTCAGTCATTTCGGCCTCCGCGCGAGGGCTTTACAGGAATGGGCTTCATTATTCTCAAACAGACACCAGCGACCATCAAGTTTTTGCCAGCGGAGTTTCGTTTTTCCACAGTAGCGACAGATTTTAGTACCTGTTTTAATAATAACTCCATCTAAGTCGCCCTCTTCTTCAAAATCTCTAGCCCAACTGCCTATGTCTCTTTCAAGGGCATCTAAAGCATCGTCACCCATTTCGGCCATTCCTTCTCTAATCGCACCCTCGGCACTTCCCATAATCGGGGTTGATTTCACCGCCACAGCCTGAGCAGATAATTACGGCTCCGCAATCACACTCCCCTTTTGGCAATGCGGGCATATTATGGACGGCGCAGTCACTTTGATGTGGGGTTATCTGACAATCATCACACTGGCACCGATTCTCCTTCGCTAGGGCCTTGGCCGCCATCTGTCGCAACTCTGGACTGCAAATAAGCGACATATTCTCTGCGACTTCACCTAACACTAGCCTCGCCTCGGCAAGCTGCTTCCTTAACTCTACATTTTCCTGAATGAGCTGGTCCTGTTTTGCAATTTCCTCCGTAACCGTTTTTATCCATCTATCTTCATGCAGTCTAATCTCTGCGCGAAGGGACTCGACCTCGGCAAGTAGATACCTAATGTGGCTTGCGGCTACTACTGCCTTACCGCTATGAGTTGACATCCCTTTCGGGTGTTCCGCCTCATAACAAGCTTGCGCAATCACTTTTAATATTCCAGGGCTTAAAGGCATCTTTCACTCCTTTCCCGTAATTGGATTTCGTAGTTCGTGGGTCGCGCCAAATTCTCGATTTCCTTGTCTCGCTCTGCCACAACAGCCCGCAGGGATTCGACCTCGGTATCTCGCTCCTTGAGCTGCTTACAGAGCACATCCATCTCTCGCTCTGCGGCTCGTTCCAACTGTTCTTTATCCACTATTCCAGCTCCTCAATCAGCTTTCGGATGGCTCTTAAAGTGTTATGCGTTTCGTTCGCCGCCTCCTCCAGCGCCTCTTTGACCTGCTCCCGGATGGCGGAGGTCAGGGTTTCCACGTAATAATACTCACGGGTGGAAGCCGCCAACCCAGCCTTGCGTAGGGCCTTTCTTGCCACCTCACCCGCCTTTTTCATTGGACCTCCCGTCATATGTGAACGCTATTCCCACTTCGCCTTTGACGACATGCTTATATGTTTTTGCGTGCCGGGCCGCGAGAGCTTGGGCGTTTTTGTAATGCGAGAATTCCTGACCGCAATCATCACATTGAGCGATTGCGTGGACTACCCCTATCGTCTTTTTCATTGGCTATCTCCAAGAGTATATCGGCATGGCATGGCTGGGTCAGCGGACACCAGCATGCAAGATTCTTGCCGCGAATATCTTCAAGTTCCAGCACTGCCCTGGTTAATAACCAGTATCGGTATTTCGCGATTGCTCCTTCTCGCCCATACTCTTTAACTGAAAACGGGTTCCCCCAGTCTGTTGGCCGCCCGACATAGACTGTGTTGATTGGCATTCTCCAACCTTTTATCCGTTTTCGCTGGATACGCTTAGGTTCACTCGCCTTTTTCATGCTTCCTCCCGAGTGCTTTCAATTTTCGTTTCAGTGCACGAAACTCCCGCTCAGTCAAACCCATCATTTCAGGGATAGTCATTGTATCTCCTCAGATAAGACAGTATCACTTCCGCCGCCTGCCTTCCAAACTCCGAGAGGGGCCTATCTCAGAAACCCGCTCTGCCGCCTCCAATCTTGCCTGAGCATGACTCAACTGCGAAGTTCCAAAGACAGATTGCCAAGCTTCCAGTTGGATGCGGAGGGATTCGACTTCGGCTTGCGCGACAACTACCATAGGAATTAACTGGCAGGCTTCGCAGAATTGATGCGGCTGAGGATGAATCTCGCCGTGATTCAATCTCAGATTATCGAATTTGTCCATGCTTCCTCCCGAGTGCTTTCAATGCCGCCCTGACTTTTTTCTCCACGTCTTTAGGCATACCCATCGGCACATCGTTTGCGGTCCGATAGCAGGGTTGGCCCCAACGAGCAACAATCACCATCGCGTCAATGGACCATCGCGTAGCACACCTGACGACCGGGAGCCATCCTTACGTGCTACTATTGTTCCGGTCTCTCCGTTCATCTAGGCTTGTTTCGACGGTCCATTCATCGGCCCATCCTGACTGGTTTATTTGCAATCGTGAAGGAAAAGATAAAAGAGCCACGCACAAAAGAACCACCATCCCGTACCGTCAGGACCAACCATCATCATCAAAAAGAGAATAGATCCCATCACCCTTTCCCCGTCACTTACCCAAGTGGTCAAGCAAGTCCCCGAGTGCCCCGTGAACCGCTCGCAGGAACTCTTCACAGCCCTGACTCGCCCAGAGTCTTTGCCCATCCAAAGGTGATCCTTGTCGGTGCATCCTGATATCGGTGATTCTACCGTCCCAGATCGTAGCCTCAAAAAGACCCATACCATTGATATTCCACTTGATGGTTTCGCGGTTTGCCTTTGTTATTTGCATTTTGAACTTCCCTTCCCCATCACTTTAAAAATCGTCCTCATCGTATTCATGGAGTTCCTGGCAGCGATCACAGACCTCTACAATTCCGCCTGAACAAAAATCACATTGTATTAAATCAGAAAGATCATCTATTGTGGGTAATCCGTCGAGGCCGACTCGAATTGTTCCGATGCCATGACAAACGCCGCACGCAATGCAGCGGCATGGCTGCTTTTCTAACTCTGCCAGCCATTGAGGTTTTTCGTCGGTCACTTTAAAATCCCCAGCACGGCGTTAAATTTCCGTTACGATTTCCACATTTCCAGGGAGTCGCATTGCCCATCGCCTGACTTGTTCACAATCGTCGATATTGTCCGGGCAGTCAGCGCCGAACTGTTCTTTCGTCCGCCAGACCGGAATTACGGTTTCTTTTTCTTCGCCGGATTTTTCTTTCCACCAAACATGCAGCCCGCGCGTTATCAAATTATTACCGAGAGCAAACTCTATAAGTGCATCATCCCGATTGACGCCGCGCGTGTTTCGACTGCTCGAAATTACTTTGTGCGGCAACTTTCCAAGCATTCTGGCAAATCCGATCTTACTGATGACCGCCATGCGCACTTGGGCGTTAGGTTCTTTTAAAATCTCGGCAGGATCGAGGGAATCAGCAGGGGAGAGAACATATTGTTTTGGCACACGCACTCCATGTAGCGCGTAAACTGCCCAACCATCTGCGAATTTAAGAGTTGGACCATTTTCGGCATGGAGTCGATATGTTGGCATTCCGCCAATCAACTGCCTCGTGGGCTCGATGTGAATTTCTCGTTGGCGTTCGCAACAAACGACTATATGCGTGTAGGGAATCCACCAGCCTGTGGATTTGGCTAAATCGCTCCACAGTGTAAGAGTTTGTTGCGATTGTTTTTCAAATTGAGTTCCTATCTCTGCACAAAAAAGATAGTAAGCAATCCATGCGCTCTCATGTTGACCCCAATACAGTGAGTCCCCCAGCGAGTCCCCCAGTGAGGCCCACAGTGAGGCCCTCAGTGAGGCCCCCAGTGAGTCCCCCAGTGAGGCCCCCAGTGAGTCCCCCAGTGAGGCCCTCAGTGAGGCCCCCAGTGAGGCCCCCAGTGAGGCCCCCAGTGAGGCCCCCAGTGAGGCCCTCAGCGAGTCGCCCAGCGAG
>ERZ1292644.12-Hain-H14-01um-R2-12-length-99148-cov-13_pt1 | contig 99148 bp, 83 predicted proteins | sample MGYA00564402_ERZ1292644 | MGnify/ENA primary metagenome ERZ1292644 (study PRJEB36523, sample SAMEA6512644) | groundwater metagenome | collected 2019-01-09 | study: AquaDiva: Metagenomics assemblies of 32 groundwater samples
GGCGGCGGCGTCGGCGGCGTAGGCGGCGGCGTAGGCGGCGGCGTAGGCGGCGGCGGCGGCGTCGGCGCCCCGCCTTACTTCTTCAAGTGAGGGCGCATTGGCTTCGCCTCGCGCCCACCGTTCCGCTGTTTCAATCGCTTTCAGTGGACGCAGTTCACCTTTCTTGACGTGGTGCAACGCAAGACGAGCACACGCGCAGGCGGCGAGGACCAGTGGCCGGCGCGCATTACTCCCCGGTGCGCCCGCGAGTTTTCCTGCGTGGTAAAGCATCCAGTCGCCGCGCTCGGACTTCTCCCATGCGGTTTGCGCATCGGGCTGAGATTGGAGCCAGACGCGAGCGCCGGCGCATGGTATGTATGGCAGCTCATTCGTCCAGTGGTTTGCTGAGTTTTTCATGCCGAAACGCCTCCTTGCCGCTTTGCCACCTTGGCGACAGGCCGGCCCGGGTGCATGTACGCGTCACACGCCGCCTTGATGGCGTCGTATTTCGGATCAGGATGCCGCTCGATTCTGAGCAGCAGCGCGCCGATCAGTCCGTCCGTGGCCAGAAGTTCCTGCTTTTCGCGCTCGATATCCCGCTTTTCCTGCGCCAAACGCGAGGATTCGGCGCGTAGGGCGGCATCGCGGTCGGCCTGCTCCTGGGCTATGCGGTCGGCTTCGGCGCGCTCCTGGGCGCGATTGGCGGCTTCTGCGGCGTCGGATTCGGCTCTCTGCTTTTCGGCCAAGGCGTATTCCAGCCGGCGCTTTTCGCGTTCGGCCTCCTGCTCGGCCTTAATTTCGGCAAGCTTGGCGGCGTATTCCGCTTCCTCGATTGCCCGCCGGCGCGCTGTCTCGGCCTTCGCCTCAGCCACCAGTCGCGCCGCTTCGGCAGCGGCCTTCCGGTCGGCTTCGTCGCGCTTCATGCGGGCGGCGCATTCTTCGGCTTCGATCCGCTCCCGGCTTTCCTTTTCGGCCAGCGCAATCTTGGCCTGCCGTTCTTCCTCGGCCTTCAAACGCTGGATTTCCTCGACAGCGGCGCGACGCTCGCGCTCCTCCTGCTCGGCACGCAGGCGGGCGAGTTCGGCGCGTTCAGCTTGCTGCTTGGCGGCGAGCTCGAGCGCGGCTTTCTCCTGCGCGAGGGTGCCTGCGAGCATCAATTCCAGCGCGGCGATGGCCTTCGCTTTCGTCGCTTCTGCTTGCGGGCGGAATTCCTGCCAGCGCTCGCCTGTGTCGATTGCGCGCATGCTGGTGATAGCGTCCTCGATATCGCCAGATGGCGCACCGACAAGCGCGCTGGCGCGGTCTTGGATGGCGGTCAGATTTTCCTGAATTAATTGGAGTCGCCTCGCTTCGGCTTCCACCTTCGCCTGCCGCTCGCGTTCTACCCGCGTGTCGTGCTCGGTCTGGATCTCGGCGAGGCGATCCTCTTCGGGTTCGGAGATGGCGATCAGGCGCTTCTTTTCCGCGATCACGCCCTTCTGGAATGTCACCGCATCCTCTTTTGCCGCATCCGCCTTTTTGTCGATTTCGATGCGGACGCGTTTGAGCTTCATTCGCGCGGAATGACATTCCTGGTAGCTGTTGGCGTCCCGGATCTCAACGATTGATTTGCTGCCGGCGACGAGTTCGCGCAACTGGCGCTCGTACTCCGGTGAATTCAGCGCAACCTGCGCGCGTTCGATTACGGTTAGCTGTGTGGTTTGTTCCATGGTTCCTCCTTGGTGTATCCGTTCGCTTCGGCCCATGCCGTCAGTTGCTTTTCGGTGAAAACTTCCTCCACCTCCAGGTGCCCCTTGATCCAATCGACTGCGGAATCCAAAATACCCGTGCCGACTACATCATTTAGGAACTGCTCGTCTTGAGAACGCGTGCTCATTTCGCCTCCTTCCTAATCCTCGGCTTCCTCGGCACCTTGTTGACCGCCTGCATGACGAGGCGCAGATCGAGCTCGTCCACGGTCTGCTCGTAGCGCTTGATGTACTGCGTCGGCGTGCCCTCTTGTTGCGGCTGCGTCGATTCCTCAATCAGAATTCTGAACATATTTCCTCCGTTATTTGCGCGAATAGATCGTTTTCGTGATCTGCTTTTCTTCCACTTCGCAGATCGTTTCCGGGTCGAATTCCCAGCCTTTGTCACGCGCGGAGTCGTCGCCGGTCGTCGTTGCCCAATCGAACCCGATGAGCATGCCGTCAACCTCCACGACTTTGAAACAGCAGTCCCACCAGCGATGGCTGTCTGCGTCGCCGATCCATACCTCTTTGCTATCGGTGATCACTTCAATGATGTCGTCATCTGTCGTTTCCTCGCCGATCTTTACGAGGTACTTGATTACGTGCTCTCTGATTGTTGCGTTCATATTTCCTCCGTGAAGTTGGTCAAGTGTCAAATCGCGTTCTTGCGGGTTACTCTCGTCCCGCGTCGGCGTTCTTCTATGTCCGACAGGTGGCTCGCTTTCCAAGCGGTCAACGGCCTTTGGCCGTCGTCATGCGCTTTCTTCGCACAAATAGAGGGTTCCTCAGAGCCCACAACGAGCCGCGCTATTCCGGAACCAGTGACCCGCGCGCGGCGACAGTTGGGTTCCCGCCTTACGGCGCTATGGGATTTCATTTGTTCATGTCCTTGGCTCGGTCTCGGTCGAACAGCGCGCCCTCCTCCTCGTACTCGCTGCCGAAGCCGAAGACCTTGATTGGTGAGTGCTGCTCGTCGTCGGGTTCACTGTCATCATAGGTCAGCGCAGCGCGGGCGCGCTTCACCGCGCCTATCATGGCGCCCTGCGGTATCCGCACATGCGCAGCCTCGATAACTTGCCGCAATGCTTCTCTAAGCCTCGCATTCTCAGCGCGCAACGCTGCGAGTTCGTCGGAGTCGATTGGTACGGCGTTTGGCATCTCAGTCGCCTTTCGTTTGCAGGGCGATCCGTGTCGCCGCAGCGCACGTGAGACCGGTTGCCATCGCTGCGAGCCAAACTTTGTATTGCGCGTTGTTCATTTGAATCCTCCTGTGCCCGGAACCAGCGGGCGGTTAGTCGATCACTACGGGCAGCGTGCGTTTCTGCTCGGTTGTTGGTTTGCCTTCGTCGAGCCAGCCAAAGCCGATCCAGTTTCTGACCGTGCCATCCAGGATGATTCGGCTGATTCGCTTTTCGTTACCAGTCGCCATTGCGAGCGAGGATAGCTCGCAACGCTTGACGGTTTTCCTGTGTTGGGGTTTCACGACCGATATGCCCTGCGTGAGTCGCCGCGCGCTGCTTGGTAGGCGTCGTATGCGTCCGCGAGCAATCCGAGTTCGTCGCGTCCAGTTGCTGCCGATTGCGTGCGCAATGTCGGCCTGTATCCACCTTTCGCATTAAGCATTTTCTGCATAGTCGAAAATGCAGTGTGTTTTGCGGTCAGTTTATCATCGTTCATTTTTCTCTCCTGGTAGTGCCCCGAATCAAGGGCCGATGAAAAGATGGTAGCAAAGTATTTGAAAGTTTGTCAAGAGATATTCAAACTATTTGACAGTAGCCTGAATTCGTGCGTTAATTTGGCATGACTCCACAACAATTAATCAAACATTACGGTACCGAGCGCAATGCAGCAGAGCTTCTCGGCGTCACGGTCCAGATTGTCAATTTCTGGAAGCAAAAAAACAGGATACCGCCACGCATGCAGGAACTTATCGAGTTCAAGACCAATCACAAACTCAAGGCAACGTAAATTGAAAGTTGATCCCGACCTGCATGCCAAAATCATCGGCGGCAGAACCTACACGATGCGGCCATTTCATCCGGAGGACAGACCGCAGGGGACTTTTCACGTCAAGCGCCCTCCTGTGACGCATAAAATTCAGCCACCGAAGGCATCCCCGACGCGCGATTGGATTCTCGCAAAGCTAGAACATGCGCCGCTTGGCCTGACAGCAGTTGAAATACGCTCTGGTAGCAAACTGTTGAAAGGCGCCTTCGACGCGATGCTGGCGACACTGATACGCACCAGCAAAATCCGGATCGACGGGCACCGCGCGCCGGCTGGTGGTGGAAGGGTCGCGCGGGTCTATCGGCTCATTCAAACTCGCTGAACATCAGGCTCAATTGTTCGGCTGAACGCGCTTTCTTTTTCACGGTGTCCGAACAGCGCGCCGTGATGTACTGCGACAGCACACCAGGAAGCAGCCCGACAGAAAGCGCAACGACCTGCACCTTGTTCTTGAAGTCCTCGCAGGCTTCCATTTTGTGATTGCAGGCGGCTTCCAGTTCCGGGATTGACTTCTTAATTTCAGTCAGGTTGATTCCCATACCAGCGGCCTTTACTTTCATTTCCAGTTCTTGATTCATTTCATTCTCCTTTGGTTAAATTGATAACGACAACTGCGTAACCTGCGCCCTTACCCACTGCGCTAAGGCGTATGCCTGCTCGACTGTCTCAACGCGATGAACGCACCCGGGATGAGTGCGCTGAAACCTGATCTGCGCTGCGGTGTAGTCGGCTTTCTCGTCGCGCTTTATTTCTACAAAGCATCCGTATGCGCGTTTCGCACCGAATGAGATATACAAATCTCCGAGTCCGCCACTGGTCGCGCTGATATCGGTAACATGGTCCGCTAGCAATTGCCTGAACACTTCCTCAATAGGACTGTGATTCACATCCTTGCGCCGCGCGAATTTACTCATAGCGCGATCTCCGTCTGCACCTGCGCGTGTTTCCTTAGTTTCATCGCCGGCTTTGGCGCACTGAATACCGGGCACGGTGCCACATCGCAGGGCCAAACTCCAGACCTGTGCGGCAGCCGAACCTCCCTATCCGGGAAAAAAACTTCGAACGACTTCGGCAGCGTCGGCCAAACTACCGGGTAAATGCACTCCCCTTTCTGACTCGGCAGCGGTCGATTGGTCTTTGGATTTCTCGCTGGCGCGTAGTATTCGCAGTCCCCGCAGCGTGTTTTCTCGGTCATGGCTTCAGCCTTAGATGTTAGATGACTTCTTTGCATTCAGGTATTCAAGCATTCCAGACTTCGCCTGCTCGACGGTCACGCGATAAACCTTGGCACCTTTACGCATCCACCGCGAAACGTCCTTTGCGGTATCCTTCTCGTGTCCTGGCATGTCAACGCTGATCGCGCCATACCCAACAGTATTTGGGAATCTTGCGGCATAGCACATGGTTTCATCGCTCATGGTGTCATCCTCACGTGTTTTCGAACATATCACCCACGGCCTTGCGATTGTGCCGGGTAGCGCGCGCATTGCGCTGGTGATATTCCTTGTCGTAATTAAGATGGCATCTTTGACACCACGCCCGAAGTTGCGTAATGTCCTGCGTTTCGAGGTTGTCGTGATCGAGGTGCGCGATGGTTAAAACGATGCGGGACACATCGCGCCTATCCAGCGCAAGCGAGTATGCCGCGTCCTCATTCAATGCCAAGCAGTCCGTTAACTTAATGCGATACGCGCCATTTGGCGCTCGGCAGTCAGGAAATTTAGGTGAACCCTCACAGCAATTACCGGCACGTTCAAGCACCGCAGCACGCAACTGTTTCCAGTTTGCCGGATAGCGCGCGACGTTCTCAGGCTTGATCGGCATGATTCATCTCTTTCTCCCCTGCCATTTCGAGTCAAACAAAAGTTGGATCGCGTGCTTGATCGCGCGTTGGATCACAACAGGTGCGCGTCCGATCTGCGCCTCGCCGATTGCCAGACTGAGATAGCGCAGCACTGTGTGGCGGTGCGGCTCGCGCTTTTTGGGAGGGCGGGTCATGCGGCTATCAGCGCGACAGGCGCCGTGTTCACGTCTTCGCGCGTTGGTCCATAGAAGTACAAGTCCGCTTCACATGCTGGTGCCAATTGGTCGCAGTGCGTAAGCACGAGTTTATGCGTTTGCTTACCGGCGTCATCAGCGCACTTTGCTTGCATTGCCGAGTAGTCCAATGGCGCAAACCGCAGTGTGCCTTGGAAGGCATGTTCCAAATTGGTATCGTCAGCAAAGCGCATCCGCGCGTTTTCGTTCGGCAGCGGCCCTGCTCCGTGGCGCGTCAAGTAGGTGCGTGAGACGTAGTAGACATCCACGTCGCTGATCTTTGCCTGCTCGCAGAGCACGCGCACATTGCGAATCCCGGTATGTGAGCGGGTGACGTGCGGAAAATATTCTTTGTTGTCCTGGTCGAGCAGCAACCCCTGCGAGCCCTCGAACACCGGGTCTTCGCACTGGCCGATTCCAAGCGGGTGGATCTGTTCGGCGAACTTCCACAGTCCCACCATAAAAGCGTCGATCATATTGTCTGCGCCTCGTATCACTTCACCTGTGCGAAATTCAGCGTACTTCCCGCAAGCCTGCGCAAGCCTGTCTTTGATTGTGGTGCTTCCGTTCCAGACATCAGCCATAGTGATTTTCAATTCGTCAATCTGGCTGCGTTCGATTGTTTCGTTGACGCCCACTCCGCAGCTACCGTGCCGCTTGTCGCCGCGCGCATTCTCAAGGCGCTGATTTATCATCATGTCGGCGAACGTAGTGACAAGACAATTCGGGTGTGCGTAGACAACAGGCCCTATGCCTATTGCCGCCAACTTATCCAATTCCTTGAAAAACAGCAGCGGATTGCAGACGAAAAATTGTGAGAGAAACGTGGGCACACCGCAGAACGCGCCCGCGCCGACATGGGAAAAAACATGCCTCAGACAATCCGGCGTGACCACGGTATGCCCTGCTTGCGCGCCGCCGTTGAAGCGTACAACCATCCCTGCACCTTGCGAGCACAGATAGTCCGTAACAAGGCCCTTTCCTTCATCGCCGAAGGATGCCCCAATGACGGCGCGCGCTCGCATTACGGCGCTCCGAGCAGTTTAGGCGACCGGCCCTTAGGCAGATTCTTGACGGCGTTCAACACCGTCAACGATGCCGAACCGCCCCACCGTTTCGCCGAGCCCGCCGCGTCTTCGCCCTCAGCAACCTCGATTGCGCTCACAATGGTTTCGGCCAGTTTCTTGTGGTCCGCCAGGGAGATGACATGCTGGCCGAGCAGTGCGCGCCAACTGCTTTGCACCGCAGGCATAAACCCTCGCGCGTGGTTGCCTTCCTCGATGATGATGTGATACACGTCATAGGATCGCTGCGCGAGTTGCAGCATCTCAAGTGGGGATAGTTCGGCCTCCAGATCGTCGCCGATGAATTGCTTGATTTGTGCGCGCGTGAACGTCTTCGGCGCCTCTTCGTCGCCCACCGTGAATAGGTAGCCGCGCTTGCCACGTTTTTCCATGCTGTCGTGCGCGGTGTGGAACGAGGCGAAATACCATGGCGCGTTGTAGCTCTCGAAATTGTTGCCGCCGCCGCCGTGCTCCAGATAGATTTGCGTCAACTGTTCGATGATGCGGTTATCCGCCTCGAATTGCGATACCTGCAACGGTGCGCGGTCGCAGTTCGCATCACCCACGGCCATAAACATCAAGTGTGGATCGCTGATCGGCTTGCGGTCCAAGATGCTGGTGAAAAGCACCCCGAGACCTTCCCTTGCGATCACGTCAGCGAGTATGCCCATACTTCCCGTAACATCGAGCGCGACGATAAGCGGCGTCGAATTCGGATTGTCTGCACTATCGCGCGACTCCCGAAGTTTGACGCCTTTCGGGTCGAGTAACTTGTGAATCGAACGCGATGAATAAATATCGTCAGTTGCTTTTCCAACTGTTGACGATGTGAACGTGCGGTATGCGTGTGAATCAAAACTTCCTGAGCCCATTTTTACTCTCCTGGTTGCGCCGTTGCCGGCAAAAAAATACATTCATACCAAAACCTTCGCGCGTCGCCGATGATGACAGGCTTCATATTTTCATCTCCCTCGCAATCGCAAGCATGGCGGCCTCGAGCTGCTCGTGCGTCGCTTCTGGATGTGCGGCGAGCCAGTGGTTCTTGGCTTGGACGTACTGCTGCTCGCGGTATTGTTCAGCCGAGCAGATCACGTTTTTTCTCTGCCGTCGCGTGAAGGTATGGTTTGATCTGTTCATAGATGCCGTTCACCTTGTTGTAGCGCAGTTCGATCATGCCGCTGTGCCCAATGTGCTTGAAGCGTATTTTCTGGATGTGAATTTGGACAACTTCGCTTTTCGGATTCTGTAAATCACGGTACACGCACAGGCATGCATCGGCTTTGTTCCACCAATGTTGCGAGCCGCTAATCATGTCGGGCCGCGGGATTGGCAGCTTACCTTCCTCGCGCGGCATCTTCTGAGGGTGAGCGACGATCCACACATGGACGTTATTGCTGCGCGCCCAGTTGCGCGCGAGGGACAGGCATTGCCCGATGTGCTCTGTTTCGGAAACGCCGGGTGCCCGAAAGCTCGCAAGTTCGTTCCATGGATCGATCACCACTCCGCGCGATGCCTCAGGGAATTTATTGATGAACGATCCGGCCGCCTCAAGGCACTCGGCTATCGAAAAGCTGCCGCTCGTGGTCTCGGCGAAATGAAAGGACTGCCGGATGATGTCGATGTACTCGCGTATTTCGTCCTTACGAACGCGCTCGTGCACGCCATCGCCATACGGTTTGCGGGAATATTTTTCAATCAGTTTCGTTAAATGCGAGGTGACTGGTTGGTTCTCAAACGAGAACATCGCGAACTTCCAGTTCTGGCGCGCGAGGTTCACAAGTAGCGCATCCATGAATTCCGATTTGCCGGCGCTTGGCCAGCCGGTGACGATGGTCATCTGCCCGGGCATCACGGTGTAGTGCGTGTCCAGGTCCGGCCAGCCTGTTGAATCGCCGGGCGGCAATCCTTTGTCCCAGATTTCCTCGAGCGATTCGATGTACTCGACGGGATCGCGCATGCGGGGTTTGCGCGCGCGCTCGGCATCCAGGAAAGCGGCGCCTTTGCCTGAATCAGCCATTGGCGATACTCCGGCCGGCCTCGATGCGCTCGCATGCCAGCAGCAGGCGCTCGTGGTCCGCTTTGGACAGTTGCTTGCCGGCGCCCATGGTGCTGGCCGCCACGCCGACGATAAGAGTCTCACTCGCAAGCGCCTCAATCACGTCCGCGGCCGGGAATGGGCGCCTGATCGGCGCTGCGTAATCGAGGGGCTTGTCCGGGAAAAGCGCATCGAACTCCATGCCGATCGCGCCCAGGATGTCGGGAACCGAACAACCCGTGAAGCAGTGCAGCAAGATCCGTCCGTCCTCGCATTCGCGCAAAGTCATGCTTGGGTGCTTGTCCTTGTGAGCCGGGCAGCATGCAATCCACGAATCGCTACCGGTCTTGCGCGCCTTTTCGAGCCGATCAAGGATCAAGTCGATTTTCATATCACGAGACGGCGCGTGCCGTCCGGGAAAAAATCTGAATCAGGCTGTTCCTTTACTTCGTCCTCAAACCCCTTGTTTCTCAACCAGCGGAAGGCGTCAGGCACGGCGCCGCCGTTGTCTCTTTTCCATTCCTTTGATGCGGCTTGGTGCTGGACCGATAGCATTACTTTCTCGCGTAGTTCCGCTGGTATTTTTGCCCACTGTTCACCCGCCTCTTTTTTGTGCAGTTTGCTCCCATTGCGCGCTGGATATGCAGCCCAAAACTCATCAAACCCGCCCGCCGGCGGTTTGGCGCCGTTGCCGCGGTGGGCCTTTCGAGCTACGGGTGCTGCGGGTTCGGCCGGATGCCACCGGCGATTCGCGCGCTCGGCCTGGCCGGCGGCGTAATTCTGCCGCTTCGTGATTTCCTCGCTCGCGCGCTTATTCCGATACCCGGCGTCCGTCTTTTCGTAAAACTCGCCCATGATGCTGTCGATTGCGCCCCATTCATCCTTGCTTGTCGCCCCTGAGATGCGATAAAGTGCCCGGTGGTCAAGCGGCAGCAGGTGCAGGTTGTGCGCGTATTGGTGGTCGAGCAACTCGCCGTACGCGCCCTTCTCGGCGAGCGAAAGGTGCGCGGTCTTGCGCTTCCAATCGCCGATCCAGCGCTCCCAGTAATTCACGCCGGTGTGCCATTTCTGGTGCGGGAATCGAGCCAGCGCCTGATATCGGTCATTCGGTAGCGCACCTGGCCGCCTACTTCAACCCAAGGCAAATCTGATTCGACGGTGGGCCTGCGCCAGTAGGCTAAAGTGTGAGGCGATAATCGCAGCATATCGGCGGTCTCTTGCTGCGTCAAAAGCGTTTCTGTATCCATGCGCGCTACCCTACCATGGTGCTTGTGATTACGCAAGCATACACTTAGTTACTGATACAAGCGTAATGCCATGGCATTGCAAACGCAGGAGCTAGCTTATGCTCACACGCATGCTTAAAACATGCTCCCCGTCCTTCATCTCCGTCCTTCATCTTTCAACCAGGTCACCATCACCATCAAAAGCAAACCCCTGCGCGCTACGCTTGCCGTGAATCAAGACCATCTTCGTGACGTCACGAAAAAGGTTAGGCCAGTCTTAAAACGCGAGACCGCCAGTTTTGCAGATGGTCATCCTGCGACGTCCCGCAGCCGCTTAGCCGCAGCCTTCGAGATATGTCCGAGCCACCTTTTTGCCGCGCCGGACTTACCGATTTCCGACAGTTTCTGTCGGGATAACTTTGCGGCCCGGGCTGGTCCGCCGAGCTTGCCGAGCGCGACGGCGCCCGGATGCTTGACCTTGCTCATGGTCTTTCCCCTCGCAATCCGCTCAATTTACGGTCGAACCGTGCGATCAATTCCGCGCCGTCAGACTCGCTCGAAAATACCGCGCGCATGTGGGTGATATGGTGCGCTATTTGAGCGTCGCTCGCCGGAGAATCGCCGGCTATCAGGTCACACCAAAGACCGTATGCCTCATCTTCTGGCCACCGGTCAACGGCTTCCGCGAGAATGGACTTTTTCATTTCGCCGCCTGGGCCATCGCGGCGCATGGATCGGCGTCGCATCCGCCAATTGCGAGTGCATTGCAAGAGACAATGATCTCCTGGCCATGCGTGCGGTTATCGGTAGCCATGTCCAGCATCCCGCGCAACGCCTCCCTGAGCCGCTCGTTCTCAGCCCGCAGTGCAGCAATATGCGAGACCGAAGAATGCCCGCCGCGCGTGCCCAGTGCATCGGCAATCGCGGCGAGTTCGGCCAGTTGTGTGGTGTTCTGGGCGCGCAGTTCCACCGCTTCGTTGTGTGCCGCGCATTTCAGTTCCGCCTGCGCCTGCACATACCCCTGCAATTCAGCGATTTTGCCGGGCAATTCCCGCACTTGATAGTCTGTCATGCCCTCGCAGGCGTTCCATGTTGCCGCCATTCGCGCCGCATTTGCCGCGTCAACGCGAGAATCCCCGGTCAGGCAAATCTTCGCAATGGCGTGTTTTGGCGTACCGACGCGCCACCGTTCCGGCGATGTTTCGCTGATTGGCGAGAGTTCGTACGCGTTCAGCGGTCCAGCCGTGTGCTTCGTTTCCATATCAGTTCCTTTCGTTCGTTGCTGTATGATGTGATTTGGAGTTTGGCCAGCACTCACGTCAAGCGCGAAAGCTGGCCTTTTTATTACGCTGCCAGTTCTTCGCCTTCATCGGCATGAATTTCGGCAATCGCTTTCAGGCAAAAGTCAGCCGCTTTCTGTGCGGCGCCGGCAGCTACCAAAACAGCGCGCTTGTCACCCTTGAGCACGGTAAGCCAGTTCGCCACGTATTGAGGATGTTGCAGCTTGCCGGCAATCCCGACACTGGCGCAAAGGAAGGCTGCGCCCATTTCCGCGACAAGCTCCTCCCTGGCGTATGCCTGATCGCCAAAGCGCTTGCCGTACTCGCGGTCAAGCCGTGACTTGTGGCCAGTCCAGTGGGTAAGCTCGTGCAATGCCGTGCCGTAGTAGCTGGCCATGCAATCGAATTGACCGGGTTGCGGTAAGCGAATCGAATCGCCATCAACCCGGTAGAAAGCGCGATCGCCACCATGCGATACCGAAGCTTGCGCCATGACGCTATCGGCCATGGCGTGGCGCTCGAGTTCGGGGCGATCGTCGGTGCGCTGCGCTTGCAGGCACTCCGGCAAATTCTCGATTTGCTCGAGGTTGAAAACGTGGAAACAGCGAAGCAATGGGATGTTTCTCTCTTTCACGTTGCCATCGGCATCGGGTTTGGCGTTTTTGTCTTTGACCGCGAAAGGCTTGTAGAAGACGATCATTGATCCGGTCTCGCCCTTGCGCACATTGGCGCCGATGTCTTGCGCTTGCTTGTAGGTCATCCATTCGGTACGGGCGTACTGTGGCGCGCACAGCAGCAGCGTATTGATGCCACGGTACGGCTTACGGCTGATCGCGTTGAAAGGTTGGCCGCCAAACTTGCTTGCGCATGCCCATGGTTTGATCCATGGGATTGTGCCCGCCTCGAGCTGGGCAATGATTTTCTCTGTTACTTCCAAGTACAGATCTCGTGCCATAAATCCTCCGTCAAGTTACCCGGGAATCAGCCGGGAGTAGCGGAATCGCCACTGTGCAAGGCGTTGACCTTGCGCGGTATCGACTAGGCGCGTAGGGCGTGGTCGTAATCCATGCAACGATCAGCCCACCCAGTAATGCCAATGCGCTTGCCGTCAACGTACCAGAGTCCAATGCTCAAGCGCGAGGTGCGCTCCAACGGCGCCTTGCAAACCGGGCAAACCGGATCAAGCGCCGGTTTCGTGAAGTGGGCGCGGTGGTAGCAGTGTTCGCATTTGCCGAATGTCAGCTTCATTTCCAAACCTCCGTTTTCAGTTACACCCTGAATCAAAGGGTGAGGCGGGAGTCCGCACTGCCTAGGCCGTGGCCTAGACGCTGGGGACTCAGGCGTGCGCAAGGTGTATCCGCTTAAACTGCGGATTAGCCACAAGGATCTCAATGCCCAGATCACGCACGCCGTCAATCATCGTCGGTGTCAAGGTGCGCGTGCCTGCGATTTTGCACACCGCTTCGGCGTACCTGTCAGCCGGGTAGATTTTCTCTACGCCGTACACTGATTTGATCTCTACTGTGATGTGCATCATTTCCTCCGTTTTCAGTTGCCGCCGAATCAAAGCGGATATATGCATAATGCCTGACGCTAAGCACAATGTCAAGCAGAGAATCCTGACAAAAGGCTGACAGCAACATAACTCATTGATACTCAAGGCGAATAATCATAAAAATAAATGTGGATATTCGATATACACTATCGCCACTAATAACAAGAGCAGAAAATCCACATGAGCCAGTCATTTACGAAGCTATTCGCCAGCATCACGGCATCAACAATCTGGTGCGAGCCGGCAGCAACAAAAGTCGTCTGGATCACGATGCTAGCAATGGCCGATCATGTCGGCAGAGTGCACGGTTCAATCCCTGGACTCGCACACATCGCCCAGGTCACATTAACCGAGTGTCAGACCGCTCTCGACACTCTGCTATCACCAGACCGCTACTCAAGATCAACGGTGGACGAAGGGCGACGCATCAAGCCAATTGACGGCGGATGGCTGCTCACAAATTACATCGAATACCGCGAGCGTATCGACGCCGAATCCGTCAAGGCCAGCAAGCGCAAATACATGCGCAAGGTCCGCGCTCAAACCGCCCGCAAGCACATCACACTCAACGCTGATAGTGTGACAGTGAACGCTAAAAAGCGTGGAACAGAATGATCTACTGTAGACACAAGAAGAAGTAGAAGTAGAAGAAGAAGTAAAAGAAGACACATATTTGAAAAGCAGTCAGGCCGGTCAGTAGTCAGTCACCGTGGTATCGGACCGCATCCTGACGTGAGTATTTCCCCTCAGATCGCCACCAGCGCCAACCCCCTCAACAAGCGCCGGCCGCATAGCTATGTCACTGCGTTATCTCAACCAACAGGCTAAGCACAGCGCAACAAAGCCTGCAAACGGACGGACAGGGTGCTGAGGGACCGCTGCCGCACCCCTGTCAAGATTCGTACCCGCTTGCGTAGGTGTTGCGTAAATACAACAAAACAGCCGAGTTGTTGCGTTTTCGCAACACATCCAGCTATTAAATCATCGTCCCAATGCTCGATACCGCCGACTCAGTGGGACGATTTCGCTCGATTCGACGCTGGTCGACCAGTAACGTCACTGGTTTATTCACATATAGGATACTGGATTCTTCAAGCGGATCATGAGGTTACAGTGTAGATGAGAATTGTTATTGGCGCACAATGCATATTATGTTAAATAGACTGCGCACCCCATTTCAGCCTAATCCTGGCCTGATTCACACCATGCCGCGGCCGATCCGTGCGAATAGGCGCACCCCCCCGGGGGGGCAGCGCTGGCACATATCCCCCCGACTGGCCGAAAAAACAGGAAATCCCTTGGCATTGCGGTGTGATTGGGGTACTTTGCGCTGGTTGACTTTCTGAAGGTGTGCTGATGGGAAGGCCGAGAGCGGACGGAGGGCGTCAGGATGGGCATGGCGGGCATGTTGGTGGGATTGAACGTCACGACAATGACATTCAGATTTTGCGCGATCAAGGGATGACGAGCGCGCAGATTGGATATGTGCTCGGGCTGCATCCGTTGCGGGTGATGGCGCGGCTTGTGTTGTTGGGGGAAGCTGATGCCGCAGGCAAGTTGAAGGGGGAACTGAGAGGAGAGGGGGCTGCTGCGATCCTAGATGCATCGACCGATCCGCTGGCGAAGATTGAGGACATTGTGAAGGCGTCCGGGTTGCCGGTAGCGACGGTACGCGCGTTCATGAGGCGCTTGAAGAAGGACTACGGCGAAGTGCCGGCTGTAGTGAAGGAATTCAAGGCGGCGCATTTTGTTGCCAAGCTTGGGGAAAAGATTGACCTGGCGTTGGACCACATCGATGAGCAGGTGTTGCAGGAGGCGTCGTTTCGGGATTTGTCGATGGGGGCGTCGATGATGTTAGAGAAAATGCAGTTGATGAAGGGCGAGCCCACTGCAATTATTTCCGATCACGAGCGCGCGAAGATCCACGAATTGCTGCCGATACTGATTGCTGAGGCGAAGCGGCGCGGGTTGACGATTGAAGGGTCTGCTGTGCTGGTGGGTAATACGGCGTGAGTGCGCGCGATATCTCCGCGTTACTTCACGATGATGTCGGCGGGATGAGCGACGAGGAATTGCGTAAGGCTCTGGCTGGGCTGGTGACGGTGGCGCAGGAGGATCGCAAGACAAATCAGATCCTGTGGTATCGGCCGGTTTCTCCGAAGGCGCAGTCGTTTCACGATTCTCAGGCGCGGGTGAATGCGATAGGCGGCGGGAACGGTTCCGGGAAAAGTGAATCGGCGTTGGTTGAAATGGTGATGTGCGCGACCGGCGTGTTTCCGTATTCGCAGCGGCATTTGATCAATCAGAAATTCCGCGGGCCGATATCCTGCCGGCTGGTGGTTGAATCTCTGACAACGACGCTGGAACCGATCATCCTGCCCAAACTAATGTGGCACCGATGGACCGGCGTCGACCAGCAAGGCGGTGAGCGCGGGCACTGGGGATGGATTCCGCAATCGAGCCTGATCGATGGTGATTGGCAGAAATCGTACTCGCAGAAACTGCGCATGCTGCGGGTACTGTGCCGAGACCCGCACGACAATAAAAAAATACTTGGTGAATCGACGATTCAGTGTATGTCGTTCGACCAGGACCCGACCGATTTCGCCTCGGGTGATTTTCACCTGATCCTGCACGATGAACCGCCGTCGCTTGCGATCTGGCGGGAGAACGAGGCGCGGACTATGCGAGTCGATGGCCGCATGCTGCTGGCGATGACGTGGCCGGATGACCCGGCTATCAACGTCGATTGGCTCTACAACGAGGTATATGAGCCGGGTAAGTCCGGGGCGGACCCACAAATCAAGTGGACGGTGCTCAGGACCACGGAAAACGCGAATCTGAAGCAGGAAGCGGTGGCCGCGCAGGCGGGCAAGTGGTCAACGGACATGGTGAAAGTCCGTATCGACGGCGAACCGATCAGGTTTTCGAACCGGATTCATCCTGAGTTCACCGATACGGTGCGCACGTGGTGCTTCAAGTGCGAAAAATCCATTGTTGCGGTGCAGTTGGAGCTTAAAAAAGAGCTGGGATGCCCGCATTGCCAGTCAGAAATCTTGGTGGACTTCAATCACGTGCAGGAATTCCAGACCGCGCACACCTGGCCGACGGTATTTTTGATCGATCCGCACCCGAGGAAGAAGCACTGCCTGCTTTGGGTGCAGATTTCTCCCTATGACGACTGGTTCGTTGTCGCGGAGTCGCAGGTTGACGGCGATTGTGTCGATGTGAAGAAGGAATGCGATCGCGTTGAGCAGATTTACGGACTGTCGGTGGTGCAAAGGCTCGCCGATCCGAAAATGGCGATGTCGCCGGCCTCGCATCTGCGTCCGCAGGGGCGCCCGCTGACCTGGAAGGACGAGTTCGAGTCCGCGGGGTTGCGTTTGGATATCGCCGATGATTCCAGTGTGGGCCGTTCGCGCGTGAATACCATGCTCAAGGTCGATGAGCGCACACAGCAGCCTCGATTGGTGATCCACGAGCGCTGCCGGGATACCATTTACCAGATGAGCCGGTTTTCGTGGGACAATTTCTCGAACAAGGTCGATAAGGACCAGAAGCAGACCCCGAAGATGAAGTACGATGATTTTCCAGCGCTCCTCCGGTATCTGGCGAACAGCGAGCCGAATTTTCGCTCTCTGAAAGGCGACATTCGGACGTGGAACCGCAAGGGCAACAGGAAAAGGATCTATTGACATGGATAGTTTCGGCAAGGTGAAGTATTCGTACTTGCAAGACCCGAATACGTGGATGCCGATTGGTGAAAGTTTGAAGGTATCCGGTGCGGAAACAGTTTATTTCGAACGCCGTCTAGATCGGGATGAAGTGATCGCAACGGCAAAAGGTAAGAGATTTTCCCAGGAAATCAAAGGCGATGGCCCTCCCGCCGCATGTGGCAGATTAGCCATGATGCTCAGATATCACCTTGGCTTTGGCAAAGAGCGCATGGCATTTCGCACCAAACAACGCAACATCATGAAAAGGAAAATACATGGGTGACTTCACCGACCTGCTTAAAAACCTTCCCGAGATCGGCCCGGTGGCAAAGGTCTGTGTCTACTACGATACGCAGGGCATTGAGATCAATGAGATAACGCCACTCGATGGTAGCGGACCAAAGTATGAATCCGCGCTGAATGTGAACACCAACCAGGGCACGATGACGATGCGGTTCGGCATCAAGGCGGTGTCGATTCAAGACGCCATTACCGGTTGGCGTATTGCCGCCACCGAGGCGATGAAAGAGTTCGGCGCGCAGATGAAGGCAAACGAGCGGCGCATCATAGCGCCGGGTAACGAACCAAAGGCACCACTGCCGTTTAGGACAATCCAATGAGCGAAAAAGAAATCACAGCCATCGTGCGTTGCGTAAATTGCAATACGCAGAAGGCTGTAATCTATAGCGTTCTTATAGGGTCTGGTGTGCGACACAACGTTACCGAACCAGTTGAGTGGCAAGGGGCAACGAAGTGCATTGACTGCAATTGCCCGCTGACCACAGAGAGGCGCACATGATTCTCCAACGCCGCAGCAGGAAAAGCGTCAAGTCGGTGACGATTGACAAGGTGGCTATTGCCGATCGCATCAAGCAGTTCTACGACACCGATCACCAGGATCGCAAGTGGGAAATAGATGCGCGCTTGCAGCGGTATGCCAAATTCCGCATGTGGGTCGAAGGTAACACCGGGCCATGGGCTGACTCCTGCGACGCCGCCATCCCGGACATGATGACCGCATCGCTTCGGATGCAGGACACCATCGTCAATTCCGTTCAATCCGCGCGCCCGCCGATCATGGCGAAGGCGATGAAAAAAACCGACAAGGAGAAAGAGGAGACCGTCAACAACCTGCTTGATTTCCAGTTCTTCGAGGAGCAGCCGGGGGAGAGCACGGTCGGGCAACTGGCGGACGATTTCGTCAACGAAGGTTTTTTTACCTGCTATACGCCATGGATCGAGGAATCGCGGCGCGTCAAGGAAATCAAGATTTACGATCCCATCCCGCAGGGCGCGCAACCCACGGAATATTTTTTCACCCTCCTGCAAGGGTTCTTTCCGAAGGGCGAGATCACGCCGGCCGCGAACGGATGGGACTTCAAAATCAAAGATGGCGACAAGCGCGCCGATGCCGCTTTCTTCACCGGCGAAGATGACAAAATCGAGATGGAGCTTGGCCGTGAAGTAGAGGTCTACAACGGCCCGCGCGCCATCCGCTGCGACCTGCAAGACATCCTTCACCCTGCGCGCTGCGAGAATTTGCAGATCAAGTCGCCATCGAATCCAAGTGGCGCTACGCACGTCATCAAGCGCGACTTCCCGAGCGTCGATGAGATCAAGCGCCTGCATAAAAGCGGCTATTACGATCTAATGACCGATGAGGACGCCACCAAACTCGGCATCAAAAACATGGATACCTCAAACCAGGAACGCGAGGAGCAAAAGGATGTCCTTCAGGGCCACATCGAACAGCGCGAGGATAAACCCAAGGGGGCGGAATCGCACAAGACCCTCACGCGCTTGATGTGCTTCGATTGCTTCGACATCGACGGCGACGGGCTGGATGAGGACGTGGTTTTCTGGATGATCCTTGAGGAGAAAATCATCCTAAAAGCCTGCTATCTGTCGCAGGTATTCCCGAGCGATCCTCCGCGCCGGCCATTTGCCGAAGCTGGATTGTTCCCGGTTCCAGGGCGCCGCTACGCCATCGGGCTGCTGGAGATGATGGAAGGTCTCCACGACATGATGAAGATGTTCTTCGACCAAGGAGGGGATGCCGGGACGATCGCCAACGCGCCGAATTTCTTCTACCGGGCGTCGAGCAACATGCGCCCGGAGGTTATCCGTTTGTCACCGGGCGAGGGCTACCCTCTATCGGACCCGAAAAACGATGTCAACGTCATCCAGATGGGGAACCAGTCGCAAGCATTCACCTTCAACATGGTGACGATGCTGACCCAAATCGAGGAGCGGCTGACCAACATCGGGGATCTCCAGTATGGCCGCGTGCCGGCCGGGAAGTCATCGGCACTGCGCACGGCGTCAGGCATGCAGACCGTGCTGGCGCAGGGCGACGCTCGGCCTGAACGCGTTCTTCGCCGGTTCTTCATGGGGCTGGCGCAGATATTCGAGAACTTTCATGCCTTGGACGAGGTAAAACTACCGGCGAAGAAGCGCTTCATGTTTTCTGGCCCGCTTGATCCGCGCAAAGACCCATACGCAATCGTGGAAAGCCCGTCAGCGATCCGTGGAAAGTTCCGCTTCACTTTCTCCGCGAACGTGCTGAACACCAGCAAGGAAGCCATGCAGGCGGCGCTGCAAGACCTCATGGCGACCTACGTCAGCCCACTTGCGATTCGGATGGGTATCGTGACACCGGAGAATATCTATCGCCTGTTCCGCGACTACGGGCGCTCCAAGGGGCCAGACCCAGACAAATACCTGACGCCGCCGACACCCGGAGCCATGGACCCGCCGATATCCGCAGAGGACGCAATCCTGCACATCATGTCCGGCGAGATGCCGCAGGGCACGCCGATGGAAGGCACGGCGGAACATTTCCAGAAGCTGCAAACCTTCCTCCAATCCGATGAATTCGGCTACCTCGGCGCCGAGCATATCCCGCTGTTCAAGGCGTACTTGCAGCGGATAGCTCAGGCCATGGCGCAGGAGCAGGCGCAGGCGACGCTTCTGAAGGCGGCGGCTCAGTTCCAAGGCGGCGGGCAGCAGCAAGGTATGCCAGGCCCGGTGCCCGGCCCGATGGCGCCCGGTGGACAGGCCATGCCGATGATGCAGAGCAATGAGCTTGCCGACGAATCTTTACCTGGTTCGGGAGGCGGCGCTAACCAAGGAATGATGCAATGACACAACGAACCGAAAAAAGTGCGGCAGTTTTGATGATCAAAGACGGCCAGGATATGACACCAGGAGGCAGGAAAAGAATCGCCGCATGGTTGCGTCGTCAAGCCGCTTTTCTTGAAAAGCACGGCAATGAATATGCGAACCGATTCACGGCGAGGTATCTGTACAAATGAGCTTCGACAAACCAGAATTTCTCGCAACAATAGCCAAGCGTGCCGGTGATCGCCAAGCCAACATCATGCCGCTGCTGCGTGCTGCTCAGGCGGTCGCGCCGATCATGGAGAAACTGGCCACCGGAGATGCGAACTGGGATCGATACCTGCAATACCTGCAAGGCTACGTCGGACAGGCGCGCGCTGCAAAACTGAACGCGCAGGAGAAAATCGGCAACCCGAAGGCCATTGATCCGCTGGTGCTGGCGCAGTTGCGCGTGGATATCATCGTTGCCGATGCGATGGTTGAAGCATGGACTGTGGCGATGCAGTTACCAAACATCTTGATTCGCGGCGGCGAAGAGGCGACCGCTACCATCATCCGTTTTCAGGAAAACAAAAATGAACCTGCCGGAAACGCTCAGCCGTAAAGCGATCATGCGAACCTTCAGCAGGCTTGAGCCTGTGAAGTGGGAGAGCCTTTTTGAGCGTGAAATGAAGAATGGCCTATGGAAGCACCGCGTGTTATCCACACCGAAATGCGACTACGTTCACAAGGTCTATTACATAACCGAGGGCGTCCAGGGCTGGCTTATCCGCGAGGGGTACTACACGGCGGATGAATTCTTCGCCAATGCAAGATTCGGCGGGCAACGGCTCTCAGCGACCGCGTAGCAGTACCCTCTCAAAATCCCCCTCAACTATTCCGCATATAACGGAATGGCATAACCATGCCCTATTTTCCTCGTCTATCGGTCATGAATTGCCTGGATGACGCGGGCTCAACAACGAGGAGTGGCTCGGATGTTCAAGTCAATTGGTGCGCTCCACGCGCCTGAAGAGGGCGATGTCAGCAGCGGCGCGGCTGGCGGGGAAGAAGAAAAAGGCAAACAGCCGAAGGACGTAGTTCCGACCACGCAACTCATCGCGGCACTCAAGAACCAGGGCGAGCAACACGCCCGCGATATGCAAGCCTTGAAGGCCGATTTTGAAGCGAAGTTGGCGACAGCGACAGAGAAACCTGCGATTGAAGCACCGAAGGCATACACCCGCGCGGAGTTGAACGCGCTGGTGGAAGCAAGGTCGATAACGCAGGACCAAGCGGATACGCAGATGGATATGCAGATCCGTTCAGCCGCCGAAGCCGCCGCAGCGCGGGTTGCCACGGAAACCGTCGCCCAGGCGAAGCTCAGGGAGCGCGTTGATGACGAAATAGCTAGGTACACAGTGGTAGCGCCGGAAATACTGGACGAAGCGCACGGCACGCGCGATCAGATCAGAGCGGAGTATCAGTACCTGCTCGGACTGGGCGACAAGCCAAGCGTAAAAACTCAGTTGAAGGCGATCCGAAGTGTCCTTGGACCTGTAGACAAACTGGAGCGATCTCGCAATGGCACGCCAGCCCACGAGTCGCACCGCGAAGACGGCGGTAGCGGTGGAGATGGCGGCGGCAGGAAGCCAAAGGGCGGATCTGGCGAACTGACGTATGACGGTCTGACGCAACGCGAAAAGTCACACTACGACAGGTTGCTCGCCAGCGGACTCTACAAGGACAAAGCCGCAGTCAACGCTGAACTGAAATTTTCCAATTCACGCACACGCGCCAAGTACAACGCCAGAGCCTAAATGGACATTCTGGTTCCACAGCGCTATACGGTGCGCCAGGTAAAGCGTGCCGAGGCGAAGCGGGACGAATTCAAACCGTCTCGTTACACCAGCGGCTGCGCCAACCTGGACAACATGGTCGAGTTGGGCAAGGCAGTCATCCTTTGCGAGACCCACGCCAGGAAATTTTCCCCGAAGGCCGCGCGGTATTGCGCACACCCATCGCCGAATTTGAGGCGCGTTTTCGGGCGTTGCGATCACTGCCAGCAGGGCGGCCTTTCATTCCTCTACATCAACGAGCGCGATGCATTCGAGGAACGCAAAAAGTTGGAACGTTTCAAGCGGGCCGTCGAGTACGGCAAGATTTTGACCTCTTAGGAGAATAATTATGGAATGGGCCTACGATCTCGGCGGTGCGCCAGTAGCGCGGCTGAAAAAGTTTCAGGTGGCAGCGACCAACACGGTTATCGGTCGAATTTATGTTAAAAATGCCGACAGCGGAAGCGGCATTGTGCTTGGTTCGACGACGGACGCCACCGATTTTATCGGGGTAAACATCGACGCCGCCGGCAGTTACGTCACAGCACAGCAATCGGACAATTCCGACACGCAGCGCCTGACGACTCTTTCTGTAGGACCGCTTTCTGTCTATAGAGCGAGGCTTTCTGGTGGGGCCACCGATGGCACTGCGCTTACATCGCGCGCCATCACGACTGCCGACACCACAGGGTTGACGCTAACGCACTCTGGATACAATTCCAGTTCGCCAACGATGGATGATGGCACTGTTTGGGGCTACTCAGGCGCAAACATCGGGCAAGTCCGGAAAATAAGCACAGTTGCCAACGGAAGCACTGTGGTATTCGTTGCGTTCAGATACGACATCGCCTCTGGCGACACGTTCCTGTTCGCGCCGATCTCTCCTGCAGGTTCGCTTGCTTTCCAAGCGACGACCAACTGTACAGAGATCGATGCAACGGCGGCAATCGCCAGTGATTGCGAGGCCATTGTGGTCGAGATGATCCTAGGCGATGCGTCAGGGAACGGAACTACGGACAGTTACGCGCTGGTCCAGTTCGCCGACAACCTGTTCGGCGCAACGATCACCTAACCCTGAACCCAACATACAAAGGACACAATCATGGCAACCCCAATGGAATCAGGTAATTTTGGCGATCTGCTCGATCCGCGCTTTCAGAAAATTTTCGTTGACACGTTGAAGCCTCTGCCGGACATGCTCGGCGAGGTCTACACGATGGTCCCGTCGAACGGGCGCAACAACATGACGTTTAGCGAAATTGGAACGCTCACAGACTGGGATGAATTCACCGGGAACGTGGCGTATTCGTCTCTCAACCAAGGCTACGACGTGACGATGACCCCGGTTGAATGGGCCAAGGGCACGCAGGTAGCGCGCAAACTCTACGACGACGATCAGCATCACGTCATGGATCAGAAGCCGAAATCCATGGCGGAATCGTCCTATCGGACCAGGCAAAAACATGGTGCGCGCATTTTCAACAATGCGTCATCCATCGACAGTCTGTTCTACAGCCACTCCGAGGGCGTCGCGCTGGTATCGAACAGCCACACGACTACCTCAGGCGCCTCTACCGCGTCGGGTTTCGACAACATGACCACGGCAGCGCTTACGGCGACGGCGGTATTCTCGGCGCGGCTTCAGATGATTGGCTTCCGTGGCGACCAAGCAGAGCGCATCGAGGTCATGCCAGATGAGTTGTGGTATCCGCCAGATCTCTCGGAGCAGGCGTTCGAGATCGTCAAATCCAGCGGCAAGTTGGACGGGGCCAACAACAACCGCAACTTCCACGAAGGCCGCTACAAGACCTACGAATGGCGCTACCTCGCCGATACCAACAACTGGTTCATGTGCGATTCGTCCATGCGGAAACAGTTCCTGTTTTGGTGCGACCGTATCCCAACCGAGTTCGCCTTCATCGAGGACTTCGATTCGCTGGTTGCGAAGTGGCGCGGGTACATGCGCTACGGCATGACCTACGTCAATTGGCGCTGGATTAACGGGGCAATCGTTACGTAGGCAGGGGGTGATATGGCGAATAAATACCACAATCAAGGCGCTAATCCCTCTTCGCAAAGTGGCGACGGTGGCGGGTCGAACAAAGCACAAGGATCTCCAGCTAATGTGTCCATGCCGGTCCGCACTGCGAACTGGCCTGGGCTTCCTGGGAAGTCAGGACCAGACCGATCCGCCGGAGTACCGAATCGTGGGTACGTTGGGCAGTTTTACGCCTTGCAGGAGTTTTCCCCAAGGAAAATGGGGAAACCAATGAAAGGCGAGATGGAGAGCGGCCATATGATGCCTGCGATGCACAAAAAAATGGGTAAGAAACCAACTATGTAACCAGGGGCGGTGCCTAGAGGCAACGGACCAAACCGCGTCCCCCACTGAAAGGAAAGTATCATGCCTATCAACAATTTTTCCAACTTCGGCCCAAACGCCTTTACGCACGGCGTGGCGATCAACGGCGTTCCAGTCCTGCCGACGCACATCGGCAACATCTGGTGGGTTGACAGCGGCAACGCCAACGCTAGTGACAGCGGCGGCAACAACGGGTCGACCACGCAGCCATTTTCGACTATCGACTACGCGGTAGGCCGTTGCACGGCGAATAACGGAGACATCATTTTCGTCGCGCCTGGGCATACGGAGACTGTATCGGCTGCGGCTGGCCTTGACCTCGACGTTGCCGGCATCACGATCTGGTTTCTCGGGGACGGTACTTCAAGGGGCCAGGTCAACTTCACGACAGCGGTTGGCGCCGACATGGACGTTGACGCGGCAAACGTCACGCTCATCAATGCTCGCTTTACTGCCGGCATCGACGCCCTAACTGGGCCGATAGACGTGAATGCCACCAATTTCCGCCTGTTCAACGCAACATGGGAGGACGGCACGACCATCAACACCACGGATTGCCTCGTGGCCGATGCGGACGCAGACGATATGCTGATTGACGGTTTCCTGTTCATCGACGGCGATGCGGCTGGCACGCAGAAACAATCGTTCATCCAGGTTGCCGCCGCGACGCGCCCGACAATCCGCAACATTCGCTGCACTGGCGACTTCGGTACCGGCATTATTGAAAACGGTACGGCATGGGTAGATGCGACGCTCGAAAACCTCACGCTCGACAACGCTAGCGCCAGTCCGACTGTTTGCGTGTTTCTGTCCGCAACGTCTACTGGATTTTTCTCGAATTCATTCCTGCGCGTGGCGAGTGGGTCAACGGGCTACACAGCGACCAACACGATGCAGATTGCGCCGACTGTAGTGGTTACGGGAACCGACGGGAACGTGGCCGCCGACCCGACAATCGGCAACCTGGAAGATGCCGCTGCGACCGGCGCTGTCACCACGACCGACACGCTGATGGCTTATGTCAAGCAGATCGTGACGGATATCATCACCGTTGCCAATTCGACGCTCCCAACGCCGACAGCCAATTCTCTGGCAGCGTTTATCGCATCCGGGGGCACTGGGTTGGGTACGCAACTGGCTACCAGCAAATCACTGGTCGATGCTATCGGAACCAACGGAACCACTGTAGCCGATACAGCAACTGGTATTGCTGGCATGATCGGAGTGAACGATGCCAACAATGCAATGGACACCTCATCTGTGGTGGCCAACGCTAACGGATCGGTATATGAGCGTGACGAGGCATTGCAGGTCGCCGCTTCACCCTCCAAAGACCATCCGAATTATTTCACGGTGACTGCTGATATGACTTCTGCGACGTGGAATACCGTCGCCGCACACGAAATCGCCACTGTGACCGGCATGGTGCGCATGCAGATCATTTTAGAAGTTACGGCCACCGTTATAACCACTGGCACAAACGGGACGATTGCCTTGGGATTCGCTGGCAACACTTCTGCGATATTTTCAGCTACCGCACTTGACGCCGCCGTGACGGGAGATGTCTTCTCCGCTGTAATCGGTTCGGCAGCGACAACTGTAGTCGGCGGTGCTGAAGCGCAATCGTCATTGACCCACGCTATTTTCGATGTAGTCGCACTCGGTGGCGCAGACGTTGGATATACCATCGCCACCAATGCGGCAACCACCGGAACCCTGACATTCCATGTGTGGTGGCAGCCGCTTGACTCTACCGGAGCAGTGGTCGCTGGTGCCGGAGGCGTACTGTAATCATTCCCACTGGAGAATTTATGCAAACTCAGGTTTTCGACACCAATCCGCTTCTGCGACCCATGCAGATCGAATCCGCCAAGGAAGAAATCAAGTCCGCAGAAGCGAAATTGCAGAGCCCGCATATCGAGGACAAAGGGGAAGTTGCGAAGCAATTGCGACGACTGAAAAAATCGTTTGATGCGCAGGTACCGCAAGCGCCTATTGACGGCGCCGAAGAGGGTGCCATGGTATCGCGCTCGAATCATTTGCTCAGTGAGATCCTTCAGGGAATGCCTTCGCAGGAGGAAATGCGCAAGGCACCGCCCGGTGCCGTTGACAAGCACATGAAGTGGGAGAAGCGCAACAAGTTGAAAATTCTGGAATGGAAAAACCTCCAGTTGCGTCTGACTCGCGGCGAGGACTCTGAGGCGGCGAATCTGGAACGCCATCGCCCTACCGGCAGTTCCCTGAACATGGACAACGCCTATATCCCTGGCAAGATGTTTTTCATGCCACCTATCGGTGCCGGTAAGCCGGTGACGTTCAGCGATGAGCAATTGGCGTACCTGCGTGCCGTGAATCCGAATATTGCCGACGCCATTGGCACACTGGACAACGACCAGCGAGCGCAGGTCAAGTCGGCGATCACCGTGGGAATCGGTCTGGACGAAAAGACCGCGTCAAAGGCTGCGAAGAAACCGGCGAAGGGGCCGCTTACCGAACACGAACTTCGCGGCGGTATGTCGCCGGAAAACCGCGCCAAGGCATCGGTTCGGATGCGCAAGATGCTGGCCGATCGCGCGCTGAGAAAACAGGCGGCGAAAGACGCCGGATCTTCCGAATAGGGGATAGCCATGGCATTCGACGACCAACCATACGCGGTAGGAGGAAACAAGAGTTCCGAGCAGGCCGAACCATCAACCGCGAACCGTGGTGCCGGGACTTTGCAGATGCGCATGCTGATCGAGCTTCAAGTGATTTCGATGTTGTTGCACCAGCAATTAGGCAGTACCGAGGACTTGGCAAAACTGCGCCAGGACGTTGCAGATTCAATTACATAGACGAAAGGATAGAAAATGATCAACGAACTGTTGGTTGGCGCAAGCAAAACCGGCGACGGCGTAGTAGTCAAGCAGCGCGGCGGCAAAGATGGCGACGCGATGGCCTCTCCGCTTCACGGCAGATATGCCGAAGCCGCACGCCGCGGGCAGGTGTTTTGCGCATCGACGCTGGCGGCAGGCATCGTTGTCCCGTTCATCGCGGCAACTGTCGCGTCGAAGTACACGCTTCTGAATCCGTCGAGTTCCGGCTACGATGTGGAACTTATCGACATCAATGTTCAGCAAGTTCCAGGGTCGGCACTCATCACTGGGCTTGGCGTTGCGTTCCAAGGGCCGCTCGCCTCGACCGGGGGTGTGCCTGGAACATTAACCGTCAGCACCGGGTCGCACGCTTGCACGCTGGTTGGTTCAACTCGCGTGGATACGCCTGTCGTTCACTACTCTGCGGCAACGCATACCAACGTTGCCATCGCAAACCTGAACCCGGTCCTCTGGCTGTTCAACAATGTGGCGACAACCGTCATCACGCAAGGCCCGACGAACTACCAGTTCGACGGCAAGTTCTGGATGCCGCCTGACACGGCGATGTGCCTCGTGAACAGCATCACCGGCACGCAAAGCGCTGCTGCGATCTCGGTGACCTACGCGATCTGGCCGCGATAGGACATGAAACATGATTCCAATCGAAGGGCGAGTTTGGGCGGGCGCTACAACCGTTACCGTTAGGTCAGGTTTTAACCGGCCTGGTGATACCACCCAGTACACCATTAACGATAATGTTGGACCAAATGCGACGACCGGCGGTGCGCAGCGCTTAGAGGGCTGTGCGCGCGTCGAGGGTGGGACAGGGATTCTCTATTCTGCGCTGATGTTTATCAGCACCGATGCCGCAACAAACCCGAACTTCGACCTTGTTCTTTTCGACACCAACAATCTGACCGTCGCCGCAGACAATGCGGCAGGAACCATCACCGACGCCGAAGCAGAACACTGCGTCGCGGTGATTACGTTCGATGGGACCAACGCCAACAACGTCTGCACGGTCGGACCGAACCTCATCATCGGCTGCACGTCCATAGGCCAGGCGTTCAAGTGCGCGCCGGATTCCACGGACCTATGGTATGTGATCGTTGACCGTGGCGGATACACGCCGGCAAGCGCAGAACGCATCGAAGTGAAAATCAACATCTTTCAGGATTAGGCCATGATTGGAGCTAGATGGGGTAATCCAGGGTATTTCAACCCAGCGTCCCCCGGCGCCATCGGCGGCCAGACCCCCGCCGCCATCACCGGCACCACAATCACGGCGACGACTCAATTCAATGTTGGCTCAACCGATGTTGTGCTGAATCGCTACGCCACCAAGCAACTGATGATCAGCGGGGATGGCACCGGGACTGCGAGCGGGATGACGGGGTGGATACTTGGCAATGACGGTACTACGCTATCGGGACTGTGGTCCAGCGCGGTCACTCCCTCCGCATCCAACTACATTCTCCGTTCTGACAACGGCGGAAACGTCGCCTTTAATCTCGCATCCACGTCGAATCAATTTGCATGGTTCACCACAAATTCCGTGGCGAAGATGGTTATAGAGGGTGCCGCCGGCGCCGGCCCCAGCATAACCGCAGGAGCAGCCACGACCGATGTGCAGGCGCTGAATTCGGTTCAGACGTGGAACAACAATGCAGTTACCTTCACCGGCCATAAATTCGACATCATTGACCAAGCAGGGGATGCTGGTTCGGCCGCGGCATCGCTACATACTGCTTGGCGGGCAGGCACCGCAGGAACCACGAACATTATGACGCTCGGGAAAACTGGAATCGTCACGATGGGCGTCTATGGTGCTGGTGCGGCGACATTCAGCGCGGCCGGCGTCATCAGCAGCGTGTCCGATGAGGCGGTCAAGACCAATATTCGCACGTTCAAGCGCGGGTTGAAAGAGATTCTCGCTTTGGCCAGCAAGAAAGCTGCTATCACCTACAACTACAACGCGGTCGGCCAGCACGATTACGGGCTGGACATGGACCACGACTACACCGGGTTCAGCGCGAACATCGTTGAAGGAATCATTCCTGAGGCGGTCGGGCGCAATTCCGATGGGCGCAGATCGTTTTCCGACCGACCCGTTACTGCCGCGTTGGTCAATGCTGTAGCTGAATTGACTGGTCGCATCAACCAACTGGGGGCGCTCTAATGGCAACCGACACCTACACCCTCAACGCAGGGCAAGTTACGCGCATGCGCGCCGCGGTTGGCAAGGCAATGGGATTGCCAGGGGACGCCACCGTGCAGCAAGCACACGACTTCTGGATTCTGCAAATGAAGGAATTCGTCAAGGCGCAGGAACGCAGGATCAACGAAAAGGCAGCGCTTGCAGCGGTCACTGACGCGGCGTTCGATATCACATGACGCCACAGCAAGCTTTCGACGGCGTCATCATCCAGCAGGTCGGTTCCTACTGCCTGATGATTGCAAATCAGGCGGCGGCGGCGGCTGACTTGCAGAACAAGCTCGCCGAAGCGGAGAAAAAGATTGCCGAGCAGGCGAAGGAAATCGAGGCGTTGAAGGCGATAAATGAGTGCAACAAGCCAACTGACTGATTTTAGCGATCTCTACACTGATTTGTCCAACAGGCTTCGCGGGCAGACGGGGGTCACTTCAAGCGAAAACATAATGAAGCGCATGATCAATATTGCGCTCCATGACATACATTGCGGTTTCGACTACAAACTACCCTGGGCCGAACGCTCCGCGCGCCTGCTCACCAGAGCGACGTACAGCACCGGAACCGTGACCGCGACGCAGGGCAGCACGACATTATCCGGCACCAGCACGGTCTGGACGACGACCGATGCGTTCAGCATTGCAAACGCCCGCGCCAACGGCAAGATCAAAATAGCCGGCGGGCTTACTCCTTACGTTGTTTCCACGGTGGGAGGCGCAGGCACAATCACGCTTTCGAGCAAGTTCACGGAGGCCACCGCTACCGATACCACGTACATCTACTACGAGGACGAGTACGACCTCGCCAGCGACTTCCTGCGGCCAGTTGATGCGCAACGGTTCTCAGATGAGATCGGCATAGACATCATCGGGAGAACAGAATTCCGCAGGCGCTATCCGACGAATTCAACTCCTGGACGAGCCGCTGTGGCGAGCATCATTGATTTTGCTCCAAGCGGTAACACAACGCCTATTCGCCGCGTTCGGTTCGCGCCGCCGCCGTCCACGGCGATGACGATACCGTACACCTACATCACCGGAAATCTTGCGGTGAGTGCTGCTGGTGTCGCGGCATCGAGTCTTTCCGCTGCTACCGATGAACCGATCATTCCGCTGCGCTATCGGCACGCTCTCGTCTTCCACGCGCTTTATCACCTGTACCGCGACCGCAAGGATGACGCTCGCAGCCAGGAGGCAAGGGCTGAATACATCGACATCATGCAGCGGATGAGCGCTGATACCGAAGTCGGAGCAAACCGGCCACGCTTTGCTCCTCGAGTAAGCGGGTATGCGAACCGTGCGCGCAGGCCGTGGAGTGGAAGCGGTGGGAGAAAATACGATCTGAACGGCGATTTTGATCGGATGCTCTAGATGGAATATCAAGAAATCCGCAAGTTGATTTGGTTGACGGTCGCTGAGATTTTCGGCCTCGATGTCACAACGACTGCGACCATGATCTTTCAGGCACCGACCTATACGGTGGCTGGCGTGCCAAGCGCGTCGACGTATCCGCGCGGGGTAATCTATGTTTCGAATGAGGCGGGCGGGGCCACGCTAGCTTTTAGCGACGGCAGCGTATGGCGGCGGTGCGCAGATAGAGTGCAGGTTTCTTAGAACCATGCCAAGCAAATCACAAATCATCCGGCATTTGTTCGGCGGCGGCTGGGCGAGCGATTACGGCGAGTCCGCCGATGTCGCCCCAGACGCATCCGGCAAAGTCGTCATCCCATTTCTGACTGATGTGCAGGATGCCCTGTACGAGCTTGACGGCGGGCCGCACATGATAGGCGGCGCGACGAAAGTCAATTCTTCAGTCGTGGCCTCTGGTGCCGTGGTGACCGGCATCTTCGATTACTGGCGGCAAGGTACGGCTGGCTCTCCGGCACGGCGCAGAATACTCGATGCGGGGACCGTCAGGCTTGCCGATACCGATGACGGCACCTACGCCACGACTATCGCCAGCAGCCTCACCAGCGGCGCCGTGCCGTCCTATTTCACCTTCGATGATCTACTGATCTCGTGCAACGACGCGCAAGGGGCATCCGATGTCCCGCGCTCATGGGATCAGACCACGGCGCAGAACCTCGCCGGGACGCCACCGAAGTTCGCCTTCGGGTGTGCGCATAAAAATAGAGCCTGGGCGGCGGGGGCCGTTGCGCAACCATCCCGGTTGTATTACTCGGCCAATATCGATCCAGAAGATTGGACTGGTGCCGGTTCAGGCTCGATTGATATCGACCCGCAGGACGGCGACGGTCTCACCGGAATGGTGAGCCACAAAGATAACCTGTTCGTGTTCAAGGGGCCGAACAAGGGATCTATCCACCAGATTACCGGCTCTGCGCCAACAGGTTCAGACGGGTTCGCGCGCAAGCCATTCGCATCCGGTATTGGTGCCTGCTGGCACAACGCTATCTTCCGCTTCGGCAACGACATCGGCTTCGTTAGCCAATACGGATCAGTCCACAGCCTATCTGCCACCGCTGCATACGGAGACTTCTTGCAGGCGGCGCTTTCCAGGCCGATCAACCGTTGGATCAACGATCACCTGAACCGGAACCGCCTGCGATTTATCAGCGCGGCGACGGACCACTTCAACGGCTTCGTGCTTATCACGATGTCGATTGACGCCAATTCCACGAACAACTGCTGCATCGCCATGGACTACCGCGGCGCGCCGGACGTGATTCGCTGGTCGCGCATTCCGGCTTACTCCATGGGAAGCCTTGGCGCTTTCGTGGATACCAGCGGGGTGCGGCGCATCCTTGGCGGCGGGAACGATGGATACGTGCGGCGGCTGAACGTGGCCGATCGCTCGATTGACGGTGCGACGGCGCTTTCGTTCAGAGCCAAGACGCCATCCATGAGTTATGGAAATCCGTTCATGATGAAAACTATAAGCGTCGCCTCGCTCGGGATTGTGCCAAAGGGCGACTTCGACATGACCTTCGGATGGACACGCGACAACAACGCGCAGCAGACCTACACGCAAGATCAGGGAGGCGGGACACCGTTGGATACCTTCACGCTTGATTCATCGACGCTTGGCGTTCTAGCTGGTTCGCTTGCCATAGACAGATTCATGGAACTTAACGATGGCGACGAATTCCGTTCAATAAGTTACGACGTGCGGCAGAACGCGGTAAACCAAGACATCGAGCTTCACTCGATATCGGCGGTGATTACGCCGAACGCAATCAGCACGGAGAATTAGATATGAGCCTGTCGCGCGTCAAAAATTGGGTAGCGGAGGTTCTGACATATTCGGACTTGAACGCAGAGTTCAATTCAATATTGAACAACCCCGGCAGTCTGATCTGCCCGATCACGTTCAACCTCACCTTCACCGACGCGACCTACGACATCGGGGCGAGTGGTGCGACGAGGCCGCGCAATTACTTCGGTTCCGGCACCGGCACATTCGGCGGGACGTTCTATATCGGCGATACCTCGAATGCCGATATCACGCTCGGCTTGACCATAAATCAAGGCGCAAACGACGACCACATATTGGCGCTTAAATCTAGCGATGTAACGCATGGCGCAACAACCATAGCCGAAACTGATTCGTTCGTTTCGCTCAAAAAACTGTCTGCGACCAATGGTGGGTTGGTGTTTTATACTCTTGCTGACACTGGTACTCAATCGTTAGTTATGAGCGCTATTTGTGCCACAGCGGTAGGAACGCGATCAACGGCGGCGGTGGGGCCAGTCGAGTTACGTGGTTCATTACTGAATGGGACTGGGGTTACAACGATGAGTGGGGATGCAAACCTCGTCGTTGTAACAGACGCAGGAACCACGAGATTTATTCTTGATTCTGACGGCGATTCTCACCAAGACGTTGGGACTGCCTGGACTAACTTCGATGCGTTTGATGACTTGGCGCTGCTCACCGATCTTTCGGTTGCAGTGAGTCGAGATGATGACCCAATCAAGCGTGAATTCCAATCGTTCCTGAAATACAACAGGGACGCATTGGCGCGCACGAAACTGGTTACGTTCAATGAAGACGGGCATCATTTCGTCAACATGAGCAAGCTCACCATGGCGCTGACCGGAGCGGTGCGGCAATTGGGCGATGCGTATAAGGTACTTGTCGAGCGCCAGGCGTTACTGGAAAGCAAGCTATGAAAATCGACATTGACGGGAACGACTTGCTCGCCGCCGTGCAGGCGCAACGCAACGATGCTCTGGATGACGCGGCCAACAACGCGGCGGCAATTCAATCGCTACAGCGTAGACTCGTCGCATTGGAGAAGCAACTTGCAGACGCAACAAAGCCAGCCGACGAAAAGGCGTAATCGTGCGGAGTCATTCAATGCGCGGGTGCAGGTTCTGCTCGCCGTTGATGAATGCGGCCCGATCATCGCCGAAGTGCTGCGGCAGAATGGTGTTGTCCTGCCTGACGCGAATTGGTCGAAAGTATTTCCAGCCTGGCTGATTGCCGTTGATGGTGGCGAGGACGGCAACGGTGACGAAGTAATCGGATGCATCCAAGTCATGCCGGCAAAGCCTTTCGGCTGGTGCGCCTTCCTCTACACCAAGCCGACTGTCAGTTTCAAACTGCGCGCGATTGCGTTGCGCAAGCTCATCGTCGCCGGGATGTCCACCTGTCACGCTGCCGGGTGCGCCTACGTTGCGGGTATGATTGATGTCAGGAACGGGTCTTTCATCAAGGTGATGGCTGATCTACATTTCGTCACCGTTGGTGATTCCACGATGATGCTCAAGGGGCTGCGATAATGGCCTGGATAAAAAAACCGATCTACTCGAAAGATTCCGTTGACGAGTCTGGGGTCAGCGATGGCATGGGCGGCCAATACCAAGGCTATTACGTTTGGAATACTGACTGGGATGCTGGCGGTTGGGATCCAAACGAGGAAGTAACCTTTCCGGATGGTAGTGTCGGGACACGTCGCCCGCTGCTTCAACAGGACCAAGATGGTAATCAGCAGTGGGGCGAAGGTTGGGCCGGCGGCACTCCAGGGACATATCGACAGATCCTTGATTCGTACCCTGCCGATAGCGGCTTGAAAGGCGGTTTTATGGAGGCGCTGTCAGGGCCGATTGGCGCGGCTCTTGGCGCTGCGTTTTTACCTGGGCTGATAGCCGGAACCGGATTGACCGGGCTCCCGGCGAGCGCAGCTCAGGGCGCAACAAGCGGGCTAATATCCAGCGGCGGCGATCTCAAAGCAGCGCTCAGAGGCGGGGTGACAGGCGGAACGATGGGCGCACTGGGCGGTATAGGCGACCTGGCTGGCGGCGGCGGACAGGCTCCCCTCCAGTTGGCCGGCGAAGCGACCGGGGTAGGCGACGCGCCGGCATATGGCGGAAACGCTGGGATTGATGCCGTGAATAGCAGATTGGGTGTTGGTGGATATGGTTCTGGAGTCGATTTTAACGACGTAGGGCAAAATACCGATATCTACACCGGCGCGCCGATTAACGCCGCCCCTGTAGGCACTGGAATTGGCGGGAATACCTACGGATCCGCGGCGCCAGCCACGCCGCCAGGAACAGTAAGCATCGGCGGCATGAACATCCCGACATCGCTACTTGCCGGCGGCGCCCTAGCCGCGGGAACGGCGCTACTCGGCGGGATCGGGCAAAAGTCCACTACGACAACCAATATCCCGCCGCTGTCGGCAGAAGAAAAGGCGCTGATCGCGGCGAATACCGGGCTTTCCGAGCGCCAGCTTGCCAGCTACGACGCCCTGCTGCCGTTCCAGAAGGAGATGGTAGACCTCTCCCTGGCCGATTTAAGGCGCGGCGCGGCAGACAACGCCGCCATAGATGCTGCCGTTTCGCCGGCAGACCGCGCGGCCCAGGCGAAGGCTGATTTCGAGCGCAATGCGCGTCTTGGACCGATCCAGGATGAGATTTTGCAATTGCAACTTGACCAGTTGCGCCAAGGCGGTCGGGCGACACCGGAACAGTTGGTAGCGATCAAGGCGGCTGCGGACGCCGGGATTGCGGCCGGATCTGGCGATATCGACGCGGCTACCTCGCGCGGGATAGGGCTGATCGCCGATGAGCTGGCGAACGCCCGCGGCTTGAGGCTGACAGACTCGCCGATGACTTCAGAGGCGGCCCTACTCTCCAGAGAGGGCGAAATCCAGAAAGGCAGCCTGATAAAGAATCTGCGCGCCAATGAGGCCAATGCCGCGCTCAACTACCCTCTTGCAGTGCAGCAAATACAGAACACCGTGGCGACCGGACAGCAAAGCATCGAGCAGAACGCCAAGCAGTTCCAGGACGAATTGCGCAACCGGGCCTACCAGAATAGGCTGGCTCTGACTGGGCAGGCGATGACTGGCGGGATCGGACTGACATCCATAGGCAGTGGTGGCTCGGGGCTCAGTGCTCTGACGCAATCGCGGGTTGCCGGGGCTACATCGACCGGGGCGACTAGCGGAATAGGGTTGCCGGGACTTGGGGCGCTGACATTAGGTGTTGGCGGGCTTTATAAAGGATTGGGATTCAGCTAATGGCCTACCCTTTCGACGAATTCAACCTTCCTCCCGAGCAGCAGCCGTCCGTGGGCAACCTCGGGCTGCTCTCTGACGGCGGTATCAACCTGTCCTCCGCGCCGGCTGCCGCCCCTATCGCGCCGATTCCAGCGATGCCACGGCGGGCTGACCCGCGCGCTGAATACTTCGCCGGGATGAGCGATACCGGGCGCGTGTTCAATGCTTTGAGCGAGTTCGGTGCAGGAGTAACCGGCAGGCCCTCGCCCATGGATGCGCGGCTGAAGCAGTTGCGGGAGGAAAAAACTCTGCGGCTTCAGGAGTTGAAGGCCGGTGCCGATGTCTACGACAGCGCCGTGAAGGCTCTCAAGGGGTTGGCGGGGCCGGCGCGCGTTCAGGCAGCAGAAGCATATGCGAAGCAATTCGACCAAGACCATCCAGAATGGGCGAAGGCAGTCCGGGCACTGTCAGCGCAGGACGACGGACAACTGACCTACTTGGCCGAATACACAAAGGACAGTCCTACAGCGAAGGCGATATTCGCATCGGGCGGAATTGGCGCTTTGAGCAAGGCTTTCGATGGCGAAACCGGGAAGGTAATACGCGCCGAAATCGACTCCAAGCACATCCCAATAATTGCAGGCAATCTGTCGAAACTGCGCATGCAGTTCCAGGAGCACGTCCCGCCAGCGATGGTCGAGAAATACACCAAGGACGGCAAGGTTGACGGGCCTGAAATGCTGGAAATAATCGACTGGATCAAGGAAAACGCTCCGGCCGGAAGTCCTGCCCGCGCGCTGATCCCGAACGATGCGCAAATGCAGATATTCCAGCGACCGGGGAACATGAAGGCGATATTCGCGCAGGCTCGAATCGCTTCGCCTGAGGATGTGGCGGCGGCTGCGCTGGATGCGGAGAAGAAATTCGCAAAAGACGAAAAGGCGCAATCTGCCGTAGGGAAAATTGAGGAAGATTTTTACAACGGAAAGATCACAAGGGCGCAGGCCGATGCTGCCATTGCAAAGGCGAACAATATCAGCGCCGGTGTCACGATCAACATGCCAACGGCAACAGGTATGGGCGTCAACCCAGGCACCGGGAAGGCTGGCCATTACAGCATCGGGAAGGATGGGACCGTAAGATGGGACGCCATAGCGCCAATTGAGTCTGCTGCGGAACGATCAGCAAAGGCGAAGGAAAAGGCGTCTGAATCCGATTTCGCATCCGTGGATAGGCAAATCACTGAGTTGGAAAACTTGGTGCAGAAAACTGAGGGCAAGTTCACCAGCGCGACAGGGATAAAGGGTTTTGGCACTCGCGTTGCAGAGACCGCATCAGGGATCATCAACCCCGATGCCCCCACCCCTGCTCTGGATGCGAAAAACAAAAAAGAATTGCTGATTACTGCCGTGCGCAAGTCGATGGCTGATTCCAATATGTCGCAGCGCGACAAGGAGGCTCTGGAGACTGCGATAGGCGGTATTGAATCCGCCTGGGGAACCAAAGGAAGCACGCTGCGTGGGCTGAAAAGTTTGCGCGAAGTGGTGCGCGACAAGTCAATCAATCCTGGCGCGCGAGACAGGGTAGCATCGCCCAAAACGACCGCTGAATTTAACGCACTACCAAGCGATGCACTTTATATCGACCCGGATGACGGCAAGCGGTACAGGAAGCCATAATGGTCGGTCCTAGATTCGCTGGCGTTCCTGTCGAGGAAGAAAGCCAAGGAGGCCGCTTCGGTGGCGTACTCGTTTCTGAAGACGAGATCACCGACCGCGGCGGCGCGTCTTCGCCTGTCGGGTTCTCTGAAAATACGGCCGGTGCCGTCACTGGTTTGATTAAACCAATCAAGGATTTCGTCAGTCAACGAGACCCTGATATCGATTACTACAGGGGCGTCGATCAGGCTTTGTTCCGTGGCGGTTTCTCGCGCATGGGTAACGAGGCTGAACAAAACAACTGGCTCTATGAGAAAGTTGGTGCGGGCAACTTTGGCAAAGATAGTTTCGGGGCGTGGTTTATTCACCCCAAAGGTCTGGAAAAACTCGGTATCCAGTCAAAGGTACCAGTTGCCATAGACGAACAACGCATCACAAGGTACGACGTTGCCGACTGGGCTGGAGACCTTCCTTCTGTTGTTGGAAGTGCTGGAGCGGCCATGGCGGCATCTGGTATGGGCGCGTTGCCTGGAATGGGAATGGCTGCGCTTGGTGCTGCTGGTGGCAAGGCGTATGACGAGGTATTGAAAATTCTTCAGGGATACAACAAAAAAGGCCCTGGAGAAATGGCAACCAGCCTCGCTATCGAAGGCGGCTCTGCGGCAATCGGCGAGGGCGCCTTTCGTTTAGGTGCGCGAGCATTGAAGGGATACGCTCCCGGAAACTCTCCTGAGAGACAACAACTGACGCGCGAGGCACTGAATGCCGGGTTGCGCCCAAAGTCATGGCAGGTCATTGAATCTGGCGCTCCATTACTGAAACGATTTCAAGCAACAGCGGAAAAGGTTATTGGAGATCCATCGCAGGAAATCAACAGGAACGCGTTGACTCGTCTGCTTGATCAGGTTGCCGCCAGGGCCGGCACGCCAGTTGGTGATATTGGTGAACGTCTTGTGGGAAAGGTGAATGGCAAGATAAGCGACGATTCAATTCAAATTGAATACCTGCGCAACAGAGCGCAGAACGAGCTTGACGCATCTTTGAAATCAATCCAGAAGAATCTTGGATCAAGCGATCCTAATACGGGGGCATTGGTCGCCGAACAAATAAGGCAAGGCAGGCGAACTTTCGGCGACGCGGCATCAGACCTTTATTCAAAAGTCGATGAAATGGTCGGCACGCCATTCGTTCCAACATTATCGTTAAAAGCTCAAGCTGAAAAAATCGCAGCACAATTGCCAAGAACAGAATCAGGGCAAGTAATCTTCACCAAGGCTGGAGAGGCGAATCCGATACAAGACATTTTGGATATGCCAGCGAACATCACAATATCGCAGGCGCAGCGAATCCGTTCCATGCTTGGAGAGGGCGCGTTGACACGCGACCTTGCTTCCGGAGTTGACAAACGCGATTTGGCAATGCTCAAAGTTGCGTCTGAAAAGATGTTCGATGATGCCGCCACGTCGCTTGGGTATTCCGTGCGAAGCAACATTGTCGATGTAAGCGGGAATCCACTCACAGGAACGGTGGTCACCGGGGCCAAGGCGACTGATGCGATTACCACCCTGCGAGACGCTGACGCATTTTACAAAGAAGGAATAAGGAAGTTCGACTTCCCGGCCATAGCCGCTATCACGCGCGATACCAGAATGACGGGCGCCGTAGACCCGGAGCGCGTCATAGAACACATCATAAAACCTGGATACACGTCCGACGTAGCGCGGGTCAAAAACCTTGTCACTGAGCCAATGTGGCAAAAAGTCACGCGCTCGCACTTCGATGGAATGCTCACAAAAGCAACCAGCGTTGTCAACGGAGAAGACACAATTGTAGGTAAGCGTCTATACGACAACATCAAAAACATGGGCAGGACGTTCGATGCTGTCTACGGGAAAGAAGCGCCAGCAATACGGCAATATGCCGCTGAATTGGCAGCAAGGGACGGAAAGATCGACCCTACAATACTTTCAAGGAATCAAAACGTTTCTTCTGGACTCGCCGCCGATTTGGGAGAGGCTGTTGCAAAACAAAAAGAACTCGATTCGTTCCTCAAGGACAACTTTTTAGCGGCATTGAGTCGTCCAGGAAAAGAGGCTGAACAAGCAGTAGATTTCATTTTCCGTCCAAATTCTCCGCAACGAATTATGGTGGCGCGGGATTTCTACGGAGAAACATCGGTCGAATTTACTGGACTGCAACATCAGGCCATGCAGAAGTTGCTCGGCAATTTCATTGAGGCAACTGATGATCCGTTGGTAAAGGTTTTGAATGGGAAGCAGTTGCGCGGCGCGTTGGACACCTACGGCAAAAAAACTCTGGACGCAACGTTCGGCGCTGACCTGACAAAAGACCTTTACAGATTTGCTGACATAGCAGAGTTTGTCACCAAGAAAGGGGCATGGGGGGCGGGCGGTATAGTCGCCGCCAATGTTGCGCTTCATCCTATCAAGAACATTGGGAAGATAGCCGACTTGATGATTACATCTCGCCTTCTTAGAACGCCAGGTGTAATCCGATGGCTATCTGAAGGTATAAGCGCAGACACACCACCGAAGAAGGCGGCGGCGGCATTGGCCAGGGTGTCCAGCATTGCGGCGACATTGGTTGGCGATGAGACTGGATCTGCGACAATAAATCTTCCTGTCGATGAATCACAATGATCCGCCCCTCAATCATCCTAGCCGCAAGGTGCTGATATGCCACTTGACCATAACACCATTACCAAGCTCGCTTGCCTTATACCTTTTTGCACGGTAGGCAAAGGTGCACCAGAGATGAACTTCGCGCGCCTGCTTGAGACTTGCATTATTGCAGGGGTGACGATGTACGGCACGATTCAGGTGCAGTCATCCAAACTAGATGCTTTAGCCAAAGTTACCGAAGAAATGCGCGCTGAAGTGACGGCGATCAGACTGGAGCGTGCCGGCCGGGTGAAACTCATTGATGCCGAACTTGAGGAACAGAAGCGCTTCCGTTCAGACATCGAAACGCGGACTCGGAAGCTGGAGCAGCGACGGTGAGGGCCGCTGACGGTGCGATTCTCATAGTAGCGCTGTCGATTGCGTGGTCCCTGTATAGGGCGAACCGTGACATCGAGAATTTCAACCTGCTCGATCTTGTCATGGCGAACGGTCGCGTTAGCCGTTTGGCCTGCATCGCCTTGGGCGCTTTCGTGGTCATGTCATGGATCATGATCCGGCTTGCCATGGACGGAAAGATGACGGAGGGGTATCTTGGACTGTACGGCGGACTGTGCTTCACGCCGATCTGCGCGATGCTGTTTTCTCCACCGAAGGATGCTGTGACGTAATGCCAGCCACTAAAACCCTGTCGCCAAATCTGTCAGCCTTCCTTGACACGATCGCCGTGTCTGAGATCGGGCGCGAACTTCTGGATGTGAGCGATGACGGCTATAACGTGTTGGTGGGGTCTACTCCTGCCGAGCCACTGCTTTTCCATGACTACAGCAAGCACCCGAGAATCCGCAATGTCGCAATGAATTCTGATGCCGCAGGCCGGTATCAATTCATGGGGCGGTATTGGGAGCCGTACCGGAAGCAACTGGCGTTGCCGGACTTTGGACCGAAGTCTCAGGATCTGTGGGCGTTGCAACTGATCCGGGAGTGCAAGGCATGGGATCTGATTGCCAACGGGCATTTTTCTGAGGCTGTGTGGAATTGCCGCAGCCGGTGGGCGAGCTTCCCGGCAGCAGGGTATGGACAGCACGAAAATAAACTGGACGTGCTCCAAACTGCTTATACGGACGCGGGCGGTATCGTGACGATGGCATGATCCCTCTGCCGCTGGTTAAGATCATCGGCGTAATCCTCGCCCTGGTGGCCCTCATAGGGGTCATCGTTGGGGCCTACAAGCTCGTGGACTCGAAAGGGTATGCACGGGGACAGGCAGAGACCAACGCCTCCTGGCAGGCCCGTGAATCGCGCGAGCTAGCCGCTGCGAACGCCTTGATCCTGCTCATGGAAGAAAAGGCTCGCCGGCAGGAGCGCGATGCCTCTGCCGCCATCACCAAAGCCAACGAAAACAGGAGAATTGCCGATGCGAAAGCTCAACTATTGGTCAAAAACGCTGCTCGTGACGTTGCTGCTGGTCTCGGCCGGCTGTGCGAGCCAGCCGGAGATACCGCCCGCGAGGGTGCCGGTGAGCGTGCAGAGGGCGGTTCTGCCGCCACCGCCGAGCGACCTCATGGAACAGATCGAGCCGAACTTTATGCAGAATTTGCAAACTTTCTTTCAACTGAAGCTGCGCGGGCCGACGCAATAACGCGCCGGCTTATCGAGGCGCAGGCTTACATCAGGACCGCTTTGGAAACGTGCAACGCACCGTGATATCATCGCGGTCGCGGTGCAGATGTGGCTGGTACATATCCCGGGGCTCATATCCCCGCGTTCGTCGGTTCGATTCCGATCACCGCAACCATTCAGGATCGCCTTGGAGATTTGCCGCTGACTCGCTTCATAGCGGTTTCCTCACTTGCTATTCCTGATGGCGGCGGCAATCCTGTCCTTTGCTTGCATAGTGATATCGTCCTGCTCTCCTGTAAACGGAGTTGCAGCAATCCTCGCATCCTCCTCCTTGCAGGATGTGCGGGAGGCGAGCCAGGATTGGAATGCGTAAAATGTTACACAATCCAAGTAATCGCCATCGTCATCAAGCATCATCGGTAAATGCCTTGGCCTGGCAAACACCTCGAACTTCTCGCGCTCGGTTGTCATGGATTCTCGCTCGTCGTAATCTGCTTTGCAGCATCACGCATGGTAATAGCCGTTTCCAGCACAGAGGCACACACAATGCACTCTACAAATCTGGTGGTTGCCCCGCTGCTGTAGCCTTCTGGAATCTTCAGCAAACCGTCCAGTATTTTCGTCGCTTCGGCACGCAATGCGTCTGCCTGTACTCTGGCGTTGCTCATCAAAAGTCCCCTTCCTCCGGTTTCACGTCCTGCTGCCTGATACCGCATCTTGGGCAGATGTATTCACCACGGCGGCGTTCAAGTAGTTCTTCCAATGCGCGTTTATTCGCCACATGCCGCCTCGACACTGGGTAATGCGTCGCCAAGTCGATCAACTCTTGGATTACTTCGTCGCTGACTCGCTCGCTCACTTCGCCGCCTTGAGCATGGCGCGGAGTTCGTCGCGGGCTTTGCGTTCAATCCATGAATGAAAACTGAGTATTCTCTCCAGCAACTCCCTCGGCACGGTGATAGCGGAGGGGTCGGCGGTGTCTCCATAAATCAACGGGCGCACAGTGACTTCGTTTTCAGAAAGTTCGTGCTTGGAAAAACTGGACGGCGGATTCGTGCTTGCCCATCCCTTGCCACCCTTCTCACTGTACATCCACGCCGCCGGCTCGTTGGAACGGCCAGCATCACGGTCTAGCAATTTCTGCATTGATAGGAGTTGCCTACGCCACTTCCCTGCTGCCACTTTCGCAGGGTTCAGGATATTCATGACAAATGCATCCACATCGTGATAGCGCAACACGTCGTAGTGTGTTTTGACTATGCCACGCAGCAATAGCTCTGCCAACTCTAATGCGTCGCTTACCTCGGTGGAACGGCCAGCATCCAATCCAGAAGCATTGCCGCTGGCCGTTTTGTTCTGTGGCTCCAGTTCCACGCCGATTGACGTACCGACCCGGTACACAGGTGCGCCAGGGTAGGCTTGTTTCTCGGGGCCGTAGATGACTGGCGTTCCGTTCTGCTCTGGCTTGTATTTGCACTCCGGCGCCCTGCCGTAATAGTGCTCACACCCCTGACACCTGTCCCCGGGCGCGTAGCATATGCGGGTATCGTTCGGTCCAGCCTGTGTGCCTTTCTGCTCGCCCTTGAGCAGCGTGACTTGGGCGGCGAGGGTGCGGGCGAGCGCAACCAAATCCCATTCAATACTTCCTTCCATGTACGTTTGCGCGAACCTGCGGTCCTTGTCATAAATAGCCTGGATCGCCGCATCGCCATCCTCCATCACCCGGAGCAGGGTGAGCAGGTATTGACGCTGGGCACGAGTGCGGACCATCCACTCTAAATATTCTGGACTGGGGTAATAGATCCGGGATTTCAGATCACGCTCGACTTCCGCCGCTGTCGGTTTCATGGTTGTTCCCGCCTGGAAATGATACGCAGGCATCGTTTGCATACGCGGTATGGCTTTTGATCCTTAAAGCGCTCCGTAATACCCAAACGCATATAACGACTGCTCCCAAGATCAACGCGATCAATTCGGCGCGTGTGATCATGTGGTAAGCCATTGCAAAGGGCAATAAAACCAATGTGTTTAATTAACATTTCATCCTCCAATCATCGTCCAAGTTACCGCGCAGCACTCCGGCGCATGATTTCATCGGGCGGTTCCATCACAAGAATTTGCGCCTCCAGTTGATTGCGCTTCTCGCGCCAGTACCGGATCGCCTGCTGCCCGCTATGCACTTGATCCTCCAGTTGGGCGATCCATTCGTCCATTCCGCGGAGCTTTCGGCGCTTGATTGCGAGGCGGAATTGATTAGCTGCGTAGGCTAGGATGTTCATTTGCACACTCTTTCCTGGATGGCCTTGACGGCGGCCTCAGTCGGCACGAGAAACGCGCTGGCGCCCATGATTGCGACGGTCCCGAGCGCGATCAGCACAAGGCGCAGGCGGGCGCTCATGCGGTTCTCGCTGGAAGCGCGCTATCAGGCACATTCCAAAATCCCTGCGCCCCCTTCCACGGCACCGGCACATTAATGTGCCGCACGTTCTCCAACACAAAACACCATGGCCCATGTACATGCTTGTGGTCTGCAATCCACGGGTATTTTTCATCATAGTTGCCTATTTGAATTTCAAAAATGTCGATGCAATCAACGATGTCGGCAATGCCGACAATCGCGCCGAATGCCATATCAGGAGGGGGTTTCTCGCCACCCATCCATTCGAGACTTTTGCCGGCGTGAATCGCAAGTGGGCCACGGTAGCGCGTATGCCATAGTCGGTTCTCCACGCGCTTTTCTCCGATCACAATCAGGTGCGCGTATGGCTGGCAGATCGTCAATGCTCTCATGGCTCCTCGCTCCCGTCAGCCGGATAACCGCGCCTGACATCCTCGCGCCACTTCGCCTCGCGCTCGATCAGTGCATCGGCACGGGCAGCGGCGCGGCAAAAAGCAAGTAACAGAACCACAATAGCGAACGCTATGGCGACTCCTGCTGCGATCAGGATGGCAAGTAGGTCGCTCATTTCGGCGGCTCCGGTAGCGGCATCCAGTGGGTTGGTTGCTCATCAGGCGGGTATGGTGAATAAACAGGGCCATTCGTTGCCCAACATAACGCTGAACGATGCCAATGCCCCACAGTAATCCAGTTTCCTGACACCAACAAAATAGCGCGGCCTGATTTCAGCGCTGTCTCAATCGGTTGCCATTCACTCATCTCTGCACCCGCTTGACGCCGTCGAATACCTCGCGCTGCCGGTCGTTGATGTCGGAGAGGGTTTGGCGTCTGCGGTAGGCTGTGGGCATGGTTCCTCCGGTGTTCGATCAATCCCAAGGCGGCGCGCTTGGGGGGCGGTCATGAGTAAAGGACACGCCATCACCTGTTTGCATAAAGGGCGGCTAATTCAACAGCAGAAAACGCTTTCACATCGGTTTCCCGCTCACTGAGAATATTTAGAACTTCCCACACTTTGCACAACACAGCGTCGGCGCAGTGGAACCACTCGCCGACCTTGCGCTTGTCGGAAAAGTATTCGTGGAACGCCCTTTCAACTCGGTACGCCTGCTTGTCATCCCTGCATTGAATGACGCCAGCTAAATGAATCGACGATGGGCAACCTGTTTGTAGGGCGTGCATTCTCGCAATAGGGTCACGAGATTTACCGATCTTCATGCGGTTGGGCTTTGAGACTCTAAGGAAGTAGACGTACATGATTGCCCTTTGGTGAGCGAATCCAGCCAGCCTAGACTGAACAGGATTCACCTTAAAAACGTTGCCCTTCGGAGCCGCGCTTATCCGGTAGCCGTTCGATCTAGGGCGCTGCCTTCGCCACCCATGCCGCTGTCTCAGATCTTGCCCACAGTAGCGGCTGTCCCGTATCGCTGTCGGTGAGTCCCCGACCAATACGCGACGCAAGCAAATCGACCTTGAACTACGCCAAGTGCGTGGAACCTTTGAGGGCTGAATTTGTTGGGCGAAAACACCCTCTCGGCACACTTGGCGTAGATCAAGGCGATCTACCCCAACAAATTCAGTTTCCTGGGTTCCCACCCAAGGCGCGAATTGCTCGCGCGTGATCATCTTAATCCTCCGTTTGCGTGAATGTCAACTGGTTACGTCGGCGAACATTGGCGACTCGCCCTTGATGCGCGCTTGTGCCATTGCGGCGTACTCTGGATTCAATTCGATCAGCACCGCGTCACGTTGCAGGCGGTCGGCAACAAGTCCGGAAGTGCCAGCGCCTCCGAACGGATCAAGCACCAGCCCGTTGATGGGACATCCAGCGAGGATGCACGGCTCGATCAGCGCAGGCGGGAAAGTAGCGAAATGTGCTTCCTTGAATGGCGCGGTCGCTACGGTCCAGACGCTGCGCTTGTTGCGCTTACCGCTCGGCGCCATCGCAGTAAGCCCGTCGTCACGCTTCGTGTAGCCGTGCGCTGACTGGCCCGGGATATTGGCGGCTGCGTAATTGGTTTTGCGCGTTGCCATGCCTAGCCCCGGCTTCGTAATAATGTCGCGCTCATCCGTGAAGCTTGATCCGTTGTCGCCTACCGTGGCGTTCTCCGCAATCGCATCCGCATTGAAGTAGTACCGCTCGCTCTTGCTCAACAGGAAAATGTACTCGTGCGCCTTGGTGCAGCGGTCGCGCACGCTTTCAGGCATCGGGTTCGGTTTCGCCCAAATGATGTCTTGGCGCAGATACCAGCCATCAGCTTGTAGGGCGAAGGCTGCGCGCCAGGGGATGCCTACGAGGTCTTTTGCTTTCAGGAAAGATGTTTGACAATCAGGATCAGCGATCCCACCAGGAAGCAGATGCTGCCCGCACAGTAACTTATCAGCGCGATTAGTTGGGCGTCCATACAAGCTCCCTTCGTTAGTTGCCTGCTTTCTAAATGGCGAATCTTCTGGATTTCCGCCCTTGCCAGATCCGAAATACGAATCCCCAAGATTTATCCAGCACGTACCGTCGTCGCGCAACACCCGGCGCACTTCGCGGAATACCTGCACCATGGTTTCAACGTATTCGGCCGGCGTGGATTCAAGTCCGATCTGGCCGGATACGCCGTAATCGCGCAATCCCCAGTATGGCGGCGAGGTCACACAGCAATGCACCGATGCATCCGGCAGCGTTTTCAACTGCTCGCGCACGTCACCGATGAGAATGCGAACACTCACCGCGCCATCCTTCCCGGCGTCGGGCGCGAGGGGGTCATTTCTGCTTTCCGCGCATTGCTTTGGCGAGAATCGGAATCATCGGCATACCACATCGCGGGCAGCATGGGTGATCGCCTTTTGCAACCTCGCCAGGAAATATACGGCCGCGTGTTTTGCAGCCGATGCATTCCACCGTGACCGATACTTTTCGGGCGGGTGTCATGCCGCCTCCCGCTTATCCTGTTCGCAACGATGCTTTGACTTCTCCCGTAAACGCGCTGCGTCCGACTGGCATTCGTCCGCCATTTTTGCAATCTTGCTGTTAAGAATACTGCGTAACTGCCGCTCATAAATTTGCCAAAGCTCGATCGAAAGAATTTCTGATGCGTGCGCTTCCGCCAGCAATTCATCTGGGGTTGCGGCATCTTCCTGCTCAGGAGTCATCATGCCGCCTTCTCCTGCCGCTTTGTGATCGCCTTGTTCAGCCAGTCGGTCGCCCGTGCGAGGTCTTTCAGCTGAACCAAGCCGAAACGCTCGACGCCGGCAGTGCGCTTGAACGAATCAGCAAGACCTGGGAACGGTTCGCAGCGGGACTCCAGTTCAAGGGCTTCGTCCGCGCTGACGTAGCGAATAGGGTCCGCGCCCGCCTGCTCGTCCAGCGTTGATTCCTGCGCACCAGGGGGAGGATTGCCCTGTGAGGGGCGCGCAGACGTGGAGTTTGCAGGCGGGGCGGATTCTTTTGCACCGGATGCCCAAGCGGCGAGCAGCCGGCCGGATTCTTCGGTGATCGGTTTGTCAAGCGGGAAAATTGATCGGTGCTGTTCCTGAAGTTTGATTGGTCGCGGGATGCCTGGATGATCCGCCATGAGCAGGAATGAGGCGGTCGCCTCGAACGGCAAATTCTTGTCGCAGATCGGAATCCAGCCGTCGAGCCCGGTCAGCGTTTGTTTGTCTTGGATGACCAGCTTGCCATCGACCTTAACCATTTCGATTTTCTTCTCCGCGCGCAGGCAAAAGATCAGATGCGCGCGCAGGGCGAGCAACTTGGAAACCATTTTCTTGTGCTGCGACTTCGGCTTGATCCATGCGGACATTTTGACGCGCTCGCGCTTCGCATAATCGTTGCCGGCCATGCGGTCGAGTTCCGCTTCCTGCATGTCGAGCATGCCGCCGTCTCCGGCCCATGCGTGCGATCCACTATCCACCACGATAACCGGGTATCCGGCTTTGTCGGCTGCCACAATCGCCTCGGTGTATGAGTCGGGCGAGAAAGGGGCGCGCAGGTCGGCGTGATCGAACTTGAAATCGTCCGCGTAGTGGAGCCCGCGCCGGTTCTCGGTGTCGATAAGGGCGAACGGCTTGCCACCTGACATGCCGGTGGCCAGTCGCATCCCTGAGCGCGTTTTGCCGCTTCCAGTGCCGCCCACCAGATTGACCCATAGCCCGACGTTCTCGCGCACGCCTGGGCGGAATGTGATGCTCATTTCTCGATTCCTCCGTAAAGTTTTTCAGGGGAATATTCAATCCCGCGCGCTTCCTCATCGGCCTGCTGTTCGTCCCACCGTATCTGTTCCCACGGCGGAATTTCAGGGTAGCAGATGCGCGCTGGGTATCCGGGCCAGCGATTCGACGCGACGCACTCCTGCCAGCGGCGCAGCGCGGACTCAATTTTGGCGTTGCCAAGGTCGAATGCGTGCGGGTCCATGCCGACCAGCGAACAGAGGTACGGCGGTGTTTGCTCCTGAGCGAGAAAAACGTACTCGACCTGGGTGCAGAACGTGGCGAGGATGCCGCGGCGGTAGAAGGCGGCGGAAATGTAGTACCCGAGTCCGACCATCTGCGTGCGTCCCCAGCGGTCAGGTTCGGCACTGGTCTTGGTCGTTTTGTAATCCGCAATCAGCTTTCGATTCGAGCTCAAGCGGTCGGGCCTGATCCTGCAAAGCGTCGGTCCGTCCTGCCAGACAATCGTCGTCTCGCTCTCGCCGCCGTCCGGCTGGAAAGCGTTCCAGATTGCCGGCTCCTCGGTGCGCACTTCGTCATCCAGGAATCGGCGCGCCTCTGCGACCATCGCGCGGATCGGCGGCATCTTGTGCGCCAAAATCGGAATATTGCCAAGCTCGCGGATTTTCTTTTTCCACGTCTGCGCGTCCTTGGTGCGGAAGTCGGCAAAGTCGCCGATGCTGATCCCCTTTTCGCTGCCTTCGAGCAGGATGCCGTGAGCAATCGTGCCGGCGTCGGATGCATCGGTGTCGTCGCCGGGCGGCCGGCTCGGGTTCAGGTAGCTGTCGTACCACGCCTTCCTGGGGCACTCGGTCAGCAGCGTTTTGAGCAGCGATGCGGATACCGCCTCCATGGAGAGGTAGATCGCCATCGGCATGCGCGGGAAAATACCGGGCTTCAGCACGTCGCTGGGGAAGTAATCACGTTCTTCTGGCTTCATCTCGGCCTACTCCTTCATTCGCGTCTCGGAACAATAGCCCAGCGCGTGATGGCGAGAAAGGCGACCGCGAGGATGGTTTGCAGGATCATGCTTCCTCCTGTTCGGTCGCGTTGAATTTCGCGCTACCCGGACCGTAGCTCGCCATGTATTCCGGGAAAGCCGCCTGGATGCGGTGGTCGTTGTCGTCATCGGCGAGCAGCCACGTTCCGGCAAGCGATTTAACGAACGATCCGCCCCACTTTTTCATGGCGCGCACGGTGATCAACTTTTCGTCGTGGGTCATAATTGCATCCACATTTCATCGCACCCGCAATGCCCGTTTGCGATGCACATCTCGGACGTGCCGTCGTCGCCGCAGATTGGGAACGGGCACGGCTCGCTTGTTGGACGCCCACCGCGTTCGCTCGCCTCGCGCTCACGCTCCGAGATCAGCAGCGCCTGGGCGTCGCGGAGGGTATCGAGGTTCATGTCGGCACCTTCGGGTAATGCTGGCGCACGATATCTGCACATTGCGCGAGCGTTTTTTTTCTGATTGCGTCGGCGTCGGCGGCGTAGGCGTCGGCGTCGGCGGCGTAGGCGGCGTAGGCGGCGGCGGCGTAGGCGTCGGCGGCGGCGTAGGCGGCGGCGGCGGCGTCGGCGGCGGCGTAGGCGGCGGCGTAGGCGGCGGCGTAGGCGGCGGCGGCGGCGTCGGCGCCCCGCCTTACTTCTTCAAGTGAGGGCGCATTGGCTTCGCCTCGCGCCCACCGTTCCGCTGTTTCAATCGCTTTCAGTGGACGCAGTTCACCTTTCTTGACGTGGTGCAACGCAAGACGAGCACACGCGCAGGCGGCGAGGACCAGTGGCCGGCGCGCATTACTCCCCGGTGCGCCCGCGAGTTTTCCTGCGTGGTAAAGCATCCAGTCGCCGCGCTCGGACTTCTCCCATGCGGTTTGCGCATCGGGCTGAGATTGGAGCCAGACGCGAGCGCCGGCGCATGGTATGTATGGCAGCTCATTCGTCCAGTGGTTTGCTGAGTTTTTCATGCCGAAACGCCTCCTTGCCGCTTTGCCACCTTGGCGACAGGCCGGCCCGGGTGCATGTACGCGTCACACGCCGCCTTGATGGCGTCGTATTTCGGATCAGGATGCCGCTCGATTCTGAGCAGCAGCGCGCCGATCAGTCCGTCCGTGGCCAGAAGTTCCTGCTTTTCGCGCTCGATATCCCGCTTTTCCTGCGCCAAACGCGAGGATTCGGCGCGTAGGGCGGCATCGCGGTCGGCCTGCTCCTGGGCTATGCGGTCGGCTTCGGCGCGCTCCTGGGCGCGATTGGCGGCTTCTGCGGCGTCGGATTCGGCTCTCTGCTTTTCGGCCAAGGCGTATTCCAGCCGGCGCTTTTCGCGTTCGGCCTCCTGCTCGGCCTTAATTTCGGCAAGCTTGGCGGCGTATTCCGCTTCCTCGATTGCCCGCCGGCGCGCTGTCTCGGCCTTCGCCTCAGCCACCAGTCGCGCCGCTTCGGCAGCGGCCTTCCGGTCGGCTTCGTCGCGCTTCATGCGGGCGGCGCATTCTTCGGCTTCGATCCGCTCCCGGCTTTCCTTTTCGGCCAGCGCAATCTTGGCCTGCCGTTCTTCCTCGGCCTTCAAACGCTGGATTTCCTCGACAGCGGCGCGACGCTCGCGCTCCTCCTGCTCGGCACGCAGGCGGGCGAGTTCGGCGCGTTCAGCTTGCTGCTTGGCGGCGAGCTCGAGCGCGGCTTTCTCCTGCGCGAGGGTGCCTGCGAGCATCAATTCCAGCGCGGCGATGGCCTTCGCTTTCGTCGCTTCTGCTTGCGGGCGGAATTCCTGCCAGCGCTCGCCTGTGTCGATTGCGCGCATGCTGGTGATAGCGTCCTCGATATCGCCAGATGGCGCACCGACAAGCGCGCTGGCGCGGTCTTGGATGGCGGTCAGATTTTCCTGAATTAATTGGAGTCGCCTCGCTTCGGCTTCCACCTTCGCCTGCCGCTCGCGTTCTACCCGCGTGTCGTGCTCGGTCTGGATCTCGGCGAGGCGATCCTCTTCGGGTTCGGAGATGGCGATCAGGCGCTTCTTTTCCGCGATCACGCCCTTCTGGAATGTCACCGCATCCTCTTTTGCCGCATCCGCCTTTTTGTCGATTTCGATGCGGACGCGTTTGAGCTTCATTCGCGCGGAATGACATTCCTGGTAGCTGTTGGCGTCCCGGATCTCAACGATTGATTTGCTGCCGGCGACGAGTTCGCGCAACTGGCGCTCGTACTCCGGTGAATTCAGCGCAACCTGCGCGCGTTCGATTACGGTTAGCTGTGTGGTTTGTTCCATGGTTCCTCCTTGGTGTATCCGTTCGCTTCGGCCCATGCCGTCAGTTGCTTTTCGGTGAAAACTTCCTCCACCTCCAGGTGCCCCTTGATCCAATCGACTGCGGAATCCAAAATACCCGTGCCGACTACATCATTTAGGAACTGCTCGTCTTGAGAACGCGTGCTCATTTCGCCTCCTTCCTAATCCTCGGCTTCCTCGGCACCTTGTTGACCGCCTGCATGACGAGGCGCAGATCGAGCTCGTCCACGGTCTGCTCGTAGCGCTTGATGTACTGCGTCGGCGTGCCCTCTTGTTGCGGCTGCGTCGATTCCTCAATCAGAATTCTGAACATATTTCCTCCGTTATTTGCGCGAATAGATCGTTTTCGTGATCTGCTTTTCTTCCACTTCGCAGATCGTTTCCGGGTCGAATTCCCAGCCTTTGTCACGCGCGGAGTCGTCGCCGGTCGTCGTTGCCCAATCGAACCCGATGAGCATGCCGTCAACCTCCACGACTTTGAAACAGCAGTCCCACCAGCGATGGCTGTCTGCGTCGCCGATCCATACCTCTTTGCTATCGGTGATCACTTCAATGATGTCGTCATCTGTCGTTTCCTCGCCGATCTTTACGAGGTACTTGATTACGTGCTCTCTGATTGTTGCGTTCATATTTCCTCCGTGAAGTTGGTCAAGTGTCAAATCGCGTTCTTGCGGGTTACTCTCGTCCCGCGTCGGCGTTCTTCTATGTCCGACAGGTGGCTCGCTTTCCAAGCGGTCAACGGCCTTTGGCCGTCGTCATGCGCTTTCTTCGCACAAATAGAGGGTTCCTCAGAGCCCACAACGAGCCGCGCTATTCCGGAACCAGTGACCCGCGCGCGGCGACAGTTGGGTTCCCGCCTTACGGCGCTATGGGATTTCATTTGTTCATGTCCTTGGCTCGGTCTCGGTCGAACAGCGCGCCCTCCTCCTCGTACTCGCTGCCGAAGCCGAAGACCTTGATTGGTGAGTGCTGCTCGTCGTCGGGTTCACTGTCATCATAGGTCAGCGCAGCGCGGGCGCGCTTCACCGCGCCTATCATGGCGCCCTGCGGTATCCGCACATGCGCAGCCTCGATAACTTGCCGCAATGCTTCTCTAAGCCTCGCATTCTCAGCGCGCAACGCTGCGAGTTCGTCGGAGTCGATTGGTACGGCGTTTGGCATCTCAGTCGCCTTTCGTTTGCAGGGCGATCCGTGTCGCCGCAGCGCACGTGAGACCGGTTGCCATCGCTGCGAGCCAAACTTTGTATTGCGCGTTGTTCATTTGAATCCTCCTGTGCCCGGAACCAGCGGGCGGTTAGTCGATCACTACGGGCAGCGTGCGTTTCTGCTCGGTTGTTGGTTTGCCTTCGTCGAGCCAGCCAAAGCCGATCCAGTTTCTGACCGTGCCATCCAGGATGATTCGGCTGATTCGCTTTTCGTTACCAGTCGCCATTGCGAGCGAGGATAGCTCGCAACGCTTGACGGTTTTCCTGTGTTGGGGTTTCACGACCGATATGCCCTGCGTGAGTCGCCGCGCGCTGCTTGGTAGGCGTCGTATGCGTCCGCGAGCAATCCGAGTTCGTCGCGTCCAGTTGCTGCCGATTGCGTGCGCAATGTCGGCCTGTATCCACCTTTCGCATTAAGCATTTTCTGCATAGTCGAAAATGCAGTGTGTTTTGCGGTCAGTTTATCATCGTTCATTTTTCTCTCCTGGTAGTGCCCCGAATCAAGGGCCGATGAAAAGATGGTAGCAAAGTATTTGAAAGTTTGTCAAGAGATATTCAAACTATTTGACAGTAGCCTGAATTCGTGCGTTAATTTGGCATGACTCCACAACAATTAATCAAACATTACGGTACCGAGCGCAATGCAGCAGAGCTTCTCGGCGTCACGGTCCAGATTGTCAATTTCTGGAAGCAAAAAAACAGGATACCGCCACGCATGCAGGAACTTATCGAGTTCAAGACCAATCACAAACTCAAGGCAACGTAAATTGAAAGTTGATCCCGACCTGCATGCCAAAATCATCGGCGGCAGAACCTACACGATGCGGCCATTTCATCCGGAGGACAGACCGCAGGGGACTTTTCACGTCAAGCGCCCTCCTGTGACGCATAAAATTCAGCCACCGAAGGCATCCCCGACGCGCGATTGGATTCTCGCAAAGCTAGAACATGCGCCGCTTGGCCTGACAGCAGTTGAAATACGCTCTGGTAGCAAACTGTTGAAAGGCGCCTTCGACGCGATGCTGGCGACACTGATACGCACCAGCAAAATCCGGATCGACGGGCACCGCGCGCCGGCTGGTGGTGGAAGGGTCGCGCGGGTCTATCGGCTCATTCAAACTCGCTGAACATCAGGCTCAATTGTTCGGCTGAACGCGCTTTCTTTTTCACGGTGTCCGAACAGCGCGCCGTGATGTACTGCGACAGCACACCAGGAAGCAGCCCGACAGAAAGCGCAACGACCTGCACCTTGTTCTTGAAGTCCTCGCAGGCTTCCATTTTGTGATTGCAGGCGGCTTCCAGTTCCGGGATTGACTTCTTAATTTCAGTCAGGTTGATTCCCATACCAGCGGCCTTTACTTTCATTTCCAGTTCTTGATTCATTTCATTCTCCTTTGGTTAAATTGATAACGACAACTGCGTAACCTGCGCCCTTACCCACTGCGCTAAGGCGTATGCCTGCTCGACTGTCTCAACGCGATGAACGCACCCGGGATGAGTGCGCTGAAACCTGATCTGCGCTGCGGTGTAGTCGGCTTTCTCGTCGCGCTTTATTTCTACAAAGCATCCGTATGCGCGTTTCGCACCGAATGAGATATACAAATCTCCGAGTCCGCCACTGGTCGCGCTGATATCGGTAACATGGTCCGCTAGCAATTGCCTGAACACTTCCTCAATAGGACTGTGATTCACATCCTTGCGCCGCGCGAATTTACTCATAGCGCGATCTCCGTCTGCACCTGCGCGTGTTTCCTTAGTTTCATCGCCGGCTTTGGCGCACTGAATACCGGGCACGGTGCCACATCGCAGGGCCAAACTCCAGACCTGTGCGGCAGCCGAACCTCCCTATCCGGGAAAAAAACTTCGAACGACTTCGGCAGCGTCGGCCAAACTACCGGGTAAATGCACTCCCCTTTCTGACTCGGCAGCGGTCGATTGGTCTTTGGATTTCTCGCTGGCGCGTAGTATTCGCAGTCCCCGCAGCGTGTTTTCTCGGTCATGGCTTCAGCCTTAGATGTTAGATGACTTCTTTGCATTCAGGTATTCAAGCATTCCAGACTTCGCCTGCTCGACGGTCACGCGATAAACCTTGGCACCTTTACGCATCCACCGCGAAACGTCCTTTGCGGTATCCTTCTCGTGTCCTGGCATGTCAACGCTGATCGCGCCATACCCAACAGTATTTGGGAATCTTGCGGCATAGCACATGGTTTCATCGCTCATGGTGTCATCCTCACGTGTTTTCGAACATATCACCCACGGCCTTGCGATTGTGCCGGGTAGCGCGCGCATTGCGCTGGTGATATTCCTTGTCGTAATTAAGATGGCATCTTTGACACCACGCCCGAAGTTGCGTAATGTCCTGCGTTTCGAGGTTGTCGTGATCGAGGTGCGCGATGGTTAAAACGATGCGGGACACATCGCGCCTATCCAGCGCAAGCGAGTATGCCGCGTCCTCATTCAATGCCAAGCAGTCCGTTAACTTAATGCGATACGCGCCATTTGGCGCTCGGCAGTCAGGAAATTTAGGTGAACCCTCACAGCAATTACCGGCACGTTCAAGCACCGCAGCACGCAACTGTTTCCAGTTTGCCGGATAGCGCGCGACGTTCTCAGGCTTGATCGGCATGATTCATCTCTTTCTCCCCTGCCATTTCGAGTCAAACAAAAGTTGGATCGCGTGCTTGATCGCGCGTTGGATCACAACAGGTGCGCGTCCGATCTGCGCCTCGCCGATTGCCAGACTGAGATAGCGCAGCACTGTGTGGCGGTGCGGCTCGCGCTTTTTGGGAGGGCGGGTCATGCGGCTATCAGCGCGACAGGCGCCGTGTTCACGTCTTCGCGCGTTGGTCCATAGAAGTACAAGTCCGCTTCACATGCTGGTGCCAATTGGTCGCAGTGCGTAAGCACGAGTTTATGCGTTTGCTTACCGGCGTCATCAGCGCACTTTGCTTGCATTGCCGAGTAGTCCAATGGCGCAAACCGCAGTGTGCCTTGGAAGGCATGTTCCAAATTGGTATCGTCAGCAAAGCGCATCCGCGCGTTTTCGTTCGGCAGCGGCCCTGCTCCGTGGCGCGTCAAGTAGGTGCGTGAGACGTAGTAGACATCCACGTCGCTGATCTTTGCCTGCTCGCAGAGCACGCGCACATTGCGAATCCCGGTATGTGAGCGGGTGACGTGCGGAAAATATTCTTTGTTGTCCTGGTCGAGCAGCAACCCCTGCGAGCCCTCGAACACCGGGTCTTCGCACTGGCCGATTCCAAGCGGGTGGATCTGTTCGGCGAACTTCCACAGTCCCACCATAAAAGCGTCGATCATATTGTCTGCGCCTCGTATCACTTCACCTGTGCGAAATTCAGCGTACTTCCCGCAAGCCTGCGCAAGCCTGTCTTTGATTGTGGTGCTTCCGTTCCAGACATCAGCCATAGTGATTTTCAATTCGTCAATCTGGCTGCGTTCGATTGTTTCGTTGACGCCCACTCCGCAGCTACCGTGCCGCTTGTCGCCGCGCGCATTCTCAAGGCGCTGATTTATCATCATGTCGGCGAACGTAGTGACAAGACAATTCGGGTGTGCGTAGACAACAGGCCCTATGCCTATTGCCGCCAACTTATCCAATTCCTTGAAAAACAGCAGCGGATTGCAGACGAAAAATTGTGAGAGAAACGTGGGCACACCGCAGAACGCGCCCGCGCCGACATGGGAAAAAACATGCCTCAGACAATCCGGCGTGACCACGGTATGCCCTGCTTGCGCGCCGCCGTTGAAGCGTACAACCATCCCTGCACCTTGCGAGCACAGATAGTCCGTAACAAGGCCCTTTCCTTCATCGCCGAAGGATGCCCCAATGACGGCGCGCGCTCGCATTACGGCGCTCCGAGCAGTTTAGGCGACCGGCCCTTAGGCAGATTCTTGACGGCGTTCAACACCGTCAACGATGCCGAACCGCCCCACCGTTTCGCCGAGCCCGCCGCGTCTTCGCCCTCAGCAACCTCGATTGCGCTCACAATGGTTTCGGCCAGTTTCTTGTGGTCCGCCAGGGAGATGACATGCTGGCCGAGCAGTGCGCGCCAACTGCTTTGCACCGCAGGCATAAACCCTCGCGCGTGGTTGCCTTCCTCGATGATGATGTGATACACGTCATAGGATCGCTGCGCGAGTTGCAGCATCTCAAGTGGGGATAGTTCGGCCTCCAGATCGTCGCCGATGAATTGCTTGATTTGTGCGCGCGTGAACGTCTTCGGCGCCTCTTCGTCGCCCACCGTGAATAGGTAGCCGCGCTTGCCACGTTTTTCCATGCTGTCGTGCGCGGTGTGGAACGAGGCGAAATACCATGGCGCGTTGTAGCTCTCGAAATTGTTGCCGCCGCCGCCGTGCTCCAGATAGATTTGCGTCAACTGTTCGATGATGCGGTTATCCGCCTCGAATTGCGATACCTGCAACGGTGCGCGGTCGCAGTTCGCATCACCCACGGCCATAAACATCAAGTGTGGATCGCTGATCGGCTTGCGGTCCAAGATGCTGGTGAAAAGCACCCCGAGACCTTCCCTTGCGATCACGTCAGCGAGTATGCCCATACTTCCCGTAACATCGAGCGCGACGATAAGCGGCGTCGAATTCGGATTGTCTGCACTATCGCGCGACTCCCGAAGTTTGACGCCTTTCGGGTCGAGTAACTTGTGAATCGAACGCGATGAATAAATATCGTCAGTTGCTTTTCCAACTGTTGACGATGTGAACGTGCGGTATGCGTGTGAATCAAAACTTCCTGAGCCCATTTTTACTCTCCTGGTTGCGCCGTTGCCGGCAAAAAAATACATTCATACCAAAACCTTCGCGCGTCGCCGATGATGACAGGCTTCATATTTTCATCTCCCTCGCAATCGCAAGCATGGCGGCCTCGAGCTGCTCGTGCGTCGCTTCTGGATGTGCGGCGAGCCAGTGGTTCTTGGCTTGGACGTACTGCTGCTCGCGGTATTGTTCAGCCGAGCAGATCACGTTTTTTCTCTGCCGTCGCGTGAAGGTATGGTTTGATCTGTTCATAGATGCCGTTCACCTTGTTGTAGCGCAGTTCGATCATGCCGCTGTGCCCAATGTGCTTGAAGCGTATTTTCTGGATGTGAATTTGGACAACTTCGCTTTTCGGATTCTGTAAATCACGGTACACGCACAGGCATGCATCGGCTTTGTTCCACCAATGTTGCGAGCCGCTAATCATGTCGGGCCGCGGGATTGGCAGCTTACCTTCCTCGCGCGGCATCTTCTGAGGGTGAGCGACGATCCACACATGGACGTTATTGCTGCGCGCCCAGTTGCGCGCGAGGGACAGGCATTGCCCGATGTGCTCTGTTTCGGAAACGCCGGGTGCCCGAAAGCTCGCAAGTTCGTTCCATGGATCGATCACCACTCCGCGCGATGCCTCAGGGAATTTATTGATGAACGATCCGGCCGCCTCAAGGCACTCGGCTATCGAAAAGCTGCCGCTCGTGGTCTCGGCGAAATGAAAGGACTGCCGGATGATGTCGATGTACTCGCGTATTTCGTCCTTACGAACGCGCTCGTGCACGCCATCGCCATACGGTTTGCGGGAATATTTTTCAATCAGTTTCGTTAAATGCGAGGTGACTGGTTGGTTCTCAAACGAGAACATCGCGAACTTCCAGTTCTGGCGCGCGAGGTTCACAAGTAGCGCATCCATGAATTCCGATTTGCCGGCGCTTGGCCAGCCGGTGACGATGGTCATCTGCCCGGGCATCACGGTGTAGTGCGTGTCCAGGTCCGGCCAGCCTGTTGAATCGCCGGGCGGCAATCCTTTGTCCCAGATTTCCTCGAGCGATTCGATGTACTCGACGGGATCGCGCATGCGGGGTTTGCGCGCGCGCTCGGCATCCAGGAAAGCGGCGCCTTTGCCTGAATCAGCCATTGGCGATACTCCGGCCGGCCTCGATGCGCTCGCATGCCAGCAGCAGGCGCTCGTGGTCCGCTTTGGACAGTTGCTTGCCGGCGCCCATGGTGCTGGCCGCCACGCCGACGATAAGAGTCTCACTCGCAAGCGCCTCAATCACGTCCGCGGCCGGGAATGGGCGCCTGATCGGCGCTGCGTAATCGAGGGGCTTGTCCGGGAAAAGCGCATCGAACTCCATGCCGATCGCGCCCAGGATGTCGGGAACCGAACAACCCGTGAAGCAGTGCAGCAAGATCCGTCCGTCCTCGCATTCGCGCAAAGTCATGCTTGGGTGCTTGTCCTTGTGAGCCGGGCAGCATGCAATCCACGAATCGCTACCGGTCTTGCGCGCCTTTTCGAGCCGATCAAGGATCAAGTCGATTTTCATATCACGAGACGGCGCGTGCCGTCCGGGAAAAAATCTGAATCAGGCTGTTCCTTTACTTCGTCCTCAAACCCCTTGTTTCTCAACCAGCGGAAGGCGTCAGGCACGGCGCCGCCGTTGTCTCTTTTCCATTCCTTTGATGCGGCTTGGTGCTGGACCGATAGCATTACTTTCTCGCGTAGTTCCGCTGGTATTTTTGCCCACTGTTCACCCGCCTCTTTTTTGTGCAGTTTGCTCCCATTGCGCGCTGGATATGCAGCCCAAAACTCATCAAACCCGCCCGCCGGCGGTTTGGCGCCGTTGCCGCGGTGGGCCTTTCGAGCTACGGGTGCTGCGGGTTCGGCCGGATGCCACCGGCGATTCGCGCGCTCGGCCTGGCCGGCGGCGTAATTCTGCCGCTTCGTGATTTCCTCGCTCGCGCGCTTATTCCGATACCCGGCGTCCGTCTTTTCGTAAAACTCGCCCATGATGCTGTCGATTGCGCCCCATTCATCCTTGCTTGTCGCCCCTGAGATGCGATAAAGTGCCCGGTGGTCAAGCGGCAGCAGGTGCAGGTTGTGCGCGTATTGGTGGTCGAGCAACTCGCCGTACGCGCCCTTCTCGGCGAGCGAAAGGTGCGCGGTCTTGCGCTTCCAATCGCCGATCCAGCGCTCCCAGTAATTCACGCCGGTGTGCCATTTCTGGTGCGGGAATCGAGCCAGCGCCTGATATCGGTCATTCGGTAGCGCACCTGGCCGCCTACTTCAACCCAAGGCAAATCTGATTCGACGGTGGGCCTGCGCCAGTAGGCTAAAGTGTGAGGCGATAATCGCAGCATATCGGCGGTCTCTTGCTGCGTCAAAAGCGTTTCTGTATCCATGCGCGCTACCCTACCATGGTGCTTGTGATTACGCAAGCATACACTTAGTTACTGATACAAGCGTAATGCCATGGCATTGCAAACGCAGGAGCTAGCTTATGCTCACACGCATGCTTAAAACATGCTCCCCGTCCTTCATCTCCGTCCTTCATCTTTCAACCAGGTCACCATCACCATCAAAAGCAAACCCCTGCGCGCTACGCTTGCCGTGAATCAAGACCATCTTCGTGACGTCACGAAAAAGGTTAGGCCAGTCTTAAAACGCGAGACCGCCAGTTTTGCAGATGGTCATCCTGCGACGTCCCGCAGCCGCTTAGCCGCAGCCTTCGAGATATGTCCGAGCCACCTTTTTGCCGCGCCGGACTTACCGATTTCCGACAGTTTCTGTCGGGATAACTTTGCGGCCCGGGCTGGTCCGCCGAGCTTGCCGAGCGCGACGGCGCCCGGATGCTTGACCTTGCTCATGGTCTTTCCCCTCGCAATCCGCTCAATTTACGGTCGAACCGTGCGATCAATTCCGCGCCGTCAGACTCGCTCGAAAATACCGCGCGCATGTGGGTGATATGGTGCGCTATTTGAGCGTCGCTCGCCGGAGAATCGCCGGCTATCAGGTCACACCAAAGACCGTATGCCTCATCTTCTGGCCACCGGTCAACGGCTTCCGCGAGAATGGACTTTTTCATTTCGCCGCCTGGGCCATCGCGGCGCATGGATCGGCGTCGCATCCGCCAATTGCGAGTGCATTGCAAGAGACAATGATCTCCTGGCCATGCGTGCGGTTATCGGTAGCCATGTCCAGCATCCCGCGCAACGCCTCCCTGAGCCGCTCGTTCTCAGCCCGCAGTGCAGCAATATGCGAGACCGAAGAATGCCCGCCGCGCGTGCCCAGTGCATCGGCAATCGCGGCGAGTTCGGCCAGTTGTGTGGTGTTCTGGGCGCGCAGTTCCACCGCTTCGTTGTGTGCCGCGCATTTCAGTTCCGCCTGCGCCTGCACATACCCCTGCAATTCAGCGATTTTGCCGGGCAATTCCCGCACTTGATAGTCTGTCATGCCCTCGCAGGCGTTCCATGTTGCCGCCATTCGCGCCGCATTTGCCGCGTCAACGCGAGAATCCCCGGTCAGGCAAATCTTCGCAATGGCGTGTTTTGGCGTACCGACGCGCCACCGTTCCGGCGATGTTTCGCTGATTGGCGAGAGTTCGTACGCGTTCAGCGGTCCAGCCGTGTGCTTCGTTTCCATATCAGTTCCTTTCGTTCGTTGCTGTATGATGTGATTTGGAGTTTGGCCAGCACTCACGTCAAGCGCGAAAGCTGGCCTTTTTATTACGCTGCCAGTTCTTCGCCTTCATCGGCATGAATTTCGGCAATCGCTTTCAGGCAAAAGTCAGCCGCTTTCTGTGCGGCGCCGGCAGCTACCAAAACAGCGCGCTTGTCACCCTTGAGCACGGTAAGCCAGTTCGCCACGTATTGAGGATGTTGCAGCTTGCCGGCAATCCCGACACTGGCGCAAAGGAAGGCTGCGCCCATTTCCGCGACAAGCTCCTCCCTGGCGTATGCCTGATCGCCAAAGCGCTTGCCGTACTCGCGGTCAAGCCGTGACTTGTGGCCAGTCCAGTGGGTAAGCTCGTGCAATGCCGTGCCGTAGTAGCTGGCCATGCAATCGAATTGACCGGGTTGCGGTAAGCGAATCGAATCGCCATCAACCCGGTAGAAAGCGCGATCGCCACCATGCGATACCGAAGCTTGCGCCATGACGCTATCGGCCATGGCGTGGCGCTCGAGTTCGGGGCGATCGTCGGTGCGCTGCGCTTGCAGGCACTCCGGCAAATTCTCGATTTGCTCGAGGTTGAAAACGTGGAAACAGCGAAGCAATGGGATGTTTCTCTCTTTCACGTTGCCATCGGCATCGGGTTTGGCGTTTTTGTCTTTGACCGCGAAAGGCTTGTAGAAGACGATCATTGATCCGGTCTCGCCCTTGCGCACATTGGCGCCGATGTCTTGCGCTTGCTTGTAGGTCATCCATTCGGTACGGGCGTACTGTGGCGCGCACAGCAGCAGCGTATTGATGCCACGGTACGGCTTACGGCTGATCGCGTTGAAAGGTTGGCCGCCAAACTTGCTTGCGCATGCCCATGGTTTGATCCATGGGATTGTGCCCGCCTCGAGCTGGGCAATGATTTTCTCTGTTACTTCCAAGTACAGATCTCGTGCCATAAATCCTCCGTCAAGTTACCCGGGAATCAGCCGGGAGTAGCGGAATCGCCACTGTGCAAGGCGTTGACCTTGCGCGGTATCGACTAGGCGCGTAGGGCGTGGTCGTAATCCATGCAACGATCAGCCCACCCAGTAATGCCAATGCGCTTGCCGTCAACGTACCAGAGTCCAATGCTCAAGCGCGAGGTGCGCTCCAACGGCGCCTTGCAAACCGGGCAAACCGGATCAAGCGCCGGTTTCGTGAAGTGGGCGCGGTGGTAGCAGTGTTCGCATTTGCCGAATGTCAGCTTCATTTCCAAACCTCCGTTTTCAGTTACACCCTGAATCAAAGGGTGAGGCGGGAGTCCGCACTGCCTAGGCCGTGGCCTAGACGCTGGGGACTCAGGCGTGCGCAAGGTGTATCCGCTTAAACTGCGGATTAGCCACAAGGATCTCAATGCCCAGATCACGCACGCCGTCAATCATCGTCGGTGTCAAGGTGCGCGTGCCTGCGATTTTGCACACCGCTTCGGCGTACCTGTCAGCCGGGTAGATTTTCTCTACGCCGTACACTGATTTGATCTCTACTGTGATGTGCATCATTTCCTCCGTTTTCAGTTGCCGCCGAATCAAAGCGGATATATGCATAATGCCTGACGCTAAGCACAATGTCAAGCAGAGAATCCTGACAAAAGGCTGACAGCAACATAACTCATTGATACTCAAGGCGAATAATCATAAAAATAAATGTGGATATTCGATATACACTATCGCCACTAATAACAAGAGCAGAAAATCCACATGAGCCAGTCATTTACGAAGCTATTCGCCAGCATCACGGCATCAACAATCTGGTGCGAGCCGGCAGCAACAAAAGTCGTCTGGATCACGATGCTAGCAATGGCCGATCATGTCGGCAGAGTGCACGGTTCAATCCCTGGACTCGCACACATCGCCCAGGTCACATTAACCGAGTGTCAGACCGCTCTCGACACTCTGCTATCACCAGACCGCTACTCAAGATCAACGGTGGACGAAGGGCGACGCATCAAGCCAATTGACGGCGGATGGCTGCTCACAAATTACATCGAATACCGCGAGCGTATCGACGCCGAATCCGTCAAGGCCAGCAAGCGCAAATACATGCGCAAGGTCCGCGCTCAAACCGCCCGCAAGCACATCACACTCAACGCTGATAGTGTGACAGTGAACGCTAAAAAGCGTGGAACAGAATGATCTACTGTAGACACAAGAAGAAGTAGAAGTAGAAGAAGAAGTAAAAGAAGACACATATTTGAAAAGCAGTCAGGCCGGTCAGTAGTCAGTCACCGTGGTATCGGACCGCATCCTGACGTGAGTATTTCCCCTCAGATCGCCACCAGCGCCAACCCCCTCAACAAGCGCCGGCCGCATAGCTATGTCACTGCGTTATCTCAACCAACAGGCTAAGCACAGCGCAACAAAGCCTGCAAACGGACGGACAGGGTGCTGAGGGACCGCTGCCGCACCCCTGTCAAGATTCGTACCCGCTTGCGTAGGTGTTGCGTAAATACAACAAAACAGCCGAGTTGTTGCGTTTTCGCAACACATCCAGCTATTAAATCATCGTCCCAATGCTCGATACCGCCGACTCAGTGGGACGATTTCGCTCGATTCGACGCTGGTCGACCAGTAACGTCACTGGTTTATTCACATATAGGATACTGGATTCTTCAAGCGGATCATGAGGTTACAGTGTAGATGAGAATTGTTATTGGCGCACAATGCATATTATGTTAAATAGACTGCGCACCCCATTTCAGCCTAATCCTGGCCTGATTCACACCATGCCGCGGCCGATCCGTGCGAATAGGCGCACCCCCCCGGGGGGGCAGCGCTGGCACATATCCCCCCGACTGGCCGAAAAAACAGGAAATCCCTTGGCATTGCGGTGTGATTGGGGTACTTTGCGCTGGTTGACTTTCTGAAGGTGTGCTGATGGGAAGGCCGAGAGCGGACGGAGGGCGTCAGGATGGGCATGGCGGGCATGTTGGTGGGATTGAACGTCACGACAATGACATTCAGATTTTGCGCGATCAAGGGATGACGAGCGCGCAGATTGGATATGTGCTCGGGCTGCATCCGTTGCGGGTGATGGCGCGGCTTGTGTTGTTGGGGGAAGCTGATGCCGCAGGCAAGTTGAAGGGGGAACTGAGAGGAGAGGGGGCTGCTGCGATCCTAGATGCATCGACCGATCCGCTGGCGAAGATTGAGGACATTGTGAAGGCGTCCGGGTTGCCGGTAGCGACGGTACGCGCGTTCATGAGGCGCTTGAAGAAGGACTACGGCGAAGTGCCGGCTGTAGTGAAGGAATTCAAGGCGGCGCATTTTGTTGCCAAGCTTGGGGAAAAGATTGACCTGGCGTTGGACCACATCGATGAGCAGGTGTTGCAGGAGGCGTCGTTTCGGGATTTGTCGATGGGGGCGTCGATGATGTTAGAGAAAATGCAGTTGATGAAGGGCGAGCCCACTGCAATTATTTCCGATCACGAGCGCGCGAAGATCCACGAATTGCTGCCGATACTGATTGCTGAGGCGAAGCGGCGCGGGTTGACGATTGAAGGGTCTGCTGTGCTGGTGGGTAATACGGCGTGAGTGCGCGCGATATCTCCGCGTTACTTCACGATGATGTCGGCGGGATGAGCGACGAGGAATTGCGTAAGGCTCTGGCTGGGCTGGTGACGGTGGCGCAGGAGGATCGCAAGACAAATCAGATCCTGTGGTATCGGCCGGTTTCTCCGAAGGCGCAGTCGTTTCACGATTCTCAGGCGCGGGTGAATGCGATAGGCGGCGGGAACGGTTCCGGGAAAAGTGAATCGGCGTTGGTTGAAATGGTGATGTGCGCGACCGGCGTGTTTCCGTATTCGCAGCGGCATTTGATCAATCAGAAATTCCGCGGGCCGATATCCTGCCGGCTGGTGGTTGAATCTCTGACAACGACGCTGGAACCGATCATCCTGCCCAAACTAATGTGGCACCGATGGACCGGCGTCGACCAGCAAGGCGGTGAGCGCGGGCACTGGGGATGGATTCCGCAATCGAGCCTGATCGATGGTGATTGGCAGAAATCGTACTCGCAGAAACTGCGCATGCTGCGGGTACTGTGCCGAGACCCGCACGACAATAAAAAAATACTTGGTGAATCGACGATTCAGTGTATGTCGTTCGACCAGGACCCGACCGATTTCGCCTCGGGTGATTTTCACCTGATCCTGCACGATGAACCGCCGTCGCTTGCGATCTGGCGGGAGAACGAGGCGCGGACTATGCGAGTCGATGGCCGCATGCTGCTGGCGATGACGTGGCCGGATGACCCGGCTATCAACGTCGATTGGCTCTACAACGAGGTATATGAGCCGGGTAAGTCCGGGGCGGACCCACAAATCAAGTGGACGGTGCTCAGGACCACGGAAAACGCGAATCTGAAGCAGGAAGCGGTGGCCGCGCAGGCGGGCAAGTGGTCAACGGACATGGTGAAAGTCCGTATCGACGGCGAACCGATCAGGTTTTCGAACCGGATTCATCCTGAGTTCACCGATACGGTGCGCACGTGGTGCTTCAAGTGCGAAAAATCCATTGTTGCGGTGCAGTTGGAGCTTAAAAAAGAGCTGGGATGCCCGCATTGCCAGTCAGAAATCTTGGTGGACTTCAATCACGTGCAGGAATTCCAGACCGCGCACACCTGGCCGACGGTATTTTTGATCGATCCGCACCCGAGGAAGAAGCACTGCCTGCTTTGGGTGCAGATTTCTCCCTATGACGACTGGTTCGTTGTCGCGGAGTCGCAGGTTGACGGCGATTGTGTCGATGTGAAGAAGGAATGCGATCGCGTTGAGCAGATTTACGGACTGTCGGTGGTGCAAAGGCTCGCCGATCCGAAAATGGCGATGTCGCCGGCCTCGCATCTGCGTCCGCAGGGGCGCCCGCTGACCTGGAAGGACGAGTTCGAGTCCGCGGGGTTGCGTTTGGATATCGCCGATGATTCCAGTGTGGGCCGTTCGCGCGTGAATACCATGCTCAAGGTCGATGAGCGCACACAGCAGCCTCGATTGGTGATCCACGAGCGCTGCCGGGATACCATTTACCAGATGAGCCGGTTTTCGTGGGACAATTTCTCGAACAAGGTCGATAAGGACCAGAAGCAGACCCCGAAGATGAAGTACGATGATTTTCCAGCGCTCCTCCGGTATCTGGCGAACAGCGAGCCGAATTTTCGCTCTCTGAAAGGCGACATTCGGACGTGGAACCGCAAGGGCAACAGGAAAAGGATCTATTGACATGGATAGTTTCGGCAAGGTGAAGTATTCGTACTTGCAAGACCCGAATACGTGGATGCCGATTGGTGAAAGTTTGAAGGTATCCGGTGCGGAAACAGTTTATTTCGAACGCCGTCTAGATCGGGATGAAGTGATCGCAACGGCAAAAGGTAAGAGATTTTCCCAGGAAATCAAAGGCGATGGCCCTCCCGCCGCATGTGGCAGATTAGCCATGATGCTCAGATATCACCTTGGCTTTGGCAAAGAGCGCATGGCATTTCGCACCAAACAACGCAACATCATGAAAAGGAAAATACATGGGTGACTTCACCGACCTGCTTAAAAACCTTCCCGAGATCGGCCCGGTGGCAAAGGTCTGTGTCTACTACGATACGCAGGGCATTGAGATCAATGAGATAACGCCACTCGATGGTAGCGGACCAAAGTATGAATCCGCGCTGAATGTGAACACCAACCAGGGCACGATGACGATGCGGTTCGGCATCAAGGCGGTGTCGATTCAAGACGCCATTACCGGTTGGCGTATTGCCGCCACCGAGGCGATGAAAGAGTTCGGCGCGCAGATGAAGGCAAACGAGCGGCGCATCATAGCGCCGGGTAACGAACCAAAGGCACCACTGCCGTTTAGGACAATCCAATGAGCGAAAAAGAAATCACAGCCATCGTGCGTTGCGTAAATTGCAATACGCAGAAGGCTGTAATCTATAGCGTTCTTATAGGGTCTGGTGTGCGACACAACGTTACCGAACCAGTTGAGTGGCAAGGGGCAACGAAGTGCATTGACTGCAATTGCCCGCTGACCACAGAGAGGCGCACATGATTCTCCAACGCCGCAGCAGGAAAAGCGTCAAGTCGGTGACGATTGACAAGGTGGCTATTGCCGATCGCATCAAGCAGTTCTACGACACCGATCACCAGGATCGCAAGTGGGAAATAGATGCGCGCTTGCAGCGGTATGCCAAATTCCGCATGTGGGTCGAAGGTAACACCGGGCCATGGGCTGACTCCTGCGACGCCGCCATCCCGGACATGATGACCGCATCGCTTCGGATGCAGGACACCATCGTCAATTCCGTTCAATCCGCGCGCCCGCCGATCATGGCGAAGGCGATGAAAAAAACCGACAAGGAGAAAGAGGAGACCGTCAACAACCTGCTTGATTTCCAGTTCTTCGAGGAGCAGCCGGGGGAGAGCACGGTCGGGCAACTGGCGGACGATTTCGTCAACGAAGGTTTTTTTACCTGCTATACGCCATGGATCGAGGAATCGCGGCGCGTCAAGGAAATCAAGATTTACGATCCCATCCCGCAGGGCGCGCAACCCACGGAATATTTTTTCACCCTCCTGCAAGGGTTCTTTCCGAAGGGCGAGATCACGCCGGCCGCGAACGGATGGGACTTCAAAATCAAAGATGGCGACAAGCGCGCCGATGCCGCTTTCTTCACCGGCGAAGATGACAAAATCGAGATGGAGCTTGGCCGTGAAGTAGAGGTCTACAACGGCCCGCGCGCCATCCGCTGCGACCTGCAAGACATCCTTCACCCTGCGCGCTGCGAGAATTTGCAGATCAAGTCGCCATCGAATCCAAGTGGCGCTACGCACGTCATCAAGCGCGACTTCCCGAGCGTCGATGAGATCAAGCGCCTGCATAAAAGCGGCTATTACGATCTAATGACCGATGAGGACGCCACCAAACTCGGCATCAAAAACATGGATACCTCAAACCAGGAACGCGAGGAGCAAAAGGATGTCCTTCAGGGCCACATCGAACAGCGCGAGGATAAACCCAAGGGGGCGGAATCGCACAAGACCCTCACGCGCTTGATGTGCTTCGATTGCTTCGACATCGACGGCGACGGGCTGGATGAGGACGTGGTTTTCTGGATGATCCTTGAGGAGAAAATCATCCTAAAAGCCTGCTATCTGTCGCAGGTATTCCCGAGCGATCCTCCGCGCCGGCCATTTGCCGAAGCTGGATTGTTCCCGGTTCCAGGGCGCCGCTACGCCATCGGGCTGCTGGAGATGATGGAAGGTCTCCACGACATGATGAAGATGTTCTTCGACCAAGGAGGGGATGCCGGGACGATCGCCAACGCGCCGAATTTCTTCTACCGGGCGTCGAGCAACATGCGCCCGGAGGTTATCCGTTTGTCACCGGGCGAGGGCTACCCTCTATCGGACCCGAAAAACGATGTCAACGTCATCCAGATGGGGAACCAGTCGCAAGCATTCACCTTCAACATGGTGACGATGCTGACCCAAATCGAGGAGCGGCTGACCAACATCGGGGATCTCCAGTATGGCCGCGTGCCGGCCGGGAAGTCATCGGCACTGCGCACGGCGTCAGGCATGCAGACCGTGCTGGCGCAGGGCGACGCTCGGCCTGAACGCGTTCTTCGCCGGTTCTTCATGGGGCTGGCGCAGATATTCGAGAACTTTCATGCCTTGGACGAGGTAAAACTACCGGCGAAGAAGCGCTTCATGTTTTCTGGCCCGCTTGATCCGCGCAAAGACCCATACGCAATCGTGGAAAGCCCGTCAGCGATCCGTGGAAAGTTCCGCTTCACTTTCTCCGCGAACGTGCTGAACACCAGCAAGGAAGCCATGCAGGCGGCGCTGCAAGACCTCATGGCGACCTACGTCAGCCCACTTGCGATTCGGATGGGTATCGTGACACCGGAGAATATCTATCGCCTGTTCCGCGACTACGGGCGCTCCAAGGGGCCAGACCCAGACAAATACCTGACGCCGCCGACACCCGGAGCCATGGACCCGCCGATATCCGCAGAGGACGCAATCCTGCACATCATGTCCGGCGAGATGCCGCAGGGCACGCCGATGGAAGGCACGGCGGAACATTTCCAGAAGCTGCAAACCTTCCTCCAATCCGATGAATTCGGCTACCTCGGCGCCGAGCATATCCCGCTGTTCAAGGCGTACTTGCAGCGGATAGCTCAGGCCATGGCGCAGGAGCAGGCGCAGGCGACGCTTCTGAAGGCGGCGGCTCAGTTCCAAGGCGGCGGGCAGCAGCAAGGTATGCCAGGCCCGGTGCCCGGCCCGATGGCGCCCGGTGGACAGGCCATGCCGATGATGCAGAGCAATGAGCTTGCCGACGAATCTTTACCTGGTTCGGGAGGCGGCGCTAACCAAGGAATGATGCAATGACACAACGAACCGAAAAAAGTGCGGCAGTTTTGATGATCAAAGACGGCCAGGATATGACACCAGGAGGCAGGAAAAGAATCGCCGCATGGTTGCGTCGTCAAGCCGCTTTTCTTGAAAAGCACGGCAATGAATATGCGAACCGATTCACGGCGAGGTATCTGTACAAATGAGCTTCGACAAACCAGAATTTCTCGCAACAATAGCCAAGCGTGCCGGTGATCGCCAAGCCAACATCATGCCGCTGCTGCGTGCTGCTCAGGCGGTCGCGCCGATCATGGAGAAACTGGCCACCGGAGATGCGAACTGGGATCGATACCTGCAATACCTGCAAGGCTACGTCGGACAGGCGCGCGCTGCAAAACTGAACGCGCAGGAGAAAATCGGCAACCCGAAGGCCATTGATCCGCTGGTGCTGGCGCAGTTGCGCGTGGATATCATCGTTGCCGATGCGATGGTTGAAGCATGGACTGTGGCGATGCAGTTACCAAACATCTTGATTCGCGGCGGCGAAGAGGCGACCGCTACCATCATCCGTTTTCAGGAAAACAAAAATGAACCTGCCGGAAACGCTCAGCCGTAAAGCGATCATGCGAACCTTCAGCAGGCTTGAGCCTGTGAAGTGGGAGAGCCTTTTTGAGCGTGAAATGAAGAATGGCCTATGGAAGCACCGCGTGTTATCCACACCGAAATGCGACTACGTTCACAAGGTCTATTACATAACCGAGGGCGTCCAGGGCTGGCTTATCCGCGAGGGGTACTACACGGCGGATGAATTCTTCGCCAATGCAAGATTCGGCGGGCAACGGCTCTCAGCGACCGCGTAGCAGTACCCTCTCAAAATCCCCCTCAACTATTCCGCATATAACGGAATGGCATAACCATGCCCTATTTTCCTCGTCTATCGGTCATGAATTGCCTGGATGACGCGGGCTCAACAACGAGGAGTGGCTCGGATGTTCAAGTCAATTGGTGCGCTCCACGCGCCTGAAGAGGGCGATGTCAGCAGCGGCGCGGCTGGCGGGGAAGAAGAAAAAGGCAAACAGCCGAAGGACGTAGTTCCGACCACGCAACTCATCGCGGCACTCAAGAACCAGGGCGAGCAACACGCCCGCGATATGCAAGCCTTGAAGGCCGATTTTGAAGCGAAGTTGGCGACAGCGACAGAGAAACCTGCGATTGAAGCACCGAAGGCATACACCCGCGCGGAGTTGAACGCGCTGGTGGAAGCAAGGTCGATAACGCAGGACCAAGCGGATACGCAGATGGATATGCAGATCCGTTCAGCCGCCGAAGCCGCCGCAGCGCGGGTTGCCACGGAAACCGTCGCCCAGGCGAAGCTCAGGGAGCGCGTTGATGACGAAATAGCTAGGTACACAGTGGTAGCGCCGGAAATACTGGACGAAGCGCACGGCACGCGCGATCAGATCAGAGCGGAGTATCAGTACCTGCTCGGACTGGGCGACAAGCCAAGCGTAAAAACTCAGTTGAAGGCGATCCGAAGTGTCCTTGGACCTGTAGACAAACTGGAGCGATCTCGCAATGGCACGCCAGCCCACGAGTCGCACCGCGAAGACGGCGGTAGCGGTGGAGATGGCGGCGGCAGGAAGCCAAAGGGCGGATCTGGCGAACTGACGTATGACGGTCTGACGCAACGCGAAAAGTCACACTACGACAGGTTGCTCGCCAGCGGACTCTACAAGGACAAAGCCGCAGTCAACGCTGAACTGAAATTTTCCAATTCACGCACACGCGCCAAGTACAACGCCAGAGCCTAAATGGACATTCTGGTTCCACAGCGCTATACGGTGCGCCAGGTAAAGCGTGCCGAGGCGAAGCGGGACGAATTCAAACCGTCTCGTTACACCAGCGGCTGCGCCAACCTGGACAACATGGTCGAGTTGGGCAAGGCAGTCATCCTTTGCGAGACCCACGCCAGGAAATTTTCCCCGAAGGCCGCGCGGTATTGCGCACACCCATCGCCGAATTTGAGGCGCGTTTTCGGGCGTTGCGATCACTGCCAGCAGGGCGGCCTTTCATTCCTCTACATCAACGAGCGCGATGCATTCGAGGAACGCAAAAAGTTGGAACGTTTCAAGCGGGCCGTCGAGTACGGCAAGATTTTGACCTCTTAGGAGAATAATTATGGAATGGGCCTACGATCTCGGCGGTGCGCCAGTAGCGCGGCTGAAAAAGTTTCAGGTGGCAGCGACCAACACGGTTATCGGTCGAATTTATGTTAAAAATGCCGACAGCGGAAGCGGCATTGTGCTTGGTTCGACGACGGACGCCACCGATTTTATCGGGGTAAACATCGACGCCGCCGGCAGTTACGTCACAGCACAGCAATCGGACAATTCCGACACGCAGCGCCTGACGACTCTTTCTGTAGGACCGCTTTCTGTCTATAGAGCGAGGCTTTCTGGTGGGGCCACCGATGGCACTGCGCTTACATCGCGCGCCATCACGACTGCCGACACCACAGGGTTGACGCTAACGCACTCTGGATACAATTCCAGTTCGCCAACGATGGATGATGGCACTGTTTGGGGCTACTCAGGCGCAAACATCGGGCAAGTCCGGAAAATAAGCACAGTTGCCAACGGAAGCACTGTGGTATTCGTTGCGTTCAGATACGACATCGCCTCTGGCGACACGTTCCTGTTCGCGCCGATCTCTCCTGCAGGTTCGCTTGCTTTCCAAGCGACGACCAACTGTACAGAGATCGATGCAACGGCGGCAATCGCCAGTGATTGCGAGGCCATTGTGGTCGAGATGATCCTAGGCGATGCGTCAGGGAACGGAACTACGGACAGTTACGCGCTGGTCCAGTTCGCCGACAACCTGTTCGGCGCAACGATCACCTAACCCTGAACCCAACATACAAAGGACACAATCATGGCAACCCCAATGGAATCAGGTAATTTTGGCGATCTGCTCGATCCGCGCTTTCAGAAAATTTTCGTTGACACGTTGAAGCCTCTGCCGGACATGCTCGGCGAGGTCTACACGATGGTCCCGTCGAACGGGCGCAACAACATGACGTTTAGCGAAATTGGAACGCTCACAGACTGGGATGAATTCACCGGGAACGTGGCGTATTCGTCTCTCAACCAAGGCTACGACGTGACGATGACCCCGGTTGAATGGGCCAAGGGCACGCAGGTAGCGCGCAAACTCTACGACGACGATCAGCATCACGTCATGGATCAGAAGCCGAAATCCATGGCGGAATCGTCCTATCGGACCAGGCAAAAACATGGTGCGCGCATTTTCAACAATGCGTCATCCATCGACAGTCTGTTCTACAGCCACTCCGAGGGCGTCGCGCTGGTATCGAACAGCCACACGACTACCTCAGGCGCCTCTACCGCGTCGGGTTTCGACAACATGACCACGGCAGCGCTTACGGCGACGGCGGTATTCTCGGCGCGGCTTCAGATGATTGGCTTCCGTGGCGACCAAGCAGAGCGCATCGAGGTCATGCCAGATGAGTTGTGGTATCCGCCAGATCTCTCGGAGCAGGCGTTCGAGATCGTCAAATCCAGCGGCAAGTTGGACGGGGCCAACAACAACCGCAACTTCCACGAAGGCCGCTACAAGACCTACGAATGGCGCTACCTCGCCGATACCAACAACTGGTTCATGTGCGATTCGTCCATGCGGAAACAGTTCCTGTTTTGGTGCGACCGTATCCCAACCGAGTTCGCCTTCATCGAGGACTTCGATTCGCTGGTTGCGAAGTGGCGCGGGTACATGCGCTACGGCATGACCTACGTCAATTGGCGCTGGATTAACGGGGCAATCGTTACGTAGGCAGGGGGTGATATGGCGAATAAATACCACAATCAAGGCGCTAATCCCTCTTCGCAAAGTGGCGACGGTGGCGGGTCGAACAAAGCACAAGGATCTCCAGCTAATGTGTCCATGCCGGTCCGCACTGCGAACTGGCCTGGGCTTCCTGGGAAGTCAGGACCAGACCGATCCGCCGGAGTACCGAATCGTGGGTACGTTGGGCAGTTTTACGCCTTGCAGGAGTTTTCCCCAAGGAAAATGGGGAAACCAATGAAAGGCGAGATGGAGAGCGGCCATATGATGCCTGCGATGCACAAAAAAATGGGTAAGAAACCAACTATGTAACCAGGGGCGGTGCCTAGAGGCAACGGACCAAACCGCGTCCCCCACTGAAAGGAAAGTATCATGCCTATCAACAATTTTTCCAACTTCGGCCCAAACGCCTTTACGCACGGCGTGGCGATCAACGGCGTTCCAGTCCTGCCGACGCACATCGGCAACATCTGGTGGGTTGACAGCGGCAACGCCAACGCTAGTGACAGCGGCGGCAACAACGGGTCGACCACGCAGCCATTTTCGACTATCGACTACGCGGTAGGCCGTTGCACGGCGAATAACGGAGACATCATTTTCGTCGCGCCTGGGCATACGGAGACTGTATCGGCTGCGGCTGGCCTTGACCTCGACGTTGCCGGCATCACGATCTGGTTTCTCGGGGACGGTACTTCAAGGGGCCAGGTCAACTTCACGACAGCGGTTGGCGCCGACATGGACGTTGACGCGGCAAACGTCACGCTCATCAATGCTCGCTTTACTGCCGGCATCGACGCCCTAACTGGGCCGATAGACGTGAATGCCACCAATTTCCGCCTGTTCAACGCAACATGGGAGGACGGCACGACCATCAACACCACGGATTGCCTCGTGGCCGATGCGGACGCAGACGATATGCTGATTGACGGTTTCCTGTTCATCGACGGCGATGCGGCTGGCACGCAGAAACAATCGTTCATCCAGGTTGCCGCCGCGACGCGCCCGACAATCCGCAACATTCGCTGCACTGGCGACTTCGGTACCGGCATTATTGAAAACGGTACGGCATGGGTAGATGCGACGCTCGAAAACCTCACGCTCGACAACGCTAGCGCCAGTCCGACTGTTTGCGTGTTTCTGTCCGCAACGTCTACTGGATTTTTCTCGAATTCATTCCTGCGCGTGGCGAGTGGGTCAACGGGCTACACAGCGACCAACACGATGCAGATTGCGCCGACTGTAGTGGTTACGGGAACCGACGGGAACGTGGCCGCCGACCCGACAATCGGCAACCTGGAAGATGCCGCTGCGACCGGCGCTGTCACCACGACCGACACGCTGATGGCTTATGTCAAGCAGATCGTGACGGATATCATCACCGTTGCCAATTCGACGCTCCCAACGCCGACAGCCAATTCTCTGGCAGCGTTTATCGCATCCGGGGGCACTGGGTTGGGTACGCAACTGGCTACCAGCAAATCACTGGTCGATGCTATCGGAACCAACGGAACCACTGTAGCCGATACAGCAACTGGTATTGCTGGCATGATCGGAGTGAACGATGCCAACAATGCAATGGACACCTCATCTGTGGTGGCCAACGCTAACGGATCGGTATATGAGCGTGACGAGGCATTGCAGGTCGCCGCTTCACCCTCCAAAGACCATCCGAATTATTTCACGGTGACTGCTGATATGACTTCTGCGACGTGGAATACCGTCGCCGCACACGAAATCGCCACTGTGACCGGCATGGTGCGCATGCAGATCATTTTAGAAGTTACGGCCACCGTTATAACCACTGGCACAAACGGGACGATTGCCTTGGGATTCGCTGGCAACACTTCTGCGATATTTTCAGCTACCGCACTTGACGCCGCCGTGACGGGAGATGTCTTCTCCGCTGTAATCGGTTCGGCAGCGACAACTGTAGTCGGCGGTGCTGAAGCGCAATCGTCATTGACCCACGCTATTTTCGATGTAGTCGCACTCGGTGGCGCAGACGTTGGATATACCATCGCCACCAATGCGGCAACCACCGGAACCCTGACATTCCATGTGTGGTGGCAGCCGCTTGACTCTACCGGAGCAGTGGTCGCTGGTGCCGGAGGCGTACTGTAATCATTCCCACTGGAGAATTTATGCAAACTCAGGTTTTCGACACCAATCCGCTTCTGCGACCCATGCAGATCGAATCCGCCAAGGAAGAAATCAAGTCCGCAGAAGCGAAATTGCAGAGCCCGCATATCGAGGACAAAGGGGAAGTTGCGAAGCAATTGCGACGACTGAAAAAATCGTTTGATGCGCAGGTACCGCAAGCGCCTATTGACGGCGCCGAAGAGGGTGCCATGGTATCGCGCTCGAATCATTTGCTCAGTGAGATCCTTCAGGGAATGCCTTCGCAGGAGGAAATGCGCAAGGCACCGCCCGGTGCCGTTGACAAGCACATGAAGTGGGAGAAGCGCAACAAGTTGAAAATTCTGGAATGGAAAAACCTCCAGTTGCGTCTGACTCGCGGCGAGGACTCTGAGGCGGCGAATCTGGAACGCCATCGCCCTACCGGCAGTTCCCTGAACATGGACAACGCCTATATCCCTGGCAAGATGTTTTTCATGCCACCTATCGGTGCCGGTAAGCCGGTGACGTTCAGCGATGAGCAATTGGCGTACCTGCGTGCCGTGAATCCGAATATTGCCGACGCCATTGGCACACTGGACAACGACCAGCGAGCGCAGGTCAAGTCGGCGATCACCGTGGGAATCGGTCTGGACGAAAAGACCGCGTCAAAGGCTGCGAAGAAACCGGCGAAGGGGCCGCTTACCGAACACGAACTTCGCGGCGGTATGTCGCCGGAAAACCGCGCCAAGGCATCGGTTCGGATGCGCAAGATGCTGGCCGATCGCGCGCTGAGAAAACAGGCGGCGAAAGACGCCGGATCTTCCGAATAGGGGATAGCCATGGCATTCGACGACCAACCATACGCGGTAGGAGGAAACAAGAGTTCCGAGCAGGCCGAACCATCAACCGCGAACCGTGGTGCCGGGACTTTGCAGATGCGCATGCTGATCGAGCTTCAAGTGATTTCGATGTTGTTGCACCAGCAATTAGGCAGTACCGAGGACTTGGCAAAACTGCGCCAGGACGTTGCAGATTCAATTACATAGACGAAAGGATAGAAAATGATCAACGAACTGTTGGTTGGCGCAAGCAAAACCGGCGACGGCGTAGTAGTCAAGCAGCGCGGCGGCAAAGATGGCGACGCGATGGCCTCTCCGCTTCACGGCAGATATGCCGAAGCCGCACGCCGCGGGCAGGTGTTTTGCGCATCGACGCTGGCGGCAGGCATCGTTGTCCCGTTCATCGCGGCAACTGTCGCGTCGAAGTACACGCTTCTGAATCCGTCGAGTTCCGGCTACGATGTGGAACTTATCGACATCAATGTTCAGCAAGTTCCAGGGTCGGCACTCATCACTGGGCTTGGCGTTGCGTTCCAAGGGCCGCTCGCCTCGACCGGGGGTGTGCCTGGAACATTAACCGTCAGCACCGGGTCGCACGCTTGCACGCTGGTTGGTTCAACTCGCGTGGATACGCCTGTCGTTCACTACTCTGCGGCAACGCATACCAACGTTGCCATCGCAAACCTGAACCCGGTCCTCTGGCTGTTCAACAATGTGGCGACAACCGTCATCACGCAAGGCCCGACGAACTACCAGTTCGACGGCAAGTTCTGGATGCCGCCTGACACGGCGATGTGCCTCGTGAACAGCATCACCGGCACGCAAAGCGCTGCTGCGATCTCGGTGACCTACGCGATCTGGCCGCGATAGGACATGAAACATGATTCCAATCGAAGGGCGAGTTTGGGCGGGCGCTACAACCGTTACCGTTAGGTCAGGTTTTAACCGGCCTGGTGATACCACCCAGTACACCATTAACGATAATGTTGGACCAAATGCGACGACCGGCGGTGCGCAGCGCTTAGAGGGCTGTGCGCGCGTCGAGGGTGGGACAGGGATTCTCTATTCTGCGCTGATGTTTATCAGCACCGATGCCGCAACAAACCCGAACTTCGACCTTGTTCTTTTCGACACCAACAATCTGACCGTCGCCGCAGACAATGCGGCAGGAACCATCACCGACGCCGAAGCAGAACACTGCGTCGCGGTGATTACGTTCGATGGGACCAACGCCAACAACGTCTGCACGGTCGGACCGAACCTCATCATCGGCTGCACGTCCATAGGCCAGGCGTTCAAGTGCGCGCCGGATTCCACGGACCTATGGTATGTGATCGTTGACCGTGGCGGATACACGCCGGCAAGCGCAGAACGCATCGAAGTGAAAATCAACATCTTTCAGGATTAGGCCATGATTGGAGCTAGATGGGGTAATCCAGGGTATTTCAACCCAGCGTCCCCCGGCGCCATCGGCGGCCAGACCCCCGCCGCCATCACCGGCACCACAATCACGGCGACGACTCAATTCAATGTTGGCTCAACCGATGTTGTGCTGAATCGCTACGCCACCAAGCAACTGATGATCAGCGGGGATGGCACCGGGACTGCGAGCGGGATGACGGGGTGGATACTTGGCAATGACGGTACTACGCTATCGGGACTGTGGTCCAGCGCGGTCACTCCCTCCGCATCCAACTACATTCTCCGTTCTGACAACGGCGGAAACGTCGCCTTTAATCTCGCATCCACGTCGAATCAATTTGCATGGTTCACCACAAATTCCGTGGCGAAGATGGTTATAGAGGGTGCCGCCGGCGCCGGCCCCAGCATAACCGCAGGAGCAGCCACGACCGATGTGCAGGCGCTGAATTCGGTTCAGACGTGGAACAACAATGCAGTTACCTTCACCGGCCATAAATTCGACATCATTGACCAAGCAGGGGATGCTGGTTCGGCCGCGGCATCGCTACATACTGCTTGGCGGGCAGGCACCGCAGGAACCACGAACATTATGACGCTCGGGAAAACTGGAATCGTCACGATGGGCGTCTATGGTGCTGGTGCGGCGACATTCAGCGCGGCCGGCGTCATCAGCAGCGTGTCCGATGAGGCGGTCAAGACCAATATTCGCACGTTCAAGCGCGGGTTGAAAGAGATTCTCGCTTTGGCCAGCAAGAAAGCTGCTATCACCTACAACTACAACGCGGTCGGCCAGCACGATTACGGGCTGGACATGGACCACGACTACACCGGGTTCAGCGCGAACATCGTTGAAGGAATCATTCCTGAGGCGGTCGGGCGCAATTCCGATGGGCGCAGATCGTTTTCCGACCGACCCGTTACTGCCGCGTTGGTCAATGCTGTAGCTGAATTGACTGGTCGCATCAACCAACTGGGGGCGCTCTAATGGCAACCGACACCTACACCCTCAACGCAGGGCAAGTTACGCGCATGCGCGCCGCGGTTGGCAAGGCAATGGGATTGCCAGGGGACGCCACCGTGCAGCAAGCACACGACTTCTGGATTCTGCAAATGAAGGAATTCGTCAAGGCGCAGGAACGCAGGATCAACGAAAAGGCAGCGCTTGCAGCGGTCACTGACGCGGCGTTCGATATCACATGACGCCACAGCAAGCTTTCGACGGCGTCATCATCCAGCAGGTCGGTTCCTACTGCCTGATGATTGCAAATCAGGCGGCGGCGGCGGCTGACTTGCAGAACAAGCTCGCCGAAGCGGAGAAAAAGATTGCCGAGCAGGCGAAGGAAATCGAGGCGTTGAAGGCGATAAATGAGTGCAACAAGCCAACTGACTGATTTTAGCGATCTCTACACTGATTTGTCCAACAGGCTTCGCGGGCAGACGGGGGTCACTTCAAGCGAAAACATAATGAAGCGCATGATCAATATTGCGCTCCATGACATACATTGCGGTTTCGACTACAAACTACCCTGGGCCGAACGCTCCGCGCGCCTGCTCACCAGAGCGACGTACAGCACCGGAACCGTGACCGCGACGCAGGGCAGCACGACATTATCCGGCACCAGCACGGTCTGGACGACGACCGATGCGTTCAGCATTGCAAACGCCCGCGCCAACGGCAAGATCAAAATAGCCGGCGGGCTTACTCCTTACGTTGTTTCCACGGTGGGAGGCGCAGGCACAATCACGCTTTCGAGCAAGTTCACGGAGGCCACCGCTACCGATACCACGTACATCTACTACGAGGACGAGTACGACCTCGCCAGCGACTTCCTGCGGCCAGTTGATGCGCAACGGTTCTCAGATGAGATCGGCATAGACATCATCGGGAGAACAGAATTCCGCAGGCGCTATCCGACGAATTCAACTCCTGGACGAGCCGCTGTGGCGAGCATCATTGATTTTGCTCCAAGCGGTAACACAACGCCTATTCGCCGCGTTCGGTTCGCGCCGCCGCCGTCCACGGCGATGACGATACCGTACACCTACATCACCGGAAATCTTGCGGTGAGTGCTGCTGGTGTCGCGGCATCGAGTCTTTCCGCTGCTACCGATGAACCGATCATTCCGCTGCGCTATCGGCACGCTCTCGTCTTCCACGCGCTTTATCACCTGTACCGCGACCGCAAGGATGACGCTCGCAGCCAGGAGGCAAGGGCTGAATACATCGACATCATGCAGCGGATGAGCGCTGATACCGAAGTCGGAGCAAACCGGCCACGCTTTGCTCCTCGAGTAAGCGGGTATGCGAACCGTGCGCGCAGGCCGTGGAGTGGAAGCGGTGGGAGAAAATACGATCTGAACGGCGATTTTGATCGGATGCTCTAGATGGAATATCAAGAAATCCGCAAGTTGATTTGGTTGACGGTCGCTGAGATTTTCGGCCTCGATGTCACAACGACTGCGACCATGATCTTTCAGGCACCGACCTATACGGTGGCTGGCGTGCCAAGCGCGTCGACGTATCCGCGCGGGGTAATCTATGTTTCGAATGAGGCGGGCGGGGCCACGCTAGCTTTTAGCGACGGCAGCGTATGGCGGCGGTGCGCAGATAGAGTGCAGGTTTCTTAGAACCATGCCAAGCAAATCACAAATCATCCGGCATTTGTTCGGCGGCGGCTGGGCGAGCGATTACGGCGAGTCCGCCGATGTCGCCCCAGACGCATCCGGCAAAGTCGTCATCCCATTTCTGACTGATGTGCAGGATGCCCTGTACGAGCTTGACGGCGGGCCGCACATGATAGGCGGCGCGACGAAAGTCAATTCTTCAGTCGTGGCCTCTGGTGCCGTGGTGACCGGCATCTTCGATTACTGGCGGCAAGGTACGGCTGGCTCTCCGGCACGGCGCAGAATACTCGATGCGGGGACCGTCAGGCTTGCCGATACCGATGACGGCACCTACGCCACGACTATCGCCAGCAGCCTCACCAGCGGCGCCGTGCCGTCCTATTTCACCTTCGATGATCTACTGATCTCGTGCAACGACGCGCAAGGGGCATCCGATGTCCCGCGCTCATGGGATCAGACCACGGCGCAGAACCTCGCCGGGACGCCACCGAAGTTCGCCTTCGGGTGTGCGCATAAAAATAGAGCCTGGGCGGCGGGGGCCGTTGCGCAACCATCCCGGTTGTATTACTCGGCCAATATCGATCCAGAAGATTGGACTGGTGCCGGTTCAGGCTCGATTGATATCGACCCGCAGGACGGCGACGGTCTCACCGGAATGGTGAGCCACAAAGATAACCTGTTCGTGTTCAAGGGGCCGAACAAGGGATCTATCCACCAGATTACCGGCTCTGCGCCAACAGGTTCAGACGGGTTCGCGCGCAAGCCATTCGCATCCGGTATTGGTGCCTGCTGGCACAACGCTATCTTCCGCTTCGGCAACGACATCGGCTTCGTTAGCCAATACGGATCAGTCCACAGCCTATCTGCCACCGCTGCATACGGAGACTTCTTGCAGGCGGCGCTTTCCAGGCCGATCAACCGTTGGATCAACGATCACCTGAACCGGAACCGCCTGCGATTTATCAGCGCGGCGACGGACCACTTCAACGGCTTCGTGCTTATCACGATGTCGATTGACGCCAATTCCACGAACAACTGCTGCATCGCCATGGACTACCGCGGCGCGCCGGACGTGATTCGCTGGTCGCGCATTCCGGCTTACTCCATGGGAAGCCTTGGCGCTTTCGTGGATACCAGCGGGGTGCGGCGCATCCTTGGCGGCGGGAACGATGGATACGTGCGGCGGCTGAACGTGGCCGATCGCTCGATTGACGGTGCGACGGCGCTTTCGTTCAGAGCCAAGACGCCATCCATGAGTTATGGAAATCCGTTCATGATGAAAACTATAAGCGTCGCCTCGCTCGGGATTGTGCCAAAGGGCGACTTCGACATGACCTTCGGATGGACACGCGACAACAACGCGCAGCAGACCTACACGCAAGATCAGGGAGGCGGGACACCGTTGGATACCTTCACGCTTGATTCATCGACGCTTGGCGTTCTAGCTGGTTCGCTTGCCATAGACAGATTCATGGAACTTAACGATGGCGACGAATTCCGTTCAATAAGTTACGACGTGCGGCAGAACGCGGTAAACCAAGACATCGAGCTTCACTCGATATCGGCGGTGATTACGCCGAACGCAATCAGCACGGAGAATTAGATATGAGCCTGTCGCGCGTCAAAAATTGGGTAGCGGAGGTTCTGACATATTCGGACTTGAACGCAGAGTTCAATTCAATATTGAACAACCCCGGCAGTCTGATCTGCCCGATCACGTTCAACCTCACCTTCACCGACGCGACCTACGACATCGGGGCGAGTGGTGCGACGAGGCCGCGCAATTACTTCGGTTCCGGCACCGGCACATTCGGCGGGACGTTCTATATCGGCGATACCTCGAATGCCGATATCACGCTCGGCTTGACCATAAATCAAGGCGCAAACGACGACCACATATTGGCGCTTAAATCTAGCGATGTAACGCATGGCGCAACAACCATAGCCGAAACTGATTCGTTCGTTTCGCTCAAAAAACTGTCTGCGACCAATGGTGGGTTGGTGTTTTATACTCTTGCTGACACTGGTACTCAATCGTTAGTTATGAGCGCTATTTGTGCCACAGCGGTAGGAACGCGATCAACGGCGGCGGTGGGGCCAGTCGAGTTACGTGGTTCATTACTGAATGGGACTGGGGTTACAACGATGAGTGGGGATGCAAACCTCGTCGTTGTAACAGACGCAGGAACCACGAGATTTATTCTTGATTCTGACGGCGATTCTCACCAAGACGTTGGGACTGCCTGGACTAACTTCGATGCGTTTGATGACTTGGCGCTGCTCACCGATCTTTCGGTTGCAGTGAGTCGAGATGATGACCCAATCAAGCGTGAATTCCAATCGTTCCTGAAATACAACAGGGACGCATTGGCGCGCACGAAACTGGTTACGTTCAATGAAGACGGGCATCATTTCGTCAACATGAGCAAGCTCACCATGGCGCTGACCGGAGCGGTGCGGCAATTGGGCGATGCGTATAAGGTACTTGTCGAGCGCCAGGCGTTACTGGAAAGCAAGCTATGAAAATCGACATTGACGGGAACGACTTGCTCGCCGCCGTGCAGGCGCAACGCAACGATGCTCTGGATGACGCGGCCAACAACGCGGCGGCAATTCAATCGCTACAGCGTAGACTCGTCGCATTGGAGAAGCAACTTGCAGACGCAACAAAGCCAGCCGACGAAAAGGCGTAATCGTGCGGAGTCATTCAATGCGCGGGTGCAGGTTCTGCTCGCCGTTGATGAATGCGGCCCGATCATCGCCGAAGTGCTGCGGCAGAATGGTGTTGTCCTGCCTGACGCGAATTGGTCGAAAGTATTTCCAGCCTGGCTGATTGCCGTTGATGGTGGCGAGGACGGCAACGGTGACGAAGTAATCGGATGCATCCAAGTCATGCCGGCAAAGCCTTTCGGCTGGTGCGCCTTCCTCTACACCAAGCCGACTGTCAGTTTCAAACTGCGCGCGATTGCGTTGCGCAAGCTCATCGTCGCCGGGATGTCCACCTGTCACGCTGCCGGGTGCGCCTACGTTGCGGGTATGATTGATGTCAGGAACGGGTCTTTCATCAAGGTGATGGCTGATCTACATTTCGTCACCGTTGGTGATTCCACGATGATGCTCAAGGGGCTGCGATAATGGCCTGGATAAAAAAACCGATCTACTCGAAAGATTCCGTTGACGAGTCTGGGGTCAGCGATGGCATGGGCGGCCAATACCAAGGCTATTACGTTTGGAATACTGACTGGGATGCTGGCGGTTGGGATCCAAACGAGGAAGTAACCTTTCCGGATGGTAGTGTCGGGACACGTCGCCCGCTGCTTCAACAGGACCAAGATGGTAATCAGCAGTGGGGCGAAGGTTGGGCCGGCGGCACTCCAGGGACATATCGACAGATCCTTGATTCGTACCCTGCCGATAGCGGCTTGAAAGGCGGTTTTATGGAGGCGCTGTCAGGGCCGATTGGCGCGGCTCTTGGCGCTGCGTTTTTACCTGGGCTGATAGCCGGAACCGGATTGACCGGGCTCCCGGCGAGCGCAGCTCAGGGCGCAACAAGCGGGCTAATATCCAGCGGCGGCGATCTCAAAGCAGCGCTCAGAGGCGGGGTGACAGGCGGAACGATGGGCGCACTGGGCGGTATAGGCGACCTGGCTGGCGGCGGCGGACAGGCTCCCCTCCAGTTGGCCGGCGAAGCGACCGGGGTAGGCGACGCGCCGGCATATGGCGGAAACGCTGGGATTGATGCCGTGAATAGCAGATTGGGTGTTGGTGGATATGGTTCTGGAGTCGATTTTAACGACGTAGGGCAAAATACCGATATCTACACCGGCGCGCCGATTAACGCCGCCCCTGTAGGCACTGGAATTGGCGGGAATACCTACGGATCCGCGGCGCCAGCCACGCCGCCAGGAACAGTAAGCATCGGCGGCATGAACATCCCGACATCGCTACTTGCCGGCGGCGCCCTAGCCGCGGGAACGGCGCTACTCGGCGGGATCGGGCAAAAGTCCACTACGACAACCAATATCCCGCCGCTGTCGGCAGAAGAAAAGGCGCTGATCGCGGCGAATACCGGGCTTTCCGAGCGCCAGCTTGCCAGCTACGACGCCCTGCTGCCGTTCCAGAAGGAGATGGTAGACCTCTCCCTGGCCGATTTAAGGCGCGGCGCGGCAGACAACGCCGCCATAGATGCTGCCGTTTCGCCGGCAGACCGCGCGGCCCAGGCGAAGGCTGATTTCGAGCGCAATGCGCGTCTTGGACCGATCCAGGATGAGATTTTGCAATTGCAACTTGACCAGTTGCGCCAAGGCGGTCGGGCGACACCGGAACAGTTGGTAGCGATCAAGGCGGCTGCGGACGCCGGGATTGCGGCCGGATCTGGCGATATCGACGCGGCTACCTCGCGCGGGATAGGGCTGATCGCCGATGAGCTGGCGAACGCCCGCGGCTTGAGGCTGACAGACTCGCCGATGACTTCAGAGGCGGCCCTACTCTCCAGAGAGGGCGAAATCCAGAAAGGCAGCCTGATAAAGAATCTGCGCGCCAATGAGGCCAATGCCGCGCTCAACTACCCTCTTGCAGTGCAGCAAATACAGAACACCGTGGCGACCGGACAGCAAAGCATCGAGCAGAACGCCAAGCAGTTCCAGGACGAATTGCGCAACCGGGCCTACCAGAATAGGCTGGCTCTGACTGGGCAGGCGATGACTGGCGGGATCGGACTGACATCCATAGGCAGTGGTGGCTCGGGGCTCAGTGCTCTGACGCAATCGCGGGTTGCCGGGGCTACATCGACCGGGGCGACTAGCGGAATAGGGTTGCCGGGACTTGGGGCGCTGACATTAGGTGTTGGCGGGCTTTATAAAGGATTGGGATTCAGCTAATGGCCTACCCTTTCGACGAATTCAACCTTCCTCCCGAGCAGCAGCCGTCCGTGGGCAACCTCGGGCTGCTCTCTGACGGCGGTATCAACCTGTCCTCCGCGCCGGCTGCCGCCCCTATCGCGCCGATTCCAGCGATGCCACGGCGGGCTGACCCGCGCGCTGAATACTTCGCCGGGATGAGCGATACCGGGCGCGTGTTCAATGCTTTGAGCGAGTTCGGTGCAGGAGTAACCGGCAGGCCCTCGCCCATGGATGCGCGGCTGAAGCAGTTGCGGGAGGAAAAAACTCTGCGGCTTCAGGAGTTGAAGGCCGGTGCCGATGTCTACGACAGCGCCGTGAAGGCTCTCAAGGGGTTGGCGGGGCCGGCGCGCGTTCAGGCAGCAGAAGCATATGCGAAGCAATTCGACCAAGACCATCCAGAATGGGCGAAGGCAGTCCGGGCACTGTCAGCGCAGGACGACGGACAACTGACCTACTTGGCCGAATACACAAAGGACAGTCCTACAGCGAAGGCGATATTCGCATCGGGCGGAATTGGCGCTTTGAGCAAGGCTTTCGATGGCGAAACCGGGAAGGTAATACGCGCCGAAATCGACTCCAAGCACATCCCAATAATTGCAGGCAATCTGTCGAAACTGCGCATGCAGTTCCAGGAGCACGTCCCGCCAGCGATGGTCGAGAAATACACCAAGGACGGCAAGGTTGACGGGCCTGAAATGCTGGAAATAATCGACTGGATCAAGGAAAACGCTCCGGCCGGAAGTCCTGCCCGCGCGCTGATCCCGAACGATGCGCAAATGCAGATATTCCAGCGACCGGGGAACATGAAGGCGATATTCGCGCAGGCTCGAATCGCTTCGCCTGAGGATGTGGCGGCGGCTGCGCTGGATGCGGAGAAGAAATTCGCAAAAGACGAAAAGGCGCAATCTGCCGTAGGGAAAATTGAGGAAGATTTTTACAACGGAAAGATCACAAGGGCGCAGGCCGATGCTGCCATTGCAAAGGCGAACAATATCAGCGCCGGTGTCACGATCAACATGCCAACGGCAACAGGTATGGGCGTCAACCCAGGCACCGGGAAGGCTGGCCATTACAGCATCGGGAAGGATGGGACCGTAAGATGGGACGCCATAGCGCCAATTGAGTCTGCTGCGGAACGATCAGCAAAGGCGAAGGAAAAGGCGTCTGAATCCGATTTCGCATCCGTGGATAGGCAAATCACTGAGTTGGAAAACTTGGTGCAGAAAACTGAGGGCAAGTTCACCAGCGCGACAGGGATAAAGGGTTTTGGCACTCGCGTTGCAGAGACCGCATCAGGGATCATCAACCCCGATGCCCCCACCCCTGCTCTGGATGCGAAAAACAAAAAAGAATTGCTGATTACTGCCGTGCGCAAGTCGATGGCTGATTCCAATATGTCGCAGCGCGACAAGGAGGCTCTGGAGACTGCGATAGGCGGTATTGAATCCGCCTGGGGAACCAAAGGAAGCACGCTGCGTGGGCTGAAAAGTTTGCGCGAAGTGGTGCGCGACAAGTCAATCAATCCTGGCGCGCGAGACAGGGTAGCATCGCCCAAAACGACCGCTGAATTTAACGCACTACCAAGCGATGCACTTTATATCGACCCGGATGACGGCAAGCGGTACAGGAAGCCATAATGGTCGGTCCTAGATTCGCTGGCGTTCCTGTCGAGGAAGAAAGCCAAGGAGGCCGCTTCGGTGGCGTACTCGTTTCTGAAGACGAGATCACCGACCGCGGCGGCGCGTCTTCGCCTGTCGGGTTCTCTGAAAATACGGCCGGTGCCGTCACTGGTTTGATTAAACCAATCAAGGATTTCGTCAGTCAACGAGACCCTGATATCGATTACTACAGGGGCGTCGATCAGGCTTTGTTCCGTGGCGGTTTCTCGCGCATGGGTAACGAGGCTGAACAAAACAACTGGCTCTATGAGAAAGTTGGTGCGGGCAACTTTGGCAAAGATAGTTTCGGGGCGTGGTTTATTCACCCCAAAGGTCTGGAAAAACTCGGTATCCAGTCAAAGGTACCAGTTGCCATAGACGAACAACGCATCACAAGGTACGACGTTGCCGACTGGGCTGGAGACCTTCCTTCTGTTGTTGGAAGTGCTGGAGCGGCCATGGCGGCATCTGGTATGGGCGCGTTGCCTGGAATGGGAATGGCTGCGCTTGGTGCTGCTGGTGGCAAGGCGTATGACGAGGTATTGAAAATTCTTCAGGGATACAACAAAAAAGGCCCTGGAGAAATGGCAACCAGCCTCGCTATCGAAGGCGGCTCTGCGGCAATCGGCGAGGGCGCCTTTCGTTTAGGTGCGCGAGCATTGAAGGGATACGCTCCCGGAAACTCTCCTGAGAGACAACAACTGACGCGCGAGGCACTGAATGCCGGGTTGCGCCCAAAGTCATGGCAGGTCATTGAATCTGGCGCTCCATTACTGAAACGATTTCAAGCAACAGCGGAAAAGGTTATTGGAGATCCATCGCAGGAAATCAACAGGAACGCGTTGACTCGTCTGCTTGATCAGGTTGCCGCCAGGGCCGGCACGCCAGTTGGTGATATTGGTGAACGTCTTGTGGGAAAGGTGAATGGCAAGATAAGCGACGATTCAATTCAAATTGAATACCTGCGCAACAGAGCGCAGAACGAGCTTGACGCATCTTTGAAATCAATCCAGAAGAATCTTGGATCAAGCGATCCTAATACGGGGGCATTGGTCGCCGAACAAATAAGGCAAGGCAGGCGAACTTTCGGCGACGCGGCATCAGACCTTTATTCAAAAGTCGATGAAATGGTCGGCACGCCATTCGTTCCAACATTATCGTTAAAAGCTCAAGCTGAAAAAATCGCAGCACAATTGCCAAGAACAGAATCAGGGCAAGTAATCTTCACCAAGGCTGGAGAGGCGAATCCGATACAAGACATTTTGGATATGCCAGCGAACATCACAATATCGCAGGCGCAGCGAATCCGTTCCATGCTTGGAGAGGGCGCGTTGACACGCGACCTTGCTTCCGGAGTTGACAAACGCGATTTGGCAATGCTCAAAGTTGCGTCTGAAAAGATGTTCGATGATGCCGCCACGTCGCTTGGGTATTCCGTGCGAAGCAACATTGTCGATGTAAGCGGGAATCCACTCACAGGAACGGTGGTCACCGGGGCCAAGGCGACTGATGCGATTACCACCCTGCGAGACGCTGACGCATTTTACAAAGAAGGAATAAGGAAGTTCGACTTCCCGGCCATAGCCGCTATCACGCGCGATACCAGAATGACGGGCGCCGTAGACCCGGAGCGCGTCATAGAACACATCATAAAACCTGGATACACGTCCGACGTAGCGCGGGTCAAAAACCTTGTCACTGAGCCAATGTGGCAAAAAGTCACGCGCTCGCACTTCGATGGAATGCTCACAAAAGCAACCAGCGTTGTCAACGGAGAAGACACAATTGTAGGTAAGCGTCTATACGACAACATCAAAAACATGGGCAGGACGTTCGATGCTGTCTACGGGAAAGAAGCGCCAGCAATACGGCAATATGCCGCTGAATTGGCAGCAAGGGACGGAAAGATCGACCCTACAATACTTTCAAGGAATCAAAACGTTTCTTCTGGACTCGCCGCCGATTTGGGAGAGGCTGTTGCAAAACAAAAAGAACTCGATTCGTTCCTCAAGGACAACTTTTTAGCGGCATTGAGTCGTCCAGGAAAAGAGGCTGAACAAGCAGTAGATTTCATTTTCCGTCCAAATTCTCCGCAACGAATTATGGTGGCGCGGGATTTCTACGGAGAAACATCGGTCGAATTTACTGGACTGCAACATCAGGCCATGCAGAAGTTGCTCGGCAATTTCATTGAGGCAACTGATGATCCGTTGGTAAAGGTTTTGAATGGGAAGCAGTTGCGCGGCGCGTTGGACACCTACGGCAAAAAAACTCTGGACGCAACGTTCGGCGCTGACCTGACAAAAGACCTTTACAGATTTGCTGACATAGCAGAGTTTGTCACCAAGAAAGGGGCATGGGGGGCGGGCGGTATAGTCGCCGCCAATGTTGCGCTTCATCCTATCAAGAACATTGGGAAGATAGCCGACTTGATGATTACATCTCGCCTTCTTAGAACGCCAGGTGTAATCCGATGGCTATCTGAAGGTATAAGCGCAGACACACCACCGAAGAAGGCGGCGGCGGCATTGGCCAGGGTGTCCAGCATTGCGGCGACATTGGTTGGCGATGAGACTGGATCTGCGACAATAAATCTTCCTGTCGATGAATCACAATGATCCGCCCCTCAATCATCCTAGCCGCAAGGTGCTGATATGCCACTTGACCATAACACCATTACCAAGCTCGCTTGCCTTATACCTTTTTGCACGGTAGGCAAAGGTGCACCAGAGATGAACTTCGCGCGCCTGCTTGAGACTTGCATTATTGCAGGGGTGACGATGTACGGCACGATTCAGGTGCAGTCATCCAAACTAGATGCTTTAGCCAAAGTTACCGAAGAAATGCGCGCTGAAGTGACGGCGATCAGACTGGAGCGTGCCGGCCGGGTGAAACTCATTGATGCCGAACTTGAGGAACAGAAGCGCTTCCGTTCAGACATCGAAACGCGGACTCGGAAGCTGGAGCAGCGACGGTGAGGGCCGCTGACGGTGCGATTCTCATAGTAGCGCTGTCGATTGCGTGGTCCCTGTATAGGGCGAACCGTGACATCGAGAATTTCAACCTGCTCGATCTTGTCATGGCGAACGGTCGCGTTAGCCGTTTGGCCTGCATCGCCTTGGGCGCTTTCGTGGTCATGTCATGGATCATGATCCGGCTTGCCATGGACGGAAAGATGACGGAGGGGTATCTTGGACTGTACGGCGGACTGTGCTTCACGCCGATCTGCGCGATGCTGTTTTCTCCACCGAAGGATGCTGTGACGTAATGCCAGCCACTAAAACCCTGTCGCCAAATCTGTCAGCCTTCCTTGACACGATCGCCGTGTCTGAGATCGGGCGCGAACTTCTGGATGTGAGCGATGACGGCTATAACGTGTTGGTGGGGTCTACTCCTGCCGAGCCACTGCTTTTCCATGACTACAGCAAGCACCCGAGAATCCGCAATGTCGCAATGAATTCTGATGCCGCAGGCCGGTATCAATTCATGGGGCGGTATTGGGAGCCGTACCGGAAGCAACTGGCGTTGCCGGACTTTGGACCGAAGTCTCAGGATCTGTGGGCGTTGCAACTGATCCGGGAGTGCAAGGCATGGGATCTGATTGCCAACGGGCATTTTTCTGAGGCTGTGTGGAATTGCCGCAGCCGGTGGGCGAGCTTCCCGGCAGCAGGGTATGGACAGCACGAAAATAAACTGGACGTGCTCCAAACTGCTTATACGGACGCGGGCGGTATCGTGACGATGGCATGATCCCTCTGCCGCTGGTTAAGATCATCGGCGTAATCCTCGCCCTGGTGGCCCTCATAGGGGTCATCGTTGGGGCCTACAAGCTCGTGGACTCGAAAGGGTATGCACGGGGACAGGCAGAGACCAACGCCTCCTGGCAGGCCCGTGAATCGCGCGAGCTAGCCGCTGCGAACGCCTTGATCCTGCTCATGGAAGAAAAGGCTCGCCGGCAGGAGCGCGATGCCTCTGCCGCCATCACCAAAGCCAACGAAAACAGGAGAATTGCCGATGCGAAAGCTCAACTATTGGTCAAAAACGCTGCTCGTGACGTTGCTGCTGGTCTCGGCCGGCTGTGCGAGCCAGCCGGAGATACCGCCCGCGAGGGTGCCGGTGAGCGTGCAGAGGGCGGTTCTGCCGCCACCGCCGAGCGACCTCATGGAACAGATCGAGCCGAACTTTATGCAGAATTTGCAAACTTTCTTTCAACTGAAGCTGCGCGGGCCGACGCAATAACGCGCCGGCTTATCGAGGCGCAGGCTTACATCAGGACCGCTTTGGAAACGTGCAACGCACCGTGATATCATCGCGGTCGCGGTGCAGATGTGGCTGGTACATATCCCGGGGCTCATATCCCCGCGTTCGTCGGTTCGATTCCGATCACCGCAACCATTCAGGATCGCCTTGGAGATTTGCCGCTGACTCGCTTCATAGCGGTTTCCTCACTTGCTATTCCTGATGGCGGCGGCAATCCTGTCCTTTGCTTGCATAGTGATATCGTCCTGCTCTCCTGTAAACGGAGTTGCAGCAATCCTCGCATCCTCCTCCTTGCAGGATGTGCGGGAGGCGAGCCAGGATTGGAATGCGTAAAATGTTACACAATCCAAGTAATCGCCATCGTCATCAAGCATCATCGGTAAATGCCTTGGCCTGGCAAACACCTCGAACTTCTCGCGCTCGGTTGTCATGGATTCTCGCTCGTCGTAATCTGCTTTGCAGCATCACGCATGGTAATAGCCGTTTCCAGCACAGAGGCACACACAATGCACTCTACAAATCTGGTGGTTGCCCCGCTGCTGTAGCCTTCTGGAATCTTCAGCAAACCGTCCAGTATTTTCGTCGCTTCGGCACGCAATGCGTCTGCCTGTACTCTGGCGTTGCTCATCAAAAGTCCCCTTCCTCCGGTTTCACGTCCTGCTGCCTGATACCGCATCTTGGGCAGATGTATTCACCACGGCGGCGTTCAAGTAGTTCTTCCAATGCGCGTTTATTCGCCACATGCCGCCTCGACACTGGGTAATGCGTCGCCAAGTCGATCAACTCTTGGATTACTTCGTCGCTGACTCGCTCGCTCACTTCGCCGCCTTGAGCATGGCGCGGAGTTCGTCGCGGGCTTTGCGTTCAATCCATGAATGAAAACTGAGTATTCTCTCCAGCAACTCCCTCGGCACGGTGATAGCGGAGGGGTCGGCGGTGTCTCCATAAATCAACGGGCGCACAGTGACTTCGTTTTCAGAAAGTTCGTGCTTGGAAAAACTGGACGGCGGATTCGTGCTTGCCCATCCCTTGCCACCCTTCTCACTGTACATCCACGCCGCCGGCTCGTTGGAACGGCCAGCATCACGGTCTAGCAATTTCTGCATTGATAGGAGTTGCCTACGCCACTTCCCTGCTGCCACTTTCGCAGGGTTCAGGATATTCATGACAAATGCATCCACATCGTGATAGCGCAACACGTCGTAGTGTGTTTTGACTATGCCACGCAGCAATAGCTCTGCCAACTCTAATGCGTCGCTTACCTCGGTGGAACGGCCAGCATCCAATCCAGAAGCATTGCCGCTGGCCGTTTTGTTCTGTGGCTCCAGTTCCACGCCGATTGACGTACCGACCCGGTACACAGGTGCGCCAGGGTAGGCTTGTTTCTCGGGGCCGTAGATGACTGGCGTTCCGTTCTGCTCTGGCTTGTATTTGCACTCCGGCGCCCTGCCGTAATAGTGCTCACACCCCTGACACCTGTCCCCGGGCGCGTAGCATATGCGGGTATCGTTCGGTCCAGCCTGTGTGCCTTTCTGCTCGCCCTTGAGCAGCGTGACTTGGGCGGCGAGGGTGCGGGCGAGCGCAACCAAATCCCATTCAATACTTCCTTCCATGTACGTTTGCGCGAACCTGCGGTCCTTGTCATAAATAGCCTGGATCGCCGCATCGCCATCCTCCATCACCCGGAGCAGGGTGAGCAGGTATTGACGCTGGGCACGAGTGCGGACCATCCACTCTAAATATTCTGGACTGGGGTAATAGATCCGGGATTTCAGATCACGCTCGACTTCCGCCGCTGTCGGTTTCATGGTTGTTCCCGCCTGGAAATGATACGCAGGCATCGTTTGCATACGCGGTATGGCTTTTGATCCTTAAAGCGCTCCGTAATACCCAAACGCATATAACGACTGCTCCCAAGATCAACGCGATCAATTCGGCGCGTGTGATCATGTGGTAAGCCATTGCAAAGGGCAATAAAACCAATGTGTTTAATTAACATTTCATCCTCCAATCATCGTCCAAGTTACCGCGCAGCACTCCGGCGCATGATTTCATCGGGCGGTTCCATCACAAGAATTTGCGCCTCCAGTTGATTGCGCTTCTCGCGCCAGTACCGGATCGCCTGCTGCCCGCTATGCACTTGATCCTCCAGTTGGGCGATCCATTCGTCCATTCCGCGGAGCTTTCGGCGCTTGATTGCGAGGCGGAATTGATTAGCTGCGTAGGCTAGGATGTTCATTTGCACACTCTTTCCTGGATGGCCTTGACGGCGGCCTCAGTCGGCACGAGAAACGCGCTGGCGCCCATGATTGCGACGGTCCCGAGCGCGATCAGCACAAGGCGCAGGCGGGCGCTCATGCGGTTCTCGCTGGAAGCGCGCTATCAGGCACATTCCAAAATCCCTGCGCCCCCTTCCACGGCACCGGCACATTAATGTGCCGCACGTTCTCCAACACAAAACACCATGGCCCATGTACATGCTTGTGGTCTGCAATCCACGGGTATTTTTCATCATAGTTGCCTATTTGAATTTCAAAAATGTCGATGCAATCAACGATGTCGGCAATGCCGACAATCGCGCCGAATGCCATATCAGGAGGGGGTTTCTCGCCACCCATCCATTCGAGACTTTTGCCGGCGTGAATCGCAAGTGGGCCACGGTAGCGCGTATGCCATAGTCGGTTCTCCACGCGCTTTTCTCCGATCACAATCAGGTGCGCGTATGGCTGGCAGATCGTCAATGCTCTCATGGCTCCTCGCTCCCGTCAGCCGGATAACCGCGCCTGACATCCTCGCGCCACTTCGCCTCGCGCTCGATCAGTGCATCGGCACGGGCAGCGGCGCGGCAAAAAGCAAGTAACAGAACCACAATAGCGAACGCTATGGCGACTCCTGCTGCGATCAGGATGGCAAGTAGGTCGCTCATTTCGGCGGCTCCGGTAGCGGCATCCAGTGGGTTGGTTGCTCATCAGGCGGGTATGGTGAATAAACAGGGCCATTCGTTGCCCAACATAACGCTGAACGATGCCAATGCCCCACAGTAATCCAGTTTCCTGACACCAACAAAATAGCGCGGCCTGATTTCAGCGCTGTCTCAATCGGTTGCCATTCACTCATCTCTGCACCCGCTTGACGCCGTCGAATACCTCGCGCTGCCGGTCGTTGATGTCGGAGAGGGTTTGGCGTCTGCGGTAGGCTGTGGGCATGGTTCCTCCGGTGTTCGATCAATCCCAAGGCGGCGCGCTTGGGGGGCGGTCATGAGTAAAGGACACGCCATCACCTGTTTGCATAAAGGGCGGCTAATTCAACAGCAGAAAACGCTTTCACATCGGTTTCCCGCTCACTGAGAATATTTAGAACTTCCCACACTTTGCACAACACAGCGTCGGCGCAGTGGAACCACTCGCCGACCTTGCGCTTGTCGGAAAAGTATTCGTGGAACGCCCTTTCAACTCGGTACGCCTGCTTGTCATCCCTGCATTGAATGACGCCAGCTAAATGAATCGACGATGGGCAACCTGTTTGTAGGGCGTGCATTCTCGCAATAGGGTCACGAGATTTACCGATCTTCATGCGGTTGGGCTTTGAGACTCTAAGGAAGTAGACGTACATGATTGCCCTTTGGTGAGCGAATCCAGCCAGCCTAGACTGAACAGGATTCACCTTAAAAACGTTGCCCTTCGGAGCCGCGCTTATCCGGTAGCCGTTCGATCTAGGGCGCTGCCTTCGCCACCCATGCCGCTGTCTCAGATCTTGCCCACAGTAGCGGCTGTCCCGTATCGCTGTCGGTGAGTCCCCGACCAATACGCGACGCAAGCAAATCGACCTTGAACTACGCCAAGTGCGTGGAACCTTTGAGGGCTGAATTTGTTGGGCGAAAACACCCTCTCGGCACACTTGGCGTAGATCAAGGCGATCTACCCCAACAAATTCAGTTTCCTGGGTTCCCACCCAAGGCGCGAATTGCTCGCGCGTGATCATCTTAATCCTCCGTTTGCGTGAATGTCAACTGGTTACGTCGGCGAACATTGGCGACTCGCCCTTGATGCGCGCTTGTGCCATTGCGGCGTACTCTGGATTCAATTCGATCAGCACCGCGTCACGTTGCAGGCGGTCGGCAACAAGTCCGGAAGTGCCAGCGCCTCCGAACGGATCAAGCACCAGCCCGTTGATGGGACATCCAGCGAGGATGCACGGCTCGATCAGCGCAGGCGGGAAAGTAGCGAAATGTGCTTCCTTGAATGGCGCGGTCGCTACGGTCCAGACGCTGCGCTTGTTGCGCTTACCGCTCGGCGCCATCGCAGTAAGCCCGTCGTCACGCTTCGTGTAGCCGTGCGCTGACTGGCCCGGGATATTGGCGGCTGCGTAATTGGTTTTGCGCGTTGCCATGCCTAGCCCCGGCTTCGTAATAATGTCGCGCTCATCCGTGAAGCTTGATCCGTTGTCGCCTACCGTGGCGTTCTCCGCAATCGCATCCGCATTGAAGTAGTACCGCTCGCTCTTGCTCAACAGGAAAATGTACTCGTGCGCCTTGGTGCAGCGGTCGCGCACGCTTTCAGGCATCGGGTTCGGTTTCGCCCAAATGATGTCTTGGCGCAGATACCAGCCATCAGCTTGTAGGGCGAAGGCTGCGCGCCAGGGGATGCCTACGAGGTCTTTTGCTTTCAGGAAAGATGTTTGACAATCAGGATCAGCGATCCCACCAGGAAGCAGATGCTGCCCGCACAGTAACTTATCAGCGCGATTAGTTGGGCGTCCATACAAGCTCCCTTCGTTAGTTGCCTGCTTTCTAAATGGCGAATCTTCTGGATTTCCGCCCTTGCCAGATCCGAAATACGAATCCCCAAGATTTATCCAGCACGTACCGTCGTCGCGCAACACCCGGCGCACTTCGCGGAATACCTGCACCATGGTTTCAACGTATTCGGCCGGCGTGGATTCAAGTCCGATCTGGCCGGATACGCCGTAATCGCGCAATCCCCAGTATGGCGGCGAGGTCACACAGCAATGCACCGATGCATCCGGCAGCGTTTTCAACTGCTCGCGCACGTCACCGATGAGAATGCGAACACTCACCGCGCCATCCTTCCCGGCGTCGGGCGCGAGGGGGTCATTTCTGCTTTCCGCGCATTGCTTTGGCGAGAATCGGAATCATCGGCATACCACATCGCGGGCAGCATGGGTGATCGCCTTTTGCAACCTCGCCAGGAAATATACGGCCGCGTGTTTTGCAGCCGATGCATTCCACCGTGACCGATACTTTTCGGGCGGGTGTCATGCCGCCTCCCGCTTATCCTGTTCGCAACGATGCTTTGACTTCTCCCGTAAACGCGCTGCGTCCGACTGGCATTCGTCCGCCATTTTTGCAATCTTGCTGTTAAGAATACTGCGTAACTGCCGCTCATAAATTTGCCAAAGCTCGATCGAAAGAATTTCTGATGCGTGCGCTTCCGCCAGCAATTCATCTGGGGTTGCGGCATCTTCCTGCTCAGGAGTCATCATGCCGCCTTCTCCTGCCGCTTTGTGATCGCCTTGTTCAGCCAGTCGGTCGCCCGTGCGAGGTCTTTCAGCTGAACCAAGCCGAAACGCTCGACGCCGGCAGTGCGCTTGAACGAATCAGCAAGACCTGGGAACGGTTCGCAGCGGGACTCCAGTTCAAGGGCTTCGTCCGCGCTGACGTAGCGAATAGGGTCCGCGCCCGCCTGCTCGTCCAGCGTTGATTCCTGCGCACCAGGGGGAGGATTGCCCTGTGAGGGGCGCGCAGACGTGGAGTTTGCAGGCGGGGCGGATTCTTTTGCACCGGATGCCCAAGCGGCGAGCAGCCGGCCGGATTCTTCGGTGATCGGTTTGTCAAGCGGGAAAATTGATCGGTGCTGTTCCTGAAGTTTGATTGGTCGCGGGATGCCTGGATGATCCGCCATGAGCAGGAATGAGGCGGTCGCCTCGAACGGCAAATTCTTGTCGCAGATCGGAATCCAGCCGTCGAGCCCGGTCAGCGTTTGTTTGTCTTGGATGACCAGCTTGCCATCGACCTTAACCATTTCGATTTTCTTCTCCGCGCGCAGGCAAAAGATCAGATGCGCGCGCAGGGCGAGCAACTTGGAAACCATTTTCTTGTGCTGCGACTTCGGCTTGATCCATGCGGACATTTTGACGCGCTCGCGCTTCGCATAATCGTTGCCGGCCATGCGGTCGAGTTCCGCTTCCTGCATGTCGAGCATGCCGCCGTCTCCGGCCCATGCGTGCGATCCACTATCCACCACGATAACCGGGTATCCGGCTTTGTCGGCTGCCACAATCGCCTCGGTGTATGAGTCGGGCGAGAAAGGGGCGCGCAGGTCGGCGTGATCGAACTTGAAATCGTCCGCGTAGTGGAGCCCGCGCCGGTTCTCGGTGTCGATAAGGGCGAACGGCTTGCCACCTGACATGCCGGTGGCCAGTCGCATCCCTGAGCGCGTTTTGCCGCTTCCAGTGCCGCCCACCAGATTGACCCATAGCCCGACGTTCTCGCGCACGCCTGGGCGGAATGTGATGCTCATTTCTCGATTCCTCCGTAAAGTTTTTCAGGGGAATATTCAATCCCGCGCGCTTCCTCATCGGCCTGCTGTTCGTCCCACCGTATCTGTTCCCACGGCGGAATTTCAGGGTAGCAGATGCGCGCTGGGTATCCGGGCCAGCGATTCGACGCGACGCACTCCTGCCAGCGGCGCAGCGCGGACTCAATTTTGGCGTTGCCAAGGTCGAATGCGTGCGGGTCCATGCCGACCAGCGAACAGAGGTACGGCGGTGTTTGCTCCTGAGCGAGAAAAACGTACTCGACCTGGGTGCAGAACGTGGCGAGGATGCCGCGGCGGTAGAAGGCGGCGGAAATGTAGTACCCGAGTCCGACCATCTGCGTGCGTCCCCAGCGGTCAGGTTCGGCACTGGTCTTGGTCGTTTTGTAATCCGCAATCAGCTTTCGATTCGAGCTCAAGCGGTCGGGCCTGATCCTGCAAAGCGTCGGTCCGTCCTGCCAGACAATCGTCGTCTCGCTCTCGCCGCCGTCCGGCTGGAAAGCGTTCCAGATTGCCGGCTCCTCGGTGCGCACTTCGTCATCCAGGAATCGGCGCGCCTCTGCGACCATCGCGCGGATCGGCGGCATCTTGTGCGCCAAAATCGGAATATTGCCAAGCTCGCGGATTTTCTTTTTCCACGTCTGCGCGTCCTTGGTGCGGAAGTCGGCAAAGTCGCCGATGCTGATCCCCTTTTCGCTGCCTTCGAGCAGGATGCCGTGAGCAATCGTGCCGGCGTCGGATGCATCGGTGTCGTCGCCGGGCGGCCGGCTCGGGTTCAGGTAGCTGTCGTACCACGCCTTCCTGGGGCACTCGGTCAGCAGCGTTTTGAGCAGCGATGCGGATACCGCCTCCATGGAGAGGTAGATCGCCATCGGCATGCGCGGGAAAATACCGGGCTTCAGCACGTCGCTGGGGAAGTAATCACGTTCTTCTGGCTTCATCTCGGCCTACTCCTTCATTCGCGTCTCGGAACAATAGCCCAGCGCGTGATGGCGAGAAAGGCGACCGCGAGGATGGTTTGCAGGATCATGCTTCCTCCTGTTCGGTCGCGTTGAATTTCGCGCTACCCGGACCGTAGCTCGCCATGTATTCCGGGAAAGCCGCCTGGATGCGGTGGTCGTTGTCGTCATCGGCGAGCAGCCACGTTCCGGCAAGCGATTTAACGAACGATCCGCCCCACTTTTTCATGGCGCGCACGGTGATCAACTTTTCGTCGTGGGTCATAATTGCATCCACATTTCATCGCACCCGCAATGCCCGTTTGCGATGCACATCTCGGACGTGCCGTCGTCGCCGCAGATTGGGAACGGGCACGGCTCGCTTGTTGGACGCCCACCGCGTTCGCTCGCCTCGCGCTCACGCTCCGAGATCAGCAGCGCCTGGGCGTCGCGGAGGGTATCGAGGTTCATGTCGGCACCTTCGGGTAATGCTGGCGCACGATATCTGCACATTGCGCGAGCGTTTTTTTTCTGATTGCGTCGGCGTCGGCGGCGTAGGCGTCGGCGTCGGCGGCGTAGGCGGCGTAGGCGGCGGCGGCGTAGGCGTCGGCGGCGGCGTAGGCGGCGGCGGCGGCGTCGGCGGCGGCGTAGGCGGCGGCGTAGGCGGCGGCGTAGGCGGCGGCGTAGGCGGCG